>Ga0335085_10002865_pt1 | contig 31170 bp, 25 predicted proteins | sample Lox_Sample_45_FD_206712 | JGI IMG/M metagenome (GOLD analysis project Ga0335085, IMG submission 206712) | Soil microbial communities from Loxahatchee National Wildlife Refuge, Florida, United States - Lox_Sample_4.5 | ecosystem: Environmental > Terrestrial > Soil > Wetlands | place: USA... | reverse complement strand
GGCTGCGCGAGGCGCTGGCGCAAAGGAAAGGGCAGTTGCGCGACCGCTGGGGGCGCCAGCTTCGCGCCGCGGCGGAGGCGGGATTCGCCCTCGACCGCGCGACCGCCGAGGTGCTCCCCGGCCTGCTCGAGGCCACCGATCGCGCCCTGCACCGCCGTTTCCGCGCGCTGGGGCCGGGGACGGGAGCGCCGGAGGCGGAGGCGCAGCGCGCCGCCGTCCAAGGCAGCCTTTTGCGCGATTTCCTCTGCGACGCCATGCTGGAGGCGCTGCCGGCGATGACCGCCGTCGAGCAGCGCCTGCTGGGCGACGCCACTGCGCACGCCGCTTCCGAAGTGCTGGTGCGCTCGGCGCTGGAGCGGGAGCAGGAGCGGCGCAGGCGGGAATCCGCCGGTCTGGCCCGCCTGACCCACGAGCTGCGCAACGCTGCCACCGCGGCGCGCCTGGCGATGGACCTGCTGCGCCGGCAGGGCGCGATCCCGCCCACGCGCGCCGGACGCCTGCTGGAGACGAGCCTGGCCGCTCTGCGCGAGGGGATCGAGGACACGCTGCTCGACGAGGCGCTCCGCGCCGGCTTGCCCCGGCTGGCCAACGTCCGGCTCGGGCCGGTGCTGGAGGACGCGCGCTCGGCCGCCCTGGAGCTGGGGGCCGGGCAGAAGGGGGTGAGCGTGGTCCTGGCCAGGCCGCAGTGCCGGCTGAGCGTGAAGGCGGATCCGCGCCTGGTGCGGCCGGCGGTGCGGGGGCTGTTGCGCGCCGCGCTGCAGGTGGCCCGTACGGGCGCGACCATCCGCGTCCGCGCCGAGGCGGGGCGAAGCAAGGCCCGGGTGGCCTTCTCCGTGGACGGCTGCGAGCTGCCGGGCAACCGCCTGCCGGAGCTTGCAGCCCTCTCCCTCGCCCGCCGGGCGGCGCGGGCGAACGGGGGCTCGCTCAGCGCCTGCCTCCGCCGCGACGCCTGCTGCGAATTTCGCCTGGCGCTCCCCCGGAGCTGAGCCTTGCCCGCGGGCCCCGGCCTGCGCAGTTTCGATCGGGGTTGCCTTTTTCCGGGAGGGACACGGTGGACGAGAAGTCCCGTATCATCGCCATCTTCAACACCAATCCGGAAGTGCTGGAGCTGGTCCGGGAATCGCTGCAGCAGGCGGGTTTCCAGGCCGTGATCGCGCACATCGACGACCTGAAACGCGGCCGGCTGGACATGATCCAGTTCGTCGAGGAACACAGGCCCGACGTCATCGTCTACGACGTGGCCCCTCCCTACGACACCAACTGGACGTTCTTGCGCCTGATGCGGAACTCCAAGGTGATGCAGGGCCGCGCCTTCGTGGTCACCACCACCAACAAGCGGGCGCTGGAGGAGCTGATCGGCCCCAACGACGCCGTCGAGCTGCTCTGCAAGCCCTACGACCTGCAGCAGATCGTCGACGCCTGCACCTCGGCTTTCGAGAAGCAGGTCAAGGCGAAGACAGCTTGATCTCCAGCAGGTCGCCCAGGGCGCGGCTCTGGGCCGCTTCCTCGCGCTTGACCGCCGGCACGTCCGAGAGGGCCACCAACAGATCTCCGCCGGACAGCAGCTTCACCACCCCGTTGTGGCCGTAGTCCTCGGTGCCGCGCGTCCAGACGGTGCCATTGCCGGAGATGAAGAAGCCGCGGCCGGCGAACCCGTCGGAGATGGCCACCTTCTTCTCGAAAAGCAGCTCGGGGTGGGCGACGATCTTCCCGGCCGCCAGCGCGCGGACGAAGCCGGCCAGGTCGGCGGCGGTGGAGCAGATCCCCTCCCCGCCCTTGAACCCCCAGTTCTCCTTCGCCCGGGCGCCGCGCGGCGGCCTCTTGAGAGGGGCGACCCGTTCGCCCGGCCGGCAGCGGGGCCAGAAGCCGGTGTGGCGGAGGCCGGCGCGGTCCAGCACCTCGCGCTGGAGCAGGGTGAAGAACGGCGCCCCGCCGGCCTTCTCCGCGGCGATGGCCAGAAGGGTGTAGCCGTCGCTGGTGTAGGCGAACTTGCCCTTCTCCCCCCGGGGAAGGCGGAGGATCTTCTCCGCCGCCTGTTGCGCATCGGTGATCCCCTCGGCCACGTAGGTCGTGCGCGGCAGGCCGGAGGTGTGGGTGAGCAGGGCGTCGAAGGTGAGATCGCTGTCCAGCACCCGGTCCTCGAGGCGCAGCTTTTCCAGATCCGCAAGGCGCAGCACCAGCGCCGCGGTGAAGGACTTGGAGATCGACGCCACCCAGAAGGCCGTCCGCGGGGAGAGCCCGTACCCGCGCTCCTCCACCGCCTGGCCGCGCTCCAGTCGCACCACGCCGTGGAAGTGGAGCTCTCTTGCCGGCGCGTCGGCGATGGAGGCCGCGGCGAGGAGCGCGAGCCACATGGCCCGCTCTTACGTGCCCTTCTTCAGCTCGGTGAGGATCAGCTTGGCGATGGCCTTGAGCGTCTCGTACACGCCCTCTCCCTTGGGAGCCACCGCCTCGAAGTGGGCCACGCCGCGCGGGTTGAGCAGGCCCTGCAGCTCCTCCAGCGGGGCGGCGTTGGGGAGGTCGCGCTTGTTGTACTGGATGACGTAGGGGATCTTGTCCAGGTCGTACCCCTGCTCGCCCAGGTTGGTGCGCAGGTTCTCCACCGACTCCACGTTGGCCTCGGTGCGCTCGATCTGCGAGTCGGCCACGAACACCACCCCGTCCACGCCCTTGAGGATCAGCTTGCGGCTGGCGTCGTAGAACACCTGGCCGGGCACGGTGTAGAGGTGGAAGCGGGTCTTGAAGCCGCGGATCTCCCCCAGGGAGAGGGGGAGGAAGTCGAAGAACAGGGTGCGCTCGGTCTCGGTGGCGAGGGAGATCATCTTCCCCTTCGCCTGCTGGTTGGTGTTCGCGTAGATGTACTGGAGGTTGGTCGTCTTCCCGCAGAGCCCCGGGCCGTAATAGACGATCTTGCAGTTGATCTCACGCGAGCTGTAGTTGATGAAGCTCATTCCGGGAGGGCCTTCCTTACTCGCTGAAGAGGTTGTCGATGTCGTCGTCCGTGATCTCCGCGAACGGCGACCCCGCGCCAGGGACCTGCACCTTCTTCATCAGCCCGTCGAAGATCCGGTTCAGCTCGTCCGACGCCTTCTTCACCCGCAGCCGCACCAGACCCAAAGACGAGCGGGAGTCGAAGATCACCACCAGGATCACCCGCCCGCCGATGATGCTGATGTGCAGGTTGTCCTTCTCCCCCTCGTGAAAGAGGATGGAGAACTCCTTCTCGCCGATCAGCTTGGCCAGGCCACCGGTGGCGGCGATGTTGCCGGCGGTGAGCGAGGCGAGCGAGGTGGTGTCCAGGTTCTCGGTGGCGCCGATGGAGGCGATGAGCTGCCCGTTCTTGTCGACGAGGAAGACGATCTTGGCGTTGGCTTCCCGGGACAGCCGCTCGCAGACCCCGCTGATCTGCTGGAATTCCTCGTCGTACATCACCATCTGCGGCTGCATTCGCGAGACCTCTTCCGGTGTTGGGGTCGCTCTGCGACGCTAACAGAGGCGGGGGGTTTGGTCTAGAAACTCCGGGGGCCGGTTCCGCCTACATTTCGCGACGTTGGGTCGTTCGCTCTCTACATCTCGCGGCGGCCCTGCAGGGCGCGGGCGAGGGTCACCTGGTCGGCGTACTCCAGGTCGCCGCCCATCGGCACCCCCTGCGCGATGCGCGTCACCTTCACCCCCAGGGGCTTCACCAGGCGGGTGATGTAGAGCGCCGTCGCCTCCCCTTCCACGGTGGGATCGGTGGCGACGATCACCTCTTCCACTCCCTGGCCGAGCCGGCCCAGGAGCTCCTTGAGCTTGAGCTGGTCGGGCCCCACCCCGTCCAGCGGGGAGAGGGCGCCGTGCAGGACGTGGTAGCGGCCGCGGAACTCGCGGGTGCGCTCGATGGCCAACAGATCGGGGACCGTCTCCACCACGCAGATCAGCCGCGGATCGCGCTGGGCGTCGCGGCAGATGGCGCAGGGATCCTGGGCGCTGAGATTGCAGCAGCTGGAGCAGAGGCGCACCTCCTCGCGCAGGGCCAAAAGCGCCTGGGCCAGGTCGCGCGCGTAGTCGGGCGGGCTCTTGAGGACGTAGAAGGCGAGCCGCTGCGCGGTCTTCTCCCCCACCCCGGGCAGCTTCGCGAGCAGGGCGGTGAGGCGGGCGATGGGATCGGTCACCTGGGGAAGCCCGGCGGCATGCCGCCCAGCCCGGCCGCGATGCCGGAGAGCGGGTTCTCCGCGGCCGCGGCCTCCTGCGCGGCGCGCAAGGCGGAATTCACCGCCGCTACCACCAGGTCCTCCAGCATGGGCACGTCGCGCGGATCGACCGCCTGCTTGTCGATCTGCACCTTCTGGATCTCGCCCTTGCCGTTGGCGGTGACCACCACCATCCCCCCGCCGGAGGTGCCGGTGACGGTCCTCTGCGCCAGCCGCTCCTGGGCCTCGCGCATCTGCTCCTGGATCTGCTGCGCCTGCTGGAAGAGCGCGTTCAGGTCGAAGTCGGGCATCTCTCTACTCCTCTCCCAGGTCGCGGACGTCCTCGATCTCTCCCCCCAGCACCTCGACGGCCGCGCGCACCGCCGGGTGCTGGCGGGCCTGGGCGATGCGGCCCTCGGAGGCGGCGGCGCGCTGCTTCTGCTTCTGCTCGGCCACCGAGGCGTCCGCCGGCGCCTCCTGCTCCACGATCTGCAGGGGGGCTGCGAACCCCAGCGCCTTCTCGAAGGCCGCCTCCACCGCGCCGCGCGCCTCCTGCACGATGGCGGCCTGGCCCGCTCCCTTGCGGAAGGCGACCTGCACGCCCGAGCGGTCGATGCGCAGCGGCACCGCGTGCTCCAGCGCCGCGGCCGCTCCCGCCTTGCGGGCGGCGCGGACCGCCGCGATCAACAGGCGCCAGCGGCTCGCCAGATCGAGCGGCCCGCGAACGGGAGCCGGCGGCTCCTCCTCCTCCGGCGGCTCCTCCGCCGCCGGGGAGGCGCTGGCCCGCAGCGGGGCCGCGTCGGAGGCGAGGGCGCGCGAGCCCCAGCCCGGAGGGGCCTTGCGCGGAGCGGCCGGCTCCGGCGCAGGCGCCGGCTTCGCGGCAGGGGCGACGCCGGAGCCCAGGGCCTCGAGCCTCGCCACCAGCGCCGGCAGCGAGGAGGCGGGGGCGAGGTGCACCGCGCGCAGCAGGGAAACCTCCAGCGCATGGCGCGGGCTGGCCGCCTTGGCCACCTCGTCCTGGCCGAGCTGGAGCAGCTCGAAGACTCGGGAGAGCTGGGCGGTGTCGTGGCCCGCCGCCTCCTGCGCCAGGGAGCGCACCTCGTGATCGGGCAGGTCCTGCTTCACCCCGGGCAGCGAGGCGAGGACCAGGTTCCGGGCGTACCCGGCGAGGTCCTCGGCGAGACGCTTCATGTCCGCGCCCTGCTCGTAGGCGCGGGCGACGCCTGCGAGCGCGCCCGCGGCATCGCGGGCCAGCACCGCCACCACCGTGTCGCGCACCACGCCCGTATCCAGCGCCCCGAGGACCTCCGCCGCTTCCTTCGCCGTGATCTCCCCGGCCGCGGGATCGTGGGCGGAGAAGAGCTGGTCGAGCAGCGAGAGCGCGTCGCGCATCGAGCCCTGCGCCTGCCGGCCCACCAGGGTGAGCGCAGCGTCCTCGGCCCCTGCCTTTTCGGCCTGGGCGATCTCGCGCAGGCGGGCGACGATCTTCCCCAGCGGGACGAGCTGGATGTTGTGCCGCTGCACCCGGGAGAGGATGGTGGCGGGCAGCTTCTGCGGGTCGGTGGTGGCGAGGAGGAACTTGATGTGTCCCGGGGGCTCCTCCAGCGTCTTGAGCAGGGCATTGAAGGCCGGCCCGGAGAGCATGTGCACTTCGTCGACGATGTAGATCTTGTAGCGGTCGCGAGCCGGCAGGTACTTGGCCGCCTCGCGCAGGGCGCGCACGTCGTCGACGCCGTTGTTGGAGGCGGCGTCGATCTCCTGCACGTCCACGTCGGTGCCGGCGGCGATCTCCAGGCAAGGGCCGCAGGCCCCGCAGGGCTCGGGGGTGGGGCCCTTCTCGCAGTTGAGCGCCCGGGCGAGGATGCGGGCGGAGGTGGTCTTGCCGCACCCGCGCGGACCGGTGAAGAGGAAGGCGTGCGCCACCCGACCGGTCTTCAGGGCGCTCACCAGCGTGCGCACCACGTGCTCCTGGCCGGTGAGGTCGGAGAAGCGCTGGGGTCGGTACTTGCGGGCGAGGACGAGGTACGGGGTTGTCATCGGCGCCTTGCGCTGAAAGGCCGAGGCGCTCGACCGGAGACCGGGCACACGGCTGAAGACGCTACCGTTGCTCCCTTCCGGGCCTGGCGGGTTCACGACCCGCCGTCGCCCGATCCCCGGTCCAGCGCCCCGCGAAGGGGGAGCGGAGGTGTACCACGAATCCGGATCCGGGAACGTAGCGGCGCAAGGCGGCCGGCGCAACCGGGTCTTCCCGGCCGCCTGGCCGCCCGACAGCCTTCATGCGGAAGCCGGCCGCGCCACCGGAACCGGCGGAGTGGCGGCGAGTTCCGCGTCGCTGCGGCGCACGGCCTTCTCCGCCAGCGGCTTGAGCCAGAAGAGGGCGAGGCAGGCGGCGCAGACGTCGCAGGCGATCATCGCCCAGAACACCGGCACCCAGGTGCCGGTCTTGGCGGAGGCCAGCGCCGCGATGGGTCCGGCGAAGATGGAGGCCACCCCTTTGGCGGTGTAGGCGACCCCGTAGTTGGTGGTGGCCCACTTGCGGCCGAAGAGGTCGCCGATGATCGAGGGGAAGAGGGAGAAGATCTCGCCCCAGGCGAAGAAGCAGAGGCCGGAGAGCACGATGAAGTAGATGGGCCGGTCGATGAGGTGCAGGAGCAGGAACACCGCCAGGGCCTCGAGCATGAAAGCGACGAACATGGTGTTCTCGCGGCCGATCTGGTCCGACACCCATCCCCAGAACGGACGGGTGACGCCGTTGAGCACCCGGTCGATCTCGATGGCCATGACGATGGCGGTGAACCCGAAGAGCACCGGGACCTGGTCGACCTTGTAGAAGACGGCGATGGGCTTGATCTGCGCGGTGACCACCAGGCCGCCGAAGGCCAGCATGGTGAACATCAGGTAGATCACCCAGAAGGGCGCGGTGCGGACCATCTGCCCCGGCGTCATCTCCACCCGGCAGGTGTGGACGTGGTGGGCGCGAAGCTTCTTCTCCTTCTCCTCCCACCCGTCGGGCATCCACCCCTCCGGAGGACGGTTGATGAAGAGGGAGGCGGCCAGCACCACGATGCCCTGGATGATTCCCCAGACGATGAAGGTGTGGGCGTAGCCGCTGGCGTGGATCATCTTCGCGATCGGCGCCACGGTCAGCGCCGTGCCCACGCCGTAGGCGCCGGCGGTGAGACCGACGCAGAGCCCGCGGCGATCGGGGAACCACTTCATCGCGTTGCCCACGGTGCCGCCGTAGACCACGCCGGCGCCCACGCCGCCCAGCGTGTACCAGGCGATGAGTGTCTGGACGCTGGTGGCGTAGCCGGAGCCGATCCAGCCCAGGCCGACGAGCACACCGCCGATGGCGATCATCAGCCGGGGACCGATCCGGTCGACGAGGTACCCCTCGAAGGGCACCAGCCAGGTCTCGGCGATGACGAAGGCGGCGAAGGCGATCTGGATGGTGGCGAGCGAGGCGTTCAGGCTGCTGCTCAGGGGCTTGGTGAACAGGGTCCAGGCGTATTGCAGGTTCGCGATGGCCATCATCGCGATGATTCCGGCGACCAACTGGGTCCAGCGGTTCAGGACGCGTCCCTGGGGCTTGGGCGCGAGCTCGGCGGTCTGCATGGGGGATCACCTCCGCGACGCGGAAGGCGCGTGTTATCGTTGCCGTACCAACAGTTGGGGTACAAATCAACGGGAGGGCGCCCGCCTGTCCGAAGCCGGACGGCGGGCGCTCCCTTGGCGCTGCGCTCATGGGTGTGGCGGAGAGCGAGGGATTCGAACCCCCGATACCCTTGCGGGTACTCCTGATTTCGAATCAGGTGCCTTCAGCCGCTCGGCCAGCTCTCCGGAAGGGCCTTCCATCTACCATATGTACTGTTGGCGGAGAGGGTGGGATTCGAACCCACGATACGTTGCCGTATACACGCTTTCCAAGCGTGCGCCTTCGGCCGCTCGGCCACCTCTCCAATCAGCCCCTTCGCTCGCGGAAGAACGACCGCAGCAACGCGCCGCACTCCTGGGCCAGCACTCCGCTCGCCACCTGCACCCGGTGGTTGAGCCGGGCATCGCGCAAGAGGTCGAAGAGCGTGTCCACCGCGCCCGCCTTGGGGTCGGCGACGCCGTAGACCAGGCGATCGACCCGGGCATTCACCAGGGCGCCGGCGCACATCGGGCAGGGCTCGAGGGTCGCGTACATCGTGGCCCCGGTCAGCCGCCACCGGCCCAGGGTCCGCGCCGCCTCCTGCAAGGCGAGGATCTCCGCGTGCGCCGTGGGATCGCGCAGCCTCTCCCGCGCGTTGCGGCCGCGGCCGACGATCCGGCCTTCGCAGGCCACCACCGCCCCGATGGGCACCTCGCCCTCTTCCCCGGCGCGGCGCGCCTCGGCCAAGGCTTCCGCCATGAAGGTTTCGTCCATGATTGCCAAAGAGCGGGGCGCGGGGTGTAGCACTTCGCTCCTCTGGCCGCAACCGCGGGGGCGAGCATCCGCGGCGGGACGGTGGTATGGGTTCCCTCGAACCTTGAACCCGGCCGAGAGCAACGCGACCGTCGTCATTCCCGTCCGCTACGTGGCCAGGGGCCGCGCGATCCAGACCACCTCCACGCACCTGACGGGCGAGTTCATCCGGGTGCGCGCGGGGAGCCCGCCCACCGTAGGCCTGACGGTGCAGATGCAGCTCTACCTGCCCCGGATGCAGGAGCCGCTGGCGGTGGAGGGGACGGTGCTCGACGCCGCCTTCGGAACGCCCGCGCACTTCAGCGCCGAGCTGGGGCAGATCCCGGAGGCGGCGCGCAGCCAGATCGCCGCCTTCCTCCAGTCCATCCAGGGGCGGCGGGCCTGCGGGCGCTTCGCCGTCCAGCTCCCCATCCTCCTGCGCGACGCCTTCACCGCCGGCGACGGCACGGTGGTCAACCTCAGCGCCAGCGGCCTCTTCGTGCAGACCGATCTCCCCCGCGGCATCGGGGCGCACTTGCGCGGCGAGCTGCAGCTTCCCGGCGAGCGGGAGCCGCAGAAGTTCGAGGCCGAGGTGGTGCGGGTGGCGGAGCAGCCCAAGGGCGTGGCCCTGCAGCTGGTGGGAGGATCGGACGAGTTCCGCGACCGGCTGACCACGTACCTCGCCGGCCTCACCGCCTGAGATCAGGAGGGGGCGGCGGCCGGGGAGGCGCTCTGCTCCACCACCGCCAGCAAGCGCTCCATGTTCACCGGCTTGCGCAGGACGTCGACGGCGCCCGCCAGGTCTCCCGCCTGGTAGCCGCGGTTGGCGCTCACCACCACCACCGGGATGGCGCTCCAGTCCGGCCGCTTCTTCAGCGCCGCCAGCACGTCGAAGCCGTTGAGCACCGGCATCATCAGGTCGAGGAGGATGAGATCGGGCTTGAGCCCGAACTCCAGCCGGTCGAGCGCGTCGCGCCCGTCGGCGGCGGCGTGCACGCTGTAGCCCTCGTAGCGCAGGCACTCGCCCAGGGCGTCGCGGATGTCCGGGTCGTCGTCAACGATGAGGATGTCGCGCCGCGCGCTCGCCGCCACGGAGCCTCTCTACACCTTGCACGGGCGCGCGTCTCGCTTTCCCTGCACGAATTTTACACTACGCACCATTTCGGATGGCGTGTCGCTTGCACGACCCTCCCGCGCCGCGGGCAAGCTGGCGGGCCCTGCAGGATTCGAACCTGCGGCCTTCGGATTCGTAGTCCGACGCTCTATCCAACTGAGCTAAGGGCCCCGTGCGCCAGTGGCGGAGAGGGAGGGATTCGAACCCTCGATACAGCTTTGGGCCGTATACTGGTTTAGCAAACCAGCGCCTTCAGCCTCTCGGCCACCTCTCCAATCCTGTCCTTCAACGTACTTGCCTCGCTGGCTCCTTTGCCCAGCGTCCGATCGTGAGTCGCTTGCCGTACCACAGGAAAAGCGGGCACGGGGCGGGCTTTTTGGACCAGTGGCGGGCGTCTGTCAAGCAGAGGGCGACACTTGACGGGCCGGTGCGGCGGCGGCAGAAGCACCGCCAGGCGCCTGTAGCTCAGCTGGATAGAGCAGCGGCCTTCGAAGCCGCGGGCCGCAGGTTCGACTCCTGCCAGGCGCGCCATCCAACGAGGCGTTCTCAGGCACTTTTGGGCGCGTGTTCTCGTTGGGGTCGGACGCGTTCTGGAGCGACGTCCGCAACCTGTCCGCAAACGGCAAGCGTTCCGAGGCCCGCGGAGCGATCTTGCTCACCGCCTCGCGCAGGTCCTCGATCGCGAGGTGCGCATAGGTGCCGGTCGTCGTCGTCACCGAAGCGTGTCGCAAAACGCGCTGTACGCGATGCGGATCCACTCCGGCCCGCAGCATGAGCGTCGTGGCGGTGTGGCGAAGATCGTGGAAGCGCATCTTCGACTTCAGCGGGCGTGGCCAGAGCTTCATGTTGCAGCGAGGGCAGTGCCGGAGATTTCGCATCAGGATGTCGCTCGACGTGCGACATGCGCTTCGCCTTGCAGCGCCGGCAAGTGTGGTCGTAGCCCATCACCAGGCCTGCGCGCGCGAGCGCGGATCGCAGCACCCGCTCTGTGTTGATGTCCTCGCTCAGCATCTTGCCGTCGCCTGCCGGAAAGACCAGGTCCGACCGTGAGAAAGGGTGTCCTTCTGCTCGCCGAGTACCACTATTCCGGCTTCGGTGCGCAAGATGCCTCGCAGATTCCCGGGCTCCTCGTCGATCCGCGCTTCGCCCTCCGCGTGGCGCGCGGCGACACGCAGATCCTCGGAGGGCACGCGCTGGCGCTGCTCGGCAGCTCCGAGATCTCCCCGGAACTGACGTTGTCCATGACCAGTCTGGCGACGCCGTGGGACGACTCAGGTCTGTGCGCGCCGAACGCCCAATGCACTCCGACATCCAACCTGGGAGTTTCAGCGAGTCCGTACCTGCCTCGGCTCCGCAGGGACCTCGATTTGCGCAGCGAATATGGCGCCGCACCGGTATCCGCATTTTTGCAGATCCGAATTGACACTGATGCCCGATGAGACGGTTCCTCACGACCACCTGGTGGACCTACCTTCTCTGCGCGGCGGTGTGCACGGCGGGTGGCCACTCGGCCGGCTGCGCGAGCGATCGCCGCTGGTTATCATTCTCTCCCGCGCGGCAGGCGCCGTGCCGGTGCAACCGAGGGACGACCATGGCGCAGGACTTTCGCGCCGATGCCGTAGGAAAAGAACCCAAGCCGGATCGCGGTCGAGAGGCATCGCGCGCGGAGGCGACGGGAATCGACGGCCCCATGCTGCCGTGGGCCTATGGCCGTGATCGTGTGACGGTCATCGTTCGCGATCCGGATTCCGCGTACGTGTATTGGGAGATCACGGACGAGGCAATCCGGGCCGCCCTTCGGACGCTGGGTGCCAGCAATGCTTCCTGCAACCTGCGCGTCTACGACACGACGGGCCGCCTGTTCGACGGCAGCAACGCGAACGAGTTCTTCGACGTGGGCATCCAGCGCACCGACCGGAAGTACTTCCTGTTCATCCAGCGGCCCGGGCGGATCGTGCACATCGAGATCGGCCTCAAGGCCGACGACGGCCGTTTCCAGCCGATCGCACGCTCGGGCGCCGCTTGGTTTCCCCGCAAGGAGCCATCCTCGAACGTCGCGGTCGAATGGACGACCGTCGCGACCGACCACTCCCATCCGTCCACGCGGCCGTACACATCGTGCTACCGCGCCGCTGCGCCGGCAGCGGTAGATGCGTGGCAAGCAACTGCCTCCGAGCCGGATCGGGAGGGGCGGATCGTCTCCGAGCGAAGCGAGCTGATCCGCATCTTTCCCGAGGCTGCACGCCTGCACCGCAGCGACCCCGCGGCTTTTGCCCGCTGGGCGGGCCTGCTGCTCGAGGGACGGGCAGAGCTGCTGGAGCGATTCGAATGGCAAGCGGGTCCCTTTCCAGTGGAGCTGCGCGGCGGCGCCGTGGAGATCCGATTTGCGGGCGGCGGCCCTCCGGTTGTCTTGGAGCGGCAGGGGATCCGGTTCCTGACGCAAGGGCCCTGGAACTTAGTCATCCGAGGCGTCAGCCCGACATCCGGCGGCAGGATCCTCGGCACCTGGTCGGTCCGATGGTCGATCGCCTCGGGTCCGCTCCTCGAGCGCTGGTCCCGATTCCTGGAGCGGCGACGGACGGGTGCCTTCGCGCACAAGGCGCTCAGCGCCGCCGGAGGCTCGGAGAGGGTTGGCGCATTCGAGCAAGGGGCGAGCGAGCAATGGCGCCTCGGTGCGTCCGAACGCCTGCTGATCGGCGCCAGCGAACGGTGGCTCCGCGGCGCGTCGGAGCTGTTCTTCGCGGGCGCCTCCGAGCGGGCGCTCGCGGGCGCCAGCGAACAGAGATGGCTCGGCGCGAGCGGAAGGTGGGCGGGCGGCAGCGAGCAGCTCTGGGCGGGCGCCAGTGAACGCTGGTTTCCGGGCGCGAGCGAGCAGCAGCGCGGCAGCGCCAGCGATGCCTTCGGACGAGAGCCATGGCGCAGGGATACCTAGCGATCGTCCTCCACGCGCACCTGCCGTTCGTGCGCCACCCGGAGCACCCGTCGTTCCTCGAGGAGGAATGGCTGTACGAGGCCATCACCGACACGTACATCCCGCTGCTGCTCTCGTTCGAGCGGCTGCTGCGCGACGACATCGACTTCCGCCTTGCGCTCTCGCTGAGCCCGACGCTTCTTTCCATGCTCACGGACGACCTGCTCAAGCTCCGCTACGCGGCGAAGCTCGACAGGCTCGTCGAGCTCGCGGATCGCGAGATCGATCGCACGAAGCGCGAGGACCCGGCCTTCCACGAGCTGTCCTGGATGTATCGCCGCCGCTTCGAGGAGATCAGGGCCTGCTGGAGGCGCCTCGATGGGGACCTGGTACGCGGCTTTCGCGCCGTGCAGGATACGGGGAAGATCGAGATCCTCACCTGCACCGCCACGCATCCGTTCCTGCCCGCCCTCGATCGCAACTGGGCGTCATTCCGCGCGCAGGTCCACACGGCCGCGGAACTCTACGAGCGTCTGTTCAGCCGCCGTACGGCGGGGATGTGGCTGGGCGAGTGCGGCTATGTCCCGGGCGTCGACGAGCTCCTGCGCGAGGAGGGCATCCGCTACTTCTTCGTCGATTCGCACGGGCTGCTGCTCGCCGACCCGCGTCCCCTGTACGGCGTGTACGCTCCGGTCCATTGCCCCTCGGGCGTGGCTGCCTTCGGCCGCGACTTCGAGAGCTCGATGCAGGTCTGGAGCGCGCAGCATGGCTACCCCGGCGATCCCGTCTATCGCGACTTCTATCGGGACATCGGGTTCGATCTGGACGCCGGCTACATCGAGCCGTTCTTGCCGCAGGCCGGCGTGCGCACGTTCACCGGAGTCAAGTACTACGCGATCACGCACGGGAAGCTGCACGACAAGCGCCCGTATGATCCGGCCGCCGCGTCCGCGCGCGCCGCGGAGCACGCGGGGAACTTCATGTTCAACCGGGAGCGTCAGGTCGAGCACCTGCGCCGGCGCATGGACCGCAAGCCGATCGTGGTGGCGCCATTCGACGCCGAGCTCTTCGGCCACTGGTGGTACGAGGGCCCGACCTTCCTGGAGATGCTCTTCCGCAAGATGCAGTACGACCAGGACACCATCGCTCCAGTCACCCCGATCGGATATCTCTGCGAGTACCCCACGAACCAGGTGGCCACGCCCTCTCTGTCCTCATGGGGGTACAAGGGCTACGGCGAATACTGGTGCAACGGCGCCAATGCCTGGATGTACCCGCACCTCCACGTGGCCGCCGAACGGATGGTCGATCTCGCGCACCGCTTTCCGGCTGCGCAGGGCATCGCGCGCCGGGCGCTCTCGCAGGCGGCGCGCGAGCTGATGCTGGCACAGGCCAGCGACTGGGGATTCATCATGACCGCCGGCACCGCCGTGTCCTACGCCCGCAAGCGCGCGGTCGATCACCTGACGCGTTTCGATCGGCTCTACCAGGGGCTCACGCAGGGCGCGATCGATGAGCCGTTCCTCGACGAAGTGGAGCGGCGGGACAATCTCTTCCCGAACATCGACTACAAGATCTACGCGACCTGACGGCCAGCGCGCGTCTCGTGTGCATGCGCGCCGCCAGCTGCGTGTGAATCGAACGCACGCTCCAGGACGTCCTCCAGCGTGCGTACCAGGTGGAACTGGATGCCCGCGCGGAGGTGGGCGGGCACGTCCTCTTGCAGGTTCGCCTCGTTCTCCGCCGGCAGCACGACTTCGCGCACGCCGCTGCGGCGCGCGGCGAGCACCTTCTCCTTGATGCCACCGACCGGCAGCACGAGGCCGCTGAGGGTGATCTCGCCCGTCAAGGCGAGGAAGGGACGTACTGCGCGTCCTATGAGCAGTGAATACAGTGCCGCGACAATGGGAACTCCGGCCGAGGGGCCGTCCTTGGGTACCGCTCCCGCTGGCACATGGACGTGCAGGTCGCACTTCCGGAACGTCGAGGCGTCCAAGCCGAGGGCATGGGCGTTTGCCCGCAGCCAACTCCTCGCCGCGAGCATCGACTCCTGCATCACTTCCCCGACCTGACCGGTGACCAAAAACTCGCCCTTACCCTGCGGGAGCCGGGACGCCTCGACGAACAGGAGATCGCCCCCCTGCGCAGTCCAGGCGAGCGCCACCGCGACGCCAGGCCGCCGGGTACGCTCCGCCAGCTCCGTCTCGATGTGGTAGCGCGGCGCGCCCAGCCGTTCCCGCGCGACCTCGGGCGTGACCGCGAGCGGCAAGGGCCCTTCGCTGGCCACGCGCCGCGCGTGCTTGCGGCAGATGCGACCGATCTCGCGCTCCAGGTTCCGAACGCCCGCCTCGCGCGTGTAGCTGCGGATGATCTCGCGGATGGCGCCATCGTCGAACTGCACTCCGGAGGCGAGACCGTTCTCCCGCAGCTGCCTGGGGACCAGATACCGCCGCGCGATCTCCAGCTTTTCCTCTTCCGTGTAGCCGGGAAGCTCCAGCACCTCCATGCGATCGAGAAGGGCCGGCGGTACGGGGTCGAGCACGTTCGCGGTGGTGATGAAAAGCACTTTGGAGAGATCGAACGGCACGTCGAGATAGTGGTCGAGGAAGGCGAAGTTCTGCTCCGGATCGAGCACCTCCAGGAGCGCCGCCGCGGGATCGCCGTGAAAGTCCCGCGAGAGCTTGTCCACCTCGTCGAGCATGAACACCGGGTCGCGCGCACCGGCGCGCCTCAGCGAGCGGACGATCTGGCCCGGCAAGGCCCCGACGTAGGTACGGCGGTGGCCGCGGATCTCCGCCTCGTCGTGGATACCGCCGAGCGAGAGGCGCACGAAGGAACGCCCGAGCGCGCGGGCGATCGACCTTCCCACCGATGTCTTTCCGGTTCCGGGGGGCCCCACGAAGCAGAGGATGGGCCCCTTCTTCTCCGGCTGCAGGCGCAGCACGGCGAGGTGCTCGAGGATCCGCTCCTTGACCCGCTCGAGATCGTAGTGGTCCTCATCCAGCATCTGGGCGGCGCGGGGCAGGTCGATCTCCGTCGCGGTCGTCCGGTTCCAGGGCAGCGAGCTCATCCAGTCCAGGTACGTTCGGGCGACGGTGTACTCGGCGGAGTTCGACGACATCGATTCGAGGCGCGAGAGCTCGCGCATCGCCTCCTTCTTCGCTTCCTCCGGCAGGCCCGCCTGGGCCAGTTTCTCGCCCAGTTCCTTGAACGCCTGCTCCTCGGGATTCGCCTCGCCGAGCTCCTCCTGGATGGCCTTGAGCTGCTCGCGGAGGAAGAACTGCCGCTGCTGCCCTGCCACCTTCTCCTGCACGTCCGTCCGGATCTTCATCTGCAAACGCAGCTTCTCCGCCTCGCGCACAAGCTCCTCGAGCAGCCGCTTCATGCGCGCCCGGACATCGATGGTCTCCAGCAGCCACTGCCGGGTCGCCAGTTCCAGTGAGCTGAGCCGTGCGGCGACGAAGTCCGACAGGGCGGCTGGATCCTCGACGTGGATCACGGCCGCCGCAAGCTCGTTGGGCAGGTGTGGCGAGTGGAGGACCACCTCGGCGAAGAGATCGCGCACCTCCTGCTGGAGTGCGGCGAACTCGCGGTCGTCGGGCGGCGGCACTGCATCCGCGAGCACCTCGATGCGCGCCTTGAGAAATGGCGTAGCCTGGGTCGGTTCGAGGAGGCGCACGCGGCGCAACCCCTCGGTGAAGACGATCAGGTTCGCTGTGTCGGACGCCATCGGCACTACGTTGAGCACGCGCGATTCCACGCCCACTCCGTGGAGGTCGGCGAATTCGGCATGCTCCTTTTCGGGATCGCGTTGCGCGACCAGGACGACCAGGCGATCGCCGCCGGCGAGCGACTTGAGCAAAGGGCCTGCCTCGGCTTCTGTTTCGATGAACGGATGGACGAGGTGCGGGAAAGGCACGGCAAAGTGAAGCGGCAGTACTGGCAATTCCAGTCCTGGCGCTGGCGCCGTGTCGCTTGCCATGTCCTCTTCCACATGCGCGATGTGTGCCGGATGCGCTTGGCCGGAAGGCCACGTACCTCCTCGCAGGATTTGCGCTGCTTCACGCAAATAGCTCGCCAATCACGCAATTCCGGTTTGGAGCTCTGCGCCCACGACCTTGTGCGCAGGGCGTCAGGCGCAAGCGCTCGCGGCATGTCTCTCGCAGGCACCGGAAGCATGCGGGTAGGCCTCGTGATCGCGGCACTCGCCTTCTTGCTGCTCGGTCTGTTGGCGCTGCGCCTACGAACCCAGTCTGCCGTGGCGAACGCGCCGCCCGGCGGGTCCGGCGAGATCGAGGGGACGCGCATCGACCTCTCCGCACGAATCACGGCGAGGGTGGCGGCGCTGCGGGTGTGCGAGGGAGAGGAAGTGGCGGCCGGTGCCGTAGTGCTGGAGCTAGATTGCTCCGACGCCATCGCCGCCGTTGCGGAAGCGGAGGCGCGGCTCTCGGCAGCCAGCGCCCAGCTTGCCGCTGCCGAAGCCGCCGCGGAGGCTGCCTGCACGGCACACTCTGCCGCCCTCGCAATCCGCGATGCATCCCGCGCGCAGGCCGCCGCGTTCGCCGCGCAGCGCGCTTCGGCGGAGCGGGAGGCCACCCGGCTCGACTCCCTCGCCCGGGAGGTCACCGGACAGAGCCGCGACCTGGCGCACGCGGCGGCCGACAATCTGCGCCACCAGCATCGCGCGATCCTCGCGCAGGCGGCCGCGGCCGATCGGCAGGCGGTGGCTGCGGCACAGACGGAGAACACGGCAGCGGCACAGGCCATCGCCGCAGGGGCGACCGCAAATGCGGCGCGCGCGACCCTGGCGCGGGCCGAGCTGCTCGCCGAGGAGTGCGAGATCCGCGCACCGCGGGCGGCGGTCGTCGATGACCTTCCGCACGAGGCGGGCGAGCTCGTCACGGCAGGCCAGGTGCTCGCGCGGCTCGTCGATCTCGACCGGGTCAAGGCCGTCTTCTACCTGCCCAACGCCGAGCTCGCAGCAGCTCGTCCTGGCGGCCGTGCGTTCGTCGTCGCCGACGCCTGGCCGGGAGAGCGGTTCGAGGGACTGGTTGCCACCGTCTCCGCCATCGCGGAGTTCACGCCGCGCAACATCCAGACCCGGACCGATCGCGACAGGCTCGTCTATCCGGTCGAGGTCTTCGTGGACAACCCGCAGCACCGGCTGCGGCCCGGGATGCCGGTGCAGGTCACTCTCGCGCCATGACCGCCGCGCTGGAAGCGCGCGCCATGGTGCGCCGGTTCGCGGCCGTCGAGGCGCTCGCCGGTCTTACGTTCGCGGTAGCGCCCGGGGAGTTGTTCGGGCTGGTGGGCCCGGACGGCGCAGGCAAGACCACCGCCATCCGCGCCCTCTCGGGCCTGCTGGCACTCGACGCGGGAACGGCGCTCGTGCTCGGTCGCCAGCCGGGGCAGGCGCGCGACTTCCTCGGCCTGCTGCCGCAGCAGTACAGCCTGTACCGGGATCTCACGGTCGCGGAGAACCTGCATTTCTTCTCGCGCCTCTATCTGCTGCCGCGCGCGACGTTCGAGCAGCGCTCGCGGCGCCTGCTCGAGATCACCGGGCTCTCCGGGTTCGCGGATCGCCGCGCGGACGCGCTCTCGGGCGGCATGTACAAGAAGCTCGCCCTCGCCTGCGCGCTGCTGCACGAGCCGAAGGTGCTGCTGCTCGACGAGCCCACCAGCGGCGTCGATCCGCTCAGCCGCCGTGAGTTGTGGACGCTGCTCCACGAATTCGTTCGCGGCGGGATGGCCGTCCTGCTCTCGACGCCCTATATGGACGAGGCAGAGCGCTGCACGCGCGTCGGGCTTCTGCACCGTGGCCGTCTGCTTCTCGAGGGCGACCCGCGCGACCTCCTCCTGCAGGTTCCCGCGGAGGTGCGCGAAGTCTCGGGCGCGCCCCGTGAACGCATCGAGTCCGCGTTGGCGGGACTCGTCCAGGTCTGGTCGGCGGCGCCGTCGGGCTCGCGGCTGCGCATCTTGCTGGCGCCAGGGTCGGAGGCCGGCGTGGCGGCGGTGCTCGAGCCTCTGGGCGCGTCGATGAGGCCGGTCGCTCCCCGCTTCGAAGACCTCTTCATCGCGCGTCTCCACCAGGAGGCGGCGTGAACGGGTTCTCCATCGAGGCCGAAGAGCTCTCGCGAAGCTTCGGAGAGTTTCGCGCCGTCGATCGGGTCAGCTTTCGCATCGCCCGCGGCGAGATCTTCGGGTTTCTCGGAGCGAACGGGGCCGGCAAGTCGACGACGATCCGCATGCTCACGGGTCTGCTCGCGCCGACTAGCGGCACGGCGCGCGTGGCCGGGCATGACGTCTCCCGCGAACGCGGGACGGTGAAGACGCTGATCGGATATGTGTCGCAGAAATTTTCTCTCTACCTCGATCTACCAGCCTGGGAGAACGTCCTCTTCTTCGGCCGCGCCTACGGCCTCACGCTCGGCGAGGTGCGCAAGCGTGGCGAGGAAATGTTCTCCGCGACGGGGCTCTCCGGCCTGGAGTCCTCGCTGACCGCGGCGCTGCCCGGCGGAACGCGGCAGCGGCTCGCGCTCGCCTGTGCGCTCCTGCATCATCCTGCGGTCGTCTTCCTTGACGAGCCGACCGCGGGTGTCGATCCCGTCGCGCGCCGCTACTTCTGGCAACTGATCCGCTCGTTGTCACGGGAAGGGACCACCGTGTTCGTCACGACGCACTACCTCGACGAGGCGGAGGATTGCGGCCGTGTCGGGTTGATGGCGGAGGGCCACCTGGTCGCGCTGGACACCCCCGCGGCGCTGAAGAAAGCGCACGTGCCGGAGAGGGTCCTGATCGCCCGCGGGCAATTGCGCCGTTCGGCAGCGGACGAATTGCGCGCGCTTCCGGGAGTCGTCGACGTGCAGACCTTCGGCGCCGTGCTGCACCTGCGCGTCGATCGGAAGCGGTGGGCAGCGCCGTCGCTCCAGTCGTGGCTCGGGCCGGGCGTCGTCGTGGAAGAGGGAGAGCCATCGCTCGAGGACGTGTTCCTCGCCGTGGCGGGAAGATGATCGCCGCGCTGGCACGCACCGTCGCGATCGCGGGCAAGGAGGTCCTCCACGTCCGCCGGGACCCACGCACCTTGTACCTGGCGCTGATCATGCCGGTGGTGTTGCTGCTGCTGTTCGGATACGCGGTGAGCTTCGATCTCGATCATGCTCCGCTGCGACTCATCGATCAGGATGGCAGCGAGTCGTCGCGCCTGCTGGCGCGAGCGTTCTCCCGTTCGACGGAGTTCGACCTCTTCCCCGCGCGGGACGATGAGGGGCTGGAGCGAGAGTTCCGCCGCAACCGGACGTTGGGCGCGCTGATCGTGCCCCGCGATTACGGCCGTGATCTCTGTCGCGGCCGCCGCGTGCGGGTGGAGCTCGTGCTCGACGCAGCGGACGCCGCCACCGCGAATCAAATCCTCGCCAAAGCGGAAGCGATCGCGCTCTCCGCCTCCCCGCGGCCTGAGGGCGCGATCACACCTGTCGAAGTGCGCGTCCGCACGCGCTACAATCCCGAAGAGCGTTCGGCCGTCTTCGTCGTGCCGGGACTCGCCGCCTACCTGCTCGCGATCAGCGCCGTCCTCCTCACCGCTCTCGCCATCGCCGGAGAGTGGGAGCGTGGGTCGATGGAGCAACTGTTCGCCTCCTCCGTCGGACGCCTGGAGATCATTCTCGGCAAGCTCCTCCCCTATCTGGCCCTCGGAATGCTGCAGCTCCTGCTCGTGCTCGCCGTCGGAGCAACAGTGTTCGAAGTGCCCATCCGGGGCAGCCTGCTCCTGATCTTCTGCGCCGGCGCGCTCTTCCTCGCCGGAATGCTCGGCCAGGGCCTTCTGATCTCGGTGCTGGCGAGGAACCAGCTCGTCGCCACGCAGGCGGGGACCCTCTCCTCGATGCTGCCCTCCTTGCTGCTCTCCGGCATGGTCGTGCCGCTCGACAACATGCCTCGCGTGCTCCAGTGGCTCTCCAACGTCGTGCCCGCGCGCTACTTTGTGCACGCGCTGCGCGCCGTGCTCCTGAAGGGCGCCGGGCCTTCGCTGGTCTGGCCCGATCTGGCCGCGATGGCCGCGTTTGCAGTCGTGATCGTCACGCTCGCCACCCTCCGCTTCCGCAGGACCGTCGCATGAGCCGCGCATCCGCCCAGCTTGCCGCGGTGGTGCGCAAGGAAGTGTGCCAGACGCTCCGCGATCGCCGCGTGCTCTTCCTGCTCGTCGTCGCGCCGCTGCTGCAGACCGTCGTCTTCGGATACGCCGTCGACTTCGACATTCGCCGCGTCCCGACGGTGGTCGTCGACCTGGATCGCACCTCGCTCAGCCGGCAGCACGTGCGCGCGCTGCTCGCCGACGCGACCCTCTCGCGGACGGCCGCAACGACGAGCATTGCCGAGGGGGAGCGCCTTCTCGAGTCCGGCGACGCAGCCGCGGTGCTGGTGATGCCTAGCTCCTTCGAGGCCGACGTGCTTGCGCAGCGGGCCGCCACGGTGCAGGTGCTGCTCGACGGCAGCGACCCGACTCGCGCGAACGTCACGGCCGGAGTCGCCGCCAGGTACTTCGGGGAGGTCTCGCAGCAGCTCGGCCGCGAACGCGTGGAGCGCGCAGGCCTTCCGCCGCCCGGCTCGATCGAGCTGGCTCCGCGGCTTCGCTACAACCCCAGGCTGCTCTCACCCCCCTACATGGTCCCCGGGATCCTGGCCATGCTCCTCATCGTAGTCACCACCATCGTGACCGCGATGGGCCTCTCCCGCGAGCGCGAGCAGGGAACGCTCGAGCAGGTGCTGGTCACGCCGATCCGGCCGCTCTGGCTTCTCGCGGGAAAGATGGTGCCATTCTTCTGCATCGGGCTCTTCGACGTCCTGCTGGTGCTCACGGCGGGAGCATGGCTGTTCGAAGTCCCCTTGCGGGGCAATCCCCTCGTGCTCGCCCTCGCGACCGTGCTGTACCTCCTTTCCACGCTCGGCGTCGGACTCCTCATTTCCACGCTGTCGCGGACGCAGCAACAATCATACCTGGGCGGGTTCCTTTTCGCGCTCCCCGCCGTGCTGCTCTCCGGGGTCGTCACGCCGATCCGCAGCATGCCCCGGTGGCTGCAGGTTCTCACCCTCGTCAATCCTCTGCGCTACTTCGCGGAGACGACCCGCGGGGTGCTCCTGAAAGGCGCCTCGTTTGGCGATCTGTGGCCGCAACTCGCGGCGCTGGCCCTCTTCGGCGCGACTATCCTCGCCCTTGCCACGTTGCGCTTTCAGCGCGAATCCGGCGGCAAGGCAGCGTGATCATGGTGCGGACGATCTTCCGAGCGAGCAGCGACGTCCGCGCCCGCGCCGGGGATGCCTTGGAAGGCCAGATCATGTGGGCTGACTGGGCCGGCGTGACGCGTCTGTCACGATGATTGCGCGCCACTGCTGTCACTCCTCCCTGTCGGGCACGAGCGCGAGGTCGCTCAGCCAAGGCGTCGCTTCACTGTCGCTGGGTGCGCGCCAGTCGCCGCGCGGCGAAAGGGAGCCGCCCGAACCCACCTTCGGCGCGTTCGGAATGGTGCTTCGCTTGAACTGCGAGAGCTTGAAGAAGCGGTTCAGGAAGATGCCGAGAGTGGCCTTGATTTGGGCTATCCCGTATTCGTGGCGGCGATCGCCGGGAACGTCGGGCCAGGTCCCGCGATTGCGATCGTGCCAGGCGCAGTACGCGAGGAACGCGACCTTTCTCGGTGAGTAGCCAAACCGCAACGTGTAATACAGGTTGAAGTCCTGCAGCTCGTAAGGTCCGATCACGGACTCCGTTGCCTGTGCGTGCCCTTCACTGCCGCCGGGCACGAGCTCGGCGCTGATCTCCGTTTCCAGGATGTCGCGGAGCGTCTGGCTGGCCTGGGACCCCACGCGTTGCGTCTGCGCGGCCCAGCCGATCACGTACTGGATCAACGTCTTGGGGACGCTGGCGTTCACCGCGTAATGCGACATGTGATCGCCGACGCCGTACGTGCACCAGCCAAGTGCCAGCTCGCTGAGATCACCTGTGCCTACCACCAGCGCTCCATGGTGATTCGCGAGACGGAAGAGATGGTTCGTCCGCTCTCCCGCCTGCACGTTCTCGAAGGTGATGTCGTAGACGGGCTTGCCTTCGGCGTACAGATGGCCCAGGTCCTTGAGCATCTGGAGGCACGCCGGACGGATATCGAGCTCGTGGGCCTTGCAGCCGATCGCCTCCATCAGCGCGCGTGCCTGACGCAAGGTCCGCGCACTCGTCGCGAAGCCCGGCATCGTATAGGCGAGAATGTTCTGCCGGGAGTAGCCCAGCACGTCCATTGCCTGGGCACAGACGAGCAGCGCATGAGTGGAGTCGAGCCCTCCCGAAACGCCGATCACCACGCGATCGATGCCGGTGGCCTCGAGCCGCTTGACCAGCCCCTGCACCTGGATCTGGTAGACCTCGGCGCAGCGCTCGCTACGTCGCGTGGGCTCTGACGGCACGTAGGGAAACCGTTCGTACTCGCGATCCGGAAGCATGCGTTCGCCTCCGGGCAGATCGAGCCTCACCGGCACGATCCTGTAGGTTTCGAGCGACTCGCGGTGGCGCAGCGCCGACTGCGCGAACGAATTCTCGCGCATGCGCTCCTGCGCCAGGCGATCGAGATCGATGTCACCGACGATGAGCTGCGGCCGCCGGCTGAAGCGTTCCGACTCGGCGATCCGGCTGCCGTTCTCGTAGATCAAAGCATGGCCGTCCCAGGCCAAATCGGTCGTGGACTCGCCGGGACCGGCCGCCGAGTACAGATACGCGGCCAGGCACCGCGCGGACTGACCCGCTACGAGGTCGCGCCGGTAATCGGCCTTTCCGATGGTAATGTTGGATGCGGAGAGGTTGAGCAGGACCGTCGCGCCAGCGAGCGCCGCAAAGGACGAGGGCGGAATGGGGACCCAGAGGTCCTCGCAGATCTCGACGTTGAACGTCAGCAATGGCTGCTCGTCTGCGCGGAACATGAGGCGGGTGCCGAACGGCACTCGCTGATCGGCGAGCTCGATCTCCGTCGACACCGCGGTATCCGCGGGACTGAATTGCCGCGCCTCGTAGAACTCGCGGTAGTTGGGGAGGTAGGTCTTGGGGACAACGCCGAGGAGGCTGCCGCGCTGGAGGACGACGGCGCAGTTGTACAGCCGGCAGTCTACCTCGAGCGGCATGCCGACCACCGCGATCAGCGGCCAGGAGCGCGAGGCATCGAGTACGCTTCTGAGCGCATCTTTCGACGCATCGAGGAGCGCACGCTGATGGAAGAGATCTTCGCAGGAGTACGCGGAGAGGCCGAGCTCCGGGAAGAGCGCGAGCGCCGCGTTTCGGGACGCCGCCTGCTCCATCAGAGCGATCGACTGGCTCGCGTTGTAGGCGGGATCCGCGACGCGCAGGCTTGGAACGCCGACCGCGAGCCGAACGAAACCGTGGTTGTAGAGGTTGAAGAAGCTCCGGGCCGCTGCCACCGCTGAACTGCTCACCGCGCACCTTCCTTGATCCGGCATCCATCAATACGGTCAGCGAAGCTTTTATTCAGAGCACTACGGTCGGGTACAGGCGCGCCGCAATCAAGAGCAGCACGGCGGTGACCACGACGAGGATGAGGAAATCGGCTCCCAGACCGAAAGCGCTCTGCCCTCCCTGCAGCATCAGTGCGCGCAGCACGTCCACCAGGAAGGTGAGCGGATTGCCATGCGAGACCACCTTCAGCCAACCCGGCATGGCCTCGACGGGATAGATGGCGTTGCTGGCGAAAAAGAGCGGCATGGTGATCACCTGGCCGATTCCCATGAACCGCTCCCGGGTCTTCACCAGGCAGGCGATGATCAGCGAGAAGGTCGCGAAGGTGGCTGAGCCGAGGAAGACCGCCAGGAGCACCCCCAGCGCCTGCAGGAATGCGAACCGAAGCCGGAGGCCCAAAGAGAGCGCGACCGCGTAGATGACCAACGACGGCGCGACGGCGCGCAGTCCCGCCGCCACCGCCTTGCCCGAGACGAGCGAGAGCCGCGACGCGGGGCTCACCAGCATCTTGTGCACGATCCCGAGGTCACGCTCCCAGATGATGGCGATGCCATAGAAGATGGCGGTGAAGAGCACGCTCTGCGCCAGAATCCCGGGAGCGATGAATTCCTCGTAGGTGAGCGCACCGGTAGGCACCGCATGCAACCGGCTGAAGACCTGTCCGAACACGAGCAGCCAAAGGATTGGCTGCACCGAGCGCGAGAACAGCTCCGTGGGGTCGCGAACGATCTTGCGCAACTCCGCTTCCGCGACTGCCGATGTTTCCGACGCGAGCGCCAGGCCCTCAGCCCAGACGCTGCGCTGTTCGCCGCGTGCGAGCGACGTCACGATAGGCTCCTCTGTCAATCACCGCTCCGGTGGCCTGGATGAACACGTCATCGAGAGTGGCCTCGCTGCCCGTGTGCGCCTTGAGCTCTGCGGGCACACCCTGCACCGTGACCCGGCCGCGATGGAGGATGGCGATGCGGGAGCAAAGGACGTCGGCCTCCTCCATGTCATGAGTGGTGAGAAGGATGCTGGTGCCGAACTGGACGCGCAGCTCGCGCAACCGATCCCAGACGACGTGGCGAGCGACAGGATCGAGCCCCACCGTCGGCTCGTCGAGGAACAGCACCTGAGGCCTGTGAAGCATGGCCTGGGCGATCTCCAGGCGGCGGATCATTCCGCCCGAGTAGCTGCGCACCAGCGCTCCCGCGACGGAGGTGAGATCCATCAGCTGCAGCGCCTCGGCGATGCGGGACTCGCGCTCCGCGCGGCGGAGGCCGTGCAGCCTGGCCGAGAGCACCAGGTTCTCGCGTCCGGTGAGCATCGCGTCCGCGGATACGAGCTGCGGCACATAACCGATGCGGCGGCGCACCTCGCGCGGAGCATGGACCACGTCGAATCCGGCAACCCACGCGGTGCCTGCGCTAGGCAAGAGCAGCGTGGTGAGAATCTTGAGAGTCGTCGTCTTGCCCGCCCCGTTGGAGCCGAGAAGTCCGAAAAGCTCGCCGGCGCCGATGGAGAGATCGAGCCGGTCCAGCGCGAGCAGCTCGCCGTAGCGCCGCGAGAGACCATGAACTTCCACTGCCGGCGCGTCTTCCATGAACGCTTCGCCACGCAAAGGACAGGCCATCGGGACGCGCAATCTTTTCGGAGCGCACCTCTCGCATGGCAGGTTGCGTGCATCGAGTCGGCGCATGCAGCTTCGCCTCTCGGTCAACGGGCGCAGTTGCGAGTTGACGTGCACCGCTCAACGCCGCTCCTCTCCGTGCTGCCCGAGGAGCTGAATCTTTTCGGAACGGAACCATGAGTGCCTTGACCTTAATGAGACCTCCTCGTCTCATCTCGTTGTGCAGGTGGGCGGTCGCGCGCGGCGCCTAAGAAGGCTCATCTCTTGCCTCTCGGCGCGGCGCGCGGAACGGGCTGGACGTGCGCGCGGGGCGGACCGTAGAACCCGCGCACGGGACCCGGTTTGATTGCTGGAGCGGGTTTCGTCGACCGGACGATCGGCCCCAGCGTGCGCCCGGGGCAATGCGTGTCCAGCGGTCGGGCGCGTGAAGTGCGCCGAGGGCACTGCCACCCATCCGTGCCAGGCAGGCTCGAAGCGGTACCCGCGCGGCGCGAACGGTGCCCAACAAACAAACGTAGCTCGGCCCGATGCGCCAATAGACCATGCCGGGAACCCACACGAAGCCCGGTACCCGAGGCCTGCGTCGAACCCCCAGCGGCCGTAGTGAAAGACGGCCCAACCCGACGGACGTCCGAGACGAACGACCATCCCTACTGCGGTGAGGACCCGTTTACGGCTGCCATTCGGCGCCAACGCCAGCCGGGATCTCTTCGCTCTAGGCGCGCATCTCTTGCGCGGCACCGTGCGGCACAACCGATGCACCACCTGTTGCGACGATGGCATCCCGGCGATCGGCGAAGGCACTCGCGCTCTTGGCCGCGCTTACCCGAACGTCTGCGCTCGCGCCCTGGAAGTTTACTGGCGCGGCAGCCGTTCTGGCCGCCGTATCGCTGCTGCTCGCGTCGGGGCTGACGATCCGGAGCAGCCTCCAGGAACTCCTGCCGGCGGATATGCCGTCGGTCAAGCGGATCCTGGACCTCCAGCGGCGGGTCGGCGGCGACGGCAACGTGCTGGTCAACGTCGAAGCGCTCGACGGGCCGCCCGGCCTTGCGAAGGCCGAGGTGATGGCTCCTGTTCTGGCGCGCGATTTTCTCGCAATGGGCCCCGCCGACGTCCGGGCCGTGGAGTGGGAGCAGGCATCCATGCGCGACTGGTTCGCCGCACACTGGCCCCTGTTCGCGACTGTCCAGGAGCTGACCGAGGCGCGCGACGCTGTCCGTGCGGAGATCCGCCGGCGGACGGCGGAGTCGAACCCGCTGGCGGTCCCGCTCGAGCAGGAGGAGGAAGAGGCGCCCGCGAAGCTGGCCGACATCATCGACCCCGACAAACCGACGCCGCGCGAGAAGGTCGCACAGCATTTCGAAGCCTACCGCGACGGCTTCATGGTCCATCCCGACGGTTGCTCGCTGACCATCCTCGTGCGGCCCACTGGGACCGCGCTCTCGGTCGTCGAGGCGCGCGCGCTGCTCGCTCGCATGCGCGCGCTGGTCGACAAGCGTGCCCCCGAGCTTCGCGCTGCTCACCTGCGGGTGGGCTTCGCCGGCAGCTTCCCGCTCTACGTCGCCGAGTACGAATCGGTCGTCGCCGACGTGGGCCTCTCCGCGCTGGTCACCGGGATCGTCGTCCTCGTCTCCTTGCTGGTCTTCTTCCAGGACGTGCGCTCGACACTGACCCTGGGCCTCTGCGTCGGGCTCGCGGTCGCGGTGAACTTCGGACTGACCCGCCTCACCATCGGCTTTCTCAACCGGCAGACCGCGTTCCTCGGCTCGATCGTCGCGGGTAACGGCCTGAACTACGGCGTCATCTATCTCGCCCGCGTCCGCCAGCTCCGCCGCAAGGGCACGCCGCTGTGCGACGCCTGTGTGGAGGCGGCGCGCACCACCGCGGCCGCCACCTTTCTCGCCTCGCTGGCGACCAGCGTGTCGTTTGCGACCCTGGTGGTCGCCGCCAATCGCGGCTTCCGCCACTTCGGCATCATCGGCGGGGTGGGAATGGTGTTGTGCTGGATCGCGACGTTCACGCTCGCGCCCGCGCTGCTGGCGCTTTTCGAGAAGGTGCGGCCCGTGCTCCCCTTGTCGGAGGGGCACGCGGTGACGCGCCGCACGGCCCTTGCCGAACGCGTCTTCGCCCGACCTGGCCCTCTGCTTGCGGGGTACTCGCTCCTGGTACTCACGGCCGGCGGGCTGTGCGCCGCTCGCGCGCCGGTCGCAATGGAACACAACCTCGAGAACCTCGGCAACCAGCTGCGCGGCTTCGAGGAGCTGCAGCGCGATCACGAACGCGCGCAGGCCTCGCTGGGGCGGTCGATCTCCGGAGCGATGGCGCTGCTCGACTCGCGCGAGGACGCCGAGCGGTTCTGCGACGCCGTCCGCGCACGCATGCGGCAGGCGCCGTGGAGTCAGGTTATCCAGGGCTGCAATACGATCGCGTCGGTGGTCCCGGAACGACAGCCGGAGAAGCTCGCCCTGCTCGGCGAGATCCGGGCGGAGCTCACCGACGCGCGCCTCTCGCACCTGCAGCCCCGCCAGCGCGAGCGGATGAGAGGCATCCGCACCGACCTCGTGGCGCAGCACTCCCTCGCGGACGCCGATGCGCCGCCGGCGCTGCTCGACGGCTTCCGCGAGCGCGACGGGAGCCTGGGCCGGCTGGCAGTGGTCACGGCGCGACCCGACGCCAAACTGGAGCTGGCGCCGAGGCTCGAAGCCTTCGCAGCGGGAGTGAGGAATGTACCAGTCAGTCACGGCACCGCCGACGCCACCGGTGAGAATGTCGTCTTTGCCGATCTTCTCTCCGACGTCGAGAGCGAGGGTCCGCGCACGACGCTCCTCTCGTTCGCCGGCGTGTGCCTCGTGATCCTGCTCGTGCTGCGACAAGGCATGCTCAGCCTGCACGTGATTGCGGTGATGGCGGCCGGCGTACTGCTCATGGCGGGCATCGCCGCTGCAGCCGATCTGAAGATCAATTTCTTCAACTTCATCGCGTTCCCGATCACCTTCGGCATCTCCTCCGACTACGGCGCGAACATCGCCACCCGCGTGCGCGCGCGGGGAGGACTCGTGCTCGCCTCGCTCGTCGAGGTGGGCCCGGCGGTTGCAATGTGTTCCTGGACCACCGTCGTCGGATATGCCTCGTTGCTCTTCTCGCTCAACCGCGCGCTGCGGTCTTTCGGGTGGTACGCGATCGTTGGCGAGGTGACCACGCTTTCGAGCGCGCTGATCATGTTGCCGGCGATGTTGCTGATCGAGCAGCGACGTGCGCGACGGCTGCTCGACCGGGTATCTCGCGAGGCAACGTCCTGAGGACCCAAAGGCCTCTCGCGAATTTTGTGCGCGACCAACGTCCGAGGTCGACCGCAAGCCTTTGTGACGAGCTCAGGACCCCCTCAGAACGCGCTTTTCGGGGCGAAGGGGACGCGCCCAGCCATGCAAAACGGCACGCCGAATGCTGCGGTCATTGCGAGAGAAACCTTGCGAGCAATGTGCAAGAAATCCCGTTGGCGCAGGCGATGCGCTCCGTCAGGTCGACCCGCAGCAAGGCGAGGTCGCAGTCGGGATCTTCCGCAGCCTGCTCGCGTAAGGGCGAAGACGAGTCCATGAACGCCCCGCTCAAACGTACCCGTCTCGAGTCGATGGCGAGCCCGCGCCAGTATAGTTTCGGCGGCACGGCCGCGATCGTAACCAGCGTTGGCCTCATCGTCGGGTTCGGCGCGGCTTCTGTGTCCAGGGCAGCCATCGTCGGGGGGCTCGTGATCATAGGGTTGGCGGACAACCTCAGCGACTCGTTGAGCATCCACCTCTACCAAGAATCCGAGCACCTCGATGCGCGAGCAGCTTTGCGAGCGACGATTACGAATTTCGTTGCGAGACTGCTCGTGGCGCTCAGCTTCGTCGTCATTGTCCTCGCCTTGCCCATGCCCTTGGTCCCCTTGATAGCGATCGGATGGGGTCTGATTCTCCTCGGCGGGCTCACGTACGTCCTCTCTCGAGACCGCAACGTGAGTGCGTCGAAAGAAATTCGCAACCACTCGTCGTCGCGATCGTGGTCGTCGCAACCAGTCGGATACTCGGCAGCTGGATCGCTTCTCAGACTCCTAGATGACTTGCCCGGAGCATTGCGCAGGTTCACGATCCGCGCCAGGAACGCCAACCCGCATCGATTGCGCGCCGGTGGACGGCCCTTACTGGTCCATCGCTTGCAATCGCCATCGGCTCGAACCGGCGAGGAAACACGCGCATGACGGTGGACGCGTGGTCGAGGGAGGAAGGCGCGCCCGCGCCGCTCGGCGTCACCTGGATAGAGGAGCTGGGCGCCTACAATTTCGCGCTCTACTCGAAGGGCGCGACCGGCGTCAGCGTGCTCCTGTATGAACCGACCGATCTGGTCCATCCCTCGCGCATCCTGCCATTCCAGTTTCCCCGCAACAGGACCAACCGGGTCTGGCACCGACTGGTTCAAGCGAGCGAAGCGGGCAGTGCACGATGCTACGCGTACAGGGTCGACGGGCCGCGCGATCCCCAGCATGGGATGCGCTTCGACCCCGACAAGGTGCTGCTCGACCCCTACGCGAAGGAGGTTATCTTCCCGCCAGGCGCGAGCCGGGCCGCAGCGGCGGCTCCGGGCGCAGACGATGGAAAAGCGCCGTTGGGCGTTCTACCGCCGCGGGCCCCTCCGGCCGGCCCGGGGCGCAGGCCGACGCATCACACTCACGACCTGATCATCTACGAGCTGCATGTCCGCAACTTTACAGCAGATGGGAGCTCTGGGCTGCGCGACGAGCTGCGCGGCACGTTCGCGGGATTGAAAGAGAAGATTCCGTATCTGCGGGAGCTCGGCGTCACCGCCGTCGAGCTCATGCCGGTGCACCAGTACGATCCCCAGGAAAGGAGCCGTTGGGGCTACATGACCCTAGCGTTCTTCGCGCCGCATCAAGGTTACTCGAGCAACAAGCATCTGGGCGGGTGCGTGCGCGAGTTCCGCGAGCTCGTGGAGGCGCTGCACGAGGCCGACCTCGAAGTGCTTCTCGACGTGGTCTTCAACCACACCACCGAACAGGACGAAACGGGGCCGACCTATTCACTGCGCGCGATCGACAACGATACCTACTACCTGCTGCAACCCGGCGATCTCGCGCGCTACACCAACAACAGCGCCTGCGGCAACGACCTGCGTACCGCACACCCCGCAACCCGGCGACTGGTGATCGACAGCCTGCGCTACTGGGCGTCCGAGATCTGCGTCGATGGATTCCGCTTCGACCTTGCGTCGATCTTCATGCGCGACGACGACGGCAATCTCAACTTCCGTGATCCGGCGATCCTCTCGGACATCAGCAGCGACCCGGAGCTGGCGGGGCTGCGCCTCATCGCCGAGCCCTGGCAGGGTGCGCCCGGAGGTTATGCGTTCGGACGTCGGTTCCCCGGCATGGACTGGTG
>Ga0335085_10002864_pt1 | contig 31171 bp, 28 predicted proteins | sample Lox_Sample_45_FD_206712 | JGI IMG/M metagenome (GOLD analysis project Ga0335085, IMG submission 206712) | Soil microbial communities from Loxahatchee National Wildlife Refuge, Florida, United States - Lox_Sample_4.5 | ecosystem: Environmental > Terrestrial > Soil > Wetlands | place: USA... | reverse complement strand
TTCAAACCAGTCTTGAACATACGACAAACCTTAATATCATGCACCACACAGTCAAGGTTTTATGAATGCTGCCCAGGCCATCCAAAAACTCCGCCAGGTGTCACGCCGCCAGCATAAAGCGTTGGCATCCGCTGTCGCGATCGAACATTCTCGAAGATCACACTCTTTTCCCTCTCTATGCGCCTTTTATTTCCCCGGCAAGGGCGGATGCATTGGCCGCTTACGCAAAAGGTGATTATCGAGGAGTGGGCACCCGCCCCCTCTCTAGCGTGACACAGAACACTACGATTGGTGGGTTGCGACTGTGTCCCAGATGCATGGCCGAAGATTGGAAGCAAGACGGAGAACTTTACTGGCGCCGTTTGCATCGAGTACCTGGGGTTCTGGTCTGTCCTATCCATCGGGTTTTTTTGATCAGCACGGGTGTGGGCGCACTTCGCGCCACAAAAAGGAGCTCATTTTTATTACCCCCGGAGTCACTATGCGGCGCTGGCCAAGACATAGTTCAAAACAATACTCAACAAAACGATCTGCTTTTAATTGCCCAACATGCACAATCCGTGCTTGCCGAACGCGAGTGGCGAGTTAAGCCCGGTTGCTGGGCGAAGTTCTACCGTTCCAAGTTGGCTGAATTGGGATACGGGACACGTAACCCTCGACGCAGCCTCACCTCCCTGATTCGCAATTTCGACGAGCGGTTCCCCGCACATTTCATTGCTCGCGTCAGAGAACGCCGTGATATTCGTCATCCGACCCGTGCATGGTTAGACGCTCTGATGTCGGATGATAGAGACATGACTCAGCCCCCTTGGCGTCATTTCTTGTTTTGGATTTGGCTCGGCCTAAGGCCAGGACAGATCCGCGAACTACTCGCGGACGCCGATCGATCCCCGAATCTTCCTAGCCGGTGGAAATTGCTCTTTGGACGCCCCAGTCGCTCACCAGATTGGCTAGCCCGGTTGGAATCCCTGTGGAGAGACGAAAGTCTTTCCATTCGAGACATAAGTGTTGACTTGCAAGTATATCCTACGACGGTGAGACGACTCGCTCGAACCCTAAAACTTCCCTTCCCAAAACCAACTAGGAAAGGCACCCAACCGCCTACCTCAAGTCTGTTGCAGCAGGAGAGAGCAAAAAGGCTCGAAGGGCTCAAAGCTCAATGGCTTGACCTTCGCGCAAAACATCCGGAACTGTGCTTAAAACAGCTGCAAAAGATCAATAATAGACTTTTCCACCCCTTGTATTATTTGGACCCTCTATGGTTGAAGCAACATCAACCTCGGAGTAGTAAAAGACAAATATATAGAAATAGCTTTAATTGGATGGAGCGGGATAAACGCTTGCTGGAAAAACTCAAGGTCGAGTACGATAAAATGATGCACCGGCCTGGGCGACCAGAAAAAGTCAGTGTCAGCACCTTTGCACGCGCTTTAGGTACCGAGTGGCTAGTGTATAGGCGGCTTAAGAGAACGCCAGAATCCTCTCGTTTTCTGGAAGAAGTTCGTGAATCGCCGATCCAGTATGCAATGAGATGCCTACGTTATGTCGCTGTGCAAATACAATCAGAGGGTAAGGACGTAACTCCTGCCGCATTAATGCGGGGCGCCAGGGTTTACCATCCCGTTGCTGGCGAGCCACAAGTGCGCGCACTGATCGTCCAACTCTGCAACCCCATGCCTACGCAGCCTCCGCCAGCATGAGGCGAGAACTGGACTCAATCCTTCGTTGACGATGTTGGACATCCGGCCCTTCGGGCGAAACTCGGAAACGGTAGCTCATGGTGCTCAACAAGTGAGCAACGAAATGGGAAAAAGCGTGCCCCTTCAACTCTCGCGCGAGCGTTTTCAAAATAAAATCGCGCGTGTTCTGCGCGATTTCATCCGCAACGTAGGGAATGGATCCATCCTGTTTGGCGAGCGTGGGGGTCGGCGGTTCACCGGTGAGGACGGCGAGAAATTCATCGGTGAAATTGCGAACCTGAAAGAAACTCAACGCCGAACCAATCTCATAGAGGGCGCCCTGGGTGAATTTCGTATGCGGAATGGATTTCAGCCATTTTACCGACCGTTGCTGTGGATAGCCCGGCTGCTTATTGGGATCATACTGGAAGGCCGATGTGATTCCCGCTTCTTGCGTCCGCGCCTTAAGGCCGAGATTGCCTGAATGACAGCAACCAGAGCCGGAAACACTGTCGCGTCGCCTATTTCCATTTCATCAAGCGCATCGAGCAGAGAATCCATACCGCATACCGGATAACCCGCGACCGCAATTTGCTCAATCTGGGGAACTGCTGGTGCAAAGGTAACGGGATGGATGTTCACCAAAAGATCACGTTTTCGAATTAACGATTGGTGCTGCCGCAGCTTCGCCTGCATTTTATTGAAGGCTTCGTCTTGTGCGGCCTCGTAATCCCCCAATGTCCGGCCCTCAACCAGGTTGAACAAAACGAGTCCCTTCGTTGGAGATACCAAGAGCGCATCGATTGGGAATGACCCCTCGGGCGTTCCGATAATCGGATAGCCAATATAAAGAGTGCCTTCAAGGCTGGCTTCGGATGCCAACTTGGTGGCGAGCTGTTTGCTGGACACTGGTTTGTCGGTGCTGCCCCAAACAGTGTTAATCATAATTGAGATGGTGTTAGATTTGTTGGTGCAAGTCCACTCGAGTACAGATCCGGCAGCAGCAGGCCACGCGTCCGGCGGCGGTTTTGGATTCTGTTCTGAGTCTTCACTTCGTCTCCTTGTGGGTTTCAAAAAGGAACACTGCCAACGTCGAAGCTGCCCCGACTGCCAACTTTGCATGCCGCGCACTCAACCCGGCGGAACTTCCATGCTTGCCGTGACCCGTCCCATACAACCCGCGTAGTTCCGCGAGGCCGTTGCCGATTGTTCCGAGATTGCTCAGCAGGCGCTTGATTACGTCCGCTCCGCGCGCCGCCTCTGGAATGCCCTCGGGAACAAGTTTCAATTCCTTAAGCGTTTCCTTCGTGAGTGTCGAAACATCGGGCGTCCCAGTCACGGGTTTGCCGCGTTCGGCAAGGATGGTCTTGCAGCAAGTTTCGATGAGTTCCTTGGCAGTTCCGATCGCGAGGCTTGGGTCGCTCTCGACGGATGCCTCCATCCGCCGAATCTGCTCGGCAAGATGATTGGCGTTTAGAACCTGCGCGTGTTCCTTTAACGGGCTGAGGCTTGGTCCGCCCGCAAGTAGCCGGGTCGCGATGTGGCGGCATTTCTCAGCACGAGCTTTTGCTTCGGCATCCGGCGTGAGGTTCAGAGTTCCCTCGTAATCCACTAAGGCGAGAATGAGCCTGCCCACCATGTAATCAGATTCGATCTTCCAAAATGCGCGGAGCTTGTTGGCTTTAGAAGATCCTGCTGTTGTGTATTTCTCAGCGTGAATGTCACGATCTGCAGCCTCGGATACGAACTCTCCAAAAGTTCGGTCAGAAAAGTTGAGAACGTAGCCGGCCTCCATTTGGAGGAGCTTTTCGAGGACGCGCCGATCTGACATGGAAAGTGAACTCATGCGGCCTCCATTTTGAGTTCCACCTGCCCCGACACCAGACGCGGCAGCAGCGGGTCAACATAGCGGACTTCAATGAAGCGCAGGAAGATCAGATCGAGAACGAGCGCGGAGTATTCCTGGGATTTGATGCTGGAGTTGGCGCGGAACGGGTCGGCGGCAGCCCAAAGACGTTTTTCCAGCGAAACGTTCGCTATATCCTGTTCCGATGGCGCGACCCAGTGCATAAAATTATCAATGCTGGTGAAGGCGTCCAAACGCCCCAAAGATGGTATCGAGGAAGTCCCTCTCGCCATACCAGATTACGTCACGCATCCTAATTCAAACCGTTGCAGCAGCAAGGCCAAAGCGAACAAGCGTCGCTCAGGAGAGCCCGCCTGAGAACATGCTTTTCTCACTTAGCGATTTGCCTTTTGCGCGGCGATGATAAAGACAGACTGGTCACGTCCACGGCCAGCCGAAGGGCGGTCGAATAAACAGAATTTCGATGGCGCGAGACGAGCGCGTCAAAGGCCGGATCGCGACGAATGGCCAGCCGATGTCTCACCTGGCTTGCTGCGCGGCTATTTCTTTATGATTTTCCCTTTTCCGGATGGTCATCAATGGTGATGACCGAGCTGAATTCCGTATCCGGGTCAGCGTTGGTCCTTAGAACGCCTTTCGAATCTTTCAAATCACTACGCGCTTCGATCTTTCCGACGGTGGTATGGCCGGGCATGCGGCGGGCGCAGTCTTCCACATCAGGTTAATTTCCTGAAGCCAAAGGTTTCAACGGCCCACATCGAGGCAGGATACGCCGACGTGAAAGTTAAATTCCTACCCGACCACTTCCGTTTTTGCCGATCCCGACAACCGACTGTCGAATTACGCCGTCACCACTAACGCCTGGACGTTGACAATCGTTTCTTCACACCCGGCTTTGAGCAGCGCGACGTTGCTCAGCGGTGGCGGGTTTCGATTCAGTTTCACAAACGTCGTCGGCACAAGATTTACTGCGATTTCCACCGCAAATCTGGATCTTCCCCTTTGCGACTGGACGAACCTCGGCTCGGCGACCGAGATTTTGCCCGGCCATTTCCAGTTTACCGACTTACGGGCGACCAACGGCGGCCGGCGATTTTAGGGCGTTCATTCACCATGAACTGTCAGTCCGCATTCCGGCTTCGGCGCGATCGCTCAGTTACACCGATTTCCCCCCCCCTTCAACCTTGGGAAGCCAAATCCGACATTGCAGATTTTCGGAACTAATTTTCTGGAAATTCAGCCAACGCGGGAGGCCCCACAACATTTTCGGAACTTTATTTTTCGAAACACTCACTCAAACATGTCATATTTCAGCGGTTTTTGACACAAAAAATTTCGGATCTTTATTTTGCGTCAACAAATGTGTTGGTGAGAAATAAAGATCCGAAATTTGAAATAGACTCCCGAAATTTGAAATAAACTCCCGAAAAACGTATTGGGTGCGCTGCCCTGTCATCTTCTAAAAATGATGTCGTGAACAAACCCCGGCACCAAAAGTCTCAGATTCCGGAGGATTCTTTGACCTTAATGACCTCAATCATCTCCCATATAGATTGTGACTGTAGCCCGGATGCAGAGCAGTGGATGTAAATCTTCCGACCAAGGTCTCACGATCGGCGCCCGGCTCGATTAGCCTCTCCAGGTCTTCGTCGATTGGCACGGCAAACTCGTCGGCGAGGCGCTGGACGCGGGTGCTGCAGACGCAGGGGAATTCGAAGCAAGCCAAGGCGGCGCTTGGCGACTTATGCGGGGCCTCCGGAACCAGTGTCCGGACAGACCGCACAAAAAGTCGTAAAACCGCCTTCTTACTGCAACATTTCGAACGCTTCATAAAACACTTCCGACCTGGCTTTGTTGTAATTGAGAATGTGCCCGGGCTTCTCGCAAGAAAGAAGCATTCGATCCTTCCTCAGTTTCTAAAGTTTCTCGACGATGAAGGTTATTTTTACAAGGATGGAATCATTGACACGTTGGACTACGGTGAACGACCAACTGCTGGTGGACAAATGGCAGGTGCAGGGGACGACTTCGTGGACCAACGCCATCACGCTGCAAGCCGGAGTGCGTTACAACCTGCGCATGGAGTATTTCAATCGCGGTGGCGGCGCGCGGGCGCAGCTTTACTGGTACAGCCTGAGCCAGCCGCGGTAAATTATTCCGGCGACGCAATTGTACCCGGAATCGGACGGCCTCGCGGCGGGGGCAATTACAAGCCCGACCAACGCAATTGCATTCCTTGGCCAGCCGTTTACTTATACGATCACCGCCGCGAATTCGCCCCTCGCTTTTGGTGCAACGAATTTGCCGCCCGGGCTGGGATTAGACCCGACGACCGGGTTGATGAGTGGGATCCCCACGCTGGCGGGCGGCTTTGATAACGGCGCTGACTTTTTTCTGTTCACATGGTTGCTTTGCGGACCTTCTGAATCGCCCCCTGGCGTCCTCGAAACGAGAGCAATGAGCTCACCAAACTGTCCAGCCACCATCCACCACCAAGTTTTGGCCGGTGAAGTAACTGCTCGCGTTTGAGGCGAGGAAAACAATCGCGCCCTTGAGTTCGTGTGGTTGCCCCATCCGTTTCATCGGGGACTTGGTTTTGAGGCGTTGTAACAGTTTCCGCGAGGCCGCTGGAGATGGAAATGGGCCCGGGCTCAAGCAATTAACGCGGATCCCGTCTTGCGCCCAATACACCGCCAGATGGCGGGCAAGGTGTATGATCCCTGCCTTGACCGCGTGATATGCCGCCGGACTGGCGGGGCCGATGCGAGCGTATACTTCGGGATACGAAGCCACCAAGCCGTACATGGAACCGAGCATGATAATGCTAGCGGCTCTGCGATGTTCGACAGCGTGATCCCTCACGAACCGGGACAGCAGAAAGCATCCGGCGCAGTTTGCGAGTTGGCGATTGAATTGTTTGCCGGTGACGCTTCGCCAATCAGAAGCCAGGATTTCGTGGCCATTGTTCACCAGGATATCAACCCGACCCGCCAATTTTACAGCCCGCTCGAAGCCTCGTTTGATGGAGGATTCACTTAGTTGGTCCAGCACCAAAGCCAGATGATCTCCCCGGCGGATTCCTTCCAAAGCCGCTGCGATTTTTCGTGCCGTTTCGATTTTCCGGCTCGTGACGATCACTTTCGCGCCGGCTTCGGCTAGGGCGGAGGCCATGGCGAAACCCAGATGTCCACTGGCCCCGGTGATTAGCGCCACGCGACCCGAGAGATCGAAGAGTTTCTGGACCGTGGTTTCGTGGTTTTTAGGCATGAACTTGACCTTTGTGGAGAATGCATTCCCACGAGCGGCGTCTTGCCGACGCAAGGACTGCGAGGTTCACGCGCAAAGTTTGACTCCCTTCCGCGAGCGAGCATAACGGCGGTTGTTGATCCAGCATGGCGTCCAAGAACGAATCCGCCTGTCTCATGAAGAGAGCGTCTCGCTCCAGCACACCGCAGGGTTCATCGTGCCATTCGTCACCGGGATGTTGCATCCAACGCCAGCGACACTTGTGATATTCGAATCTCGCGGTGCCCTGCTCGCAAATCACGGTGATCGTTGTTTCATTCGGTGCTTGATGTTGGTTAAGACTGAAGCAACCCATGACGTTTTCATGCCGGGTCAGCACGTGGACCGTATCCTCCACGGACACATCTTCCAACCGAAGATGCTCCAGATCAGCAACGAGGTTATCCGTCGGGCCGACCAGCCATTCGCCCGCGTTGATGATATGGGTCAGCGCATCCTGCACGGCGCCACCCCCCGTTTGGTGTTCTCGATAATAAGTTTCACGATATCCGGGGCGGTAGAAGGGAAAATTCTGTCCGGAGACCGCGACGATCTGCGCGGGCGCGCCGAAGCGCCCACTTTGAATCGCCGCGCGCATGGCCTTGAGCGCCGGGTGCGCGCGATACACATACGCCACGCCGCAAACCAATTCGCGCTCCGACACGACGCGCTGAAGTTCTTCCACTCCGTGCAGCGCGGTGCTCAATGGCTTCTCAATCAGCACATGTGCGTTGCGTTCCGCGGCTTGCATTGCCATGGAAACGTGCTGGTGAGCCGGTGTGCAGATCACCACCGCGTCAGGCTGCGATGCCAGAGCCTCCTCGTAGGATTCCAACGCCTGGTGAATCGGATATCGCTCGGCCATCGCTGTCCGCAGCGAGGGGTTCAGTTCGCAAACCGAAACTTCAACCCGGCGTGTTGCCAAAAAGCAGCGCAGGTGACGCTCGCCGATCGAACCGGCGCCCACGATGACGATGGACGGTTTTGGCCTCACTTGGAGCATTCGAGTTCGGCAGACATGGCCGCAAGCCGATTTTCAAATGTGAAACCAAATTGCGCATACTGGGCCTGAATCTGTTCCAACCCGCGCTTTACAAGAATGATGTCCGCGCCGTGGCAGATGAACCGCGCTCCCAGTTCCAAAAGTTTGGCGCTGTGCTCGGGCGTTGGGCTGACGGTGCCCCAATGAATGCCCGCATTTTTGGCGGCGCGGGCGATGCGGTCGCGAGCCGCCAGGACCAGCGCATGATCGAATTGATAAGGCACACCGCTCAAAACGCTAAAGTCCCCCGGCCCGAACATCAGCACATCCACTCCGGCCACCCTGGCGATGGCTTCCACATGTTCCAGGGCTTTGGGGGATTCGATCTGGACGATGATAAGCGTTTCGTCATTGGATTTTTTAAGATACTGCGCTATCGGCGCGGAACAATACGGCGAATCTGCATTGGCGCCGTCGATTCCGCGTTCCCCGACCGGCGCGAATTTCGCCCAGCGCACAACCTCGGCGGCTTCCTCGGCGTTTTCACATCGTGGGTACATGATCCCTTGCGCGCCGGCTTCCAGCAACCGGCACATCCGCATGAACTCGCCTCTGGCCGGGCGGGCTATGATGTCGGAAGTTCCAATGCGCGCGGCGCGCATCAGGTTGGCCGCGGATTCGACGCTGTAATGGTGGTGCTCCAAATCCATCCAGATGCCATCGAAACCCATCAGGCTGGTCATTTCGTAGAGCGTTGGGTCGGTATAGTGCAAAGTGGTGATGAGCGCCGGTTCGTTTCGGCGCAGCTTGGCTCGGATTCGGCTGGATCGCATAATATATCAGGATGTGTGATGTGAGTTTCTTAACTTGAAAATCATTTCGACTTCCACGCTTGCTCCTAACGGAAGTTGAGCCATGGCCAGGGCGGTGCGCGCGTGGCGGCCGGCGTCTCCAAACACGTCGCGCACGAGTTGCGACGCACCGTTGATGACCAGATGCGCGTCCGTGAAGTTCGGGTCGGCATTGACGTAGCCATTCATGCGCACCACGCGTTCGATTTTGTCGAGCGAGCCGAGATGGCGGCGAACGGAGCGCAGGACGTTGGCGGCGGACAAAGCGGCGGCTCGAGTGGCGGCTTCGGCGCTCACTTGCGAAGGCACTTTTCCGCAGCTCGTTAATTGATCGCCATCAAACGGCACCTGGCCCGAGGCATAAAGAATGTCGCCGACTATTGCGAGCGGCTCGACCAGCGAGCCTTCGGGAGAGCAGCGGTCGAGCGGATAACCGAGAGCTTCCAGTTTTGTTTCGCGCGAGTTCATGAAGGATTTTTGACCTCCGGAAAGTGATCGTTCTGCATTTGGGCCACTCGCCAGGCGTGGCGGCGATAGAGTTCCTCCCATCTTTTTGCGTCTTCGGGTGTGTAATTAAAAAAGCCGCGGCCATTCGTGATCCCTTTGGCGCCGCTTTCAGCCAGCTTTTGCATTACCAGCGGAACGGAGGAGGAATTGTTTAGCGTCGGCAGGACGTGCTGCATCGCCTTCGCGTACAGTTCCGGGCCTCCCGTAATATCCATCCAGCGGAAAGGCCCGCAAACCGTGGCCCAAAGGCCGAGCGCATTGCGCACCGAACGGTCAATCGTCTCGGCGTCCGCCACGCCCGTTTCGAGCAGGTTGAGCGCCTCGCGATACATGGCGTAGCCGATGCGGTTAACGATGAACCCCGGAATCTCCTTTTGCAACACGCTCGGCTCTTTGCCTAGGCGGCCCGCCAGAGCCAGCGCAGTTTGGATGGCCAGGTCGGAAGTCTGCTCGCCACGAATAATTTCCATGAACCGCGTGGCATGCGCGGGTTCAGCCCAGTGCATGGCGAGAAAGCGCCGCGGATGTTTGCGCCGCTGTTGCAACAGGGTGATGGGAATCGCCGAACTGTTGCTGGCGATGACGGTTGTTTCGGCAACCTGCGCTTCGACCTGGTCGAACACTTCGTGCTTGATGGCTGCGTCTTCCGCGACGCTTTCCACCACGAAAGAACAGTCACGCAACGCTTGATAATCGGCGGTGGGGATGAAACGAGCAGCCCAACTCTCGCACAAATGATCGCCGAATCCTCCCAACTCGGCCAATTCCTCCATCATTTCTGCGATCTGCTTGCGGACGCTGTCGTGACTCCGTTCGTTTCGCGCAAAGGCGACGACTTCAAATCCGTGGCCCAGAAAGCAAGCAACGATTCCACGACCCAGCAAACCTAGGCCAACGACGGCAACTCGTTGAGAGTTCATCGCGCTGCTCCCCGCGTTTCCAATCCGAGAATTGCCAACGCATCGCGATGGATCATCGCCTCAATTTGTTGTTCGTTGAGTTTCGGCAGACCTGTGCCTTGTGTCATGTCATTCAGTTTTCGCAATCCTTCAATCGTAGCGTTGACGGTGGTAAAAGGATAATCCGTGCCGAAAAACAGTTTGTGCCACACACCGTATTCCTGCGCGAGCATGAGGCTGTGATAGAGCTGAAACGGCCGATAGTGCAGCGCGCTGATGTCAGCGTAGACATTCGGGTGCTTGCGAATCGTCACGATACATTCACCCTCGTAAGGATGACCAAGGTGCGCCATGATGATTTTGACTTCCGGAAAGCGGATCGCGACGGCATCGAGACGGCGCGGCAGCGTGCATTCCAGCGGCGCGCGGTCTATGAAAGTCGTTCCCGTGTGCAACAACACTGGCAACCGGTGTTTGGCTGCGTAGTTCCAGAGCGGTTCAAGTTTCGGATCATCGGGACGGAACCCGGCGTACATCGGCAGCAGTTTGATGCCGCACAGCCCCAGTTCCTGGTGGCCGAATTCCATTTCTCGCTGCCAGCCTTCCTGCGTGGGATCCAAACATAGAAAGCCGATCAGACGGTCCGGATGCGCGGCCACATATTTGGCCACGTAGTCGTCATTGGTCCAGCACCCGCTCAACCTGGCCTTGCCGCCGAAGACGATGGTCTTGGTTTCTGTTGTCGCCGACGCGGCGTATTCTTCGTAGCGAATGGACAGGTCCACTTCCATGCCGGCCCGGGCGCGTTTGGCCTGGTCGCGAAAACTTTGGCTGAAGTCGTCCGGGTAACGCCACGCATGGGTGTGAACGTCTACAATCATGATAATTTTCCTCGCGCATCCACGGTCACGCGTTCGATGTCGCCTTTGGCTTCCTGCCAGTAGAATGCATCCTGCAAATTGACGCACGGGCAGATGTGATTCGGAATGACCGTGACGCGCTCGCCGATTTTGGGGCGCGAGGCGCAGAGCGACACGTCCACCTGGCAGTGTTCCTCGCTGAGTTGCGTGAGTCTGGCCTCCGAATACTCCATAAGATGACCGTGTCCGCTTTCCGGCGCGGGAATACAACGATCGCTCGTGAAAGTTTTACTTCCTCCATCCAGCACGATCTGATTTTTCACGGCGGTACTCACCACCGTGCAAACAACGGCTGCGGCACAGTCGTCGAGCGTGCAAAATCCCCCGCGGACCGTATTCATGTCGTTGAAGATGTACGTGCCCGGCCGGATTTCGGTGCCGGGCTTGATGAGATGTGATTGAAACGCGGTGGGAGTCGAACCGCCCGATACAATCGGCGACTCGAATCCATGCGTTCGCCAAAGGTCGATTACTTCCTCAAGCCTGGCAGAAACTTCAGCGAGCGCCCTGCCTTGCTGATCTGCCGCAGCCCAGATGTGCCCAGGATAATAGAATAACCCGTCCAGGCGAACGCCCTTGGTGCTGGCGATTGCTCTGGCAAGCTCAAGCGCATCTTCCGGCGTCGCCACTCCGGTGCGCCCCATGCCAACATCAATATCTACGAGCAACCCAATCGTGCTGGCAACACTGATGGCTGCGGCGGACAAGTTTTCCACTGCGGTCGTGCTGTCCACGGCAACCCGCACGGTGCAGTCCCGCGCAAGCCGGGCGAGCCGCGTGCATCGTGCCGGATCAACTGCTGGATAAGCCACCAGCAAATCTTCACACTCCATCGCCATTTGTTCAGCTTCTCCTGCTTTCGCAACCGTCAAGCCGGTTGCTCCAGCCTCCAGTTGCAGGCGCGCCAATTTGCGGCTCTTGTGGGTTTTGGTGTGAGGCCGGATTCTCAATCCGTGGAAGCGCGCGTATTCGGCTAGGCGCCGGACGTTGCACTGCACGATCTCCGCCCGCACCACCAACGCTGGAGTCGCGAGCGCAACCGCCTTCGGAATTATCGGTGCTGCCGCAATAAATGGAGAAGAACTGAGCACAGTGTTTTGGGGGTTTTGAGAGGTTCGCGGTTCAGTTTCGTTTCTGATTCCCGAAGCGAATGCTGTAAAGATCGGCGTCCTTCATGACACAACGGAGGCGAACGACTTCGCCAGCCAGACTGCCGACCTCGCCGCCGCCTTTCCATTTCGCCAGCCGCTCGATTTCGTTGCCGATAAGTTCCACGCTGTCCGCGAGGGAATATCCGGTAACAGGTTTGCCGGATTCGTCCTGGAGTTCGATTCGAATTCCACCCGCGGCTGACGTGGCAAAATTCAGGAACAAATGGTTGCCTTTGAAAGTGAAAGGCTTCGTGATTAATTCCCCACCTTCGTATGGCGCGCGCACCGAGGCGAAGCCGTCCAACCGCAAGCTGTAACGTTGGAGATGGGAAGTGGGTTGGGCGTAATCCTGATTCGCGTAAATGGACATTTCCGTCGGGCTCGTCTGGACGACATTTAATGCCGGATAGGTGGTCCGCGAGACCCAGTTGTGTGCGCCGATTCCGGGTCGAATGAACGCGCTGAGGAATGTCCGGTCATAAACATCGCCGCCACGGGAAGTCAGCAACACCGCGTCGGAAGTGTCTTTGAAGTATTTCGGATGCACGTGGATGGCCCGGGCGGCCTCTTCGCTGATGGCCTGGCGCCCGGCCATGAATCGCGCCGCCAGCCCGACGTAAATCTGAGGTGCTCGGAAGTAAGGATGGGTTTGGTTGATGTACAGTTGATCAATCACCGTCGGCTTGCCGTCGGCGCCGCGGTACTGCATCAATACTATGTTGGTCCAGTTGACGAAGTCATGGCTTTCGGCTCTGGCAATGCGGCGAATCCCGCCCACATTTGCGCGAAAGAACATCAAATAGCGTTGCTCGGTGGGTGACCAGAACGCCTCGTTTTGCGAATCAAAACCAGAAGGGAACGGAATCTCCTTCCCCGTCAGCACAGGCGCGTCCCGCAGCTTCATCCAGTGCAGGCCATCGGGTGAGGTGAAGGCGACCAGGCCCGTTCCCATGGTTCCGCCCAGCGCCTTGTATTTTTGTGCCGGATCGGCAGCGGGATTCTTGTCCACAAAGGGACTGAAGTTGTGGCTCAGATAATCTGCCGCGTAAACAATGTTGTTTTTGCGACTGCCATCGTATTCCACGATCCCCAGTTGCGGCTTGGTCCAATGGATTCCATCACTTGATTCGGCGACGCAGGTAACTTCTCCGATGCCGTCCTTTTTTGCTTCGCGCTTGCCGCGGTAATAAACCCGGAATTTCGATCGATCTGCGATCACGGTGCAGTAAGCGCAGAACGGTCCTTCCCACGGTTGGTCGAACTGGAGTACCGGGCCTTCATCAACGGTCTCATGGAGCATGAGGCGAGCGCCTTTCAACTGATCGATCAGATAATAGTCGCAGAACAGTTCGCGGTGGTTTCCCAAGCTCAGAGCCTCGCCAGACAATTGTGAAACGGAGGATATAAGCGTTACCAAACACAAAATAATAAATCGCAGCGAGTATATGAATCCTACCGTCATGGCCCTAACAAGCATGGACATATTAAATCCGTCCAATTTGAATATTTCAAATAAAATCTCAGAAAATGTTTGATTAAATACAATCTATATGTTCATATAAGTCCATACAATGATTTTTGGGTCACCAATTATTGACGCTTCCGCGCTCGAAGCTTTGCCTAAACACGAGAGGTTGCGGACGCATCTTGTTCAGGAATTGCATGAAGGCCGGTTGCGCCCCGGCGATGCTCTCCCCACCGAACATGAACTGGCGATTCGCGCGAAAATGTCGCGCAATACGGTTCGTCAGGCGTTGGCGCATTTGGAACGCAATGGAATGATCCGGCGGGTAAGAGGGCGGGGGACATTCATTCACGAATCGGCCATGGAGCGATTGAAGTCCGGTTTGGATATTTTCGCCCTGGTGATTCCGCAGACACGACAAGGTTATTACCCATCTTTGCAGCGGGGATTTCATGAGGCATCCGCCGCTCGCCACAATCAAGTCATCGTCAGCGATACCGACAATGATCCCCTTCGGCAGGCCGATGCGCTGCTGCAACTCATGGATAAAAAGGTGGCAGGCATTGCAATCGTGCCGACCACCAGGCCGGCGACGCCGGCGCATCAAATCCGCCCGTTACGGGAACGCGGCATTCCCGTGGTCTTTTGCCATCGCGGAGTTGAGGGAATTCCCGCGCCGCTCGTGGCGTTTTCCGCGGTCGAAGTCGGACAGGTTGCAGGAACGGCGATGTTGGAACGAGGGCATCGCCGGGTGGCGTTCTTCTCACCGCAAAAGGCCGGCCTCGGAGCGCAGTACGAACGAGGACTGCGCGAAGCGTTGGAAAAAGCTGGCGGCGAATTGCCGGAGGAATTCGTCATTTATGACGACACCACCAGAATGGACGCTGCGCACGAACGATATTTGGAAGAACATCTTCATAAGATTCTGCGGGCCCCCAGCCGGCCGAGCGCGGTTTTTTGCACGTTCGATTCCGAAGCCGAGTTGGTTTATCTCTTGTTGAACCGGATGGGGGTCAAAATCCCGGAAGAATTGTCCCTGGTCGGGTTTGGCGGCACGTGGCGGGAAGGTGCCATTACTCGTCGTTTGACATCGGTGGCGGTGGATGAGGAAGAACTTGGACGCAATGCGGCAAAGTTGCTCGACGAAATGCGGCGTCGGGAACGACCCATCGACGATGTAACGGAAATCCTCATGACGCCGACAATCACGGAAGGTGAAACGCTCGGCCTTTCTCCCCAACTGCAAATGACCGCGGCAACTCAGTGACATCTCCCGATACATGCCTTTGCCAATGTCTCAGTTTCCGCCTATCGCTCAGATGCTCTGGATGTTGTTGCTGGTAGGAACTGGCGGTTGCGCCGTGGTGAACATGAATGACGAGCGCGAGCAATGCCTGGAATTGCTGAAGCGGGAAATGCACCAGAACTCCGGCTGGGTCCGCGTTCATGCGGCGGATGCGTTGCTTGATCACCAGCAAACGGCGGTAGTCGCGGCAGCGTTTGCCCAGGATGCTGAACTCGGGACGGGAGAATATCGCGTGGGCGCCTGGCGGGCGATGGCGCGTGCCGCGTCGACCGAATCGGCGCGTAAAGAGTTTGCCGAACGGATTCGCAACGTGATGCTCGACACCGCGGCAGCCGACCGTTTGCAGGCAGTGGAGAGCTTGTGCAAATTGAATGCTGCCAATCCAGCCGATCACGCGGCAATTCAAGAATGGCTTCGGTCGGCGAATGACGCCGTGGCTCCGTACCCTTGCTGGTATCTCGTCTTGTCGAGTTCCGGCGGACTGCGGGAGGCGGCGGAGGAACGGCTGGCTCGATTAATGGATTCACCGGACGCTTTGGCGCGAGTTCGGAGTGCTTACGCGATCGCACGATTGAAACAGGTCTCTCCCGCGACCCTGGCCAGGTTGCAACAGCGATTTGAAGTTGAACAGCCGGACTCGATTGCGCGAATTTACTTGATCATTGCTCTTATGCATCACACCTCAGATCCGGTCGTGATTTCTCAACTGCGCGAGGTGCTGCTCCGCTATGCGGTTCAAGGCAAGCCCGGAGAACAACTCGCAGCGGCCACTGCGCTTGGTGAACTGGGGTGCAAAGATGATCGCAATGTGTTGCGGTCACTCCTCGACCAACCGGAAGCGGATGCGCGGATTGGGGCGGCCGACGGCTTGCTTTACCTTTTACCATGAACCCGGCCCAAAAACTCTGTAGTCGTGCCTGGCTCATCGTGGCACTGCTCTGGGTCGTGGCCGCCCTCAATTATCTCGACCGCATCATGCTCACCACCATGCGCGGTTCGTTGAAAGAGGCGATTCCGATGACCGACGCGCAGTTTGGCCTGCTGACATCCGTGTTTCTCTGGGTATACGGCCTGTTGAGTCCATTCGCGGGATTTCTTGCCGATCGGTTCAGCCGCAGCGGCGTTGTTATTGTGAGCCTGTTATTCTGGTCCGGCATCACCTGGCTTACTTCGTGCGCGACCTCCTTTGACCAATTGCTCACCACGCGTGCCTTGATGGGAATCAGTGAAGCCTGTTACATTCCCGCGGCTCTGGCGCTGATCACAGATTATCATCGCGGTCCCACCCGTTCCCTTGCAACCGGCATTCATATGAGCGGGATCATGGTCGGCTCAGGACTCGGGGGGCTGGGAGGGTGTCTGGCCGAGCGCCACAGTTGGAGTTTTGCCTTTAGCCTGTTTGGGATGTTCGGCGTGGTGTATGCCATTTTGCTCGCCTTTTTGCTGCGCGATGTGTCGCGGGAATCCAATCCGAATACCGTCGGTGAGACCTCGCGAGTGAATTTCTTTGCCGCCGTGAGGGATCTCTTCAGCCGCTCGTCATTTATCCTCGCCGTGTTCTATTGGGGATTGTTGGGGCTGGTTGGCTGGGCTATCAACGGCTGGATGCCAACTTACTTGAACGAGCAATTCAACTTGTCGCAGGGTGTCGCGGGATTGTCGGCCACGGGTTATTTGCAGGCGGCGGCGCTGGTGGGTGTTCTTGTGGGCGGCGCCTGGGCAGATCGATGGTCGCGCACGCACGAGCGCGGTCGGATTTTTGTCACCGTCATTGGTCTCTGTATCGCTGCTCCCGGCGTGCTGGTCGCTTCGACAACGGTATTGATCACGGCTGCCATCGTCGGCCTGATGCTGTACGGATTCGCCCGGTCGTTTTCAGATTCCAACATGATGCCGATTCTCTGCCTGGTTTCGGACGCTCGTTATCGCGCGACGGGCTACGGCGTTCTGAATTTCTTTTCCTGCCTGGTGGGCGGCCTGACCATCTATGCTGGCGGCGCTTTGCGCGATGCCAACGTGAATGTCAGTCACGTATTTCAATTTGCCGCCCTCAGCCTGTTGGTTTGTGCCGGCATTCTATTCCTGGTAAGACCGGCCCCGAATTCCCACCCAGAACCAATTCCCAATTTGGAAACCGCAAATGATCTGGCCCGACTCCCAAAAACTCCTTGAAGAAAACAGCCGCTTCATCCCCGGCGGCCTGGCATCGTTGAATCGCAAGGCCGACCCCGTCATTGCGTTTGCGCGCGCCAAAGGCTCGCGGTTATGGGACGTGGATGGCAACGAGTACATTGATTACCACGCCGGATTCGCGCCGTACATCCTCGGGCATAACGACGATGACCAGACCGCGGCGGTCATCGAAGCCTTGCAAAAGAACCTTTCCAATTACGGCAGTGGGCCCACTCGTGAAGAAGGCGAACTGGCGCGGCAGTTCTTGCGGGCGGTGCCGCATTTCGACAAGGTGCAATTCTTCAACACCGGCTCGGAAGCCACTGCCCAGGCGATTCGTGTCGCGCGCGCCTGGACGGGCCGCTCGCACGTCCTCAAGATACAGGGCGGCTACAACGGTCACCACAATGTTGTCGCCACAAACCTGGCGAGCACACGCGAACAGCTTGGCGGAAAGCCGGTTCACGGCGATGAGTATCCCCGCGTGCCGATCACTGCGGGAATCCCTCCGGAAGAAGCCGCACTGACCCACGCTGTGCCGTTCAACGATCTTGCTGCCGTTGAAAAGATCGCGAAGCAATACTCCATCGCCGCGTTGATCACCGAGCCGGTCCTGCAAAACATCGGAGTCATCAAACCAAAACCGGGATACCTTGAAGGATTGCGGGAACTGGCGGATCGCCACCGTTTTCTGCTGGTTTTTGACGAAGTGAAAACGGGCTTTCGCGCGAGCCTCGGCGGTTATCAAGCGGTCGCCGGGATCACCGCCGATTTATCGAGCTATGGCAAAGCCCTCGCCAACGGATTTCCCATTGCCGCACTCGCCGGCAGGGAAAAATACATGGACCTGGCCATCAGCCCCGATCCCGCCAAACGAGTGCTGCTGGCCGGCACGTACAATTGTCACCCGGTGCCCGTGGCTGCGGCTTTGGCGTGTTTGAAGAAATTGATGAATCCGCAGTTCGACATTTATGGGAAACTTGAGCGCCTCGCGCAGAAACTCGAAGCCGGACAAAAGGAACTGTTCGCCCGCCACCAAGTCCCCGCAATTATCTCGCGCGTCGGCAGCGCGAGCTGTGTGTATTTTTCAACCACCCAGCTGTCGGATTGGTGGGATGTTCTGGAACATCACGATGCCGCCTTCGACGCCCGGTATCGGCGAGCCCTAATCGAGCGCGGCATCTATCATTTCCCGGTGTTCGTGAAACAAGGCAGCATCAGTTTTGCGCACTCTGAGGCCGACATCGATCAAACCCTCAACGCCACGGATGACGTCTTGCGCGAACTTGCCAGTGGTCGGAAAAACATAGCAACGGTTGTCAAATAATGAAACTCATTCGCTTTGGGGAGCGCGGCGCGGAGAAACCCGGAATACTTACGGACCAGGGCCACCGCAAGGATTGCTCCGCGCTGTTCGAGGATTGGAATCATGATTTCTTTCAGGAAGGCGGATTGGAACAATTGCGCAGTTGGAGCGCAAAGTTCGATGAACTTCCGCCGGTGACTCCAGACGCGCGCTGGGGCGCGCCGGTCGCCCGGCCCGGCAAACTCATTGGCATCGGCCTTAATTATTCCGACCATGCCGCCGAATCGGGAATGCCGATCCCCGGCGAGCCAATTGTTTTTCAAAAAGGCACAAACACCGTATGCGGGCCAAACGATCCCGTGCTGATTCCCCGCGGCAGCCAGAAGACGGATTGGGAAATCGAATTGGGCGTCATCATCGGACGCGACACCCGCTACCTGGCGTCGGCTGCCGAAGCGTGGCAACTCATCGCGGGATATTGCATCTCGCATGATGTTTCCGAGCGGAGTTTTCAACTCGAACGCGGCGGTCAGTGGACGAAAGGCAAGTCGGCGGATAACTTCAACCCGATTGGTCCGTGGCTGGTCACAGCGGATGAAATCCCCGACCCGCGCAATCTCGATCTTACCCTCGAAATCAACGGGCAAAGAAAACAAACCGGCAACACCGCGAAAATGATTTTCGACGTGTTCTTTCTCGTTCATTACCTCTCCCAATTCATGACCCTGGAAGCAGGCGATATCATCACCACGGGCACGCCGCCGGGAGTCGGCTTGGGACAGAGACCGCCCCAGTATCTGCGAGCTGGCGACATTGTGACCTTGAGCGTTGAGGGACTGGGCAGGCAGCGCTCGGAGTGCGTGCAGACCTGAATCATTTTCACTGGATGCGACCGATCATTGACGCTCATCTGGACCTCGCATGGAACGCGATGTATTTCAATCGCGACCTCATCCGGAGCGTGGCCGAAGTACGCGCGGCGGAACGCGACCTCACGGACGAACTGTCGCGCGGGAGGAGCACCACGACGTTTCCCGAGTTGCGCCGCGCGAACGTGGCGGTATGCCTGGCGACTTTGATGGGCCGCAGTGGGCCGGACCAGCCCAAGCGCAACGGATTCAGGCGCGTTGATCTGGATTACGACAACCAGGTGATTGCGTATTCGCACACGAAGGGCCAGTTGGCTTACTACCGGTTGCTTGAATCACTGGGGCAGTTGCGTTTCATTAGCTCGCGCAGGCAGTTGATTGCTCATTGGGGTGAATGGATGCGAGCGCCAACCGCAACTCCGCTGGGCGTCATCCTTAGCATGGAAGGCGCGGATTCCATCGTGAATCCCGAGCAGACCGAAGCATGGTGGAACGACGGATTGCGCGTGGTCGGACCGGTGCATTACGGGCGGAGCCGATATGCGCACGGAACATCCACCGACGGACCGTTGAGCGAGGCGGGAGTCAAATTGTTAAGGGAGTTCATGCGCCTGGGAATGATTCTCGATGTAACTCATCTCAGTGACCAATCCTTCGCTCATGCGCTGGACGTCTATGAAGGCCCGCTGCTGGCCAGCCACCATAATTGCCGGGCGCTGGTGCCGGGCGACCGGCAACTTTCCGATGAGCAGATAAAAATCCTGATCGAGCGCAAGGCGGTGATTGGCGCCGCGTTCGACGATTGGATGCTCTATCCCGGTTGGAAGCGCGGCGAATCGAAACCGGAAGTGGTAAAAATCGAATCGGTTGCCGACCACATTGACCATATCTGCCAACTCGCCGGAGATGCGCTGCATTGCGCGCTAGGGACCGATCTCGATGGCGGTTTCGGCACAGAGCAGACACCGAACGATCTGGATACCTATGCCGACGTTCACAAACTTGAGGACATCCTTAAGCGTCGAGGCTACAGCCCGGCCAACATTGATGGGATATTCCACGGAAACTGGTTGCGCTTCTTAACTGAAGCTCTGCCTACAGACGGCTGAAACATGATGGCGAAAAACGCACACGGATCCATTTTGTTGGCCGCGATGGATTCGGATTTGACATCCGTCAGGGCGCGTTGGCGCGGTGCAATGAATATTTCGGCTCTCGCCGGAAGAGAAGCCAGGCTTCGTGTCCGTCTTAGTTGCGGCGGCCCGCACCTGGGTGGGCCGGTTGACAAAGGCGGTTCTGATGGAAACCAACTTTGATGCCAATGACCGCAGACCGGCAAAATGAGTTGGCGCTATTCTATCGGACGGCGCTGTTGGAAGATTGTGTTCCATTCTGGTTTCCCCGGAGCGTGGACGCGGAGCACGGCGGCTTCTTCAGCGCGCTGGATCGGGATGGAACCGTTGTTGATACGGACAAGTCGGTCTGGGCGCAGGGGCGGATGACCTGGATGCTGCTCTCGCTCTACAACACGGTGGAGAAACGGCCGGAGTGGCTGGCATGGGGGAAAAGCGGCCTGGAGTTTCTCAATCAGCACTGCTTCGACGCCGATGGCCGAATGTTCTTTCACGTGACGCGCGAAGGCCGGCCGATTCGCAAACGTCGTTATGCCTTCAGCGAATGTTTCGCCGCCATCGCTCACGCCGCCTATGCGCGAGCGACTGGCGACGAGCGTGCTGCAGTCCGCGCACGCGAACTGCTGGATCTGTTCACTCGCTGGAATTTCATACCGGGCTTGATGCCTCCCAAGTTCACCGATACCCGGCCCATGATTGGAATCAGTCCCCATATCATGACCATCGCCACGGCACAGGAACTTCGGGAAAACCTTGGTGACGATCCCGGACTGACGGCCTGGATTGATCGGAGCATCGAAGAGATTCGCCGGCTATTCGTGAAGCCCGACCTGCGCGTCGTTATGGAAACCGTCGGTTCAAATGGCGAGGTGCTCGACCATTTCGATGGACGCGCCCTCAATCCCGGCCATGCCATTGAATGCGCTTGGTTCATCCTGCGCGAAGGCAGGCGGCGTGGCGATGCCCGCCTCATCGGTCTCGGTTGTTACATGCTTGACTGGATGTGGGAACGCGGTTGGGACGCCGAACACGGCGGCATCTTTTATTTCCGCGACGTTTTTGGAAAACCGGTGGCGGAATATTGGCAGGACATGAAATTCTGGTGGCCTCACAACGAAGCCATAGTCGCCACCTTGCTTGCCTGGCAATTGACCGGCGAGGCTCGATACGGAAACTGGCACAAAGCGGTTCACGACTGGTCTTTCAACCAATTTGCTGATTCGCATCACGGTGAATGGTTTGGTTATCTGCATCGGGACGGAAGCCTGGCCATTCCGCTCAAGGGCAATTTGTGGAAAAGTTTTTTTCATCTCCCGCGCATGGAATGGTATTGCTGGAAGCTATTGGAGCAATCGCCGGCCAAGACCAGCGATGAAATCAAAACATGAAAAACCCCCGAATAGTTCTGATTTTGTTGCTGTTGGCATTCTGTCGGCCCGCTTCATTTGCCCAGACGGAGGAATTAAAGTTCTTGACGGTGTTTGAGCACGGCAAGGACGGCCGGCCGGATTATCGCATTCCCGCATTGGTCGTCAGCAAGCATGGCACCTTGCTCGCGTTCGCCGAGGGAAGGCAGACGCTCAGCGACCATGCGCAAAACGACATCGTGCTCAAGCGTAGCGTGGATGAAGGCAAGACCTGGGGATATCTTCAAGTGGTTCACGAAGCTGGCTCGAATGTGCTCGTGAATCCTTGCGCCGTCGTGCTTGACTCGGGTCGAATACTGTTGATGTATCAGTGTTTCCCTGCCGGCTACCACTCGCGCAGCCTGGGGACGAACATCCTCCGCCTCACGCCTGGACTTAAGGGCGATGCTGTAAGTCTTACACTCCTGCGCTTTAGCGATGATGATGGCGCGACGTGGTCGCCGCCTCGCAATGTGACCCGGCAAACAAAGCGCCCCACCGAGGTCACCAGCACCACCAGCGGCCCCGGCATCGGGATTCAACTGCAGCGCGGCCGCCACAAGGGCCGCATCTTGATTCCGACAAGCGAATCCTGGTGGGTCGGTGACAGGCGTTCCAACAATGCCACCGTTTGTTTTTCCGACGACGGCGGCAAAACGTGGCGACGCAGCCAGCCCGCGCGGGACAATGCCGGCGTTGACAGTGAAATGCAGGTCGTGGAACTGAGCGACGGCTCGGTCCTGCTTAACGCGCGCAGCAGCCACGGGCACCAATGCCGGAAAGTCGCCCTTAGCCGCGACGGCGGAGAGACCTGGTCGCCGCTTCGCGATGAACCTCAGCTTCCCGAGCCCGAATGCATGGGAAGCATCTTGCGCTACAGTTGGCCGGAATCGGGTGCGAGCAGGATTCTATTCTCCAATCCCGCGTCGACGACCGGACGAACCAACGGCGTTGTCCGTCTCAGCCTGGATGAAGGCCAAACCTGGCCTGTTTCGAGGACCATCGAGCCTGGTGGATTCGCTTATTCGTGCCTTGCGCTGTTGCCCAACGGCGAAATCGGCTTGCTCTTCGAAGCGAACGATTACCAGCAAATCAAATTCGTCCATTTCACATTAGGCTGGCTCCGCGACCCCGGCTCCCCGCCGCCGCGATAAGGCAACGATGCCAGAACCAAAAAAGACCGCCTTTTTTCCCGGCGTATCGAATGGCCACAGCATTTTTGAGAATGCTCTAAAATAGAGAGACGATTTTTTTTCTTGTATCTTATGGCAACAAGCTTATGTAAGAAGCGTGAAATTCCCTGAATTCCCGCACCGCGTTGCGCAATGCTATCCTCCCTCCAGCAAGTACCCCGAAGAGCCTCGCTCGTGACGCAGACCGTCGCCTTCGTGCGTGTTGAAATCTCAGCGCGCCGCTGGCAACGGTGGTTGCCGGGAGAGCATGAGTTGTGCGAGCAGTTGCACGTGAGCCGGAGAACATTGCGAGCGGCTTTGAAGCAATTGCAACGCGAAGGCTGGTTGAAGGTGAGCCAGGGGCGGCGGCGGGAGATCATTCAGAAACGAGCGGCCCGGTCGCGGGTGGTAAACAACGTGGTGTTGCTGACACCCAAGCCGCTTCAATCGTTGCCGTCATCCGTGGTGTGCTGGATTGATGGGTTGCGCGAGCAGCTCAGCGACGCGAGTTACCATCTGCAAGTTCACGTCAGCCGAAGCGTTTACGGTTCGCTGAACGAACACGCGGTCAAGATGCTCACGCAGACAGTTCGGCCGGCCGCATGGGTGCTCTACCAATCCACTTACCAGATGCAGCGCCGATTTTCCCTGGCTGCGCTTCCTTGCGTTATCACCGGGACACGCCACCAGGGAATTGAGTTGCCCAGCGTGGACCTGGACTACCGCGCCGCCTGTCGGCATGCGGCGGGCCAATTCCTTGCCCGGGGTCACCGCCGGGTCGTGCTGATCAATCCGGAGAGCGGCACTGGCGGAGAACAACAAAGCGAACAGGGATTCCACGAGGCATTCAAGCAATTGCCGGCCTCCGATGTGCAGGCTTCGGTCGTGCGTCACGATGGGACAGTGGCAGGAATTTGCGGCCGCCTGGACACATTGTTCCACAAATCCGCTCCGCCCACCGCGCTGCTGGTTTCGCGACCAGTGCATGTTTTGACGGTGATCGGGTATTTGTTGCGTCGCGGCATCAAAGTGCCGCAGCAAGTAGGCGTGATTTCACGTGATGACGAATCGTTTCTGGAGCACGTGGTTCCTTCGGTGGCGCGCTACGCTTCCCTGCCTTCCGCTTTCGCTCAAAAACTTTCCGCAATGGTCCTGGAGATTGCCGACGGCGGCGTGTTGGCGGCGGTGGACCACCGGATCATGCCGGACTTTGTCAAGGGCGAATCATTTGGCTGACCGCCTGAGATGCACTCCCTCAGAGCCGGAGAAAAGTCCATTTGCGGGTGACAAGCCTCGACCACCTCGGTTGCCGGTCTGGGTTTCACGTGGCTGGCCGCTTCCGTTAGCGGCTGCAAGTTCCGCCTGTTCCCACGTGAAACAAGTGAGGCAAGCTTGTCATGAGGGCTCACTGTGCGGAGGATGCTGTACTCACTCTATCGTGAAAATGCCAAATACAATCTTGCAGCCGGAGCTGCTTAGCCCGGCTCGGACGCGTGGCGCAATGCGGCATTGCGGTGGATTTGACCTCCGCATGCACAGGCGGACTCTGACTTCAGTGGGTGTCGCCGTCATAGCTGCTGCTCAACTGCTGGCGGGGCGCTTCGCCTTTGAATTATGAAACACATCAAACTCACCAACCTGATTGCGGCGACGCACACGCCTTTCAACCTGGACGGTTCGTTGCGCCTCAGTGTGGTGGAACGGCAGGCGGAATATTTGCTTCAACAAGAACTCACAACCGCATTCATCGGCGGCAGCACCGGGGAGAGCCACTCGCTCAACATTGAGGAACGTCGCCAGCTCGCGTTGCGTTGGAGTGAAGTGGCGAGAGGCACTCCCTTGAAAGTGGTGGTTCATGTCGGCTCGAATTGCCTCGCTGATGCGAAGGAACTGGCAGCCCAGGCAGCCGAACTGAAAGCATTCGCCATTTCTGCGCTGGCCCCTAGTTACTTCAAACTGCGGACTCTGGCGGACCTAGTCGAATGGTGTTCCGAAATCGCCTTCGCCGCCCCGGAGACCCCTTTTTATTTCTACGACATTCCGGCGCTGACGAATGCGGTTTTTTCCATGCCTGCATTCCTGGCCCAGGCGGCGGGAAGCATTCCCACGCTCAACGGAATCAAGTTTACCAATCACGATTTGATGGCTTACCAGCTTTGCCTCCGGGCGGAAGATGGGGCGTTTGATATTCCGTGGGGAACGGACGAATCGCTGGTGGCGGCGCTGGCGTTGGGAGCGGCGGGCGCCGTGGGCAGCAGTTACAACTTTGCAGCGCCCATCTACCACCGCCTTCTCGCAAATTTCGAACAAGGTGACCTGGAAGCCGCCCGGCGGGAACAGTTGCGCTCAGTGGAATTAATCAAATTGTTGGACGGCTACGGTTATCTCGGGGCCGCCAAGGCAGTCATGACGATGCTCGACGTGGACGTCGGCCCGGCGCGACTGCCGAACGCGAACCCGACCAAAAACCAGATTGCGCGGTTGCGGGAGGAACTTGAGGAACTCGGCTTCTTCAATTGGATTGAAGCCGCGCCGGCAGCCCGCCAAAAATTACCGCCAATGGCAGACATTCCGGACCAGACGCAAATATATCTTCGGCCCTCCGAAAAATGGTAATATTAAAAAAACACTCATTGATGCGGCTCTTCAATCGAATGCTTGTGACCGCCGGATCTATCCCGCCCCTCCTTTGCCGACGCGCGCTTCGGATGTCCCATGGCATGGCCTTGGTGGCCGTGATCAGTCTGCTCGCCAATCGTGCTGGCGCCGCGGCTCAAATCGAGAGGACCAATGACGCCGCCGGCGTATCTTTACAAAACCAGCCACCTCAGCCTGGCGGGTTAAAACTGCTTTCGGTAAAACGTATTTGGGACGAAGCCCCGCACAACGCCTTCACCAGCCTCATCCGGTTCAACGGAAAATGGTACTGTGCGTTTCGCGAAGCCAGGGCCCATGCGGTGGCTGGCGGCCCCGGCAGAGCGCGAGTGCTTGTATCGCAGGACGGCGAGCGATGGGAATCCGCGGCCCTGTTGAATAACGAAGGTTTTGATGTGCGCGATCCCCATCTGTCGGTAACGCCGGAGAATGAACTGATGCTCATTACCGGTTGCGCGGAGATTGTGAATGGCGTCAACAAGTTCCACTCGGCGACGCAATTCAGCAGGGATGGCATCCATTGGACGAAGCCGCTCCCCGTGGGCGATCCCGATTTCTGGCTCTGGTCGGCAACCTGGCACAAGGGGATTTGTTACTCAATCGGCTACAACACTTCGGATGGCGACAAAATTCGGCTCTACCGCAGTTCTGATGGCCGGAGCTTTCAGACGCTGGTTGATGACCTTGGCGTGCGCCATCAACCCAGCGAATCCGCGATTGTCTTTGATGCGGATGACACCGCCCGCTGTCTGCTGCGGACTGGCGGGCCGGCCAACTTTGGAGAATCAAAATCACCCTACACAGATTGGAATTGGGTCCCCACCGGCGAGCCGGTGGGCGGACCGGCGTTGATTCACCTGCCCGATGGGCGATGGCTGGCGGCGGGCCGCCAATATTCAAAAAAACAGCGCACCGCTTTGTGGTGGGTGGACCCGCAAACCGCGAGGCTGACACATGCCTTGGATTTGCCGTCGGGCGGAGATGCGAGCTATCCCGGACTCGTTTGGCAGGATGGTGTCCTTTCGGTCAGCTATTACTCCAGCCACGAGGACCAAACCAGCATCTATCTGGCGAAAGTCTCCATCCCGGATCCAGAGGGCAGCCAACCGACACTCAACCAGGAGTTGGCGGAACTCAAAACAAACCCGGATGTCCTGCATTTTACTGCCACGCGCGAGAGATTGGCGGCGGACCCGTATCGTCCGTTGTATCACCTCTCCGCGCCCGGAGGGCTGCTGAATGATCCCAATGGATTTTGCCAATGGCAGGGGAAATATCACCTCTTCTATCAGTTCTTCCCAACGGGTTCGAAGGTTGTGGTATGGGCCCATGCTTACAGCGACGACCTGGTGAATTGGAAAGACCTGCCCCTGGCCATCAAAGCAGGTCCGGAGACGGCGATCGCCAGCGGGCAAACATTGGTCGAGACCAACCGTGTCATCGCGATCTACTTCGGTGGCGGACGCGGGAACAGCATCGCCATTGCCTCTGATCCGTTGCTCCTGCACATGGAAAAGAGCCCTGATAATCCGGTGATTCCAATTGTGAAAACTGATGCCAACGGACTTCCCTATCGCATCTTTGATCCCTGCATCTGGAAAGAAGAGGACGGATATTATGCCTTGTCCGGCGTCTATAAAAATGGGAGCCGTGGCAAGGACGCCGAAATGAACGAACCTCTGTTCCGCTCCAGGGACCTCTCAAAGTGGGAGTACCTGGGTCCGCTCATCTCCGGTGCATACTGGACCGAACCCGGCGAAGACGGAGCCGTTCCGAACTTTGTGCCGATTGGCAACGGCAAGCACTTGCTGCTTTTTTTCAGCCACAAACGCGCCGCGCAGTATCTTATCGGCGACTACGATCGGGCAACCCACCAGTTCAAGCCGGACTATCACGGTCGAATGAACTACGGGCCATGGGTGCGCGGCAGTCTGCACGCGCCTTCCGCGTTCGTGGATGACACCGGACGTTGCCTGGCCATCTTTAACGTTCGGGAGAACAAAACCGACATCCAGAACATCTATAAAGGGCGGCATCCCGACGCGTGGTACGGCATCATGACGCTGCCGCGGCATTTATGGCTCGACCAGCAAAACGCCCTGCACATGGCGCCGGTGCGCGAATTCGAATCGCTCCGGTTCGCGCATCAACAGGCCAAGCCGATGACCATCCCGGCGAACCAGGAAGTCGCGCTCAATAATATCCGCGGCAAAGCGATGGAACTGGACGCGGTCTTCCAACCCGGCAAGGCGCGGGAATTTGGCTTGAACGTTTTGCGATCGCCCGACGGTCAGGAGCGAACGACCATCACCATTTATATGAACATGTACGAGCCGGGTCGCCGCCAGATTGGAATTGACGTGTCGAACGCGTCACTGCGTCCGGATGTGCAATCGCGGTCGCCAGAGATTGGGCCGTTGACGTTTGCCGACAATCAGCCGGTGAGGTTGCGCGTTTTTATTGACCGCAGCATTGTTGAAGTCTTCGCCAACGACACACAATGTCTGACGCTGCGCATGTATCCGCAGCGCGAGGACAGCCGGGGTGTGAGCGTTTTCGCGCGAGGCAACGACGCGCAACTGCTCTCACTCGACGCCTGGCAAATGCACGGCGTCTGGCCGGAACTAAAGAAATTCGAGTCCCAGTAGTTTCAGTCGCGGTTCCTTGGGACGCTCTTGCGTGTTCCCTTTTCCTGGGCGGGCAGTTTTTGGTCCTCGCCGGGCAAGATCGGTTGGGGGAGGTTGCCGGCCTCGTATTTGGCTCGGTTGTAAGGGCCGATGGTATCGGGCAATTTCGCCGGACTGGCCTTGTCCTCATCGAAGCGGAAGGCGGAAACCAGATCGCCAAAGGTGGCACGCCGCCAGGCGCTGATGTTGGATTCTTTGACACCGGTTAACCTCTCCAGGAATTGCAGCGCGGAGGTGTGATCGAAAGGTTCATTGCACACCCAGCCACCAGCGGTCCAAGGCGAGACAATGATGCATGGGACTCGGAATCCGGCGCCAATCGGCAATCCGTCAACGAACTCTCCAGGCGTGTTGGGCGGAGGCACCGGCGGCGCCACGTGGTCGAAGATGCCGTCATTCTCGTCATAGTTGAGAATAAAGGCGGTCTTCGCCCAGACCTCCGGGTTGCTGGCGATGGCGTCGATCTTGCTGGCCACGAAGGCGGCTCCAGCAGCCGGCATGTAGTCTGGATGTTCCGACTCGTAGCTGGTTGGGATGATCCAGGAGACGGCGGGTAGTTTGTCGTTGGCAGCGTCGTATTCAAACCGGCCCTCCGGGTCGCGCAACAGGCCTTTGGCGCGCAAGGGCGACTTTTGGCCGGCTTCACGAAAGGCTTTGAAGTGCTCAAGCATATTGCAGCCGTAATTGTCGTCCTGCTGATAAACCTTCCAACTGATGCCGGCATTTTCCAAACGCTGGGCATAAGTAGTCCAGCGATATCCTTCGGACGGCGCCGCGTTACTGATCATGGGACCACCGTGCCTGCGCCCGGGATCAATTGTGCCGGTCATCCAGTACATGCGGTTGGGATTGGTCGGCCCCATAACGGAGCAATGGTAGGCATCACAAAGCGTGAAGGCTTCGGCCAGAGCGAACTGAAATGGAATATCCGCTCGAGTGTGATATCCCATGACGTAAGGGGCTTTGGCGCCTTCCGCCTTGCGGTGAGCCGGCAGCCAGTTGTCCATCTTGCCGCCATTCCAGGCTGCATGCTGGACTTGCCAGGAGTGGTCGGTGGAGGGAATCTTCTGCGCGCTCGTGGTGCGCGTATCCAAATGGAAGGGCAACAGGTAACCGTTGGGATTTTCCGGGTCGGGCTGAAAGAACACGGTTTTTCCGTTTGGCAGAATCAGGGCATTGGGATCGTCAAAGCCGCGGGCACCGGCGAGCGTGCCAAAATAGTGGTCGAAAGAGCGGTTCTCCTGCATCAGCAACACGACATGTTTGATGTCGCGCAAGGAACCTTGGCGAGGTGGTTCCTGTGCCAAAGCCCGGCGCAGCCCCGGCGGCAGGAGCGAGGATGCAGCCGCAAGGGCGGCGAGGCGGGCTGCCGACCCGATCATACGGCGACGGGTCATCCTGAGCGCGCCAATTGATGCGTCAGTTCCTTCACTGAGGTTTTGTGGTTTCATGAATTTATTGACGGCGGAATCCATGTCTTGCTTTTCGCGGGTTTGCTCCTGCTCTCTGTTTCATGGTTTGGAGTTATGGATTTGAAAACGGAGGCGAATGCTCTCATGGGACGCAGACGACGGGTACTTTGCCATCCGGCACGGCCACAGCCCATTCGGTCATGATCTTCTGACCTTCAGGTGAACTCACGGCATGCCATTCGGCGTCACCCAAGCGCTTCACAAACCGGTAGGAATTGCGAGCGTCCCTCGGGAGCGGCTCGGCCTTGCCAGCTCGTACCTTCTCCAAAATTTGCTTCAACTCAGGCGCGTATTTCTCCAAATAGGCAATCTTGCGTCCGGCTTTGTCGTCTGGATTTCCGTTTCGGGCAATGACCACGGCCCGCACCGCGTCTTCTTCAGCGTCATTCAAACCCCGGATCGGAGGCACCGCGTCCCGCGGCGCCGCAAACAGCTTCTTCTCACTCAGGTCGTAAAAAAAAGTGGTTTCTGCGATGTCATCCTCACGCCGGAAAAAGCGAAGAAACATGCAGGTGGCAAATCCCAGCAGGGCCGCCGCCAGCACGACCTTGAGCATGTTCGATTTATTCATCGGCGGGCTCTCGCGATTGGTCAGTGTGGATCGGCCTTGATGGACCACCAGCACTCGTCCTTGTTGCACGGAATGCGACCGGCATCGAGCAACGACGCGCTGCCATCGGCCCGGGCGTAGTTCGAACGACGGTTGTGACGCACGGCGCCTTTATCTCCCTGGGCCACGCGGTTGAAGCCCGGAATGAGTTCAAAGTCATACTTCCAGATCCACCAGCGATCATAAGGATATTCGTTCCGCACGTCACTGTGCCCGTCTCCAAAGACGAGGCATTGAGAGGGTTTCTCAATCCGGCTGGCCCGGCAGACATTATTCTCATACCCCGCGGGCCGGCCGAACGGCGGTGGGGCGCCGCCGTGCGACCAGTGGACATCCACAGCGGCGATGCCACTCAAAAGTTGGATCTCGCCATCCAATGCCTGGCCGGCGAGTTCCGGCGCCGGCGGTAGGTAGGCACGCGCTCCCAGGGAATAAACCTCCACCTTCTCCGCCGGGCAGTCGTAAACGCTGGTATTATTCCCGGCGTAATTGAAGATATATGATCGCCAGCTTGTCTCGTAACCCGCGGGTAACCGGTCCTGCATGGGTGGCCACCACTGATTGTTGTCGTCAGCGTAGACGTGTGTCCCCAGGGCAAGCTGCTTCATGTTGTTCAGGCAGTAAATTTGTTGCGCCTTTCCCTTGGCCTTTGCCAACACCGGCAAGAGCATCGCCGCCAGGATGGCGATGATGGCGATGACCACCAGCAATTCAATCAGTGTGAAACCGCCACGCTCGTCGCTTCGTTGAATTTTTACCTTGTGCATGTGAGACCGT
>Ga0335085_10002863_pt1 | contig 31178 bp, 22 predicted proteins | sample Lox_Sample_45_FD_206712 | JGI IMG/M metagenome (GOLD analysis project Ga0335085, IMG submission 206712) | Soil microbial communities from Loxahatchee National Wildlife Refuge, Florida, United States - Lox_Sample_4.5 | ecosystem: Environmental > Terrestrial > Soil > Wetlands | place: USA... | reverse complement strand
GCGATTACGGACCTCGACGCGCCGAACTTCCGGATCGTCGAGGTTCGAACGAGACAGAACCGACAACCAGAATTCGTGGACGTGGTGCCTGAAAGCGATGCCGTGATCCAAGACTGGGCCGTTGCCGTCGAACGGATCTTTGTCTCTTACCTTCGCAAACTCAAAACCCAAGTCGATATTTTCGATATGAAAGGCAGACGACTCGGCCAGCTGCCGGTCGATCCTTCGAGCACCGTTCGATTGATCGGAGCTGCGGAATGCGCAGACGAACTGCTCTTTGAACAGGAGTCTTTCATACAGCCCACCCGGATTTGCACGTATTCGCCAAAGGGCCACCACGTGAATCTCTGGCAGAACCGCACCGTGCCTTTCGATTCCGGCAAGTTCGCCTACATTCAAGTCTGGTTCGCAGCGAAGGACGGAACCGAAATTCCGATGTACCTGGTCGGTCTCCACGACGTGCTTGAACGCGGATCACACCCGACGATCATGACGTCTTATGGCGGGTATGGCGTCTCGATGACGCCGCAATTCAGTGTCTTTGTGGCGTTTCTGTTGGAAAGAGGCTGCATCTTCGCCCTCCCCAATATCCGCGGAGGCTCGGAATTTGGAGCCCAGTGGCATGAGGCAGCCAAACGACGAACCCGGCAGGTCGCATTTGATGATTTCCTGTCCGCCGCGAAATGGCTGATCAAGACAGGCCGGACAGAACAACGGAAACTTGCGATCTTCGGTGGGTCAAACTCCGGATTGCTGGTGGGAGCGGCGATGACGCAGCGGCCGGATCTATTCCGGGCAGTGCTGTGTATGGTCCCCATGCTCGACATGCTGCGCTATCACCTGTTCGACAACGCGCATGTCTGGAAAGAGGAGCTTGGCACAGCGGACGATCCGCATGATTTTGCTTCACTGCTGGCTTACTCGCCGTATCGCAACGTGCACGAGAGAACGGCCTATCCCGCCACCATGATCGTGTCCGGAGATTCGGATGACAACTGCAACCCAATGCATGCGAGAAAGATGACGGCGCGACTGCAGGCTGCCAACGGTTCAGACTCGCCCATCTTCCTCGATTACAGCTGCCATCGGGGGCATTCTCCCGTGCTGCCAGTGAGCGAACGAATTGAGGCACTCACGGATCGCATGGCATTCCTCTCGGATCAACTGGGACTGAGCGTTTAGCAGGAGGTTCCTTCGTGACATTCCTCATGCTGCGGGCCTATTGGAAGCTGATCTATTTCGATCTCTATCTCGCGCGAGCGAATTTTGCAGACCTTTACTTGCAGGTGCGGCAATTTCCTCCTGGCCGAGAAATCGTGCCTTGCGACATCACTGAAAAGGTGTGCGCAGCGGTTGATATGGCTTGCATTTGGTACTGGAAGGAAGTGCTCTGCCTGCAACGATCAGCGGCGACTGCCTGTTTACTAAAACAGTGTGGTGTGGCAGCACAGATGGTGATCGGTGCGCAACAGATGCCGTTCAAGGCACACACCTGGGTTGAAGTTGAAGGACGGGTAGTGAACGACAAGCCGTATGTGCGGGACATGTACGCCGTCCTGGAACGGTGCTAGCCGGAGTTCCGACGGGGGCAGAACCATGAGCGTTCAATTCGGCAAGTGTAGCTTCGACGGCAAACCGATCGACATTCAGCGATTCGATGAATTCCGCAATGTGCTCGCTCCATTCGGTCCCGACGGACAGAGCCATTTCTGCAGAGACAACTTCGCGGTTCTTTACCTCGCACTCCACACCACGAAAGAATCACGGCGCGAGACGCAGCCTTATGTTTCAAGAAGTGGCCTGGTATTCACATGGGATGGAAGGCTCGATAACCGGAACGCCCTCGTCGAGAAATTGGGAGGCGAGCTATGCGCGGATTCCACCGATCTCGAAATCATTGCCGCAGGGCACGAGCGATGGGGAACTGATCTCTTCGCTGAAGTGGTCGGGGACTGGGCTCTCTCTGTGTGGAATCCAATGGATCAATGCCTGGTCTTGGCCAAGGACTTCGTTGGCGCCCGAAGTCTTTATTATTGCGTTGAAAAGAGAGAAGTCACGTGGTGCACCATTCTCGACCCCCTGGTTCGGTTTGCAGGGCACCGCTTCGAACTGGAAAAGGAATACATTGCCGCCTGGCTCTCATTCTTTCCAGCTACCCACGTCACCCCATACGTTGGGATTTACGCTGTTCCCCCCTCCTGTTTCATCCGCTTTCAGCAGGCATCAGCCGACGTTACCAAATATTGGGACTTCAATCCCTCAAAACAGATTCGCTATCGCACCGACAGCGAATATGAGGACCATTTCCGCTCCGTTTTCAAAGAATCCGTGCGCCGGAGGTTGCGTTGCGATTCCCTTATCGTCGCCGAACTCAGCGGCGGCATGGACTCCTCCTCGATCGTCTGCATGGCAGACGAACTCACGCGCCACGAACAACCAGCATGCAGCGACATCGAAACGGTCTCCTATTACGACAATTCAGAGCCCAACGGTGATGACCAAAGCTACTTCACGCTGATTGAAGAGAAGCGAGGACGAGCAGGGTGCCATCTCGATTTGAGTCGCGACACTTCTGTCCTCGCCTTCGATCATGGCGGACCGTTCTTTCCAATACCTGAAGTCAGACACGATTCGGGACACGATTCGGATGACGCGATGGGCTTCGCTCGTCTTATGCGGACGAAGGGCGCCCGTACTCTGCTATCTGGGTTTGGCGGTGATGAGGTCACGGGTGGGATCCCAACACCGATTCCCGAGCTTGCCGACCTTTTGGCGCGAGTCCGGCTTCGCCTGCTTGCTAGCCAATTGAAGCGTTGGGCCCTTCAAAAAAGAAGACCCTGGATTCATTTGCTTCTGGAAACGATTCAGGAATTCCTCCCAGAACGGTTCGTCCGATCCCCAGAGTCAATCCCGCCACTGGTGTGGCTGCGGGACGAGTTTGCGAATCAGCATGGCGCGGCCATGCTGCCCGATCCAAAGCGAGCCCGAATTATCGGTTCACTGCCGAGCTTTCAGATGAGCCTGAAGCTCCTGGAAATTCTCCGCAGGCAACTGGGATGCACTCCGCCGGAATGCTCGTCGCTTTGCGAGAAGCGCTACCCCTACCTCGATCGCGACCTCCTCGAGTTCCTCTTTGCCATTCCGAGAGAACAACTGGTGCGTCCCGGCCAGCGAAGATCCTTGATGCGCCGTGCTCTCGTCGGGATCGTTCCAGGGGAAATTCTCGACCGACGGCGCAAAGCTTTCGTTGTCCGCGGTCCCATTAACCGCATCGCGAACTACAGGTCAGAAATACTTGAGTTCAGCCGGAAGTCAATGATGGCTGCACTCGGGATTGTCGATGAAGACAAGTTTCTGCGCACGCTGGATGCAGTGCGGGCCGGCTCTGAGGTGGCCATCATCCCTCTGCTGCGCGCATTTGCCTTGGAGCAGTGGCTCAGAAACTCCGAGGTGCGCCAATGCCTGGTCATCGGCGAAGCTCGCGAAACAGGCTCAAGTTCGCAATCGAGGCAGACCGGACTCTGTGTCTGATGCAGTCGCCTCGGGATCGATCTCAGCTGAGAAAACCATCTTACGAAAGGAGGTAAACGGAAATGAAATACGTGAAACCGGAAATCACTGTGATCGGCGCAGCCGCCGCAGCGATCCAGAACCAGCCCAAAGGATCGAAGCTGGGGACGGTATCGGACAACGTGCGGCACATCACGGCTCCAGCGTACGAAGCCGATGAGTAGTACTTGGCCGGAGCGCTGGCACTTAACAGCGCTCCGGCTTTGCTTGCCGGCAATGTTCGATTACCGGCTGGGTGGATTCAGCGCCACGACTTGACGGCGGAGGCGGTTCCAGCGCTCGTATTGGGTTGCCCTGGCGGCAACAGGATCCTGCTCTCCCTTCAACCAGAAACAAAACCAATCTACCGTACCGGATTCGGAGGCCAGGCGATCCCAGGGTTTCACCAGCACATGAGTTCCAGTTGGCAGATAAAGTAAATCCACTGGCTTGTTGAGGCGTTTCAATCCCGAAAACCATTCCCACTCACCCAGTAACGATGTGGGCCCGATCGCTTGGATAAGAATCGGAGTCGTAACTCTGTCCAGCAAAAAACCCGGCGAACGTTTCCGCCATTCTGAAATACCGTCGCCGAACGGCCGCGCTCCGACAACAGCATCCATCTCAGAATCCCGGAACGGGATCGAGTTCGCAAACAACAGATACTGAAAATAACCGGCATCGAACCCATCGCAGATAATTGCGGCCGCAAAATGTAACGCGGAATGTGTCAGAGCATACTTCACGTAAAAGCTTGTTCTGCTGAAACCGATGATACCCACGCGCTCGGGATCGATGATGCCCCTGCGATCCAACTCGTGAATGGCACTCTCGTAGGCTGCCAGAGCCCGCTCCGGTTCCTGGGGCGTTTCAAGCGAGTCGTAGAAAATGTCATCCATCTGCAGAACAACAACATGTCTCGCCGCCAGAGGCTGCGCCGCGAATGCTGTGTTGTAGTAGCCGCTGAGAGAGAAAGAGTCTGGGTCGAAGCCGTGCGTCTGAATGACGAGTGGATAACGCCGCCGAGTGTCGTAATCCGCTGGCAGGTAGAGCGCCCCGGTCACGGCATGACCACTGTCATCTCGCCACTGGATGGCTTCAACTCTGCCGAATTTCAGTTGCGCAAACTGGGGATTCAAATTCCAGAACGGGACTAGCTCTTTCGTCGCCGGATTCATAACTGCCAGCTCGGGAGGCGAGTTCAAGCCTTGCTTGACTTCAATACGAGGGGTTGCCCGTCCCCTGGAACCGGCAGAATCCAGGAGCCGCCATCCTGAGGCCGTTCTGGTGTAGGAGACCACCGAACCTTGGTCGCGTAGGCCTTTGTCATCCGAGAACCGCACCACATTGTCGTTCCCCCAATTGAGGGGCAGCAGGTCTCCTTTCGCGATTTCAATGACGCTTCGCGTTTTCAACTTTATTTCCACGACGAACCGCGTCGATTTCCGGATTTCTGATACGGAAGATCCCGCACGATCGAGGGACAAGTAGGTTCCGCTTAGAATCACCGATTTGGAATCTGGAGCCCAGAGGACATCACCCGAGCGATACGTCGTGGGGGCATCGAGCAGAGCCTCAGTGGCTCCTGTTCGAGTATCGATCAGTTCGTAATGAAGGATGCGGGTGTCAGATACCGGTCCGGACTTGACGCGCAAAACCGTTTTGATAGCGGGGTCATCGTACTCGGCCCATCTCTCCGGCACCACTCGGACACTGGTCTTCACGATCACATACTGCCCGTTGGGCGAAAGATAAAGATCATTGATCCCACTATCAAAACCGCCTCCTGTTCTTAGACGCCACTCTTGCGATGAGTTCTCCCTACTGACAAAGAGTTCTGACTCCGGACTTGAGAGTTCGCCTCGAATCAAGTCCACGATGTTCTCAGAGGTGATGTCCATACCTTGCTTGCGAACGACTTCTGTGAGCACCGGGGTCGGTGGTGGTTCGGCTGCGAAAACGAAAGCACCATTGTCTGAGAGCCCATAGGATTCAAGCGAGCTTGGGTGATGAGTTAGTTCTTCGACCTTTCCGGAGCGCAAGGAAAAGCGATAGAGCTGCGTTGCCCTCGCCCGCTCAGATCCCAGGAAATAGATTTCCGTACCATCTCGGTTCCAACGAATGTCAGAAATGGCTGCCCGATTGGAAGAGGAACAGAAGGTTACTAGTGTTCGCGGTGTGGCATGAGGCAGATCGGCGGTTCGAAACAACCAGAGGTTCGATTCGGTGGTGTTGTTGTCCAGATTTCCACGACTCACGGCAAATGCAAAATAGTCACCACTCGGCGAGAAGACGGCGAAATCACTGGAAGGAGAATAGCTGCTGTCCGGGTAGGGACCTGCAACCGTAAGCATTGAGATCATGTCTTGAACAGCGACCGCACGTTTTGTCGCCGATGTTTGCTGCCCCTCCACTTTAATAGTTGTGGACCATAGGGCCGCGACAATCAGAAACGGTCCGATCCGTTGACGAAAAATAGACATGGGACGATTCATCGATTTGCGTACTCGAAACCGATGCCAGAGTGGTCAGAAGTTCAGTTTGAGAGACAACTGTAGGGTCCTGGGACCACCCTGCTGAAACAGGGGCACCAAACCGCCGAGGGCTTGATTCAACATTCTTGTGGAACTGAGATAGGTCGTCCCAAACTCGACGTAAGCAAGGGGATTTGCAAAGTTCGGGTGGTTGAGAACATTGAAGGCGTCCGCGCGAAACTGCAGGTTGACATGTTCGCCGAGGGGGAACTTCCGAGCAACAGAAACATCCACCTGAGTTAGCCCGAAGCCGGAAATGTCATTTCGACTTTCCGTTCCCTGGCGGGGGGTGGAGGGACCTGAAAATGCATTGGGATTGAGACTCTTCCCTCCAGGAGCCGGCCCATTCCCAATCCAGAGTGGCTGTCCCGGCACGAGGTCTGGCCGGGACAGAGCATAACCTGTTGGGTCGGGAGAGGCCAGCAACACAACCCCATTGAACGGAAAGCCGGTTCTTGCGACCGCGACCGCGTCCAGCGACCAATCCTTAGTTACGGCGGCCAGCGCCCGAGAGTTTCCCGCGGACGGCAACTGGAAACTGAGAGCTCCGGAAAAGCTCTGGCGCACATCGAAATCCGATGAAGCATAGTCGCGCACCGTAGAAATCACTGCATTGGACAATCCAGCGACAGCATCGTTCGAAGCGTTGTCCAGAGAATGAGACCATGAGTAGTTCAACAGCGCCTGGATGCGCGATGCGAGAGGCTTGCGATATTGAACCTGCAAGGCATGGTAGTTTGAAAATGCATCGTTGACGGTGAGAAGGAAATCACCGCTGAAGTTCGGATTTGGCACGTAAAGCGCTTCCTGCCGCAGCAGATCCCGTCCCGCCTGGCCGACGTAAGTCACCGAAATAGCCTGCTGACCCACGAATGATTTCTCGATTGCCAGATTCCATTGATAGGAGCGCGGCAGTTTCAGATCCGGATCGAAGCCCTGCACAGCTTCCGGATACGGTGGCTGAGTCGAAATTGCAGGGAGATATGGAGAGAGATCTGTGAGTGGCACATTTACCGAGGGGGAAAACCCAAACGATGCGTTGGGGAAAGAAAACGCGAGGTTGGCCACGGATCCAACGCCAAGGTCATAGAAGATGCCCGCCCCGCACCGCAGAACTAAATCTCCCTTTTCCGTGAGACTGTAGGCCAAGCCGAAACGGGGCGCAAAATTGTCGTAAGTTGTGCTCCAAGGTTCGGTACCGAGAGGAGCGAGAACGATATTAGCGGGATCATTGACGTTTTCCCATGACGACAATTTGGTACCACTCCGGGCCGAGGGAGCAGGATTTAGTTCCCACCTGAGTCCATAGCTTAAGGTGAGCCTCGGAGTCACCTTCCAGGTATCCTGCGCATATAAAGACAATGACTGCGCGAGAATCTGGGCGGGAAGTCTGGTCGCCGTCGACAAGCTGACCGAACCCGTCGTAACGAACGATTGCACACTCGACCCAAGGTATTGCGGCTCGTGCTGAAAACTATTCGCGCTCAGGAAGATCGCCCGATAGTCGGCTCCAAACTTCAACTGGTGGGCGCCCTCACTCACCGTCAGGTCATCGACAAGGTTTGCCTGGCGCGTTCTGTTTTCTCCTTGCGAGCCGACGATCAGGTATTGCGTGTCGAAAGTGCCGAACGAGGCGACGTTGGTGCTGGCGGGGAGCGATCCCAAAAGCACCTGTGCATCCAGAGGAACCGCACCGCCAAGCGAGGTGAGCGAAGTCGAGACGCCTGCCGTCTGCGCGGAATAATTGCCGCGCAGAGAATTCGCCAACCGCGTCCTCAGGAACATGTTCACGCCGGCGGTGAGGGTTTGCGTGTTTACGGGACTTTGCTGGAAAGTGCTGAGACTGTACGTTGGTCCCGCCGTGTGGGAGGGAGCGTAATTGTAGCGGGCGAACACGGAAAAGTGGTCGCTGAGGGTTTGATCGAGGCGAAGGCTGGTCGCGTTCAATGTGGCTGTATTGCTGTAGTTCCCGGTAAAGGTGGATGTGTAGACTCCAGGCGCAATCGTCCGATCGTCAGGCTGGGGATAAGCTTTGAGAAAGGGCGCCAAAGTCGAAGAAGCGACGCTTCGTGCATATTCGGACGGAACCTGAATCGGCTGAGTTTGTGGCTGATCAAGGCGGGCGCCTTCGTAAGAAAAGAAGAAGAAAGTCCTATTCTTCCAAATGGGTCCGCCCAGGAAACCGCCAAAGTCATTGTGATGCTCTGCAGCCCGAGGCTCTCCTGCATTGTTCGCAAACCAATCGTTGGCGTCCATCACGGTGTTTCGGAAATAGTCGAATACCCCGCCATGGAAGCTATTTGTGCCAGACCTCGTCGTGAGCATGACCTGGCCCCCTGGGGATCGGCCGAATTCCGGCGCGAATGATGAAGTCTCAACTCGAAACTCCTGAAGCGCGTCTACCGAGACGAGGCTGCTCGTACTGCCAAGAGCACTGAATGCCTGTGCGCTCCCCGTCCCGGACTCGCCCAGGTTGCCCGGTGACTGAACCCCGAAGTTTGCGGACACGCCATCCACGGTGAAGTTGTTCGCATCCGTCCTTTGGCCCGCGATGCTGAACTGCCCCGGTGAGTAGGAGGAGGGGCTCTGGGCAATCACGACTCCGGGAGTCAACTGGAGAAGAGTGTTGAAACTTCGACCGTTCAAGGGAAGATTTTCAACGAGGTTTCGGTCGACCACTGTGCTGACGGAACCGGACTCGGTGTTTACGAGCGGCGCTCCACCTTGCACGGTGACGATCTCGTGGAATGCGCCCAGCAGCAAGGTGAAATTAATGGAGAGCGAATCCTGAAGGTTCAGTGTAATGTCGGGTTTGATGAGCGTCTTGAATCCGATCTTCGAAACCTGCACCCGATACGGCCCCGGAGGCAGGTTGGGCAGGACGTAAATGCCTTCGCCATTCGTTTTCGTGGTGTACTGGACGCCGGTCAGATCGTTTACCGCGACAACCTCCGCCCCAACGACCGCTGCTCTCGAGGGATCAGAGACCAAGCCGTTTATGTTCCCGTTGGGGGACTGCGCGAACAGGGAGAACGTGTTCAGCGTTAGGCAAACAAGAAACGGAACAAAACGTGGGAAGCGCATGTGGTCTCTCCGGCGAACAACGGATTTGGAACTCCCTCCTTCCGTTAATTCGCAGGATGATCTGCGGTGGGCACCACGAGACTCTGACTAAATTTTAGGGCGAAGGGAATGAGCGTCGGCGTCCGGGTTTCCGGACAAGGGGAGGTCTACGGATGGTTGGGGTCGATCTTCAGTGAGGCGAATAGAAGAGTTTTGTTACCCGGTTTGTGACTGCCGCCCTCAGGCTCGACAGTGACGAATACCGCATCGATCTGGGCAAGCGTTTTCGGGTCGTCGCACTTTAGAATCCAGCGTTTTCTGGTGCCATTGTCTTCATAGAAGATGCCCAAGTTAACGGCCCGCTGGAGGTCGGGGCCACGGCGTCCCCAGGCTTGGAATGCGCTTGCCCGTTTGACTTCAGTCTGCTGATCGAGATCGTAGGCATAGAAAATCAGCGACTTGCCGCGTGTGTAGAAGATTCGCCCGTAAGGCTTCTTGGTTTCGCCGGTCCCGGCTACATCATAGATTTCCGCGATGTAGAGATCGCGGGCGCCGATTACGTCCCGGATATCGCGATCATGGGCGAGAAGTTCATCTTTCTGATCGACTGCAGCTTGCTGTTCTTCGAGTTGACGAGTGAGCTCTTTGACCTTGGCCTGGGACACCTTGGCAAGGGTAGCGTCGTTATCCGATTGCTGGGCCAGTGAATCCAGCTTTTCTTGCAAGGAACGGGAGTTGTTCTGCGCGGATTCCAGCTTCTGCGCCAGTTCGTTCTTCTGTTGACTGAGGTCTTCCCTGCTCGCATCGCCCGCACGGAGGCTGCTTTCCAGGTTGCTCTGCGCGGCTCTCAGCCCGTCGATTTCCGCGGACTGCCGGACCAGTTGGTGCCGAAGATCCGCGATCATCCTGTCCCGTCGAGCGATTTCCGTGCGCGCGACCTCGCGGTCGTGGCCGGCGTCGCTCAGTTGTTCTTCAAGAGAGGCTTGTGCAAGGCCGGCTTCCTGCTGCCGTGGTTGTGGCTGAGGGGTTTTGGCGGCGTCCGTCGCGCGATGGAGACCGACCCGATAGGCGAAGAAGCCAACGGCCACAAAGAGCAGAATCCCAGCGGCGTAGAGCGTCCAAACGTTCCGCCACGCGGAGTCGCTGGAGAACGGGAGGATGCGGTGAGGGAAAGAGGAAGAACCGTTGTGGCGATCGGTCCGGTTAGTTCCGTCCGTTTCCTCGCGCGCCAGGCGGTCGAATAACGCTTTTTCGGCTTTTTCCTGAGACCAGGTGTCGTCAGTCGCCGGCAGGTCTTCCGGCGCTTCGGTGGCTGCGATCGCGGGAATCACATTTTGGACGATGGATTCGTACTGCCGCAGCGTTTCGCGGCAGGACGCACAAACAGCAAGATGCTGCTCCAGCCGTTTCTGCTCGTCATCGGATAGCTCGCCGGTAGTCGAAGCAGCGCAGAGTTCTAGGAACTCGTCATGGGGTTCGCTTGGAGACAATGCCCCTGCTCCTAGATTAGACGATCCCGGTATCATACTGCTCTTCCGCCCGGCAATTTGCCAGCAAAAATCAGTTTTCGCAGCCGCTCCAGACCCCGGAACGAATGATGCCGGACATTTCCTTTGGTCTGGCCAAGCATTTTCGCAATCTCATCCAGTGTGTAGCCCTCAATGAAGTGCAGGCGAAGTGTTTTCTGCTGGTCTTCTGAGAGCGACCCGAACAGCCTCTGGAGATCCAATTCGGCCAAGATCTGGCTGATAGGTTCGTCTGAGTCACCCGACCCGGTCTCCTCCGCGTTGATCACTTCGTCATCGAGTTCCACCCGCGTATAGAAATGCCGCGAATGTAGATAACGTCGTCGCGAAATGGCTCGACGATAAGCCATTTGTAGAATCCAGAACTGGGCCGAGCCTTTGGATCGATCAAATGTTCTACAGACACTATGAATGAGTACAAAGACGTCCTGAAGGAGGTCCTCTGCTTCGGCTGAATCCTTGAGGATCCGCAAGGCCATTCCACGAACCGCACGAGCATATCGGCGGAATAGTAACGCCAAGGCTTCGCTCTCGCCTTGGCAAATGAGTGAAAGGAGTGTTTCGTCGGAAAAACCTGATTCACTATTTAGAGGCTGAAACGTCGGATTGTCCGCCTCTCGGTTGGTTCTAGGAAGTTGCAGTGCGGACAACCGAGTTGTAAGCGAAGAACTCACCACGACTCCGAGGGAAAGCGACGAATGCCGCGCCGAAAAGCTCGAATGATACACACTATAGGTGGGTCGCACAATTGTGGTCAATAGAAGAATGTTGCGTACATGCCTCGCAAGGCACGGCGCAACTGGAGGAACCGGACACCCCAGATTGCTTTTGGCGTTGTCCTCCGGAGACTAAGGGAAGATGCGGGTTTCTCCCAGGATTCCTTCGCGCACGCCAGCGGCTACCACCGAAACTACATCGGGCAGTTGGAAAGAGGCGAAAAGAGCCCATCACTGTCAGCGCTTTTCAACCTTTCGCAAGTGTTGGATCGAGTTCCCTCTCAAGTATTGCCATTGGTCGAGAAAGAATTGGGTGCTTTGAGATAAGCCGTGCGCTCACGATTCCCGGCTTACATTCTGCACACAATCCCCTTTGCAATCGGGTCAAATAATCAAATAGCGGACTGTCCGACAGTCAGTCATTTATGGGACGAGAGGGTAACGACCTAGATCGTGAGAGTGGAATGACGATGCCTTTCCTCAGTTTAATTGTCGTCACGATTCTCTATCCTTCAATTCCAAGTCGAGCTTCAGAGACATACCGAGACCGTCGAGGCCGGGGAATAGTGAAGCTCGATGAATGTTCATCGCACGTAGACGCTTGAGGAATTTGATCCGCAGATCACTCCCGATGTCGAGTTTTCTGATTACGGGTTTGGCCGTAAATGTTGGATACATCACCATCGTCATCAAGAGTTGTGAGACCGATGCCTGCTCGATGAGTTTGCAGAGAAACAGCCCTTGTTGAGCGAACAACCGAGGATTGGACATCGCCGGGTTAATCCTCAGAACGAGGGGTGCTTCCGTCCCTCTGAGCAAACGGTTGGTGTCTGTATGAAGTGAGATGGGCGCACGTTGTTCGACTAGAGCCGATTTAATTTCTTTCTGTTCTAAAAGCTCTCTTCCTCTTTCTTCCAGCCAACCCGAGTCAATCGCCCAAACAGCACAATGACTGCCTGCTGCGCGGTTCTCGACTGCGAAATACAGGCCGACGTACGGTGACTCTGTCCAATCGAGTAACGGAGTTGGAGCGCAGTAATGTTGCATCAGGGCGTACCAGCTACTCAGGTCATCCGTCGCTGGGACATGCGGAAGGTACGTGTGAGCGTACTGCTGAAATCGATAGAGCAAACTCTGCATCTCCGTCTTTCGGTTCAGGTGATAGAGAGTTGAACTATGTGGGGAGAACTTTTCTCGCGTCACACCACGGTCGAGAGAAGTATCAAGACCCCAAGAGGCTTCACGTTGTCCACGAAAACAACAGCACCCGTCCAACTCGTCGATCCATCGTAGGAAAGAGTCCCACGATTCGGCTTTCTCGACGACGACAAAGTGCTCAAACGGATTGTCGCCGAGATACTCATGGCCGATATACTCTCGGTTGTCAGACTTCCGTTTCCACTCGGTGACGAACGCCGCCAAGTTCTGGGACCAATCGGGCGGTATAGGCATATCGTTTCTGCACCAACCTCACTCACGATTTCGGAGTGTTCGGAACAGATTGTCAGGGGCAAAAGCCTGGACGAAATGATCGCACATAGATTTCACCGTACTCTGAGGAACTCGTGAGCAGAAGTCTCGAATCATTTGTGCCGCAGTGCGACAAGACCACTCGGCGACTGCTTTCGTCTCGAAAAGAAATGTCCACGTTCCAGCGCTCCCCCGTGCGTCCTCGGCAAGAATGTTCTTGTTCTTGAACTTATTGAAAAGCTCCTTATGAACCTCTTCGGGAGGAACGCTCTGTTCAAACGCCGGATTCGCCTTGAAGTGCAATAGCGTGTTGCGGAGATGTATCAGCAGACCGAAGTCCTGGTATGCCTGCATTCCTTTGTCCAGCCGTTCTCCTGACAGAATCCAGTTTCCGAGCAGAAATTTGGATTGCAGAGATGCGTGAGAGTTTTCAGCCTCGCTCATGCAATCACCGAACACCGAGATCGCCGGAGGGTCTGTCTGGGGAGGATAATTCTTGGTATCAAGAGCCAGTTCGGTCAACTCATTCATGAATGCTTCGAGTGCAACGACCGAGAAGACAATGCTGATAAGCGCAGGCTTCTGCCCACCATGTCGAGCGGGAGTCTTAATGCTTCTCGCTGCATCCAATGCGACGCCCATGAGCGACCCGGTCTCGAAAATTCTCATCGGCATTGGCCCATTTTCGCATAAACCAGATAGCGAATCAAAGGCGAAAGGTGTACCATGCTGCGATGGACGAGGGTAGAAAACGAGTTCTTTTGATCGCTGCGAGCATTCTCGCTGTCCGACGGCTTTCGAACTGGGACGGTCGTCCCTCGCCTGCGTTCGAGTCTGCCATCGCCGATGCGATCACGATTGCCGACCGAATCATGTCGAGGATTGACGCTCGGTGGCCGGTCAAACCGGGCGAAAGACTTACCAGACCAGTCGAAGACCGGCGATAAGGCACTCAAAGAGTACGATCTACCTGGGTGCAAATGCTGGGGGGGTGGACTTGTGTTAGCTGATGTGTTCGACAAGATCAGGTCGACGATAGTGGCCTTTGCGTCACGAGTGGTTGTGACTGCGCCGGGTAACCAACCACAATTTCCAGGGATCATTGGAACCGGATTCATTGTGGACAGTAGAGGAATCGTCGTCACCAACGCTCATGTAATCGAAGGCCTTCAAAAACTTCCGAAGCATCCGACCCGATCCGAATCTCCTGCGCTTGCGATACTAATGACCGAGGTCGAACACAAGGACGGGACACACCACTTAGGGACTCTGTTTACGAGCATATTGAGCTACAACCTGCTCGAATCATTTATTTCAGAAGGACCATTCTACGCAGAGAAGCTACCGGACTTCGGCTTTGTGCAACTCAACGCACGTGATGTCCCGTTTCTTCTTTTAGCTACCGAGCCGGGTGTGCTGCGAGCAGGCGTTGAGATCGCTACGGCGGGGTTTCCTTTGGGTACTGGCGCTCTTACTCCATTTCAGAAGATTTCTCAGCTAACACCCTTCCTCCGGCATGGCATCATCAGCAGCGTTCTACCATTTCCCTGTCCGCACCCGCATGGCTTCACGATTGACATAATGTCGCAAGGCGGAGCGAGCGGCTCTCCGATTTTTCTTCCACATGAGCCTAAGGCGGTTGGAATTCTTCACGCAGGATTTCCCGGATCAAACATCACATACGCAGTCCCCTCGGACATCGTGGCGAAAGGAATGGCCGCTGCCCTAGAGGCTGATCCGCCCCGAGTCGATTCCGTTCCAACACTTGCAGAATTGATCGCTCAAAGTGAGCGGAGCAGCGAATTGACATGGGAGTCCACTGTGATCCCAAAGCCAAAATCCTGAGCGGGCCTCGGCTGCCTATCTAGTCGCAAATCCATTTGTTCCGGCGTGTGCTGTCAGTTGGAGCGGAGTTGTTTGTCTACGTGGCAAACTCTTGGGCTTTTCACCATGCAGTACGGATTTGATGTTTGCTTGAACGTCCGAAGCATCCCATTGGACGGCCTGGTAGTGCGCCCAACGCTTTCTCCATATTCGTTGATGACCTTTGACCTCATCATGAAGGATGTCCTGCAACTGCGATGACGTGCGAACAATCTGTTCGATAGGGTTCGTGAACTCTGGGCTGACGACGAATTTCAGCAGACCTTGGGCGATTGCTGCACGACGTTCTACCGCTACGTTGGATCGCTGCATCTCGATCAAATGATCCCTGAGCAATGACGCAAGCGCTACGGTGCCAAGAGGAGAAACCACGAGGACGCCCCGATCCTGACATAGCCCGCTGAATCCACGTCGATGCCCCGTAGTGACGAGAACTGCGAAGTGCGCCTGACGTTCCTGCTTCGCTCTAAACGCTTGCTGAACGTGGGCCGAACTGATTCGAGGGCATCGCTTACATTCGTAGATAATGATGCCTGCGACTTGGCTGTTGCATTTGACGAAATGCAGGATGTCGCCTGCCTGACCTTTGTGTTGAACATCGTCCTTTGGAAATTCACTCCGCAGTCTGGCAACTAGCTTGTGCTCGAATTCCAGACCGTCGGTTTGAGGAGTAGTCCCCTTTTCGAGCTGAGAGATGCGCTCTTGCAGCTTCCTGATCTGTTTGTTCTGTCCGGCCATTAACCGCTGGCTTCGTGCCCGCTCAAAGCGAATGCCATCTTCTTTTGCTCGGGTCACTGACCTTCGAGCCTGCTCGACTTGCTTCAGCAACTTTTTCTTCTCGCGCTCAAAATGAGTCTGGCGCTCACTCATGACTCCCAGCGCACTCTCGTATTCATTCTTTGTCAGAGATTTCTTGCAGACGGGACAACGATAGGTCTTCATACGTCTCCGAGACGCTCTATAGGAGCAGACTAGCCTGAATCGGCGTTCGAGTCGTAATTACTCCGGTCACGTCAGACACGCTCTTCAATACGAGCATCAATAAAGGCGTCGAGATCGCTCCGATCAATGAGATACCTGCGACCAATCTTGCAGGCCCGCAATTCCTTTGACCAGATCGCTTGCCGGATCGCCCACACCGCACACGAACAATACGCAGCCGCCTGCTTGATGGTCACTAGCCGGGGCGTAATCGGTTGTGTTGTTAGCATACCCAGAGATTTGCGGACTCTGTTTGGCATAGGATGTTCCGTTGGCATTACATCTCGGCGTCCGGCGATGAACACGAAACTAATTAAAGCTCTCGTCAAATTGGTGAAGAGTGAGGAGCAAAACAGGGAGAGGGCTCGCAAGTCCATGCCTCCCGACGCAGCCTACAACCAGGCGATCTTTCACGATACTCCTCTCACGAATGAACTGTATCTCCTCGTGCTGCTTTTTGTTTGGCACGACATTGAAAAGGAGATCGTGCTTCTAGCTGCGCTCTCTGCTGTACGTAATCCGTCCCCTATCACTCGTGACGACTACGGAAAAGAGGTTCGTCGCCTCGAAGGATTAGGTCAGGATAAGCGAAGGAAGGAACTCGAACAGTTGCTCCCTAAGATTGACACTCGTGCTTGGGATTTCCTCGACACGTTGCGTCTACTGGCAAATTCCTTCAAGCACGATCCGTTTGACAAGCCGAAAGCCATCCTGCTCAAACGCTTGGGGCTTCCGGGAAATATGAACTATGCCTCACTATCAGAAAGTGGGGCTGTGCGATTTGGCTTGGGGAGGGTTCTAGCTATCGGCGATGATGCGGAGTTCTCCGAAATTGTGGATGCCGTCTACAAGTCTTGTGATCGACTCCTCTTTTTGCTACGGGCTGCGACTCCACTCCGATCATTTGAATACGAGCGAGTTTCCATGAACCCGGACACGTTTGAGCATTGAAAGACAACGGTCAACGAACCCAGACGCCCTGCTCATTGAAGCAAGGCGAGGAATCTTTTCCGAACATCTGATGTATCTGGTCGCAAAGAGGCCGAATGATTTGATCCACGTCGAGAAAATTATCGCCTGTATGACGGGGAGCGGGTAACTTTCGGCAGGGATCGTTGCACCCGCCTCCTCCACTTGAGGCATTCCTGCCATTGGCTAAACAACCGCTATGATCCCAGTCTTAATGACTAAGCCTGCTCCGTCTTCATCTCTCATGCCGGAACTTCTACAACTTTGCTTGCTGAGGCCGCCTACCGGAAATCGGACGCTTCACCGTTTCTCTACGCTAAGATTAGTTTGGACCTAGATCAATGCGAATCAAGATTTACGCAAGCGTCAAAGCGGACGCTCCGACCCCGGGGCCGTACAAGGTCATCGATATCGTCGAGATGGAATCTCCGTACAAAGTCGTCGACGTGACTCACTACGGTGAAGTTATCCTGCTTATGCCGCCGGATGTGCTAGGGGATGATGTCGAACAGGGCGTAGTCGTCAAGCTCGATCCGGCGAGTCTGAATACTTGGTGTGAGGAAAGCGTGATGGAAAAACCGCCAACCTCATATGACAAGATTCACTTTACTCCTATTAACGCTGGCATCATCGGCTTGGATGAAGACCCGCTGGTCGGCCCGTATCAAGTTTTGCCAGCAGAAAATCTGACGATTGAGAACGTCTCGCACTTGATTACTGAGAAGACTTTTTCAGTGTGGAAGTCTGACTGCGGTGTATCGAGACGCACCGCAAACTCTCTTGAGTCCCTGAAGTTCGCAATTGTGCATCGTCGTTCGTCTTCCAGCCCGAGCGATGATGGTCTTTTAAGCCCATCGTTTTCTCTAGTTGGGTCTGCGGCCTCATGTTTGTCTTTGATTCGGCCAACGAGAAAGAGTCGTGTGAGGGACATCCGTGGCCTGATAAAAGCTGATGGCACTTTTGATGCGGTAGGGTTCGGGATGCTGGAAGACCTCGCAGATGTCCCTGAGATTCAAAAGATATTTGGAGTCAGAGAAAAAGATATTCATCTGCTCATCTCGATTCTTCCCGAGTTCATGCGACTTTATCAAACCGATGACGATGGCAAAATGTCCAACTACGAGCCCTTGCGAATGGCTGTGCAGCTATATGGCGAGGGCTATGCGCTCTCTTACTGGAAAGCCCGACATATCCTCTGGTGGTCTGCCATCGAGGCACTCTACGGGAGTAATGAGGTTGCAGCGATGGCGAGGATTTATGCGTTCTTTGGGAACAAGAATCTTCTCGACGGATACAATTGCCCGATTTACGAAAAGAGAGACATTCCGACGTATTTCTACGCCCAGCCCGACAGCCTGCATACGCTCGGTAAAATTGTGCCGCTGATCTACGAAGTACGCAACGAGTCGGCTCACGGCCAGAAAGTTTCCGACATACATTTCGTCCCAATTCCGCATCCCCTCGGGCAAGGGGTTGTCGGGCTTGAAGCCTTCGCTGAAGCCGCTACGTTCATCATCCGTAAGACAGTCATCGAGATTTTGAAGCGTGGTTGGCGGGAAAGGTTCACAAATCGTGGTACTCGGGACGACTTCTGGCTTTATGAGTATGGCCTTGACAGACACCAAAGCAAAAAGCGACTGCGGGAGTTAGAAGATTCTTTGAAGGCGGGCCATCCATGAAGGCGTATCAGCTAGACGAGGCTGAGAATGGTTGGAGAGGTTTTCTCTACGACAAAGATTCAGACTCGGAAGTGGTAAAGAAGTTTTTCCCCGACGGCGTGTTGACCACGGAGAAAGAGGATCGGGACACAGTGAAAGAGGCCCGAGATGAAGGCAAGACCGTCATAACCTCGAACGAAGGAGATTACATTCGATTCACGCTCGAAGCCCAGAACAGAAGCATCTTCCCACGATGTGAAGACTGCTGGGGATTGGTCATAATTCCCAACGCCGATCTCCAACGGCAGCGAGCGTTTGCGAAAGCGAAAATTCGGAGCGGCGTGCAAATTGGGGGAGAGAGGCTAGTTTGGAAAGCTGCGATGTGGGCGAATCTCTGCGTCAAAATCACGAGTGAAGGAAAGATGACCGTCAGAAAGTTCGAGCGATGTAAACATTGCCAGCGTGACCTGCCAATTGACGCCGACTGGTACAAGAACCTGCCCACGATTCGATGAATTACGGGCCGGACTATTCTGTCGGATCTTCCAGGCGAAGAAATCGACCTCCTGAGGCTGCCAGCCGGGTTCCTGAGCGGCGGTGAGTACGCCCCACTCAGCCGGTTCCGCTTGTCGCAGTGTGGGGTAGCGCGAGGCGTTCCACGGTATCATGACGGGCCGCGCGGTCGTGTCGAGCCCTAAAGAGCCTCGCTGGTTACAGTCAAGAGGCCGTCCTCCACGGGCCGAAGAGGCTTCAACGGATCACGCGGCCTCGACTATATGCCCGCATCACCCGAGCATCTTGGCCGGCCACATTGAGCGCAAAGTCGTCAACAATGTCTGCATCGTTGAGTGTGCTCACTGCCTCTGAGCGCGCGAGTTCGTAGCCGGCGGCATCCATCCATCTTATTGTGGAGTCCATCCGCATTGGAATCACGCCATAATGTCCGCGGCGCCCATCCGTTCCTGTCAACTCCGTCGCCTCTCCCGTTTGATCTACAAGTGAAACCTCACGATGCGGCAACTCGCGGTGCCATTCCAGGTAAAGTCTGGGATCAATGCGGTCTTCCGGTGTGATCTCGGCGCGTCGTGCAGCGAGCCACGACTCGAACTCGGGTTTCCTCGCTACACCTTCGTTTCGGGTCCTAGCCAGTCCTTGCGCTAGAACAAACGCCACGAACGGCTCTAATGTCCCCCATCGCAATAGCTCGCGTGCCCAGAAGCCAAACCAAGGCAGACCAGAGGTCTCGCGCCATGCCTCTAGAGAAGGGACTGCAAGATTGCCAGCACCTCCTGCCCACGCCTGGGCGACGACCGCACCTATGGCAACGCCGAGCCTATATTCAAGGTTGTCAGCGACGAAACGCTGCCAAGCTCGGAGATCGTCAGGCTGAGGACTTTCCGCGTTCGGCGACTGCATCCACCAACCAAGCACATTGTTCCAGTTGGCCAGCAAAGCGCGGTCGGTCTCGGTTTGTCGGACCCGGAAACCGAATCCGCGATCGCTGGAAAGAAAGTCTCCGATGTCGACGAACGTTTCCAGACGTTCGGCCGCTTCCGCTGCACCATAACCGACCGCTCCGGAGATGACAGATCGGACGTCGCCTTCAATCTGCTCGAAACGTCGCCCCACGTGGGGGGTGAACCCGTAGCGGTAGAGTCGCTTACGCTCGTCCGGACTCGGATAGATGGTCTCGACAACTGCCCGGCCACGCTTAACGAATGCTTGTTCGAGCCAAGCCTCCTGAGCTGCGGCGACACGAGTAAATGAACGTTGCCACATATCTACCATCAAGGTCTCTGCCTCCGCTCCCACCAATACCCGAGCTTCGATCTGTGCAAGTTCTTCGATTGCAGACAGGAGTACGGAGTCTAGCTCGTCGAGAGTATCGGCAAGACGAGCCGAGGGAGACGCCATTGCCTTTCCGGCATCAACACTTATCTCGCCGGGCGTTGCGTGCTCCAACCAACTAAGGAATGGCTCCTGAGAAGTGCCGTTAAGATCAGACAAGAGCCTAGCGATCGTGTGGAGCAACAGCGCGAGTGAGCTCTCCGCTTGATCGGACTCCGATTCTTCACCAATGAGTGCATCCCGGAGCTGATCGTAGTCAAGTTCCAGTTCCCTGCGTTGCCGTCGCTGGGTCGTTTGTTGGCTCGCCGCAGTTGAACAGTTCGCCTGTGGGAGCGCAACGAGAGTCATGCCCTCAATCCCGTTAGTTGCGCCAGGCCTTCCCGCCCGCCCAGCCAGATTCCTGAACTCAGACGTAGACAGTGGAGCGAGTACAGGACGACCGGTCTCGGTGTCGAATGATCGACGCTTCAACGCTGTTACGAAAATAATGTCGAAGGGGAGATTCACGCCCTCCGTGAGCGTGGCCGTGGCAAGTGTAATGGGACAGACTCGGCGGTCTATCAGATCGGTCATCAGACGCCGCAGGCGCTGTGGCATCTGGCCGTGGTTCGTGGCGATCCCCCGATCAAGAAGGGCAAGCTCGTGGGAATCGGCGCCACAATAATCGATGCAAGCAGCTCGCGCTTCTTCAAAGCGCGCTTTGTCTGGCTCGTTCCCTGGTGGTTCAAAGGGCTCCAGGTTAGCCCAGTCCTCGAGATCGAGTGCCTCCCTGTACCAGCGCATAGTCTGTTCGGGTTGCTGGGCGACGGATATTAGGACACGGCGCTGCTCGTTCGCAAGGTGGAGCGCGGTCCAGAGCACAGTCACTTCGTTGAAGCGATAAATGCTATTCCGCATCGTTGCGGGGAGCTGCGGCATTGCGGGAGTCTGCAGTCGGATGTAGACAGGATCCTCGCGACCACGAACATACAGAGGTCGACCATTCATGATGTCGAGAAGTATGATCCCCGGTCGCTCCGGCCGCGTTTCGAAGACTCCGATCACCTGCCGAGTACTGCGGTAGTTCGTGCCGACAGCCTCAGCATCATTGCTTCCTGCCATCCAGCGTGCGACAGGCCGTGCCGCACCACCGGCAACTGCAGTGAGGGCGATGCGCACGACATTCGGTTTGCGGGCCAGTAGACGCGACACAAACCCCTCGATCCTGATTGCCCGGTTGCTATGCTCCGCGAATGAGTTTCGAGTTGTTTGGCTGTTCTCCGGGACAACCTGGTGGGCCTCATCAATAATCAGCAGTCTGAGTCGAGCGAGCAAGAGTGAGCCAAGATAGCGCATCAATGCATCGGCCTTCTCGACCGTGGCAATCAGGACAGTTGGCCGGTCTGCCTCGATCCAGTAGTCTGTGATCCCCCAATCTGTGCCTCCGTACAGTCCGGTCACAATAAGATCGTTGCCGAGCTCATTCTGGAGTTTCGCCTCAACTTCCCCAGCCAGCGCGCGTGAAGGAACCAGATAGAGGGCGAGCGGAGGAAGGCCGGTGACATCGGCGAGCAGTAGCTCCTTTATCAGAGCCAGGTTCGCGACCAGAGTCTTGCCCGATCCGGTTGGCGTACACAGAGCAAACGAGGAGTTCGCCAGTAGTCGGTCAAGTCCACGTTGTTGAGACGTCCACAGTATTCCGCGGCCCCGGCTGTACTGCCCCCGAGCAAACGTGAATAGCCGCGGTTCGCGTGCAGGATTGATTTCGGCCAAGCGCCGAATGGGACGATAGATTGAAGCCTTGCCGAAGCTACGTGCTACATCCCGCATCAAGGTGATCAGCAGGGATGCATCGTCGCTCAACATGCGCGTTGCCCATCGTTCGAGCGCGTCGAGCTTGGCTAATGACTGGTCGAGCCGCGCATCTACTCCCGTGCGCAGCGAATCTGCAGCCAAACCGAGGCTTCGGACCAACTCCACCGTCATATTCCAGACAAGCCGGTCAGGATCGTCGCCGGCCAGAACTTGGGAGCTCGCATCGCGACCAGTCAGGCCAAAGTTTTCCCTCCAGAACTGGGTGGTGGACCGAAGCACTGCATCGAAATCAGCGCGTAGAAATGCGGCGTAGAGTCTCGGGCCAAACTCTTCCTCTGGTATTCGAGAGAGAAGACTGGCGGCCATAGCAGACAAACCGCCGAGTTGGAAAGCCGCAGCGGCGAAGAGTGCGATCGGCGCAACTTTCCCAAGTGGATCAAGGGCGCGCGAAAGCCATTCTAGAAGCTCTCCGGCGCGACGGTAGCAGCTTACGGCATTCGGAGACTGTTCGCCTTCCACTTGGTGAAAGATTTCCGCCGCGTGGAGCAGGCGGCGGGCATCGTCCAGTTGCTGGCGCGACTCTTGATCACCCCACCCGATTGGCGGTACCTGCCAGCTGATCTGCAGGCAACGCACGAACGACCGCGCTTGGGCTACCGATAGTTGATTCTCGACTGCAAGCGCCCGACGCATCGCTTCCGCAAGCGCCAGCCGCTCGGCGTCACGCGATGCCATGACTTGGGACCTCCGCCCACAGACTGCTATACAGCGCGTCGATCAGAGCTTCACCGCCCGTGACGATCAGTTCGACGACTTGAAGATCGTGCGAAGCGGTGTAGTCGGCAGGAATCTGCGGCTTTGAAAGCAATGCGTTGCCAGCACCACGGGAAGGTACATCGTTACCCGCGATTAGGATTAGATTGGTACGCGGGATAGGCGATGCATTGCGCACCAAAAGCGCCCGGTCCAACGACAAGATTGTGGCTGCGTGGCCTTCAGGATCACGTTGCTGTAGCAGTCGCTGAAGCTGACGAACACCGTGTGGGACGGGAGTGTCGCTGTTCACCTGATACCAGATCCCGCGGCCGGATCGAACCCTCGTTTCGTCGGGCATGGTAATCCAGGGGCCGTGCATCAGTTCCTCGACTACGGATGGCTGGAGGCTCTGACGCCACTTAGCTTCTCCCGCGATGAAGCGAACGACCTCGCCGGCTTCGTTGAGCGACAAGCCCAGAAAGTCCGAACCGAATCGGCCAAAGACTGACCGTACACGGGCGGGGTCGCGCGCAAGGTCGAAGAGATAAGCTTCTACATCGGCATGATAGCGGAACAGGAAGATGGGGATCCGCCACTCGTGGCCACCTATGTAGTCATAGTGCTCGGTCAGCATTCCGGCCATAACCTCGCCGAACAGGCCGCGACGGGCTGTTTCCGGAAGGCACGTGGGGTAGGTGGCGTGCGCCCCCGGGGCGTCGGCATCTGGGTGAAGGTCGATGCCGATTTGAGCGTGAAAGTACTCCCGTGCATCGAGATGCGCTGACTCGAAATAGGGACGAAAAGCTGCGACTAACCCGTCATCGATGCATGCCTTCTGTTCGAGCAGCAGATGACCATAGTGCCCGTTCGTCGAAGAATCGCTTTCGAGCCAGCCATCTAGGGCATCACCGGGGGCGGGACACGAATGCATTCCGTTGCACAAATCCTTCCATCCTTACTCTAAGTCTGTCGCTACCGGGGTTGTACCGCACCTTCTCTCGCATCCGCCCTGATCTGCTCGTAGACCTGCTTCCTCAGAAACTCAGCGACCACCTTGGCAAAAGCTGGATCGTTCATGTAGCGCGCGAATATCTCTTGGTTCTGATCCATGCGGTCGATGAACTTGCCTTCGAGCGCCTTATCGAAAACGTACTTGAAGTTCTCCAGCGAGTTCACCATCGCGGCCTGCTGGATATGGGTGTCGGCGACGGCCTCCTCGCGAATCTGGTCGAAGAACAGCTGGTCCGCTGGCTTGAACTCGGTCCCGAATCTTTCGTTCACGATGTCGATCAGCCGTGAGAGTTCGATCTGTTCATGATGATCTTCGCCCATGCCGACCGCGGTCGGAGCTTTAACGGCACCGCGATCCCCTGGCGCCAGCGAGATCGATCCTTCACTCGTTTTCTGGAGCCGGTAGTACTTCAGATTCACTTCATCATCGAAGACCAGGCCGGGGCCGATGGAGCGTTTTGGCAGTCGCGGGATCAGCAGCCGGATGAAGGTGTACAGCTTCTCCAGGTCGGTGTCCTGAAAGGGAATGATCTGCGAGAGAAAGGCGTACAAGTTTCGGAACGCCGCCAACTGCGCGCGAAATAGTTCCTGCTTCTCCGGCTCCAGTCGGCCAAACCGCTCCACAGGAAAATCCAGAATACGGTGCATCTGCGCGTGGTCGTTCGGCGATTGGCGACCCTTCGGTTTGAAGAACACCTTGGCAAACTCTTCGACCTCGTTCGAGTGGTAGACCTGCTCGGCGGCTAGCTTGGCCTGCAGATCGTAAAGCTGATGCGGCTCGGCCTGCTGCTCCACCAGCGGCACTTCGTAGTAGGGCCGGAACGCCTTCTGGATTTCGTCCGTCTCGTTTACAAAGTCCAGCACGAATGTGTCTTCCTTGCCGGGAGCCGTGCGGTTCAGTCGCGACAGCGTTTGCACGGCCTGCACGTCGGCCAGCCGCTTATCGACATACATCGTGTGGAGCAGTGGCTGGTCGAAGCCCGTCTGATATTTTTCGGCAACGATCAGAACCTGGAACTCGTCCGATGCGAACCGAGTCGGAAGTTCCTTCTCCCTGATGCCCATGTTCATGCCGACCTCGGTGTATTCGTCGCCCAGGTCGAGCCGCACGGTTCCCGAGAACGCTACCAGCGTCTTGATGTCCGTGTAGCCCTTCTCCGCCAGGTACTTGTCGAACTCCTGCTTATAGCGAACGGCATGTGCGCGCGAGCCGGTCACGACCATCGCCTTCGCCCGTCCGCCGATCTTGTGCCGCGTGACGGAACGGAAGTGCTCGATCATCACTTCGCTCTTCTGAGCGAGGTTGTGCGGATGGAAGCTGACGAACCGGGCCAGCGCTCGGGCGGCCTTCTTTTTGTCGAGCTTCGGATCGTCCTCAACTGACTTGATGAGTTTGAAGTATGTCTTGTAGGTCGTGTAGTACTTCAGCACGTCCAGAATGAAGCCTTCCTCAATGGCCTGCCTCATGCTGTAGATGTGGAACGGTTGCGGCTTGCCGCTATCGTCTTTGCGACCGAATGTCTCCAGTGTTTTGTACTTCGGCGTGGCGGTGAAGGCGAAGAAGCTGAGATTTTTCTGGTGTCCACGCTTTGCCACTGCTTTCAAAATTTCTTCTTCGTAGTCCGGCAACTTAGCTTCTTCCGTTGCTTCGCTGGTCTGCTCCGCGATCGTGTGTCCGCCCAGAACGCCCTTCATTTCCGCTGCGGACTCGCCGGACTGAGAACTGTGCGCTTCGTCCACAATCACCGCATAGCGCCGCGACGGCAGCGCACCGACCTTTTCCGTGACGAACGGAAACTTCTGCAACGTCGTGATGATGATCGGCACCGCGGATTTCAGGGCCTCAGCGAGTTGCGTCGAGTCCTCGTCGATCTTCTGCACCACGCCGGATTTATGCTCGAACTGGTAGATCGTGTTCTGCAGTTGCTGATCCAGCACGCGGCGGTCGGTGACCACGACCACCGAGTCGAAGACCTTTTGATCCTGTGCGTCATGCAGGCTGGCGAGTCGGTGAGCGAGCCAGGCGATTGAGTTGCTCTTGCCGCTTCCAGCGGAATGCATGACCAGATAGTCGCTGCCTGCGCCTTCCGCCTTCGATGCTTTCTCGATCTTCCGCACTGCATCAAGCTGGTGATAGCGCGGGAAGATCATGTTCTCTTTGCGGACCTTCCGCCCGGCGATCTCGGTTTCGATTACTTCCAGGTGGATGAAGCGGGCGACAAGATCAAGCAGGCTGTCGCGCTGCCAGACCTGCTCCCACAGGTAGGAAGTTTTGTACCTGCCCTCCGGGGCCGGGGGATTGCCTGCGCCCATGCCGTCGCCCTGGTTGAAGGGCAGGAAAAACGTGCTCTTGCCGGCGAGCTTCGTCGTCATGAATACCAGGTCTGGATCGACGGCGAAGTGCACCAGCGTGCGCTTTTTGAACTGGAAGATCAGGTCGTTCGGGTCGCGGTCGTACCTGTACTGCCAGATCGCGTTCTCGACGTTCTGTCCCGTCATCGGGTTCTTGAGTTCGGCGGTGATGATCGGGATGCCGTTCAGGCAGATGGTCAGGTCGAGAGCCTTGGTGCTGGAGGCTTTGAACAAAAGCTGGCGCACGATGGTCAGACGGTTCTTTGCATAGAGCGCTGCCACCTCGGGGTTCATGCCATGCGCCGGCGCGAAGTAGGCGACCTTGATCGTCTCCCCGTAGCACTTGAAGCCATGGCGGATCACGTCGAGCGAGCCGCGCGAGTCCATCGCCTTGCAGAAATCGTCGAGCAGAGTTTCTTCGGTGCGCGGGCCGAGCAGCTTCTCCAGTTTCTTCCAGGTCGCCGGCTGCGTGTCCTTGACGAAGGGAATGAACTGGGTCGCATCGAGCGCCCGCTCCTGATCGAAAAATCCCTGGTCGGCCTTGGTGTAGCCGGCCGCTGTGATCAGGTGGTGCTCAATCGCCCACTCAAAGGCTCGTTCCTTGTGATCTACTGGCACAGTTCGACGGCCTCCTGCGGACGGTAGTTGCGAACATCGATCTGGCCGGTGACAGCGGCGGAGATGAGGGATGCTCTTAGTTCCCGCACTTTCTTGATTCCCAATGCGATGGTATCCGCGAGTTGTCGCAGCGCGGAGACCTTCTCATCTAGCCATGCACCTATCTCACGCTGTTCGCTCAGAGGAGGCACCGGAACCGCAAACTTAGCGATCATCTTGTTGCCTAGGTCCGGGACGGCGATTCCTTGAGTTCTAAGTCGAGCCTCGGTAAGCACAAGGTCCGAGTCGAGCAAATAAGAGAAGAATCTTGGGTCCGCAACGTCTTGTCGCAGCCTTACGATGACGCACGAGTAGGACACCAGGAACTCACGATCATTCTCGACTAGCCGAGCCTTGCCGAGACACGCACCGTAGCGAGAATAGACAATGTCGTCGCGCCTGGGCCTAATCTTTGCAGAGAGTCGAAGAAAGTCGCTGCGACTGATCAGCTTGATCTCTTCGGTGAAGTTTAGTGAACCATCATCCTTCAGGTCCTTAGCGGAGAGAAAGGGAACGCCGTCGGCGACCGCCTCAGGCATCTCATGATTGACGTCGTTGATGTCTTCTGCGAGGCGTCCTAGGCGATTTGTAGACCAATGTTGTGGAATATCGCCAAACCACTTAACACCCGACGGCTTAAGATGTGCACCTCGAATCCCTCGAGTCACCGCCCTAGCGACGACTGATCGGCGAGTCTCCTCTATCAGTCGCACAAACTCCTGCTTTTGCCGCAAGAGATTATCAATCTTCACCGTCTCGCGGTCGAGAAAGTCCGCGATCGCGCGCTGTTCGTCGAGCGACGGAACTAGTGCCGGAAGATTCCCAATGAACTCCCAGTTCGCTCTCGGCATCTTGCTCCCGTAGGTTGACCCGTCCACCGCACCGATGAACTCGTTCATCAACAGGAAGTAGTTCAGGTATCGAGAATCGAGCAGTATCGGGCGTAGGACAAGCAGTTCGCCGGAGCAGAGTCCGTGCTGTCTTGCACGATGGACCTTTGCCAGATACGGACGAAGTTTGCCAAACAAGACATCGTCCGGTCTGAACCTGGTGGAAAGCCCGTCTGCAGTAGCTTCGCCCTCCACAGCTTCAATCAGACGGCCCGTCCCCGACTCCACATGTTCCAACCCGATGTAAGGCAAGCCGGACGTTCCTTGCTCTATCTTTTCGCTAATGAGTCTGACGGCATACTTCAGACGCTTGACCGTCCAACCGTCTGGTATTCCTCTGGTCCATGACACAAAAGCGTTGTGTCCGACCTCGTTCATCCCGCCACCTCGGCCAAGAGTTTCAGGATGTCCTGCTCGATGATCTTGATGTCCGCCTTGATCCCTTCCAGCGGGCGCGGCGGTGTGTAGGTGTAGAAGTGTCGATTGAAAGGAATGTCGTAGCCGACCTTGGTCTTCGACTCGTCAATCCAGGCGTCCGGCACGTGCGGCTTGACCTCGCGGTCAAAGTAGACGTGGATGTCTTCTTTGAGCGGCACATTCTCGTAATCGCGCAGTTCCGTGTCGGGCTCGGGGTTGCCGTCCTCGTCCACGCAAATCTCCGCGGCTCTGTCCCGCTCGGACATGGTACCCAGGATTGCTTTCTTCACCGCCGCGGAGATTTTCACGTCGGCTTTACCGGCCGCCTTCTCCAGCCGCTTTTCAAAATCGGACCGACTCGTGTCGATCTCGGGGCCAGCCATGCTTTCCAGCATCGCCAGAATCTCGGCTTGAATCTTCTGCCCTTCCTCGATCTCCTGTTGTCCCTGTTTGCCTTTCTTCTTTGACGTCCCGACCTTCTGAAATGCGGTCTCCGTCTTGAATGCGTCGATGCGCTCGGCGGTGACCTGGAACGCGAGCCGCAGCGGTCGCTCGACCGTGATCTGGCGGTAGCCGAAATCGTCGTTGTCGAAGACCTTTGAGCGGCCGTTCATTGTCACATCTCCGTACAACTCGACGATCTCAGCAACGTTCCCGTCCGACAGCTCGTTGCGCTTGTTCCCCAGGCTCTTGCGCATCTTCACGAAGAGATCAACTGCGTTGATGAGCTGGACTTTGCCGCGGCGCTCTTTGCGCTTGCGGTTGGTCAAAATCCAGAGATAGGTCGAAATGCCGGTATTGAAAAACATCTGGTCGGGCAAAGCGATGATCGCTTCTAACCAGTCGCTCTCAATGATCCAGCGGCGAATCTCGCTCTCGCCCGAGCCGGCATCGCCAGCGAATAGCGGCGAGCCGTTGAACACGATCGCAAGCCGCGAGCCCTCCGGCTTCATCTTCGAAATCATGTGCATGATGAAGAGCAGCGAACCGTCGTTGATGCGCGGCAGGCCAGCGCCGAATCGTCCCTTGAAGGCTTGTTCGTCGTGTTCCTTCTCTATGACGTCGGCCTGCGGCTTCCACTCGACGCCGAACGGCGGATTGGCGAGCAGATAGTCAAACTTCTGGCCGGGCAGGCCGTCCTGGGTGAAGCTGTCGCCGAACTTGATGTTCTCGGAGTTCTGCCCCTTGATCATCATGTCGGAACAGCAGATGGCAAAGGCTTCGTTGTTGTAGTCTTGCCCGAAAACTTCCAACCGAGCATCAGGGTTCAGCTCGCGCAGATGTTCTTCCGCCACGCTGAGCATCCCGCCCGTACCGCAGGCCGGATCGTAGAGCGTCCGCACGATGCCCTTGGTGCGGAGAACCTGGCTGTCGGGCGTGAAGAGCAGGTTGACCATCAGCCGAATGACCTCGCGCGGCGTGAAGTGGTCGCCGGCGGTCTCGTTCGATGCTTCATTGAAGCGCCGGATCAGGTCTTCAAAGATCAGGCCCATCTCGTGATTGGGAACGGCATCGGGATGCAGGTCGATGTCGGCGAACTTCCCGATTACCAGGTAAAGCCGGTCGGATTCATCGAGCTTGGCGATCTCTTTCTCGAACTCGAAGTACTCGAATATCTGCCGCGCCCGCGAAGAGAAACTCTTGATGTAGTGCGAAAGGTTCTGCGCGGCCTTGTCGGGCTCGCCCTTGAGCTTCTGGAAGTTCAGCTTGCTGGTGTTGTGGAAGGCGTGGCCCGCGACCTTATTCAGGATCGGCTCCGGGTCTTTGATCTTGCTGTCTTTCAGGGCTGCGTGCTTTTCCAGCACCTTGGCTTTGGTCGGCTCCAGCACGCAATCCAGGCGGCGCAGAACGGTTAGCGGCAGGATGACGCGACCATACTGATGCGGCTTGTACGGGCCGCGCAAAAGGTCGGCGACCGACCAGATAAACGACACTTTCTCTGAAAAGTTACTCAACTCGACACCTTCGGCAGCGTCCGCAGGGGAAGGTTTGCGGGAAGGAGCATTGTAGTGGAGCGGGCCGGGACAAAACTAGTAAGGGCGGGGATGCGAGTTCGAGTTAGGGCCCATCAACCAGGCTTAACTAACCGCGTATATTGGTTGGTTCTGACGGAGGTGTAGGTCCCCATGGCGCTGCGAGAAATCGGAGAAGATGCCAGTACACACGACGTAACGCAACTACCCCACCGGCGAGAGTTCGACGCAACATGGTTGCTGATTCCTGCACCAGAGCGAGCAGCCATTGAAGCGGAGATCAACCGCCGTCTTGATGATCTGATCCATTCGCCCGACCCAAACTGGGGTTCCATCACGAACACATCAATCGAAGGCGGCAAGACAAACCCGGACACCGGCATCAGGGGAGATTGGACCGGAACGGTGTTCCAGCCGATCTACGAGACGGCCTGCGGCATGGACGAAGATCGCGCCGGCATGTTCTATGGCAACGTGTGGAAGAAGGTCATCATCGAGCGCCCCGAACTCTGGATTGGAATCCGCTCCGATCCCACCTTCCCGCAGCGGGGAATTTCACTTGGGGGAAAAACGTACTTCCTCGACTTGACATAGAAAGCACACGGCTGACACACAACGACTACGTAACTGATCGCGCGATAAGAGTCTCGCCTCCTTCTCCGGCTGATCGGCCGTAAGTCAGTCTATTCTCGTTGATCCCTTTTCTTCGTTACACCACCAATGTGTTGCTTGGATATTGTCCGGGTGATCGTCTCTCCACGCTCCGCCCATTCCCTTCGGATTCTTGTGGTCTGGAACGATGTCGCTGTAATCCGTGAATTCGTCGTGGCAGATCGCGCATACGCCGCCCTGATGCCGAATCTTCCGGTTCAGTAATTTCCGCATCTCGGCCGGTGACCGCAGTTCCCGGTAGCCTCGCGGATGATGCGGATCCTCGACTCTCTGAACTCCCAGCCTGACCAGTTTTGGCTTGGAGCAAAGCTCTCGGCCACAGCAAGAGACGGATCGGTGGATGGGGCATACTTCATTCGTGCGGAGTCTCATGGAAGTTCTCCTGATAGACGGTGGAAGTGATCTGCGATTGGCGCGGCGGCTGAGAAATCAGTCGAGGGATCTCGACTGCACAATTC
>Ga0335085_10002862_pt1 | contig 31195 bp, 31 predicted proteins | sample Lox_Sample_45_FD_206712 | JGI IMG/M metagenome (GOLD analysis project Ga0335085, IMG submission 206712) | Soil microbial communities from Loxahatchee National Wildlife Refuge, Florida, United States - Lox_Sample_4.5 | ecosystem: Environmental > Terrestrial > Soil > Wetlands | place: USA... | reverse complement strand
AGGGGTCGAAGACCCCGAGCATGGGGCGACGCCGGGTGGCTACGGGGGCAAACCACCCGGCGTCGCATTCATCGGCGTTCCGACGGGGGCCCGGAACGCCGGCAGGTGCTCCGACGGGGGACCAGAGCACCGCTATGCATGTTACACCGAAACCCCCCCTTGTGCATCAAGACCCGATTACAAGCAGATCTGGTCAGGCTGCACAGTCGGACGGCCTCCTCAGCCCTTTCCTGGCTGATTTTCCTTCGCTGTTTCCCCGATAAACCCCTGGGACGGCTGAGCCCCTGGGCCGGCGTCGCGCTGCGGCGGGGTTCCCGCTGGCCAGCCGGCCGCGTCGGGCGGGTCGTAGCGGGTCGGCAGCCGCGGCTGGTACTCCCGAAAGCCCCGGGTGCTGGCCAGTTCCCGGCCGCCGTTGGCGATCACCACGGCGAAATACGGGATGGCGATAGCGCCGACCGCCGGAATCGCGGCGAACCAGCCTGCGCCCGCGACGAACAGGGCAATCGTGAGGGCAAAACATCCGGCCCGGATACCCATCATGATCAGGTAGCGGCGCTGCCGGGCGGCAATGTCCGCGGACAGCGAGGGCTGAGCCTGGGTCACCAGCGGTACCTGGGGGCTGCGCCTGCGGGACACGGACTTCACGCTTCCAACGTATGCCGCCCCGGGCGGGCCCGCCAGTGCGGGGTCAGCCCGGCGCGGCCAGGCCGGCCAGGCCCGCCACCGAGGCGGCCCCGGCCAGCGCCATGACGTGCGCCAGGTCGTCGGTGAAGCCGTCCAGCAAGGCCTGCACGCCGTCCGCGCCGCCGCAGGCCAGAGCCCACAGCACCGGCCGGCCGAGGAACACCAGCCGGGCGCCGAGGGCCAGCCCGGCCAGCGCGTCCTCGGCCCGCCGGATGCCCCCATCGACCAGGACCGGGTCGGCAGGCAGGGCGGCGGCCACCGCGGGCAGCGCCACCGCGGTCGGCGCCGCGCGGTCCAGCTGCCGCCCGCCGTGGTTGGACACGATCACGCCGGCCGCGCCGGCGGCCAGGCAGGCGGCCGCGTCGTCGGCCCGCAGCACCCCCTTGACCAGCACCGGCAGCCCGCCGCTCAGCTCGCTGAGCCAGCCGATGTGCGCCGGGGTCACGGTGGCGGCCAGCTCGGTGCCGGCCAGATCGTCCAGCGGGCCGATGTTGACCAGGAAGTCGGCCTCGGAAATGGGCGCGTCCGCGATCCGGGCCTTCCGGCCGACGAACGGGGTGTCGCCGGTCAGCACCAGGGCCTGCGCGCCGGCCGCCACCGCCCGCCGGACCAGGCCGATCGTGATGTCCAGGTCGTGCATCAGGTACACCTGGAACCACCAGCTGCCGCCCGCCGCCGCCACCGCCTCCCCGACCGCCTCGAGCGGGCAGGTGCTCCGGGTGGACAGCACGAACAGCGCGCCGGCCCGGGCCGCCGCGGTGGCCGCCGCGATCTCCCCATCGGGGTGGGCCAGCCGGTGGAACGCGGTGGGCGCGACCGCTACCGGGGTACGCACCCGCAGGTCCAGCGGGCTGCCCAGCACTACGCTGGTATCTACGGACGACACGTCGCGCAGCACCCGGGGCAGGAACTGGACCCGGCGCCAGGCCTTCTGGTTGGCCCGCAGCGTCGCCTCGCGGCCGGCCCCGCCCGCGTAGAAGTCGTACACGTCCGGGCTCAGCAGTTCCCTGGCGCGCCGTTCGAGCTCGCTGACATCAGGAATCACACTGAGATACCTTGCCGGAACGTTAGCCCCGGTGCCAGGGCCGGGCCGCAGATATGGAGGCGCAGATGAGCGAACGCACCTACCGGGTGACCGAGATCGTCGGCACGTCGCCGGACGGCATGGAGCCCGCCATCCGCAACGCGATCCGCCGGGCGTCGCAGACCCTGCGCCACCTGGACTGGTTCGAGGTCACCGAGGTCCGCGGCCAGATCCAGGACGGCGAGGTGGCCCACTTCCAGGTCGGCCTCAAGGTCGGCTTCCGCCTGGAAGACAGCTGAGGCCGGTCAGCTGGCCTGGCTGACCGAGGACATGTTGAAGCCCTCGACGCGCACCGGGGGCATCGCGCACCGGGTGAAATAGTCACCCCATTCGCGGGGCAGCGTGGGCCCGGTCACGCCGACCTCGGTGAGCCTGCCGAGCATGCCGACCGGGCTCTCGTTGAACCGGAAGTTGTTCACCGCCCCGGTCACCTCGCCGTTCTCCACCAGGTAGATGCCGTCCCGGGTCAGCCCGGTCAGCAGCAGCGTCTGGGGGTCCACCTCGCGGATGTACCACAGGCAGGTGAGCAGCAGCCCGCGGCTGGTCTCGGCCACCATCTCGTCCAGCGTCACCGCGCTGCCGGGCGGGCCGTCCAGCACCAGGTTGTCGATGGCCGGGGTGACCGGCAGCCCGGACAGCCCGGCGCTGTGCCGGGTCTGGATCAGCGCGGCCAGCTCCCCGTCCCGGATCCAGTCGGTCGGCCCCAGGGCCAGGCCGTTGTCGAACACCGAGGAATCGCGGTGCGAGGCGTGCGCGATCGCGAACGGCGCGCAGACCAGCCCGGCCCGGCCCGGGTCGCTGCGCAGCGTCACCGGCAGCCGCGCCAGCCGGTCGCCGACCCGGGTCCCGCCGCCCGGCTGGCTGAACACGCTCCGCCCGTCCAGCGCGTCCTTGGCCCCGGCCGACCAGTACAGGTAGACGAGCAGGTCGGCCACGGCGCTCGGCGGCAGCAGCGTCTCGTACCGGCCGGCCGGCAGGTCGAGCGTGCGCTTCTGCCAGTCCAGCCGCTGGGCCAGGCCGGCGTCCATGGCGGCCACGTCCACGTCGGTGAAGTCGCTGGTGCCCTGCCCGGCCCAGGCGGACCGGGCCAGGTCGGCCGACTTGGCGTTCATGTCCACCTTGCCGGTGGGCTGGTCGTGCCGCAGCCGCAGGCCGGCCGAGGTGCCGAGGAACGTGCTGGTCACGGTGTGCTCGGCGAAGCCGTACAGCCTCCGCCCGGTGGCCTGCGCCGCGGCGAACGAGGCGCCCAGCTCGTCGGCGAACCGGCTGAACACCCCGATCTGGGTACCGGTCACCGGATCGTCCCACCCGGGCCCGCTCGCGCTCCCCATGCTGAACGCCCCGGCCTGGCCGGCGCCGAGCAGCGGTGCGGCGTCCTCCGCGGGCGAACCCTCGCTGGCCGCCTGCTCGGCCGCCCGGACCACGTCCTCGACCTGATCGTCGCGCACCCCGGCCCGTGAGACCACGCCGGCCGACGCGCCCGCGGCGCCGTGGCTGATCGCGATCACGGTCAGCTGCCGTGAGCGGGCGACGCCGTTCGTGGTCAGCGTGTTGCCCGCCCAGCGCAGGTTGGCCGTGGCCGACTCGTCGGCCAGCACGATGCAGTCGTCGCAGCGGGCCGCGGCCAGCGCCCGCTCGATCGTGTCCTGCGGCGTCATGGTCAGGCCCCCTCTTCCGTGGTGTTCAGCACCCGCACCCCGCGCATCAGCACGGCCGGGCAGCCGTGGCTCACCGGGGCGACCTGCCCGGGCTGCCCCTTGCCGCAGTTGAACGCCCCGCCGAGCACGTAGGTCTGCGGGCCGCCGATGGCCTCCATCGAGTTCCAGAAATCGGTCGTGGTGGCCTGGTAGGCCACGTCGCGCAGCTGCCCGTCCAGCCGCCCATTCCTGATCCTGAAGAAGCGCTGCCCGGTGAACTGGAAGTTGTACCGCTGCATGTCGATCGACCAGCTCTTGTCGCCCTCGATGTAGATCCCGTCGGTCACCCCGGCGATCAGCTCGCCGGTGTCCGGGCCGCCCTCGGCCGGCTGCAGCGAGACGTTCGCCATCCGCTGAATCGGCATGTGCCCAGGCGAGTCGGCGAACGCGCAGCCGTTGGACCGGGCCGCCCCGGTGAGCCGGGCGATCCGCCGGTCCAGCTGGTAGCCGGCCAGCACGCCGCCCGAGATGAGATCCCACGACTGGGCGGCGACGCCCTCGTCGTCGTAGCCGACGGTGGCCAGCCCGTGCGGCACCGTCCGGTCCCCGGTGACGTGCATCACCCGGGACCCGTACTGCAGGTGGCCGCGTTTGTCCGGGGTGGCGAACGAGGTGCCCGCGTAGGCGGCCTCGTAACCCAGCGCACGATCCAGTTCGGTGGCGTGCCCGATCGACTCGTGGATCACCAGCCACAGGTTGGACGGGGCGATGACCAGGTCGTACCGGCCGGCCTGGACGGCTGGCGCGGCCAGCTTGGCCGCCAGCAGCTCGGGCAGCTGGGCCAGCTCGGCCGGGAAGTCCCAGCCGGTGCCGGTCAGGTACTCATAGCCCCGGCCGGCCGGCGGGGCCAGCGTGCGCATGGTCTCGAACTGGCCGCTGGACGGCACCGCCACCGCGGTCAGCTCGGGGTTCAGCCGGACCCGCTGCTGGGTCGAGGTGGTGGACCCATCGGTGTAGAACTTGCACTCCCGCACCTGCATCAGCGAGGCGTCCACGTGATCGATGCCGGGGCCGGCCAGCAACTGGGCGCTCCACTCGCCGAGCAGCGCCAGCTTGTCCGCCACCGGGACGCTGAACGGATCCACGTCGTAGGCCGAGACCCAGGTCACGTCCCCGTAGCCGGGCTCATCAGCCAGCTCGATGCGTTCGGTGTTCATGGCCGCGGCCACCCGGGCGACGTCCACCGCCTCGTCCGCGGCGCGTACCGCGGCGTCCGTGGTCAGGTCCACCATGGCCGCGAAGCCCCAGGTGCCATCCAGCACCACCCGCACGGCCAGGCCCAGGTCGTCCGCGTCGAGCAGGGTCTCCAGGCGGCCGTCGGACAGCCCGATGTGCTGGCCGCGGACCCGCTCGGCGCGGAAGTCCGCGTGCTCCGCGCCGAGCTCGCCCGCCCGCTGCAGCGCCGCCGCGGCCAGCTCGCGCAGCGGGTAAGCGGTGAACTCGGGATCTACCGGCTGAGAGTGCTGAGTACTGTGCTCCACGAGTGGCAACCTATCCCGGCCCTGCCGGGTACGCTCGCGGAGGCTGCCGCATACCGTTAACGATCATGAGGGAAGGCGCGCTGATGAGCCGATCCGTCCTCGTCACCGGGGGGAACCGGGGCATCGGGCTGGCCATCGCCCGGCGCCTGGCCGCCAGCGGTGACCAGGTCACCGTGACCTCCCGGTCCGGCGACAAGGTCGACGGGCTGACCGTGCTGCCCTGCGACGTCCGGGACGCGGCGTCCGTGGACGAGGCGTTCGCCGCGGTGGAAGCCGGGCAGGGCCCGGTGGAGGTGCTGGTGGCCAACGCCGGCGTCACCCGGGATCAGCTGCTCGCGCTGATGAGCGAGGACGATTTCGCCGCGGTGCTGGACACCAACCTGACCGGCGCGTACCGGGTGGCCCGCCGGGCGGTCCGCGGCATGATGCGGCTGCGCCGCGGCCGGATGGTGTTCATCTCCTCGGTGGTGGGCCTGCTCGGCTCGGCGGGCCAGGCCAACTACGCGGCGTCCAAGGCCGGCCTGGTCGGCCTGGCCCGGTCCCTGGCCCGGGAGCTGGCCTCACGGAACATCACCGCTAACGTGGTGGCGCCCGGCTTCGTGGACACCGACATGACCGCGGTGCTGGGCGAGGACCGCAAGGCGGCCATCCTGGCCCAGGTGCCGCTGGGCCGGCTGGCCTCGGCCGACGAGGTGGCCGCGGCGGTCGCGTTCCTGGCCGGCCCGGAGGCCGGCTACATCACCGGCGCGGTCATCCCGGTGGATGGCGGCCTGGGTATGGGGCACTAGGGGTTAAGGGACACTGAGGGGCTATGGGAATCCTGGACGGCAAGCGCATCCTGGTCACCGGGGTGCTCACCGATGCGTCGATCGCGTTCCACGTGGCCCGCATCGCCCAGCAGGAGGGCGCCACGCTGGTGCTCACCGGCTTCGGGCGGCTCAGCCTGGTGGAGCGGATCGCCAAGCGGCTGCCTGAGCCACCGCCGGTCATCGAGCTGGACGTGACCGACCCGGACCAGCTCAGCTCGCTGGCGGAGCGGGCTGGCGAGCACCTCGATGGCCCGCTGCACGGCGTGGTGCACAGCATCGGCAACGCGCCGCAGTCCGCGCTGGGCGGCAACTTCCTGGCCACCGGGTGGCCGGACGTGTCAGCCGCGATCCAGGTATCCACCTTCTCCCTCAAGGCCCTGGCCGTGGCGGCGCAGCCGCTGATGTCCGGGGGTGGCTCCATCGTCGGCCTCGACTTCGACGCGTCCCGGGCCTGGCCCGCCTACGACTGGATGGGCGTGGCCAAGGCCGGGCTGGAGTCGTGCTCCCGGTATCTGGCCCGCTATCTGGGGCCGCAGGGAATCCGGGTGAACCTGGTCGCGGCGGGCCCGCTGCGCACCATGGCGGCCAAGAGCATCCCCGGATTCAGCGGCTTTGAGGACATGTGGGCGGACCGGGCGCCGCTCGGCTGGGACCTCGGCGACCCCGGCCCGGCGGCCCAGGCGTGCGTGGCCCTGCTGTCCGACTGGTTCCCGGCCACCACCGGCGAGATCGTGCACGTGGACGGCGGAGTTCATGCCGTCGGCGGCTGACCAGGCGGCGGGCGGCGCCCGGCAGTTCGTGCTCACCCTGTCCTGCCCGGACCGGCCCGGGATCGTCCACGCGGTGGCCGCCTACCTGCACGAATCGGGCGGCAACATCCTGGACAGCCAGCAGTTCGCCGAGGTGATCTCCAACCACTTCTTCATGCGGGTCCAGGTGGAGGTGCCGGGCACGGTGCCGGCCGGAGCCGTGCCGGACGGGTCCACGCTGCGCGCCGGGTTCCTGCCCATCGCGGACGAGTTCGGCATGGACTGGGACCTGCACGATCTCAGCACCCGGCCGCGGGTGCTGATCATGGTGTCCAGGGAAGGGCACTGCCTCAACGACCTGCTGTACCGCCGGGAGGCCGAGGCGCTGGCCATCGACGTGCCGCTGGTCGTCGGCAACCACCCGGACCTGGCCCGGCTGGCCGCCGGGCACGGGGTGCCGTTCGAGCACGTGCCGGTGGGCACCGGGCCTTCCGCCCGGGCCGAGGCCGAGGACAAGCTGCTCGACCTGGTCAGTGCGCACCGGATCGATTTCGTGGTGCTGGCCCGCTACATGCGGATCCTGTCCCCGGAGGTGTGCGAGAAGCTGGCCGGCCGGATCATCAACATCCACCACTCGTTCCTGCCCAGCTTCCGCGGCGCGCGGCCCTACCAGCAGGCCTGGGAGTACGGGGTCAAGGTGATCGGCGCGACCGCGCACTACGTCACGGCGGAACTGGACGAGGGGCCGGTCATCGAGCAGGAGGTGGCCCGGGTGGAGCACAACGCCTCACCGGCCCAGCTGATCGCGCTCGGCCGGGACACCGAGCGGGTGGCACTGGCCCGCGCGGTCCGCTGGCACGCCGAGCACCGTATCCTGCTGCACGGCCGCCGCACCGTGATCTTCAAGTAACCACGGGCATCTTCACATAGCGTTCTCAGCCAGCAGCCCGGCCAGCCGGGTCACCCGCGGCTGTGCCTCAGACCCGGCCACCGCCCCGGCCAGCGCCGGGCCGGCCCCGTGCACCACCGACAGGTGCCGCTGGGCGCGTGACAGCGCGGTGTAGACCAGTGGCCGGGAGAGCATCCCGGTGGCCTCGGCCGGGAACACCGCCACCACGGCCGGCCACTCCGAGCCCTGCGCCCGGTGCACCGTCAGCGCCCAGCCGTGCCGCAGCTCGCCGAGCAGCTGGTCCGGCACGCAGACCGGCCCGGCCGGGAACTCCACCAGCAGGCCGCCCTCGGCTGGCCCGGTGACCGTGCCGGTGTCCCCGTTGCTGAATCCCGGATGGCTGGCCACGGCCACCACCCGGTCGCCCGGGTCGAACCCCGCGTGCTGGCCCGGCCCGGGGTTGAGCCGCTGCTTGAGCGCCCGGTTCAGCTCGGCCGTGCCCGCCGGGCCCCGGTGCACCGGCGTGATCACCTGGATATCCGCCGCCGGGATGCCCAGCGCACGCGGGATCGAGTCGGTGACCAGCTGGATCACCCGGTGGGTGGCACTGCGGCTGTCCGGCACCGGGACCACGACGACCTCGTGGCCGGCCGACTCGACCCGGGGCAGCGCGCCGCCGCGGACCGCGGTGGCCAGCCGAGCGATGTCCCCGCCCTCGCGCTGCCGGTACAGCCGGGTCAGCCCGGTCACCGGGACCACGCCGGACTCGATGAGGTCGGCCAGCACCTGGCCCGGCCCGACCGACGGCAGCTGGGCCGGGTCGCCGGCCAGCAGCAGCCGGGTGCCGTCGGCGCACGCCTCGACCAGCGCCGCGGCCAGCTCGGCGTCCAGCATGCTCGCCTCGTCCACCACGACCAGGTCGGCGTCCAGCGGCTCACCTTCGCTGCGGGTGAACACCCAGCGGCCGGGGCCGCCCTGCGCGCCCAGCAGCCGGTGCACGGTCGTAGCGGGCGCACCGGCCAGCTCGGTCAGCCGCCGGGCCGCCCGGCCGGTCGGCGCGGCCAGGGCCAGCCGCAGGCCGCAGCCGGCCGCCATCGCCGCCACCGCGGCGATCGTCCGGCTCTTCCCGGTGCCTGGCCCGCCGGTCAGCACGGACACGCCGTGCTCCGCCACCGCGCGCACCGCCTGCTGCTGTGCTTCGTCGATGGGGTTGTCCTCGTCGCCCAGCACCAGGCCGTCCGCGCCCGGCACCGGCTCGGCCAGCGCGGCCAGCCGCTGCACCCCCTCGGCCACCGCGTCCTCGGCCATCGCGTACCGGGCCAGCGCCAGGACCACCCCGTCGCCGTCGCCGTCCGGCTCGTCTGGCGCGTCGGGCGGCAGGCCAGTGCTGAAAGGCAGCACGGTGCCCTCGTCCACGGCCGCCTCGACCGCCTGCGCCGGGTCCTCGATCTTGAGCTTGGCCAGCGCGGCGGCGATCACCCCGGCGGGCGCCGCGGTGTGCCCGTCCCGGGCCGCCCGGCGCAGCAGGTAGCTGGTCAGCGCCCGGCCGCGCCGCGGGTCCTGCGGCGCGGCCCCGGTGCCCAGCATCCGGCGCGCGAACCAGTCCGCCTGGTCCGGCCGGATCTGCGCCAGCATCAGCAGCCGCCACGGGTCCTCACGCAGCTGCTGGTCGGCGCCCGCGCCGAGCACGGCCACGGCCGGCCCGGCCAGCCGTTCCGGTACCTGGCACGAGGCCAGCAGCCGGGCCGTCTCCTGGAGGCGGTCCGGCCCAGGCGCCTGGTCGGTAGCGGCGGACATCGTCCACACCCTAGTGCGCCGGTCTGTCAATTCCGTGGCACGCCGCCCGGCACGGAATGTCGCTATCCGGCTAGGTTGTGCGCGCGGCGGGGGCAGGCCGATACTCAGGACCATGACCGGGAACCCCCGCTACCGGTGGCGCGGGCGGCCGCGCGACTTCGAGGCCGACCGGGATCAGGCCATCAACGTGCTCTGGACCCGGTATGACCGAGGCCGGCTGCGCTATGACACGTTCGCGCTCCGGCTGGAGGCGGCGGTGCGCGCCCGCTCACGGGCCGAACTGGACGCGGTGCTGGCCGGCCTGCCCGGGCGCGCCTGGGCCGATCTCCTGCCAGCCACGGTCCGCTGCCAGTGGCAGCGCAACTGGGCCGCGCTGGCGGCCCGGCTGCCGCGGGTCTGGCAGGCGGCGTCCTGGCCGGTGCTGATGTTCCCGTCTGGCGACCAGAGCCGGTTCACCATAGGCCGCGACAGCGGCTGTGACATGGTGCTGCCCGATCCGACCGTGTCGCGCTGGCACGCTGGCCTGCGCCGCGAGCCCGGCGGCTGGCTGCTGGACGACCTTGGCTCCACCAACGGCACGCTGCTCAACGGATGGCGGGTGCGGGCCTGGGTCCCGGTCCGGGATGGCGACCTGGTCAGCTTCGGTGCAGTCACGTTCGTCGTCGGCACCCCTGGGAGTGGCCGAAGGCTGTCGCGGACCCCGTAGAGTCAAATGCGTGACAGTGGTTCTGCTGGTGCGCCATGGGCTGACCGCGGGCACCGGGCACGTGCTGACCGGGCGCACCCCGGGCATTCCGCTGGACGACCGTGGCCGGGAACAGGCCGCGGCGCTGGCCGCCCGGCTGGCCGAGGTCCGGCTGGACGCCATCGTCACCAGCCCGCTGGATCGGTGCCGGCAGACCGCCGAGGCCATCGCGGCGGCCCGCGGCGGCGAGCCGCTGCCGGTCAAGGAGGACGACCAGTTCGCCGAGGTCAACTACGGTGACTGGACCGGCCAGCCGCTCAAGCGGCTGGCCAAGGAGCCGCTCTGGCGGGTGGTACAGGCGCATCCCAGTGCGGTGCGCTTCCCGGGCGAGGATGGCGAGTCCCTGCTCGCGGTGCAGCACCGGGCGGTGCAAGCGGTACGGGAATGGAACGCGCGGCTGGGTAAGGACGCTGTCTACCTGATCTGCTCGCACGGTGACGTGATCAAGTCGGTCATCGCGGACAGCCTCGGCCTGCACCTCGACCTGAGCCAGCGGATCCAGGTCGATCCGTGCTCCCTGAGCGTGATCCGGTACACCCCGCTCCGCCCGTTCCTGGTACGAATGAATGACACTGGGCGCACCGCCGCCGGCCTGGCCAATGGGCAGCAGCCCCGGCAGGGTGACGCGGCCATCGGCGGGGGAGCGGGAGGATAAGGATCATGCCGGTCTACTCGTATGATCCGCCGGACCGATTTGTGGCAGGCACGGTCGGGCAGCCGGGGGAGCGCACGTTCTACCTTCAGGCCACCGCCCGCGGCCGGGTGACCAGCGTCGCGCTGGAGAAATTCCAGGTCAGCCTGCTGGCCGAGCGGCTGGAAGAACTCCTCGACGAGGTACTGCGGCGCACCGGCGGGCTGACCTCGGTGCCCGCCGCCACGCCGGCCGACCTGACCGACGACGACCCGCTCGACCTGCCGCTGCTCGAGGACTTCCGGGTCGGCGCGATCGCGCTGGCCTGGGACGGCGAGGACGAGCGGGTGGTCATCGAGGCCCAGGAGGAGTCGGAAACCCCGGTCGAGCCGCTGGCCGACGAGATCCCGGAGAACGGCCCGGACGTGCTCCGGGTGCGCATCACCGCGGCCACCGCACGGGCCTTCTCCCAGCGGGCACTGCGCATCATCGCCGCGGGCCGCCCGCCGTGCCCGCTGTGCGGCCTGCCCCTGGACACCGAGGGGCACATCTGCCCACGGCAGAACGGCCACCGGGCCGCCAATGGCTGAATCCCGCCGGCTGCGTGGGTCGCGCCCGTCCCGCGACCGCGAATCACGGCAGGAGCCCGGGACACCACCAGACGACCACTCGGCTGCCCTGGAGCTGCTGGCCCAGGGCGACCTGGAGGTGGAAGGGCGGCTGGTGGTCGCGTCCAACGCCACGCTGTACTGCACCATCCGTGGCGGCGGCGCCGAGGCGGCCTGCGTGTACAAGCCGGTGGCCGGGGAGCGGCCGCTGTGGGACTTCCCGCACGGCACGCTGGCCGGCCGGGAGGTGGCCGCGTACGCGGTATCACGGGCCGCGGGCTGGAACCTGGTGCCGCCGACGGTCTACCGGGACGGCCCGTTCGGGCCGGGCATGTGCCAGCTGTGGATCGACACCGACGCCGCGGTCGACCTGGTCGCGCTGTCCCGCAGCGCGGACCACCGGGCGCTGCGGGACATGGCCGTGTTCGACGCGGTGGTGAACAACGCTGACCGCAAGATCGGCCACCTGCTGCCGGTCAGCGATGGCCAGCTGTACGGCTGCGACCATGGCGTCTGCTTCGGCGAGGAATACAAGCTGCGCACCGTGCTCTGGCAGTGGCGGGGCCGCAAGCTGCCGGCCCGGGCGCTGCACGCGCTGGCCCGGCTCAAGGCCGAGCTGGCCACCGGACCGCTGGCCGCCGAGCTGCCGCAGCGCCTGACCGAGGACGAGATCACCGCCACCCGGCAGCGGGTCGGCCTGCTGCTCGAAGCGGGCGTGCACCCGTACCCGCCGGAGGACTGGCCCGCGGTCCCCTGGCCGCCCTATTAGGCCGTACTAGGCCGTATTAAGAAGAGCGCCCCGGCTCGCCCGGGTGCCGGCGCCGGCGCAGGTAGCGCTCGAACTCGCGGGCGATCGCGTCCCCGCTGGCCTCGGGCAGGTCGGTGGCGTCCTTGGCCTCTTCCAGGGTGCGCACGTAGTCGGCCACCTCGGTGTCCTGCTCGGCCAGTTCGTCCACGCCGCGCTCCCAGGCCCGGGCCTCCTGCGGCAGGTCGCCCAGCGGCAGCGACACGTCCAGCACGTCCTCCACACCACGCAGCAGCGCCAGCGTGGCCTTGGGGCTGGGCGGCTGGGCCACGTAGTGCGGCACGCTGGCCCACAGCGACACGGCCGCGATGCCCGCCTGGGTGCAGGCGTGCTGCAGGACCCCCACGATCCCGGTCGGGCCCTTGTACTCGACCGGCTCGACATGCAGGTCGGCGGCCAGCGCCGGGTCGGAAGCGGCCGCCGCCACCGGCACCGGCCGGGTGTGCGGCGAATCGGCCAGCAGCGCGCCGAGCAGCACCACCGTCTGCACGCCAAGGTCGGTAAAAGACTGCACCAGCTCGGCGGCGAACGCCCGCCACCGCATGTTGGGCTCGATACCGTGCACCAGGACCACGTCACGGCCCATGTCATCGGGTGTGGCCACGGACAGCCGGGTGGTCGGCCAGACCAGCCGGTCGGTCCGCCCCTCGGACACCTCCATGACCGGCCGGGTCACCTGGAAGTCGTAGTAGTCCTCCGGGTCGATGGCGCCGATCTGGGTGGCTTCCCAGGCCATGCCCAGGTGATCCACCACCCCGCTGGCCGCTTCCCCGGCATCGTTCCACCCCTCGAAGGCGGCGATGATCGCGGGCGAGACGAGCTTCCGTACTCCGTTCAGCTCGATCACTCGCCACCCTCCTTCCCGGCCGCCGCCGACTCGGGTACCAGACTACGTGCCCCGCCACGCTGGCCGGGTGACCTGGGTGGCGACCAGGCCCGCCGGGCACGTCGCCCTAGAATAGGGGGGCCATGACGACCTCCGCCCAGCCGGCCCAGTTCGCGCAGCCGGGCCCGGGCGTGGTTTCCGGCGAGCGGGTCCTGGTCGCGGACCGGGCCATGAGCACGATGCTCCAGGCCCGCGACGTGAGCCTGGACGGCTTCGACGGCCCCGTGGCCGTCGCCGGGCGGCGGCCGCTGGGCATCCCGCATGAGTGAACTGCAGGCGGTCCTGTTCGACATGGACGGGTTGCTGGTCGACTCCGAGCCGCTGTGGCTGGAGGTGGAGACGGGCATCATGGCCCGGCTGGGCAGCACCTGGGGGCCGGCCGACCAGGCGCAGCTGATCGGCGGGTCGCTGCCCAGGTCCACCGCGTACATGCAGCGCCGGGCGGCCCGGCCGGTGGCACGGGACGACATCGCCCGGTGGCTGACCCAGGGCATGGCCGCGCTGATCCGCGAGCGCGGCGTGCCGCTGATGCCCGGCGCGGCCGAACTGCTGGCCGGGATCGGCGCGGCCGGAATCCCGGCCGCCCTGGTCACATCGGCCGAGCCGGAGATCATGGCGGCCGCCCTGGACAGCATCGGGGTCCGGTTCGCGGCCACCGTGTGCGCGGCCGACGTGACCAGGAAGAAGCCCGACCCCGAGCCGTACCTGCGAGCGGCCGCGCGGCTCGGCGCGGCGCCGGGCCGGTGCGTCGCGCTGGAGGACTCGCCCCCGGGACTGGCCGCCGCGCACGCGGCCGGGTGCGCGGTCATCGCGGTGCCCAGCGTGCCGCCGCCGCCCGGGCTGGCTAGGCTAACCGTGCCGTCACTACGTGTAGTCGACGTGGCCACGCTGCATGAGGTCGTAGCTGGCCAGGGACGCGAACCCATGACGGCGACATCGTAATTCGGTCACAAATCAGGTACGACCGCAGTCAAGGTCTTCCGTCCCGCTAGGCAAACGGGAGATCCTCCCGGTAGCAGGCCTTTCAGCATGGAAATTTACCGTCGCCCGCATCGGAGTTTGCCCTGATGGCTGCACCACTCGATGTCTCCCCAACCGGGGAACTCGCCCCTGAGGCAGGACTCGCCGGGGTCAGTGGGAAAGCCATCGAGGGCCGGTCACCCGGCCAGATCGCCTGGATGCGGCTGAAACGGGACAAAGTGGCCATAGCTGGCGGGATCACCGTGGTGTTCCTGATCCTGGTGGCCATCGTCGGGCCGTTGCTGGTGCAGAACCCGACCACCTACCACCTGAACCTGATCAACCCGACATTCAGCCGGCCGAACGGGCCGTTCGGCGGGGTCAGCCTGGCCCATCCGTTCGGCGTCGAACCGGTGACCGGCCGGGACATGCTCAGCCGGGTGGTCAACGGGGCCCGGGTGTCGCTGCTGATCGCGTTCCTGGCCACCGCGCTGGCCGTGGGCATCGGTGTGGTGATGGGCATCATCGCGGGCTACTTCGGTGGCTGGGTGGACTCGGTCATCGCCCGGGTCATGGACGTGTTCCTGGCCTTCCCGCTGCTGGTGTTCGCGATCGCGCTGGTCGGCGTCATCCCGTCGTCGGCGTTCGGCCTGTCCGGGAACAGCCTGCGGATCGGCCTGCTGGTCTTCGTGATCGGCTTTTTCGCCTGGCCGTATATGGGCCGGATCATCCGTGGCCAGACGCTCTCGCTGCGCGAACGCGAGTTCGTGGACGCGGCCCGGAGCATGGGCGCGCGCGGACCGTACATACTGTTCCGCGAGCTGCTGCCCAACCTGGTCGCGCCGATCCTGGTCTACTCCACGCTGCTGATCCCGACCAACATCCTGTTCGAGGCGGCGCTGTCCTACCTCGGGGTGGGTATCATCCCGCCGCAGCCGAGCTGGGGCGGGATGCTGTCGGACGCGGTCAGCAACGGCTTCTACTCGATCGACCCGATGTTCATGATCATTCCCGGCCTGGCCATCTTCATCACGGTGATGGCCTTCAACCTGTTCGGCGACGGACTGCGGGATGCCCTGGACCCACGGGGGACCCGGTGACGGTGCCACCCAGGTTTCGCACAACGAATCACGACAGGAGGCGTTTCATCCCATGAGGAGACGCAGGACCATAGTGCTGCCTGCGCTGGCAGCGGCCGCGGCGCTCGCGCTGGCCGCGTGCGGCAGCAGCGGGGGCAGCAGCGGCGGCGGGAGCTCGTCGTCGGCGGCCGCCGGTTTCAACGCCGCGGTCACCAAGGTGGTCAACCCGTCCAGCACTAAGGGCGGGACCATTTCGTTCGGCAACAGCAGCGCACCGGACTCGACCGACCCGGGCAACACGTACTACGCGTACATGTGGAATTTCGTCCGGCTCTACACCATGCCCCTGATGACCTACAAGTCCTGCCCGGGCGCCTGCGGCCTGCAAGTGGTCCCGGACCTGGCCACCGGCCCGGGCGTGGTCAGTGACAACGGCCTGACCTGGACGTACCACATCCAGCCGGACGTCAAGTTCGAAGATGGCACCACGGTCACCTCGCAAGACGTCAAGTACGCCGTCGAGCGCACCTACGACCGTGGGAAGTTCCCGCTCGGGCCGGCCTACTTCCCGCTGCTGCTGGCGCCGCAGAAGCCCGCCTACCCCGGCCCGTACAAGGACCGGTCCAAGAACCTGATGGGCCTCAACGCGGTGCAGACGCCGAACGCGACCACGATCGTGTTCCACCTGGCCCACCCGTTCGCGGACTTCAACTACGTGGTCGCCATCCCGCAGACCGCGCCGGTGCCGCCGGACAAGGACACCGGCGCCAACTACCAGCTGCACCCGATGTCCACCGGCCCGTACAAGTTCCAGAGCTACCAGCTGAACAAGCAGCTGACGCTGGTGCCGAACACGTACTGGAAGGCGTCCACCGACCCGAACGCCAAGCAGCTGGCCAGCAAGATCACCATGACCATGAACATGAACGCGAACGACATTGACAACCGGCTGCTGGCCGGTGACCTCAGCGTCGACGCGGCCGGCACCGGCGTGCAGGCCGCGGCCCGGGCCAAGGTCCTGTCCTCTCCGTCGCTGAAGGCGTCGTCCGATGACCCGCTGGCCGGGTTCACCTGGTTCGCCGCGCTGAACACCACGCTGAAGCCGCTGAACAACATCCACTGCCGGATGGCGGTCGAATACGCGGCCAGCAAGACCGGCTATGTGGACGCCTACGGCGGCCCGGTGGCCGGCGGCGCGATCGCGACGACGGTGACGCCGCCCAACGTGGTGGGCCACAAGACGTTCGACCTGTACCAGGGGGCCAGCATGCCGGGCGGCAACGTGGCCGCGGCCAAGCAGCAGCTCAAGCTGTGCGGGCAGCCGAACGGCTTCACCACCGGGATCACCTACCGCAGCGACCGGCCCAAGGAGGTCGCGGCGGCCCAGTCGCTGCAGGCCTCGCTGGCCCGGGTGGGCATCAAGACCTCGCTGCACGGCTTCCCGACCGCCACCTACGACAGCAACTTCGCCGGGGTGCCCAAGTACGAGGCGCAGCACGACATCGGCATCTCGTTCTACGGCTGGGCGGCCGACTGGCCGGACGGCTGGGGCTTCTTCTTCTACATCGTGGACGGCAAGGCCATCAGCCCGGCCGGTAACACGAACCTGGCCCAGCTCAACGACCCGAAGGTCAACGACCTGCTGAACAAGATGGCGCTCACCAACAACGACGCGACCCGGAACTCCTACACCAGCCAGATCGACATGCAGGTGATGAAGGACGCGGCCATCCTGCCTGGGGTCTGGGCCAAGTCGCTGCTCTACCGGAGCCCGAACTTGACCAACGTCTATGTCCAGCCGTACTACGGCATGTACAACTACGCCGTGCTCGGCACGAAGTAGCAGTAACAGCCAGAAAGTGAGGATGCTGGTGCCCGGCCGCGACGGCCGGGCCGGGCACCAGCGCCACGCATCGTGATCACATTCATCATCCGGCGGCTGATCGCCACCGTGTTCCTGCTGATCGTGGTCAGCATGATCACGTTTGCGATCTTCTTCCTGATCCCGCGGCTGGCCGGGCAGAACACGTACCAGCTGGCCACCGAGTACGTCGGCCGCAACCCGACCCGGGCCGCGGTGCTGCAGGTCGAGGCCCAGCTCGGCCTGGACCACCCGCTCTGGCTGCAGTACTGGAACTTCCTCAAGGGCATCGTGGCCGGCGCGCACTACAACAGCGGCACTACCAGCACGTACTGCCCGCCGCCGTGCTTCGGCTACTCGTTCAGGTCCCAGCAGCCGGTCTGGCCGCAGATGGTCAGCGACCTGCCGGTCACCCTGTCGCTGGCCATCGGCGCGGCGGTGATCTGGCTGGTGGCCGGCGTGGCCATCGGCGTCATCTCGGCGCTCAAGCGGGGCACCCTGTTCGACCGGTTCTCGATGGGCGTCGCGCTGGCCGGCGTGTCGCTGCCGATCTTCTTCACCGGGCTGATCTCGCTGGAGCTGTTCAGCTACAAGTGGCCGCTGTTCCCGAACGTTCAGTACGTCTCGTTCCTCACCAACCCGTACCTGTGGGCCCGCAACCTGGTGCTGCCATGGATCTGCCTGGCCTTCCTGTACGCCGCGCTGTACGCCCGGCTGACCCGGGCGGGCATGCTGGAGACGATGAGCGAGGATTACATCCGCACCGCCCGGGCCAAGGGCCTGCCCGAGCGCACGGTCATCTTCAAGCACGGGCTGCGCGCCGCGCTGACCCCGATCGTCACCATCTTCGGCATGGACCTGGGCCTGCTGCTGGGCGGTGCGATCATCACCGAGTACACGTTCTCGCTGCACGGCCTGGGCCTGTTCACCATCCTGGCCATCCAGAACCAGGACCTGCCGGAGATCCTCGGCGTCACCATGCTCGCGGCGTTCTTCATCGTGATCGCCAACCTGGTGGTGGACGTGCTGTACGCGTATGTCGACCCGAGGGTGAGGCACTGATGGCAGAGGTTCTGCTCGACGTGCGCGACCTGCGTGTCCATTTCCCCACCGACGATGGCCTGGTCCGTGCGGTGGACGGCGTCTCGTTCACCCTGGAACGCGGCCGCACGCTGGGCATCGTGGGTGAGTCCGGCTCCGGGAAGAGCGTGACCAGCCTGGGCATCATGGGCCTGCACCAGGGCACCAGGGCGCAGATCAGCGGGCACATCAAGCTGGACGGCGAGGAACTGGTCGGCGCCCCGGCCGCCCGGGTCCGCGAACTGCGCGGCAGCAAGATGTCGATGATCTTCCAGGACCCGCTGTCCTCACTGCACCCTTACTACACGGTGGGCGCCCAGATCGCCGAGGCGTACCTGGTGCACAACAAGGTCAGCAGGCAGGTGGCCCGCAAGCACGCCGTCGACATGCTGGGCCGGGTGGGCATCCCAACGCCGGCCACCCGGGTGGACGACTACCCGCACCAGTTCTCCGGCGGCATGCGGCAGCGCGCGATGATCGCCATGGCGCTGTCCTGCGACCCGGAGCTGCTCATCGCCGACGAGCCGACCACCGCGCTGGACGTCACCGTGCAGGCGCAGATCCTGGATCTGATCTGGGATCTGCAGCGCGAGTACCAGTCGGCGGTCATCATCATCACCCACGACCTGGGCGTGGTGGCCGAGCTGTCCGACGACATCCTGGTCATGTACGCGGGCCGGATGGCCGAGTACGGCAGCGCCGAGGACATCTTCGACAGTCCCGGCCATCCGTACACCTGGGGGCTGCTCGGCTCCATGCCCCGGCTCGACGAGGCCCGGCTGGACCGGCTGATCCCGATCAAGGGCACCCCGCCCAGCCTGATCAACGTGCCGTCCGGCTGCCCGTTCCATCCCCGCTGCCAGTACGCCGCGGAGACCGGCGGGCTCAGCCAGACCGAGGTCCCCGAGATGCGCCCGGTGGCGCCGGGGCACCTGGTGGCCTGCCATCTCACCAACGATCAGCGGCGCGCGGCGCGTAGTAGCGCGGCCCATCTGGAGGACGCGTGAGCGGCGCGCTGCTCGAGGTCACCGGGCTGACCAAGCACTTCCCGGTGACCAGGGGCATCATCATCCGGCAGAAGGTCGGTGCGGTGCAGGCCGTGGACGACGTCAGCTTCTCGGTGGACCCGGGGCAGACACTCGGCGTGGTCGGCGAGTCCGGCTGCGGCAAGACCACCACCGGGCGGCTGCTGACCCGGCTGCTCGAGCCGACCGGCGGGCAGATCGTGTTCGACGGCCATGACATCAGCCACCTGTCGGCCGGCCAGATGCGCCCGCTGCGCCGTGACATCCAGATGATCTTCCAGGACCCGTATTCCTCGCTGAACCCGCGGCACACGGTCGGCTCGATCGTCGGCGCCCCGCTGCGGCTGCAGAAGGTCAGCACGCCGAACGGGATCAAAGCCGCGGTTCAGGAACTGCTCGAGCTGGTCGGGCTGAGCCCGGAGCACTACAACCGGTACCCGCACGAGTTCTCCGGCGGGCAGCGGCAGCGGATCGGCATCGCCCGGACGCTGGCGCTGCGGCCCAAGCTGATCGTCGCGGACGAGCCGGTGTCCGCGCTGGACGTGTCGATCCAGGCGCAGATCGTCAACCTGCTCGAGGACCTGCAGGGCGAACTGGGCCTGACCTATGTGGTGATCGCGCACGACCTGTCCGTGGTCCGGCACATCGCCGACCTGGTCGCGGTCATGTACCTGGGCAAGATCGTCGAGCTGGCGCCACGGGACGAGCTGTACGCCCGCCCCCGGCACCCGTACACGGTGGCGCTCATGTCGGCCGTGCCGGTGCCCGCCCCGGTCCGCGGCGAGGAAGGCCGGCAGCGCCGGGAGCGGATCAGGCTGGCCGGCGACGTCCCCAGCCCGCTCAACCCGCCGCCCGCCTGCCGGTTCCACACCCGGTGCTGGAAGGCGCAGGAGATCTGCCGCACCACCGAGCCGCCGCTGGCCGACCTCGATCCGGGCCACCAGGTCGCCTGCCACTTCCCGGAGAACAGTGCCCCTGATGACCGGGCCCCCGGCGATGGCGCCGCCGAGGCCAGCCCGGCCACCGCGGCCAACTCAGCGGATCCGGAGTAGATCCTCAGCTTTCTGCCGGGCAATCCACTCCCCGGCATATGCGACGATGGAGCAAGGAACGCTGCCGAGGGGAGCAGCCATGTCGACCTACAACTCCATCTCCTGGCTCCCGCTGGCCGGCGGGCTGACCATCCTCGGGCTGATCCTCAGCTGGGTGGCCTGGCGGCGCCGCGGCATCGCGGCGGGCCTGCGTGGCGTGGCCTGGTCACTCCTGCCGCTGGCCGCCTACCTGACCGGCGCGATCAAGATGCTGTGGCAGATGGGCGCGGCCATCGGCGACTTCGCCTCGTCCTTCGTGTTCTCGCCGCGGGTCTGGGCCGGTGTCATCGTGGCCGGCGCCGCGGGTGTCCTGTTCGCGGTGTCCAGCGGCCTGCGCCGGGCCCGCCGGGGCCGCTCCGGCGGCGAGCCAGCCCAGCAGAAGCAGGTCCAGCGGTCCAGCCAGCCAGGGCAGCCCAGCCAGCCCACCAAGGCGCTCAAGCCGGCCAGCAAGCCAGCCGGCAAGAAGGGCTCGGGCGACGACGACGCACTGGGCGACGCCGCCGAGGTGCTGCGCCGGATGGGTATCCGCTGACCGGCGTCAGGCCAGATCCAGCAGGGACGGTTCCTGGTCCGGCTCGCACGGCTCCCGGCTGGCCGGCACCAGCACGTCCCGCTCCGGCAGCCCCGGGGGAGTGCCGCCGAACGCCGGGCAGATCGGCTTGTGCGCGCACCAGTCGCACAGCCGCCCCGGCCGGGGCCGCCAGTCCCGCGCCTCCCGTGCGCGCTCGATGGCCTGCCACACCGCCTCCACCTTGCGCTCGGTGGCGCGCAGATCGGCCTCATCCGGCTGGTAGCGCACGATCTCGCCGTTACCCAGGTAGATGAGCTGGAGGAGCCGGGGCAGCGTGCCCTCGGCCCGCCACAGCACCAGCGCGTAAAACTTCATCTGGAACAGCGCCCGGGCCTCGAACTCGGCGGGCGGCGCGGTCCCGGTCTTGTAGTCGACGATGCGGATCTCACCGCCCGGCGCGATGTCCAGCCGGTCGATGTACCCGCGCAGCCGCAGCCCGGAGGCCAGGTCGGCCTGCACGCACAGCTCGCGGTGGGCGGGCTCGAGCCGCCGCGGGTCCTCCAGGGTGAAGTACCGGTCCAGCATGGTGGCCGCCCCGGCCAGCCAGGCCACCCGGTCCTCGTCGGCCGCGAACATGCCGTCCAGCGCGGGCTCGGCGGCCAGCAGCCGGTCCCACTCCGGGCCGAGCAGGGCCCGGGCCGCTTCCGGGGTGCGGCCGGCCGCCGGCGCGTCGAACAGATGCTCCAGCACGGCGTGCACCAGGGTGCCGCGGGCGGCCGCGGGGCTGGGTGGCTCCGGCAGCCGGTCGATCACCCGGAACCGGTACAGCAGCGGGCAGGTGAGGAAGTCGCCGGCCCGGGACGGGGACAGCGAATGCGGATGCTCGTCCGTGCGGGCGCCTTTGCTGGGGGTAGCACTGTCGCTGGGGGCAGCACCGTCGTCGGCCATGTCTGGAGGCTAGGGGAAGCCGCCGACAGTTGCGCGCCCGGCGCGCCGGGCGCGCCCACCGGCCCCGCCCAGCACGTAGCATCGACCTGTGGCAGGTACACCGTCCGAGAGGCCGCCGCCCCCGGCGCCCAGTCCGGGCGTCCGGATCGCGCGGCCGTTCGGCATACCGGTGTACATCTCGCCGTACTGGTTCCTGATCGCCGCGGTGTTCGTGCTGCTGTACGGGAACAGCGCCGCGCTGGCCGGGAACAGCGGGGTGCGCTACGTGGTGGCCGCCGCGTTCGTGGTGCTGCTGTGGGTGTCCGTGCTGGTGCACGAGCTGAGCCACTCGCTGGTCGCCCGCGGCTTCGGCCTGCCGGTCCGCCGGATCCTGCTCTACCCGCTGGGCGGCTACTCCGAGATCGAGCAGGAACCACCCACTCCGGGCAAGGAGTTCCTGGTCTCGGCGGCGGGCCCGGTGCTCTCGCTGGCGCTGGCGGCGGCCGGCTACGGGATCATCGAAGTGGTCCACCCGCACGGCCTGACCGGCCTGGTGATCCAGCAGCTGGTCTGGGCCAACCTGCTGGTCGGCATCTTCAACCTGCTGCCCGGGCTGCCGCTGGACGGCGGCCGGATGCTCCGCGCCGGGGTGTGGAAGCTGACCCACAAGCCGGCCACGGCCACCGTGGCCGCCGCCTGGGCGGGGCGCGTGCTGGCGGTGCTGGTGCTGGTGCTGCCGCCCACCCTGCTGGCGCTGGCCGGCGACCAGGTGCAGATCTTCGACGTGATCTGGTTCGGGGTCATCGCCGCGTTCATGTGGACCGGGGCGACCCAGTCGCTGCGCGCCACCCGGGTCCGGCAGCGGCTGCCCGGGCTGCAGGCCCGGACGCTGGCCCGGCGGGCCATCCCGATCCCGGCCACGCTGCCGCTGGCCGAGGCGATCCGCCGGGCCGACGTGGCGGGCGCCCGCGCGGTGGTCATCGTCGATCACGACGACAAGCCGATCGCGATCGTGAACGAGAACGCCGTGATGGCCACGCCGCCGCAGCGCCGGCCGTGGATCGACGCCGGGTCGCTGGCCCGGACCATCGACCCGGGCATGATCCTGCCCGCCGACCTGTCCGGTATGGCCCTGCTCGACGCCGTCCGCCGGTCCCCGGCCACCGAGTACCTGCTGGTCGAGCCGTCCGGCCAGGTGTATGGCGTGCTGGCCGCGAGCGATCTGGACCACGCGTTCGCCGGGGTCTGACCCTGCCGTCCGTGCCGCCGCGCTCCGCGGCACCGCTACCCTGGCGGCGTGATCCGTCAGCGCACTGGCCCGTTCGCCCCGGGAGACCAGGTCCAGCTCACCGACCCCAAGGGCCGCAAGCACCTGCTGGTGCTGCAGCCGGGCCGGATCTTCCACACGCACCGCGGCGGGGTGGCGCACGACGACCTGATCGGCGCCCCCGAGGGCAGCGTGGTGAAGTCCTCAGGCGGCACCGAGTACGTGGCGCTGCGGCCGCTGCTGGCCGACTTCACGCTGTCCATGTCACGCGGCGCCGCGGTGGTCTACCCGAAGGACGCGGCCCAGATCGTGGCCCAGGCCGACGTCTTCCCCGGCGCCCGGGTGCTGGAGGCGGGCGCCGGCTCCGGGGCCCTGTCCTGCTGGCTGCTGCGCGCCATCGGCCCGGACGGGCGGCTGGTCTCCTACGAGCGCCGGGCCGATTTCGCCGAGATCGCCCAGGCCAACGTGGAGCGTTTCTTCGGCGGCCCGCACCCGGCCTGGCAGCTCCGGGTGGGTGACCTGGCCGGGCTGGTCACGGTGCCCAGCGGGGCCGGCTCCGAAACTGGTGGCCAGCCGGATAGTGCCCCCGGCCCGCCACCGGATAGTTTCGACCGGATGGTACTGGACATGCTGGCGCCATGGGAGTTCGCTGAGCTGGCCGCGGCCGCCCTGATCCCCGGCGGCGTGCTGTGCTGCTACGTGGCCACGGCCACCCAGCTGTCCCGCACCGTGGAGTCGATCAGGGAGGTGGGCAGCTTCGACGAGCCGTCCGCCTGGGAGTCGTTCGTCCGGGGCTGGCATGTCGAGGGCCTGGCGGTACGGCCCGAGCACCGCATGGTGGGACACACCGGGTTCCTCATCACGGCCCGGCGGCTGGCCTGGGGCGTCGCCGCCCCACCGCGCCGGCGGCGGCCCGCCAAGGCTTCCCGCGAGGAGGCTGATCAGTGAGAATGTCAGCGGCAGGCGACACGAGGTTACGTCAGCGCCTCGGATAGGTAGGGTCTAAGTGAAGTCTGCTTCCGGAAGGGGGTGGGGGCGTGGCCAGTCGTGACGAAGGATCGCGCACCGCGCGGCACGACGACCAGGTTCAGGGCCTCACCACGCAGATCTCCTTCCTCGAGGAGGAGGTCGCGGTGCTGCGCCGCCGGCTCGCCGACGCGCCGCGGCACGTCCGGCTGCTCGAGGAGCGGCTGCGTGAGACCGAGGCCAGCCTGAGTGCCGTGACCAGCCAGAACGAGCGGCTGGCGGACACCCTCCGGGAGGCCCGCGATCAGATCGTGGCGCTCAAGGAGGAAGTCGACCGGCTGGCCCAGCCGCCGTCCGGGTTCGGCGTTTTCCTGTCGGCCTGCGAGGACGGCACGGCTGACGTGTTCACCGGCGGCCGGAAGATGCGGGTCAGCGTCAGCCCCGCGGTCGAGCTGGACACCCTTCGGCCCGGCCAGGAAGTGGTGCTGAACGAGGCCCTCAACGTGGTCGTGGCCCAGGGCTACGAGACGGTCGGCGAAGTCGTCATGCTCAAGGAGCTGCTCGAGGACGGCGACCGGGCGCTGGTCATCTCGCACGCGGACGAGGAGCGGGTGGTCCGGCTGGCCGAGCCGCTGCGCGACTCGGTGCTGCGGGCGGGCGACTCGCTGCTGCTCGAGCCGCGCTCCGGCTACGTGTACGAGCGCATCCCCAAGGCCGAGGTGGAAGAGCTCATCCTGGAGGAAGTGCCGGACATCACCTACTCCGACATCGGCGGGCTGAGCCCGCAGATCGTCCAGATCCGGGACGCCGTCGAGCTGCCCTACCTGCACGCCGACCTGTTCCGCGAGCACCAGCTGCGGCCGCCCAAGGGCGTGCTGCTGTACGGCCCGCCCGGCTGCGGCAAGACGCTGATCGCCAAGGCGGTGGCCAACTCGCTGGCCAAGCAGGTGGCCGCGCGCAGCGCCGCGCCCGCCGACGAGGAGGGCCAGGCCAAGGAGGGCAAGAGCTACTTCCTCAACATCAAGGGCCCGGAGCTGCTGAACAAGTACGTCGGCGAGACCGAGCGGCACATCCGGCTGGTGTTCCAGCGCGCCCGGGAGAAGGCCAGCGAGGGCATGCCGGTCATCGTGTTCTTCGACGAGATGGACTCGATCTTCCGCACCCGCGGCTCAGGCGTGTCCAGCGACGTGGAGAACACCATCGTCCCGCAGCTGCTGTCCGAGATCGACGGCGTGGAAGGCCTGGAGAACGTCATCGTGATCGGCGCCTCCAACCGGGAGGACATGATCGACCCGGCCATCCTGCGGCCCGGCCGGCTGGATGTGAAGATCAAGATCGAGCGGCCGGACGCCGAGGCGGCCAAGGACATCTTCTCCAAGTACGTGCTGACCGAACTGCCGCTGCACCCGGAGGACGTGGCCGAGCACGACTCCTCGCGCGAGGCCACGGTGGACGCGATGATCCAGCGCGTGGTGGAGCGGATGTACAGCGAGACCGAGGAGAACCGGTTCCTGGAGGTCACCTACGCCAACGGCGACAAGGAGGTCCTGTACTTCAAGGACTTCAACTCCGGCGCGATGATCGAGAACATCGTGGCCCGGGCCAAGAAGATGGCCATCAAGGAGTTCCTGGAGACCGGGCAGAAGGGCATCCGGATCGCGCACCTGATGGCCGCGTGCGTGGACGAGTTCAGCGAGAACGAGGACCTGCCGAACACCACCAACCCCGACGACTGGGCGCGGATTTCCGGCAAGAAGGGCGAGCGGATCGTGTACATCAGGACCCTGGTCTCCGGCAAGCAGGGCACGGAGGCAGGGCGCTCGATCGACACTGTCGCCAACACCGGGCAGTACCTGTAGATCGTGTCCGCTGGAGTCGCTCGTCCCGTTGCTGGCTGGCCGGCACTAGGCTCGTCGTCATGAGTGTGCGCCGGGTAATGGGGACAGAGACCGAATACGGCATCTCCGTCCCCGGCCAGCCAGGGGCGAACGCCATGGTCACGTCGTCCCAGGTGGTCAACGCCTATCAGGCGGCCACCTCGGCGCGGACCCGGCGGGCGCGGTGGGACTTCGAGGAGGAGAACCCGCTGCGCGACGCCCGCGGTTTCGACCTGGCCCGGGAGTCCGCGGATGCCACCCAGCTCACCGACGAGGATCTCGGCCTGGCCAACGTGATCCTGACCAACGGGGCGCGGCTGTATGTGGACCACGCGCACCCGGAGTACTCGGCCCCCGAGACCACCAACCCGCTCGCGGCGGTGATCTGGGACAAGGCCGGCGAGCGGGTGATGGCCGAGGCCGCCGCCCGGGCGGCCACCGTGCCGGGCAGCGCGCCGATCCAGCTGTACAAGAACAACACCGACAACAAGGGCGCGTCGTACGGCTGCCACGAGAACTATCTGATGCGCCGGGCCACCCCGTTCGCCGACATCGTCCGGCATCTCACCCCGTTCTTCGTGTCCCGCCAGGTGGTCTGCGGCGCGGGCCGGGTGGGCCTGGGCGCGGACGGCCGGGACGACGGGTTCCAGATCAGCCAGCGGGCCGACTTCTTCGAGGTCGAGGTGGGCCTGGAGACCACGCTGAAGCGGCCCATCATCAACACCAGGGACGAGCCGCACGCCGACCCGGAGAAGTACCGCCGGCTGCATGTCATCATCGGCGACGCCAACATGAGCGAGATCAGCACGTATCTCAAGCTCGGCACGACGGCGCTGGTGCTGGCCATGATCGAGGACCGGTTCCTGGGTGGCGACCTGTCGGTCGAGTCACCGGTCGCCGAGCTGCGCACGGTCTCCCACGACCCGTCCTGCCGGCATCAGATCACCCTGCGTGACGGCCGGAAGATGACCGCGGTCCAGCTCCAGATGGAGTACCTGGAACTGGCCCGCAAGTACACCGAGGACCGGTTCGGCTCGGACGTGGACGAGATGACCGCCGACGTGCTGGCCCGCTGGGAATCCGTGCTCACCCGGATGGCCGAGGACCCGATGCAGCTGTCCCGCGAGCTGGACTGGGTGGCCAAGCTGGAGCTGCTCGAGGGCTACCGGACCAGGGACGGGCTGGCCTGGGGGCACCCCCGGCTGCAGCTGGTCGACCTGCAGTACTCCGACGTCCGCCCGGACCGCGGCCTGTACAACCGGCTGGCCGCCCGGGGCCGGATGACCCGGCTGGTGGACGAGGCGGCGGTGACCGAGGCCATCGAGACCCCCCCGGAGGACACCCGGGCCTACTTCCGTGGCCGGTGCCTGCAGCAGTACCCGGAATCGGTGGCCGCCGCGTCCTGGGATTCAGTGATCTTCGACATCCCGGGCCGTGAGTCGCTGCAGCGGGTGCCCACCCTGGAGCCGCTGCGCGGCACCAAAGCCCACGTCGGGGACCTGCTGGACCGGTGCCGGACCGCGGCTGAGCTGGTCGCGGCGCTGACCGGCCAGGGCTGACCTGGCAGCCGATGCCCGATTTAAGGGTTGGACCGGGCATCAGCAGGCGAGGATACGGTTAGCCGAAGGACGACGCTAGTGGAGGTTTCTGGCATGGCGACAAAGGACACCGGTGGCCAACGGCAGGCTTCCAGGCGCACCGAGGAAGCCGAGGAGACCGAGGCGCAGTCGGCGGGTGACGTCAAGGAGCGCCAGGAGAAGCTGGCCGACGATGTGGACGCCATCCTGGACGAGATCGACGAAGTGCTCGAGGAGAACGCCGAGGAGTTCGTCCGGTCCTACGTGCAGAAGGGCGGCCAGTGAGGGCTGCCGCCCGGTTCGCCACAGGCTGACACGCCTCGCCCGCGCCACCGGCGCGGGCGGTACCGGGCAGCAGTAGGGTCAGGGCTAGGCAGCGGACCAACCCCGGAAGGACGCGGTGTGGGCGGGAGTTTCTTCGGCGAGAAGTTCACTTCGATGTGCCTGAACGCGGGCACCTCGTCCTTCGCGGACCTGGTCGCCTCCTGCGCCCCTGAACTGCTACCCGGCGCCGGGCACGCGGTGGACCCGGCGGCCGCCGCCGCGCTGCCGCACGGCACCACCATCGTCGCCATCCGGTTCGCCGACGGCGTGGTGATGGCCGGTGACCGGCGGGCCACCGCGGGTAACATGATCGCCCAGCATGACATCGAGAAGGTCCTGCGCAGCGACGACTTCTCGTGCGTCGGCATCGCCGGGGTGGCCGGCATCGGGCTGGAGCTGGTCCGGCTGTTCCAGCTGGAGCTGGAGCACTACGAGAAGCTCGAGGGGCGCACGCTGTCCCTGGAGGGCAAGGCGAACCGGCTGTCCGCGTTCGTCCGCGGCAACCTGAGCGCGGCCATGCAGGGGCTGGTGGTCGTCCCGCTGTTCGCCGGCTTCGACGAGGACGCCGGCCAGGGCCGGATCTTCAGCTACGACGCCACCGGCGGACGGTACGAGGAGCGCCCGTTCCACGCGGTCGGGTCCGGCTCGGTGTTCGCCCGCGGCGCGCTCAAGAAGCTCTATACCGACGGCATGAGCACGGACGACGCCGTGCTGCTGTGCATGCACGCGCTGTACGACGCGGCCGACGACGATTCCGCCACCGGCGGCCCGGACCTGGCCCGGCAGATCTTCCCCGTGGTCGCGGTGATCACCGCCGACGGCTTCCGGCGGCTGACCGAGGCGGAAGCCGGGGAGTCCGCCCGGGCCGTGGTCCAGGAGCGGATGAGCTCCCCAGGCGGCCCGGTCGCGCCGCTCCGCCCGCCCGCGTAACCGTCCCAGCCCAGCACACGAGTAGGGGTAACGCCCGGTGAGTATGCCGTTCTACGTGTCGCCTGAACAGGCGATGAAGGATAAGGCGGATTACGCGCGCAAGGGCATCGCGCGGGGGCGCAGCGGGGTGGTGATCCAGTACGACGCGGGCATCCTGTTCGTCGCGCCGAACCCGTCCGGGGCCCTGCACAAGATCAGCGAGATCTACGACCGGATCGCGTTCGCCGCCGTGGGCCGGTACAACGAGTTCGAGAACCTGCGCAAGGCCGGCGTCCGGTACGCGGACATGACCGGCTACCAGTACGACCGGAGCGACGTGACCGCCCGCGGGCTGGCCAACTGGTACGCCCAGGTGCTCGGCTCCATCTTCACCGAGAGCAACAAGCCGTTCGAGGTGGAGCTGGTGGTGGCCGAGGTGGGCGAGTCAGAGGCGGCGGACCAGATCTACCGGATCACGTTCGACGGGTCGGTGGCCGAGGAACACGGTTACGTGGCCATGGGCGGCCAGGCCGACCGGGTCGCGGGCGTGCTCAAGGACCACTACGCCGACGGGCTGACCCTGGAGCGGGCGCTCGGCGCGGCCATCGCCGGGCTGAGCGGGAACGGCGAGGAGCTGTCGGCCGGCGGGCTGGAAGTCGGCATCCTGGCCCGGGAGCGCACGCACCGCACGTTCCGCCGGCTGACCGGCGCCCGGCTCGAGTCACTGCTCGACGAGGCCAAGGGGCAGGGCTAGCTGGCCGCTGAGCACGGCATCCGCTGTAATGTCGGGGATGTTACGCAACACCCCTGGAGGACGAGTGACAGCGGCGGACCTGGCAGCTACCACGGGCATTGAGGTGCCCACCGGGCTGCTCATCGGCGGCGAGTGGACCAAGGGCGGGGCCGGCGTGATCGGCGTCACCGACCCAGCCACCGAAGAGATCATCGCGGAAGTCGCCGACGCCACGGCGGAGGACTCGCTGGAGGCGGTGGCCGCGGCGCACGCCGCGCTGCCCGGCTGGGCGGCCACCCCGCCCCGGCAGCGGGCCGAATGCCTGCGCCGGGCCTGGGCCCTGATGACCGAGCGGTCCGAGGCGATAGCCCGGCTGATGGTGCTGGAGAACGGCAAGGCGCTGCCTGACGCCCGGGCCGAGGCGGTCTACGCGGCCGAGTTCTTCCGCTGGTACGCCGAGGAAGCCGTCCGGATGGAGGGCTCCCTGGTCACCGCCCCGGCCGGCGGCTACCGGATCATGGTGCAGCATCAGCCGGTCGGGGTCAGCGTGCTGATCACGCCGTGGAACTTCCCGGCCGCGATGGCCACACGGAAGATCGGCCCGGCGCTGGCCGCGGGCTGCACCGTGGTGCTCAAGCCGGCCAAGGAGACCCCGCTCACCGCGCTCGCGGTGGCCGGCATCCTGAGCGAGGCGGGCGTGCCGGACGGCGTGGTCAACGTGGTCACCACCTCGTCGGCCAGCCGGTTCAGCGGGGCGGTGCTGGCCGACCCGCGGGTGCGCAAGCTGTCCTTCACCGGATCCACCGAGGTCGGCCGGGTGCTGCTCAAGGCCGCCGCCGATCAGGTGATCAACTGCTCGATGGAACTGGGCGGCAACGCGCCCTTCCTGATCTTCGAGGATGCGGACATCAAGGCCGCGCTGGACGGCGCGTTCCTGGCCAAGATGCGCAACGGCGGCGAGGCGTGCACCGCGGCCAACCGGTTCTACGTGCACGAGGCGGTGGCCGACGAGTTCACCGCGGCGTTCGCGGCCCGGCTCGGCGCGCTCAAGGTGGGCCCGGGTCTTGACCAGGGCACCGAACTGGGCCCGCTGGTCAACGAGGACACCCGGTCCAAGGTGGCCAGCCTGGTGGATGAGGCGGCGGCCGCGGGCGGCCGGGTGCTCACCGGTGGCGCCGTGCCGGACCGGCGCGGCTACTTCTACTCGCCGACCGTGCTGGACAACGTCCCGCCCGGGGCCGGCATCCTGAACGAGGAGATCTTCGGGCCGGTGGCGCCGATCGTCCGGTTCAGCTCGGACGAGGAGGCCATCAGCTGGGCCAACGACACCGAGTACGGCCTGGTCTCCTACGTGTACTCCCGTGACCTGCGCCGCGCGCTGCGGGTATCGGAGGCGCTGGAGGCCGGCATGGTCGGCATCAACCGCGGCGTGGTGTCCGACCCGGCGGCGCCGTTCGGCGGGGTCAAGCAATCCGGGATCGGCCGTGAGGGGGGCCATGACGGCATGCTGGAGTTCACCGAGTCCAAGTACATCGCCGTCGATTGGTAACCCGACACGTACCCCGGCGGGCGCTCACCAGCCCCGCGTGACATAAGGTCTGGTGAGCGACCATGGACAGACGAATCTTCGGCCTGGAAAACGAATACGGGGTCACCTGCACCTTCCGTGGCAGCAGGCGGCTGTCGCCGGACGAGGTGGCCAGGTACCTGTTCCGGCGGGTGGTGTCCTGGGGCCGTAGCAGCAACGTGTTCCTGCGCAACGGGGCCCGGCTGTACCTCGACGTCGGCAGCCACCCCGAGTACGCCACCCCGGAGTGCGACAACATCCTGGACCTGGTGGTGCACGACAAGGCCGGCGAGCGGATCCTGGAAGGCCTGCTGGTGGACGCCGACCGCCGGCTCCGCGAGGAGGGCATCGCCGGGGACATCTACCTGTTCAAGAACAACACCGACTCGGCCGGCAACTCCTACGGCTGCCACGAGAACTACCTGGTCGGCCGGCACGGCGAGTTCGGGCGGCTGGCCGACATCCTGATCCCGTTCCTGGTCACCCGGCAGATGATCTGCGGGGCGGGGAAGGTGCTGCAGACGCCCCGGGGGGCGGTGTACTGCGTCAGCCAGCGGGCTGAGCACATCTGGGAGG
>Ga0335085_10002861_pt1 | contig 31203 bp, 21 predicted proteins | sample Lox_Sample_45_FD_206712 | JGI IMG/M metagenome (GOLD analysis project Ga0335085, IMG submission 206712) | Soil microbial communities from Loxahatchee National Wildlife Refuge, Florida, United States - Lox_Sample_4.5 | ecosystem: Environmental > Terrestrial > Soil > Wetlands | place: USA... | reverse complement strand
GCCAGGCCCAGAGCATCTACCAGAATGGATTTGCCGGAGCCCGTTTCACCGGAAAGCAGATTCAGTCCCGGACCGAATTCCACGGCGAGGTTATCGATGACGGCGTAGTTCTGAATGTGAATTTCGCGCAGCATGGCGGTTTCGGCATGAGTCTATCACGGGACACGGGTCTCGGGACAAGGGACACTGGGCACGGGCTACAAGGAAAGCAAGTCAAAAGAGAAAACGCGAAAGGCAAAATGGCAACCGACGTGAACGTTGTGTTGAGTCCCGTCCAACGAAGGGTTCGTTGACGGGCCGGGGTGGCTGTGTTAGCTTGGGTTGACCAGCATTTTCAGTCTCCTGGGGATGACAAGGAGGTTAATTGGCTGCTGCACTTCTGGTTTTTTACCAGGGCTTCTCGCAAGATTTCTACCAAGGCGAAGTTTGGCAACTCTTATCAAACACGGGTCCGGTGGCCCGCCTTGTCCTGCTGGTCCTTCTGGGCTTTTCGATTCTCTCCTGGGCAATTATCTTCCGAAAATTTCGCACCTTCCGGGTCGCGCAGCGCGAATCACTGGAATTTCTCAAAGTCTTCCGGCAGAGCAAGAAGCTCTCGGAGATTCGAGCATTCTGCCGCACCCTGAAAGAAAGCCCGTTGCCGGAGGTTTTCCAATCCGGCTACCGCGAAATTGAGAGCCAGGCCACCATGACGGAGAATCCCGGCAAGCCGCGGATCCGCAGCATGGAAGCAGTGCGGCGCGCCCTTCAGATCGGCGCTTCCAGCGAGCTCGGCCGGCTGGAGCAATGGTTGGTATGGCTCGCCACCACCGGCGGGGTTACTCCCTTTGTGGGGTTGTTCGGCACGGTCTGGGGCATCATTGATGCTTTCCATGGATTGGCGACGTCCGGCACCGCAAGTTTGCATAGCGTGGCGCCGGGTATTGCCGAAGCTCTTATTACCACCGCGGCTGGCCTGTTCGCGGCCATCCCCGCAGTCATTGCGTACAACATTTTTCTCCAGCGCATCAAAGAATTTGGGGCACAGATGGACGATTTTGCTCTGGAGTTCCTGAATATGACCGAGCGGTATTTTACGGAATGAACGTTCGTAAGTGGACAGTGAATAGTGGACAGTGAACAGCTAGCGACGCTGAACAGGCGACTTGGCATCTGTTCACAATTCACTGTCCACTTGAATTGAGGTGAACGATGGCCTTCACCAACCCAAAAGGCAGGACCCAGTCTTCCCTTTCTGAAATCAATATCACCCCCTTCGTGGATGTCGTTCTGGTGTTGTTGATCATCTTCATGCTGACGGCCCCGATTCTGGAATCGGGTATCGAAGTGGATCTTCCCAAGACAAAAACCGTCAAAATCGTTTCCGAGGAAAAGGTGGTTATCACCATCGACAAGAAGCAGAATATCTATGTCGGGAATGATCCCGTTAATATTCACCGCTTAGGGGTAACCGTCCTGGATCAACTCAAGGGCGCCGGCACACAGCCGGTGTTTATCCGCTGTGACCAGAATGTGAGTTTCGGAGCGTTTGCGCGGGTGGTGGATGCGTTGAAGCAAGCGAATCTCACCAACCTGAATATCGTCACCCAGCCGCTGGAGACCAAGTCAGGATCTTAGAGCAACGTCCAATGGGCACGCACGTCATAGCATTGATAGACGAACGCCGCGACAATCTGCGCGGCACGCTGTTGATTTCCATCATTCTGCACAGTGTGCTCTTTGTGGTTGTCGTGACCTACACCATGATCGGATTCCATTTAGGCGGCGGGGGCCAGGAGTGGGGTACGGAAGGCGCGACCAAATTGGGGGCGGTAGCCACCCTGCCGGGAATTCCCTTGCCCGCGCCCATGCTGACCACACCTAGCCAAGTCCAGACTCAGAACCCGGGGCTTTATAAAACCGAGCCCCAGCCCAAGGAAGAACCGCCGCCGGATGCACAGCAGATTCCGAAATTCAAAGACGCGGTGAAACCGGAAAAGCTGGAAAGGGTCAACAAGCGCATCCATAAAACCGAGGAGGTGCCTCCGGACAACGCTGTCCCCTACGGCCTGGGCGGGGCGCCCACGATGAATTACACGCAGGTGGTGAGTCCCGCGGGCACGGGTGGTGTGGCCATGGGCGAGGGGAACAGTTTTGGCCAGCGCTACGGCTGGTATGTAGCTTCGATGCGCGCCCGCATCAGCGCCAACTGGCTGCTGGCGACGGTCAGCCCCAATATCGTGTCGGCCCCGCGCACCTATCTGACGTTTGAAATTCGCCGTGACGGCACCGTGATCGACGTCCAAATGACGCAAAGCAGCGGCATTCCGGAAGTGGACCGCTCCGCCTTACGGGCGATCCTCGCCTCCAACCCGTTGCCCCCCCTACCGCCTGACTACTCCGGGGGAAGCGTCAATGTACAGTTCTATTTTGACTTCCATCGCCAGTAAGGGCACCAAAGGCCTGACTTTTGTGCCAGAAACATATCACACTGTGAAATATCTGTTTTAAAATCTGCGAGCGTCTCAATATATTCGGAGCCCATTACTCACATGAAATTGTACCGAATCACGGTTCCCTTTCTCTTGAATTTTGCAGCGGTTGTGTTGCTCTCGATTTTTTCGCGAACCGCCATGAGCCAGCAGGGCTGGATTGACACCGGGGTCAACCTGGGCGCGCCGAAAATCAAGCTGGCGGTTCCGGATTTCCCGCCCAAGGCCGTTGACCAGCAGTTGGTCAGCCTGACGCAGGAGTTCAACCAAGTCCTCTGGAGCGATCTGGACGGAGCCGGTATCTTCGACCTGATCAGCAAGAGTAATTATCCTTTAAAGGTCCCCGAGGAGCCGCTGGACGTCGACTTTAACGCCTGGAGCAGTCCTCCTGCTTCCGCCCAGATGTTGGTTTTCGGCAAAGTGGAGAACATCAATTCCAACCTGGTGATTACGGGCCGGGTCTTTGATCTGGGGAACCAGGCCAACCCCGGCGTATTGGCCAAGCGTTACGTCGCGACCCTGAACGAATTTTCCACCCGCGAGGCCGCGCACCGTTTCGCCGATGAAATCATCAAGACGCTGGGCGGCGGGTTGCCCGGAATCAACGAAACGCGCATTGCCTTTGTCAGCAAACGTACGGGTCATGCGGAAATCTGGGTGATGGACTATGACGGGTTCAATCAGCACCCCATCACCAGTTATCGCTCCCAATCCACGACCCCGCGTTGGTCTCCGGACAATAGCAAGTTGGCTTTCACCACTTACGCGTCGGGCAATCCGGAGATCTACCTCTTTTCGTTTGAAACCAGCCGGCGCATTCCCTTCCCCTCTTACAAGGGTCTGAACGCCACTCCCGCGTGGTCGCCCGACGGGAAAAAAATCGCCTTCTGTTCGAGCATGGGCGGCGATCCGGAGATTTATATTTCCGATGCCAATGGCTACAACTTGCAGCGCCTCACCTTCACGCCGGGCGTCGACATCTCTCCGGCCTGGAATCCCAAAACGGGCAACGAACTCGCCTTCGTCTCCGACCGCAGCGGCACACCCCAGATTTACATTATGTCCGCGGACGGCACCAACCTCCGCCGCATGACGACGGCGGCGCAAGGGGGGGATGCCAGCGCTCCGTCCTGGTCACCCAACGGGCTGTTCATGGCTTTTCACTGGCGGGTTTCAGAAACCGGAACCTATGACATATATATAATGGAAATTGCCACGGGCCGGATTATCCAGTTGACGCACGACGCGGGCCGTAATGAACATCCCACCTGGTCGCCCGACGGCCGCCACTTGGCATTTGAATCCACGCGCTCGGGCTCGCGCCAGGTTTGGAGCATGCTCGCTAATGGCCTGGAACCCAAGCTACTGACCAAAGATGGCGAAAACTGGAATGCCAATTGGTCAAACTAATGCAGTCTAAGCGGGTCCCAGCTTCGACCGGTATACGATGAGTGGACGAATTACCCCGGAAATCTAGTGGGCTCGGATCCGCAGGATAAACACATCGCAATGCAATATAATAATTTGCCCTCACGAAGAGATCGGGCCGACATCCAAATGCCCCTTGAAGCGTGCCCCACGCAGAGGGGGACAAAAACGGCAAAAGGGTGATCGTCTCGCTGTGATATTTTTTCGCGCTAAGAAGTTGTTTTTTTTAAAGGTTTAGTGATAGTATCGCGGGTTCCAAAAGTTGTTGCCTCCGGCGCGGGAAGAGATGCAGGCCCACAATCGTAAGCGCCGTGAGGAGGTAGTTCTTAGTAGCTTCAAGCACCCACGGGGTCACGAAATTTTTTACCGATTCAAGGAGGATTTGAGCATGCGAACGAAGAAACGCAGTCTTGCGGTTCTCGTCGGAGTTTTGGGAGTTCTTTTACTGGCAGGCGCCTGCAAGAAGAAAGTGGTCGCACCACCACCACCACCGCCGCCGCCGCCGCCACCACCGGCTCCGACCGTGACGTTAACCGCAGAACCCAGCACCATTGAGAAAGGCCAATCGGTCACGTTGAGTTGGTCCTCTCAAAATGCCACCGATTTGGAGATGCAACCAGGAGAAGGTAAGCCCCAGATCAAGGTCGAGGCTTCGGGTTCCTCGACCATCACACCGCAGGACTCGACCACTTATACCCTGACCGCCACCGGACCGGGCGGCACGCAAAGTGCCACCGCCCGCGTCACCGTGACGATCCCACCGCCACCGCCGCCGCCGCCACCGCCGCCCGTCGAGCTCACCGATGACCAGTTGTTTCAGCAAAACGTCAAAGACGCTTACTTTGATTATGACAAGGCAGACATCCGGGCGGACGCTGAGACGGTCCTTACCAGTGATGCGAATTTCCTGAAGGAGCATCAGAGCATCAAGTTCACCATCGAAGGCAAGTGCGACGATCGCGGAAGCGAGGAATACAACCTCGGCCTGGGCGACAAGCGCGCCACTGCCGGCAAGAACTTCTTGGTGAATGCAGGCGTATCAGCAGACCGGATCTCCACTATTTCCTATGGCAAGAGTCGCCCGGTTGCTGGTTGCGATCAAACAAGCAAATCGGAAGACTGCTGGCAACAGAACCGCGTGGATCACCTCCACTACGGTCCCGAATCCCAGTAGGCGAAGAAATCAGCCGGGAGTCTCGACAGGCTCCCGGCTTCCGTCCCCTTTCTTTCCCACGGCAGCGCAACGCCCAATAAGCCGACGTGCTGGGCCTAGAGGGTTGGTGTCTAAAACTACGGCGAAGAACTGCTGCTTTCCTTTCTAGAACCACGAGGGATAAGGACCAGCGGACTTTCCCCCCGTTGTGTTTGAGCTGATTGCGCGCCTGCGGCATTACCACTGAAGCGTCTCGATCGTCATCCAAACGCTGGTGGCAAGAATAATCTTATTGCCTCGCAACAACGGGCGATTCGTAGTCATGGGCCGTCCACCCTGTCGGCAAACCCTGGAAAGCAGATTAGCCGGGAGATTTAATGCTCGCGGACCTCAAGTTGTACGGGTTCCGCAATCGAACTGATTTCCGGATTATAGTATTCATATACGCGCGACTGAAAGGTGTGGGCACGGATTGGATACTTGGCGCGAAGACGGAACTGTAATTTGACGGTCTCGCCCGGGGCGAAGGAATCGAAGTAGAGGATGGCTTGCGTCGCCGTCAGGCTGAACTTTTGCAGGCGGCCGATCTTGCTCCCCGTACTCTTCTCCTGGTAACCCTGCAAATCCTCGCTCAGGAGGTCGAACCCGGGAGGAATCCCCAGGTCAACCATTACCATGTTCGCGGACATCTCTAGGTTGTTCTTGATCGTCGCGGTAGCCGTGGCGATATCGTTCTGCGCAAGGTGCGTGCGGTCGTATGCCACGACTATCGAGAGAGCTTCATTCGCAGGTTTCTCGTCCCAAGGCAGGAAGTAGCTTCCCACCACCTGGTAGGCCAAACCGCCCTTCCCTTCAAAGCGGATTCCCACGCGGTTGGCGTCCTGGGAGGCGATTCCCTTGAAGACAAACTGATGGAGCAGGTCATTATTCTCGGGGGTCAGGACGAGTTTCTCCACCGGCTTGCCGTTGAGCAAAACCTCCAGCGTTCCGCGGACATCCGCCGAACCCTTTTCGGTGGCGAGCAGCAAGGAACGCAGCGCCATGATCGTCGCCTGCGTCGTGCCCCACGTGCCGGAAGAATCCTTTTTGGAGGCAATATACGCAAGCGCCTTGCGCGCCGTGCCCGAGGCTTGGCCCCACTTGAGCAGTGCTTGCACGGCCAATCCGGTCGTCTCCACGCTGGCGCTCGCGCCGGTGGAGTAAACGGCAGTCTCCTCCACGTTCCACCACGCTCGCTCGTCCTCTTCGGTGCGGGCATCGAGCAGCATTTGCATCGTTTGGCGAGTGAAGTCGCGGTCTTTGCCAAAGTCCGCGGCGAAGTTCGCCAGCACCGCCAGCGTGTAGGCGTCCAACTTGGCGTTCATATGTTTCTCGATGAACTGCTTCGCTCTTTCCACCACCGGTCCCTGGTAACCCGTATTCTCGAGCGACCACGCGATGTAAGCCGTGATCCGCAACACATCGGAGTTGTAGCGATTCGTCGCGCCCTCGTTGATGAATGAGGTATCCGGTTTCCAACTGCCGTCCCCTTGCTGTTGTCCGGCGAGCCATTGCTGGGTGCGCAGAATCAGGTTGGGATCAACTTCGTAGACCTTCGACATGTCGTAGAATTCCATCAGGCCGTAGGACGTCAGAATCTTGTTGGCGGGCGCGCTGCCGAACCAGGAAAAGCCGCCCCCAGGAACTTCAAACGTCAGCAGGCGCTGATAGCCGTTGGCGATGTACCCCTCGGCTTTCGCGTGCACTTCCGGAGTCAGCTTCTTGGTGCGCTTCATGTAATCAAGCGCCAGCACGTTGGGGTAGGTGCTGGAGGAAGTCTGCTCAAAGCAGCCACCCGGCATGCGCAGAATGCTGTCCATGCCTTCGATCACCTGGCTCAACGGGCCGGGATAGAGGCGGACGAAGATCTTGGTAGCGTCGGGAATTGCCCCAACGGGGAAATTCAGTTCATGCTGCACGGACGTTTCCAGGCGTCCATTGAAGACCAGATTCTGCTCGCGCCCGTTGGGAATGACTTCGATCTCCCGAACCACGATGTCGGCGCGATTGGCGCCTCCCTGCATGCGCGCCGAAAGCGTCAGCTTGAATTTACCGATGCGCTTCGATTCCAGCGTGAACTGCGATCCACCCACGCGGTCGGTATCCACTGCAACGGTTTTCCCGGGCACGTCATCCACCAGGGAGTACCAATCATCGGGCTGAAGTTGCAGGCTGACATCTCCCTTTTGGCCGGAGTAGTTGTAGACGGCCACGGGGATCGAAACCCGGTCGCCCTGCGTAAGTGTGACGGGGAGATCAAGGTCCACAAAGAAATCCTGGAAGACCTTTAGACTCGATGTACCCGTGCCCAGCGCGCCATGTTGCGTGGAAGCAATCATGGCCATCCGCCACGTGGTGATGGAATCAGCCAGCGGAATCGCAATGCTGGCGCGGCCATCACCGTCCGTGATGATTTCCGGATTGATGTAGAGCGCCTCGGGGAAGTAAGAGCGCACGCGCGGGGCGGAAGAAGCGGAATCATCCTTGGCCAGCGCCGCGCTGTTGACTGAAGTCGGTGCGCCCTTGGGTGGCGCGGCAGTCGGCGCAGCCAACGCCATGGCGTCGACTTGCATATCCCGGATTGCCATCTCTTTGCGCACCGCCCGCTCTTCAAAGACTGCCCCCGCCATTGCGCGGCCCCAACCGATCCCACCAGCGCCCCCGACTTTGAATTTCGTCATGGTGTGCATCGCTTCGTTGACCGCCACCACAGTTTGACTGTCTTTGTTCAGGTGGAGTATGGACAAGATAGCCCTGTCCCGTGGCACGATCGTAATGTTGGTCTTCGAAACACTCTCTGAACCCGTGGAAACCACGACTTCGTAATCCCCTGCCGGGAGCGCGCGAAACCCGAAACTGCCCCGGGCATCTACAGTCGCCATCCTCAAATGCTTCGTGGAAAGATCGCGCACGCTAACCGTGGCGCCTTCCAGTGCTCCGCCCCACTGGTCAACGGCCGTCCCCACAATTTCACCGGTGGAGCCGAAGGGTCCGCGATCATGTTCGATCGTGATTCCAATGCTGCTGGGACTCGAACTGGGGCGACCCACGATCTTCCGGTGGTGAACTTCCAGGTAGGTTTCCAAGTCATCGCCAGTGTCGAATTCCTTGTCGGGGCCTGCACTGCGGACGCGATAGAAGGTTTTCTGGGAATCCCAATCCGCGGGTTGGACGCGCAAGCCAACGCCCCAGGGATCGCGCATCTCCGGTGCACCGGCTTTAGCCATCTTACCGGCAACGCGCGCAACATCTCCCGAAGCAGGATCTTGCACGTAGGCGCTACTTATTTTTTCCGCCAGCCGATGCGCCTGCTCAAGGAACGAAGCCTGGTAACGGTTGGCATACTCGGTGTATTTCGTCGAGGGCACGGTGCGGCCGTATTCCGTATCAAACTTGTTGGCGCTGACAATTTCCGTGGCCGAAAACAATGCGCGCGCGGCACGGTCACGCTGCTCAACCTTGGAGGTCTCAACCGGTTCGACGATTTCGGGCATGCCGATGGAGTGAATTTCATAGCGGGGCTTCAGCACTTCCTGCTCGAGGTAGAAGAAGACTTTGGCAAAGCCGGGCCGCTTTTCTGCCAGTGCAAATACTGCTTCGTCCACCACCTGAAGGCCCAGCGCAGCACGAACGCCTTCGCCGCGGGCATTCGTCACTCGGAAGCTGATGCGTGCGTCCTCGCCGGGTTTGTAGACGGGAGAATTCGCCGTTACATCGATCTTCAACTCATCCGCAGGCTGCACGAACACCAACCGGTGGTCGCCGACTGGCTGAGCATTGCGGCTGAAGAGGTAGGCGTTGAAGTCTACTGTCCCGGCCATTTCCGGTGTGGCGGTGAGTGTAAGCGTTGCCTGGCCGTTTTCGATGTCGAGGTCGCGCGTTAACACGGTCTGCCCTTCTTTGACGATGTCGACATAGGCCGTGCCTCGCTCGCGCGTGGAGAAGACCTTCAATTGGATTTTGTCGCCGGCGCGATAGACGGCGCGCTCGGTGCGCAGCAGAATCTGGTCCTGCCCCTCACGAGTTTGAAGCTGCAATGTACTTGTGGCGTGGTTGCCCTCTTTGTCGCGGGCTTCGATGGACAAAGGGCTAATACCCGCTACCGCCCGTAACTGAACGATCGCGACTCCGCCATCATCGGTGGTCACATGCTGCTCAGGTTTGCCCTCGGCTCGGACATTTAGTTCGCAAATTGCGGGCGTTCCGTCGGGGTAGGACGTGAGGATGAAGACTTGGTTCTCCAGATTTGGGACAAGTTGGCCGCCTTCGGGAACCGCCATAATGAGCAGTGGCGATTCGCTGACGGTAATTGGTTCGCCGCGAGTTTCGGCGTGACCGGCGGAATCCTTCACCGTGGCTTCGATCAGCACGCGGGCGGCGCCCTGGCTGAGGGGGCGTCCGGCAAAGTAGTTGGGCAGGCGGAGGTCGAAGTGGTAGCTCCCGTCGCGATCGGTCATCCCCTGCACGGAGCCGGCCTCGAACACCGCGACGTCCATGCTGGAAGCCTTGACCGTAATCTCGCCCTCCGCAACGGCTTTGCCAAAGAAATAGTTGGCGTGGACAGTCCCCGTCACGTGGTCACCGGGCCGATATCCACGCTTCACCTTGTTGTCTTTTCCCGCGAAGTCGATGGCCACCTTGAATTTGGGCAGAACGTATTTCTCCACATTCAGAGCGATCTCGGCTTGGTTGGCGGGAGCGGAGTCCGTCTCACCCATGAGCGCGCGGAGGTGGTAAGTCCCCAGGTTTACCTCATCGGCGAGCGCGAATTCCGCCGAGGCGATGCCAAACTCATCCGTCCCGGTCAGTTTCTTGAAGACCTTATTGCCGCGAGAGTCTTCCAATTCAAAGGTCAGTTTACGGCTGGCGGCCGCCTGGTGGTTGGAGCGGTCGAGCGCCAGCGCGCGCACGTGGATGGTCTGCCCCGGCTGGTAGATGGGTTTCTCGGTGGTGAGAAGAATCGAGACCTTGTCTTCCAGGCGCACCGGTTGGGTGAATTCCGTCGAACCGATCGGTGTGTCGACGACATAGTGCAAGTCGTAGCCACCCACGAGGCCGCCAGGAAACCGGAGCTGCGCTTCCGTGGTCCCGCGATGGTTCAGCCGTCCGGTGAAAAGAATGCGGGGCTTCTGGTTCGCAACCGCGAGTTCGATTCGCACCGCGCCGGGGCCGGCGATGATCTCATCCTTCGAATCCGTCACGATTACGCGCACGGCCGCCGGACCGCCGCTCAAGTAGGACTGTTGCCCGAGGATATGAACCACGGGCGTGCGGATGATCTGCGAGATCGATTCCGTGCCTTCAAGCGTCTCGCCTTGGCCCTCGCGGTAATCAAAGCGATAGCGCAGGCGATGCCACACCAGGTCTTCAAGCGGCAGCGGTTTTTCCAGCTTCAAATCCTCCCGCCATCGTCCCTTCCCCTCGGCGATTTCCACGCCCCGTTCCGAGCGCGCCAGAACTTTGCCTTCCGGGTCGAGAACTTCCAGGGTCAACTGCCCCGCCCCGCTGCGGGCGGCTCGATAAGGGATGGCCACGTGCAGCACTCCCTGCGTGTAAGTGGCAACGGACGTCTCTCCCGGGGCTGCGGAGAAGGGCTGCATGACCATGAGGGTGGCAATCACCAGTGCTGCGGTGAATGCGATGAACCAGAACCGGCGTGGGTGTTGGCGCGCTTGCGGGGCTTTCATGACTCGTCTCCTTTGGGGCGCTCGATGGGCGCCGCTGCGTTTTTCTTGACTCAAAGGGAGAACGCGGCAGTTGACAGTTCTTGCAGTACTTTGGTACTCGTCCTCGGTGAGGGATTTCTCGACAGGCTGATGAAAAAGCGTGTAGCGGCGGCTTTATGCCGCCACCGTGGGTCGAAATCGCTTGAAAATTGGCGGGGTAAACCCGCCGCTACCTCGCTTGGGGAAATGACGTTTGCGGGGGCGGAATCGAGGCCTATAACGGGCGGCATTTCGCGGCTTCGACGCCTGGTGGCATCAGAGGGTAGCGTGAAGGTAGGCGCACTTTGTCTTCTTCCACGGTTCTTACAATGGAAATATAAACCAGGAACTTAACATCCACGTATGAAATGCCGTGGACGGACGAAGAGCCGGTAGAGTAGGGGAGGAACGATGCCGAAGCACGATTGCCTCCCCCCTCATCAAACCGGACGTGAGGGTTTCCCTCATCCGGCTTTCACGCAAACTCTCGCTGCCCAGCAGTACACCGGCGCAGGCCGGCTTAGCTCAGCAGCCCAGCTGCGATCTAAGATGAGAACTGTTCCCCAACCTTGCGGCGGGGTCTCCGTAGGGGGACTTTCGTCCAAGCGGAATTCCCACCCTCTGATTCAGCATGTTTGCGTTCCGGCTCCTTCGCTCCACGGTCATTACCCGCTTCTTCGCTACTATGAGCCGGTCCGACTCCCGACGAGGCCACCCTGCGGTTATTTATTCCCGCAGGGCGTTGGCTCACGCCGCCTCGCCGGGTCTCCCAGGTTCCTCGGCCGATCTGTCCTCGCGCGCCGTCTCCTACCACCCCGGAAGGTCCGACGGGTGCTGTTGCCCGTTACTTCCCCATCGGTATCAGGCTTCACCACTGTCTGGCGGGCTGGCCACCTCCCATTGCCTAACGGGGCCGAAATGAGTTCGCTTGCGCTACGGCTCACGAGTTCGCCCCTGCAAGGCTTCGCCAGAGCGGATTGCTCTCCTCTCGCGCTTGCCGGGCTACTTGTCGAACAGGCAATCTACAAGGTGAACTCCTTTCAGTTCACAAGACCGGCCAGGCTTGTCCTGGCGCTCCAGACGAACGCAAAGAACGCGTACGTCTGCTACCCGCTGATCATAGCCCGCGGAGCGGGTGACGTCATGTAGCCCATGGCGAGCTAGCCATGGGTAAACGCGCCCGCCCCATGTTCATCCAGCCCCGTAGGGGCGGAGTCGGGGCATGCCGACATCGCCCCTACGAGGCTCAAAATATTATCTGCCCTGCACATGTTCCCACGGCTGGCTCGCCGTGGGCTAAATGACGGCGCCACTCCGTGGCTGAATACGTGCCATGCTCCTGCGCCTCCGTCCATGTCGTGGGGGTGGTTTGCGAACTGCCCCTGCAATGCTCCGGTAAGCGCCTGGTGCAACAGCGACTTCTTCAATTCCTCGAGCGGGTAGTCACGGTCACTGGTGTTGTGACCGTGGGCTTTTTCTTCGGTGCCGAACCCGCGCTCAATTGCCAAGACGAACAGGCCGTGATCGAGTGCCAACAATTTTGCTTGGGATAAGGCGACGGTGGCGGCCGGCCCGATTCAAATTGATGACGTGCGATTGCCCTTGGCGTATCGCGCCTGAGAAAGGACCACGGTCAGGAAGGCACTGATGGCTACCCGCTGGTCATTCCGGTTACACGGCAGACGTAGGCCACCCGCCTACGGCCATCTCTCCCAGCCACCAGCGCTGATGCCATAACTGTGGTTGGGTTTGACAAACCCGCCAATGCTCCCCTTGGGCCCGCGAACCCAGCGGACATTGTTCAGGTCCGTGGCAAGTTCCGGATTGTCGGCGATGGCTTTGTCTACGATCTTTTTTGCCAGCGCGTCAACCTCGCTGGTTGTTGCCGCGGTACCGCCCTCGGCCGCGGCAGCAACACCAGCGCGCGCGACACCCACCACTCCTGTCACCATCAGCACGACGCCGGCGATCTCTCCAGCGGTCTTCACGACCTTGAGCACCGCCACCGCCCTCCCTGCACCGGTGCTGGTCTTGTCGATGTAGTCCGCCAGAACTTGGGCGCAGGTCCGCGTCAGAATGGCAGCGGTGACAAGGAGGGCTCGCGACGCCTTGACATTGCCTCCGAGGTTCAATTCCCGCGCGCGCAAGAGCAACTTGAAAGGTGGGTCCCAGATGGAGTAGTCGGGGAAACTGGCGCCCCCGAGGCCGTCCGATATGGCTGCGACAATGGGAGTCTGGCGGCGGTTCTGTCCGAGGAATTCGTGTTGCGACCGTCCACCGGAGATCTCATTGTCCAGACGAGTCATCTCCCTCTCCAGCGCCTTCTGGACCGGTCCCAAGTAAACCCTGTCGTAGTATCCGGCGCCCAACTCCGTCGTGTGGAGAAGCGTGTCGCGCGTCAACTTGCCCGTCTCGGTCGGAATCGTGTCACCGTCTGGACCGACAGTAAGCCACACGTTAAACTTATGCGGATCGAGGATATGGTTCGACGGATCCTGCGGGTCGCGAACCAACTCCGCCCCGTATTGCAGCCAAATTCCCCGTTTCTCGAGAGTCTTCTTGATCGTAAGGAGATACGCGGCTTCGTCGGGATTGTCCGTTACAGGGCTTAGCGTTTTGGATTCCAACAGCTTCTCGTAGTCGAGGCGGATACGCTTATCCCAGTCTCCGACCTGAATGAAACCGGCCATAATCCGATCAGCTTGGCGCTTGGCAGCCTCGTCCCAAATAGCATATCCTTCGTTCATCCAGACGCCCGCTCGAGCATAGTACTTCTTCGCCTCCTTCTCGATCTCGGGATCGATAACGGCAGCGTCCAATACCATTTGCATCTGAGAGATCTGCGCGTCGGTCATGTTCTCGAGCACGATAGGCAACTTCGTTTTGAGAAGGGCGCGGGCGTCCTGAGCGTGCAAGGATGTGGCCAGTTTCCGGCGCTTGATTTCTGCGGTGGTATGGTGCCCAACAGGTCGTGGAGAGGAGTTTCGTGCCCGGCAACTCGTATCGTGGTCAATCCAATGCTGTCCAAGCTTATGGCCGCAAAGCGGGCCTGGTGGTTGTCCGGCCATGCTGCGCTCCCTTGCGCCTCTTTCTTAGAAGCATTTCGCGGACTGGGCGCCGAACTATGAAGTCTGCTGGAGCCGACCTTCGCGGAATTCAGGGTAGCCCAAAAGGATAGAAAATTCAATCCCAGGAAGGCGACCCCACAAAGGCGAGAGTCCGCGGGGCTGGCGCAGACCCATGTTCTTTGATTCTATAGAGTCGTCGGCCCCTCAGAACCGGTAGACTTGCGTTGAGTCCCGACCAGGACTGCCGGGAAAGGAGCGGGCAGCGCACAGAGGTCACGGAGTCCGGATGCAGATAAGACCTGTGGGTCACGAAACTAAGGAACCGTAAATCCTAGGAGTCTCGGCAGAAGTATCTTTCTCCGTGATCTCTGCGCCTTTGTGGTAAATTTTATCTTCTTGGTGCGGGCATCCTAAATTTCTTGTTTTTCTAGCAAGACTTTTGCCGACGATGTAGGGCCGAACGGCGTTCGGCCATGGCCCCGCGCCGCTGGGCCCTACGCTGCGGGTTGCGGCTCCGCCGCGCTGCGCTACCCGCAACTCCTTCCTCGTAAGGCTCTTTCATCCTCTACTTCAGACCGGTTTATCCCGGCGCACTGGCTACCCGTTATTTTTCCAACGAATGCACCATTATCGCCCCTTGGTGTGGCAACGGACATGGTTACTCTGCGTCGACGTCGATCTGTTTCGTCTCGATCGGCTCCGTTTCCCACTTTCGCTTGCGCACAAACAACAACCTGAAACGGCCCGGACGTTGAGTCTTGAGATGGAACACCTGCAGGCCGCCGTCCCCGATCTTGGCCTGAGAGGCCTGCACAAAGTCACTCCCCAAGAGCAGGACGCCCTCGGGGAGTGATTGCAGTTGCCACGTATAGCCGGTCGACGGCCCCGAGGCCAACTCGATGTCAAACTTTACGCCGGACTCGACAGTAAGCATATTGGCGTTCTCTCATCTCCTGCGTCACGAATACCACTTATGATACATCGCCGAATCCGTGCCCTCCACGAAGCAATCGAGACGGCCTTGCGCCCACGAGCTCACACCCACGCCGGACGATAGCACGCCGCCCAGATCCTCCTCGCCGCTCCACGCCGAGCCGTCCCACCATTTGTGCATCATGTGGAAGCTGACGCCAGGGTAGAACACATCGATGCGGTTTGGACCCCACGACACGGCGCCGGGATCGCCGGCGACGTAGCCTTGCAGGTTTTCCCAACCGCTCCAGGCTGAGCCATTCCACCATTTGTGGTACAGGTGGCTGTCGGTTCCTTTGACGAAGCAGTCGAGGCGGTTGGCGCTCCATGACGATACGGCGGGACCGGAATCCAAGACGCCGCCCAGGCTTTCCCAGCCGGCCCAGTTGTGACCGTCCCACCACAAATGCCACATCGCGGAGTCCATGCCGCGCGCGAATACATCGATCCGATTGGGTCCCCAGGAAACCGCGCAAGGATCGGATGAAAGCAGGCCGCCGAGGTTCTCCCAACCGCTCCAACCGCCCTGATACCATTTGTGATACAGCCTGTGGTCGGTGCCGAGGGCAAAGATATCGAGCCGGCCGGACGCCCAGGAGCAGATGGCGGGTCCGCCCTGGATGATGCCGCCCAGGCTTTCCCAGCCGAGCCAATTCGAGCCGTCCCACCAGCGGTGATACACGGCGGAATCGGTCCCACGCGCCACTGCGTCGATCCGATTGTTGGCCCATGAAACCGCGCTCGGCTTGGAGGTGATGATTCCACCCAGCCCTTGCCAACCCTGCCAGCCGTGCACCGGCACGACCACGCCTTGCGCCGTCGCGAACGCATAGGTGTCGAAATTGCACTGGCCATAGGCGATCTTGAAAAACCCCCCGATGCCGAACCCGGTTCCCCAAGAGTTCTTGCAGATCCAGCATTGCTCGGCTTCGGAATAGCCAATAACTTCCACGCAATGCCCGCCCATATAGGGGCCGGTCACATGGTGGTAAACACCGGTCGAATAACTGAAGAAGTCGTCGTAGACGTCGAATGAGGCGGAGCAGGGCCCGACGTTGCTGAGGTAGTTTTTGCGGTCGGTGATGTTGCTGAGACTGCCATGATTATTGATCTTGACTGCGATCGCCGCGCGATTGGGGACGTTCGTGCAGTGCGCCAGCCAGTAGTGCGGCGGGTTGGGGTCGTTTTGCGGCGGACTGTCGAAGGCCGTCATGTAGGGGTAGGCCGCATCGGGGACCACTCCGCGGACCTTGATCTGATCGAGACACGCATTGGCGTTCCAGCCGGAGCACGTCGCCCCATGCGAGGAACAGAAGTGCGCATCTGCCTCCGACAGGTCAAGCAATTGTCCGCTTTCGATTGAGGCCATCGATTCGACCAGAGCCGTACAGCAGAACGATACGCATGATCCGCAATTCTTCTGGTCCTTGACCGACGTGACGTGATTGCCGTTGCGGCTGCGCCAATCCACCGCGGGGGCGAAGGCGGCGGGCACCGGCGCGGCCGCTGCGGGCGGAGCGGCCTTTGCCGCAATGTCTTCCGGGGTGAATACAACGCCGAGCAGGACCTTCTTTTCAACGTCGCTCAGCAGCGATTGGGGCGTCTGCCGCGCCGTCCAACGTGCTTTGGCCTCTTTCAGGATCGAATTCAGGGTTATGATGTCAGTAGGCATGCGATTCTCCTCCTCCAGATGTGGATTTCCCTCCGCACCCGAACCGTGCAGTGTTCGGAGTGTCGGGGGTCGGGCCTGTTACCAGTTATTGACAGCAGCATTCATCAGTCCCCTGGGTCTGTCCCCTCGCCGTCAAGGCGTGCCTCTTATTTCCCCCTTCAAGATTCCGCCATCTTCCGTCGAGGAATGGCATACATCTAGGAGTCACGGTGGGGAAGCCAAGGGAGACCGCGCGAATGTTTGAGCTTGCGAAGTTGCCAATGTGAATGAGCGGGCTCGGTTCATTGTTTGCGCCACGTACCCATTCGGCCCGGAACATGAATGAGCAGGTGGGGGTCCAAACCTTCCGTCGCCGCACTCTCTTTAAAACCAAGGTGTTGGGCCGATGCTGGTCATACAGGCCGTCAAAACTTTTGGACAATCTGCCCCTGATCGTTCGAGTTCTTGGACACCGCACAGGATTGTAACGGCTGGACTTGCCCTGCCCAAGGGCCCGCCGTGGCGTGTCCGTACGCCGGCAGGGGAGAGCGGCGTCGAGCGTCCATTGCGGTTACCTCGCTCCAAACCTCTGGAGCTTCCTTTTCTTTGTGTCTGGTGTTGAGCGGGTAGCCCAGGCGGTTGGGGAGGCCGCGCAGGTCATCACTCCAAACTTTTTTCGAGGTCTGCTGCGACCGCCCGGATTGCTACGAGCGGTTCGTGCGCACGCGGTGAAGTCCCTTGCAACGCTTCTGTTCGCAGGCGTGCCGGCGTGCGCTGGAGCGGGCCCAGGAGCGGGAGCGGTGCTGGAAGGGGGCGCCCGACTCTAATCCCGACATATTGATCCACCGGTTGGCCCCGGCGTACATTCAGATCGGGATAGGGGGAGCGGTTACCCGCTCTCCCCTCCCACACCACCGTGCGTACGGGTCCGTACACGGCGGTTCGGCGGGTTAAACTAAGAACCGGCGGCGAGGCGAGGCAGGTCGAGGGCATCAAAGAAGGCATTGGGCAGGGCTTGGCAGATCGAAGGTTGATGACTGAGCCGCCACGGACCGAGGCCGCTACTGGCGATTCGCACCGCCCAATCGCGACTGACGCCCCGTTTACACAACTCCTTCACGCGCCTTCCGAACCGCTTCCACTGCTTCCACATCACCGACCGCAGTCGGCGGCGGAGCCACGCGTCCAAGGGTACCCGCACCCAAGGTGTCTGGCAGAAGCCGAAATAGCTTCGCCAGCCCCGGAGGTAGGTGCGCAACTCGGCCACCCGCGCCTCCAGGCTTACGCCCCGTGTCCGGCACGTCAGTTCCCGCACTCGCTGCTTAAATCGGGCGAGAGCCTTGGGCGCAATGCGCCGTTTGGGCTCCCGGTCCCAAGTAAAGCTGAAGCCCAGGAACTTCCGTCGCTGCGGCCTCGCCACTGCGCTTTTCGCCTGGTTCACCTGGAGCTTGAGCTGGTTGGTGATGAAGCCGCTTACCCTTTCCATCACTCGCTGCCCCGCCCGGGCGCTGCGCACGTAGATGTTGCAGTCGTCCGCATAACGCACAAAGCGATGGCCGCGCCGCTCCAACTCCCGGTCCAGTTCGTCCAGCGCCAGGTTTGACAGCAGTGGCGACAGGACGGCCTGAACGCAAAAGATAACTTTCAATTTGACCGCGCGATTCGTTTTCGGCAGGAGGGTCAAAGGACATGAAAAACCTCTTGACTTGTGACATAAATAGACGTATTTATATGTCCAATGGCACGCGCCAGCGAGGCTCAAAAAGCCGATCGGCTCAATCATGCCCGCACCCTCCTCCGCGAGCATGCACCACTTCCCGAGGCTGCCGAACGCTTGGCTCGCGAGTGGTCGGTGACCAAGCGTCAAGCCTATCGTTATCTGCAGCGTGCTCAGCAACTCCGACAACCCGTCCCGGTACAAGACGCCAAGGTCTCCTTTACCGTCAAGCTCTCGCGCCGTTTGGTGGCGACGCTCCGGACCTACGCCGCCTCGACCGGTTTGACCCTGAGCGAGATCGTCAGCCGAGCCATGCAAGCGGTACTCCATCGTGGGGGAGGCCGTGGCTGACCACCCGCTGGGTCGGCAACGCGCGCTGCGGATGGAATATCAATTTGACCGGTTATGGGCAGAGAAGCTGGCTCAGGTTTATGAATGCCTGGTGCCCAACCCGATGCAGCTCCCCGTGCGGGCCGCGACCCCAGTGCCCAGAAACGATCAGGAGGTTCTGAATGACCAAAGTGGCCGCGATTTACGCCCGCGTGTCCTCGGACCGCCAGAAGGAGAACCACACGATCGCCAGCCAGGTGGCAGCCTTGGTGGATTATGCCGAAGCCCACGAGTACAAAGTTCCAGCCGAGTGGCGCTTCCAAGATGAAGGTTACAGCGGCGCCACGCTGCTGCGGCCAGGGCTGGAAGCTCTGCGCGACTTGGCCGCCGCCGGCCACCTTGAAGCGGTGCTCATTTACTCGCCGGATCGCCTCAGTCGCAAGTATGCCTATCAGGTGCTGCTGGCGGAAGAGTTGAGCCGCTGCGGCGTGGAATTGGTCTTCTTGAAGGCACCTTCCGGGGCCACTCCCGAGGACCAATTACTGTTGCAGTTCCAGGGCATGATCGCCGAGTATGAACGGGCGCAGATTGCCGAGCGCTCTCGCCGGGGCAAACGCCATCGCGCCCACCAGGGATCGATCAACGTGCTCTCCGGGGCCCCTTACGGTTACCGCTATGTGCGGAAGAGCGACACGGCCGCGGCCTATTATGAAGTCTTGGAAGCGGGTAGCGCGAGGTAGGCGCACTTCGACTTCCTCCGCGGTTCTTACAATGGAAATATAAACCAGGAACTTAACATCCACGTATGAAATGCCGTGGACGGACGAAGAGCCGCAGACGAACGCAACGAACGCGTACCCCGCTTTCTCGTAAGGCTCTTTCATCCTCTACTTCAGACCGGTTTATCCCGGCGCACTGGCTACCCGCTCGCTATTTCCCAGGCCCGCGGCAATCCACCGTCTTGGCCAGAGCCCGATTGGCGCGCCTCCACCTCGGGCTCGCAGACCGTTAGCTCGCTGCTGGCGATGGGTCTTGAGGTCAGGCTCGCTTCAAGACCCGAATGACTACGGTGAGAAGGACCGCACCCAAGACGGCAACCAGGATGGTGTAAATCATGCCGCCCTGTCCGGCGAACCCGAGCTGCCGCATGATGAAGCCACCGATCACGGCACCCACGATGCCGACGACGATGTCTCCGACAACACCAAATCCGGCTCCCCGCATGAGTTTTCCCGTGAGCCAGCCCGCGATGAGCCCCACGATGATCCACCAGAGAATGAACATGGATTCCTCCTTCGAATAGATGGGTGGATAGATGTTCGGTTCTTGCTGGCACGTGAATGGATGAGCAGCCGCGTCCCAGCGGGTAGCGCAGCGGTACGCGTACTTGGCGTTCCGCTGCGGCTCTTCTTCGCGGATTGACCTCTCTCGGGAATGACATTTGCGAATGCGGGTGTGCGGCCTGTAATGGGCGGCATGTCGCGGCTTCGACGCCTAGTCGTTTCGGACTGCTGGTTCTTCATCACCTGTCGCGTGTTACCTCGGCGGGGTTTCTTTCGTCGTCGGAATTCGCCCGTATGGCCAAGGTCATCCACGAACGTCGTGAGGAACACGGCTTCCTGCTCACGGCCTGGGTGTTTCTGCCGGACCACTGGCATGCCATTTTCTATCCGCCCTATCCGCTCACGATTTCCACGGTGATGGAATCCATTAAGGGGGGAGCAACGAAGGGAATTAACCATTCCCGGCGGGAGGTGGGATTACTGTTCCAGCCTCGCTTTTTTGATCGTGCTCTGCGCACGGTAAAGGAGTGCCACGAAAAGGTGCAGTATATTCACCTGAATCCGGTAAGGGCGGGATTGGCGAGCCGTCCGGAAGACTGGCCGTGGTCGAGCGTGCATGATTACACCGGTACCGTCAACGACGCGCCCATGACTCCAAGTGGGCTAGCGGTTGACCGCGTTATGTTGCCCGCCGATGAACACACGCGAATTTGACGCCGTGCAAAGACCTTCATCAATGACGACATGGGAAAAGCTGCAGAGGTTAGCGAGGAGGTAAGCGCACTTTGCCTTCCTCCACGGTTCTTACAATGGAAATATGAACCATGAAATTAGCATCCATACATGAAATGCCGTGGACGGACGAAGAGCCGCAGACGAACGCAAAGAACGCGTACGTCTGCTACCCCGCTGGAAAACCATTTGCCAAGCGCGACGAGGAAAACGATAAGCCGAGTCCTGGCCATGCTTAATGCCGTGTCGCCCACGCGAGGCCGTCCGGTTCCTGGCCGCCATCAATCTTCCCGACGACTTCCAGAGTCTTCAAATCGATGACCGCGACATAATTATCCGGACTGCAAGCGGCGTAGACGCGCGCGCCGTCAGGCTGCATCAGGATGCCGGCCGCGCCGCGACCAAGCTTAATCCGTTTGATTTCCAGGCGAGTACCGACGTCGAATACCGCCAGATCAGCGCCGCGCAGAGAAGAGACAAAGGCTTGTTTGCCGTCGAGGGTGAACTTCAGGCGATTGGCCCCCATGACGTTGGCCTCCAAAGTCTGAGTCACCCTTTTGCCGGCGACATCAATAATGGAAATCGTACCGTCCTGAGCGTTCGCGGTCCACAACTCATTGCCATCCGGAGTCACGTCAAAGCCTTCGGACCCTCTGCCCACTCCGATAATGGTTTGGTTCCAATCGACCCCTCTATACATCGGTGGAGGCGGCGGGCCGTTTGGCCCACCCGGCGGAGGCCCGGGAGGATTGGCCGGACGGGTCACCTTTTCGATAATGCTGATGGTGGCTGAACTGACGTTGGAAGTGAAAATGCGGTCCAGGTCTTTTGAGACAACGATCATGTGGGTCCGGTTCTGACCGGTGCCGAGCACCCAATCAACCTTTCCCGTGGACGGATCGTATCTGCCGATCACCTTGTTGGCCTCAGCGGTGAAGTACAGTTTGCCACCGGCAAACCACAGACCATGGGGTCCGTGCAATACGCCGAGGTCTATGGGGGAAAGCGGGCTGCGCTTTGACAAATCGGCCACGGAAATCGTGTTGTATGCTCCCCCACCGTAGTTGGAGATGTAGGCAAACCTCCCATCGGGAGAAACGATAACTTCGTGCGGATCCGGCCCGGCAGGGACCCGGCCCACAACTTTCAACGTTGCCGGATCTACAATCGCCAGGGAACTGTCTCTCTTTGCGAGTACCAGGAGATTCGACGCAGGCATGCTCTGCGCCCAAAGAGTGGACGTAGCCGCCCAAGCCAGTACGACGGTCAAAACAGTTCTCGAGTTCATCACGCCTCCCATAAAGAGTGGAGAGTAGGCCCGGGGTTAAACGCGTCGTGCCCTGAGCCGCAAGACATTAGAATCTTCCCTTACGAAAAGACCATCGAGAGCAACGCCATGCGCACGTACAGGCCGTTCTGAGCCTGGCGGAAGTATGCGGCGCGGGGGTCACTGTCTACTTCCATGCTGATCTCATCCAGCCGGGGCAGGGGATGCATGACGATGGATTTCGGTTTCATCAGTTCCAGCGTATGGCGGTTGATCACGTAGACCCCACGGCATTGCTCGTAATCGGCAATGCGGTCGCCGAAGCGTTCCTTCTGGATGCGCGTCTGGTAGACAACATCGACCAGCGGCAACACTTTATCCAGGTCTGTCTCTTCCTCGAACCAGATATGGTGTTCGCGCAGGTGGTCGAGGATGTCCTCTTTCATCTTCAGCAGTGTGGGCGCAACAAAGTAGATTTTGATGTCCTGGTATTTGCTGAGCAAGTACGTGAGCGAGCGCACGGTGCGGCCTTGCGCCAAGTCTCCCACCATGGCGATCTTCAGGCCGCCGATGGCCCCAATTTCCTTGCGGATGGTATAGAGATCAAGCAGAGCTTGGGTCGGATGCTGGCCCGCGCCGTCACCGGCGTTGATGACGGGGGCTCGCGAGACGGCGGCGGCTCGCTTGGCGGCCCCGACCTCGTAATGGCGGATGACAATCACGTCCGCGTAGCCATTGAGAATTTGGATAGTGTCTTCCAGGGTTTCGCCCTTGGCTACAGAGGAAAACTCGGCGGCGTTTTCCGTGGAGAGGACCCTGCCTCCCAACCGATGCATGGCAGTTTCAAAGGAGAAACGCGTGCGGGTGGAGGGTTCGTAGAAAAGCGCAGCCATGATGCGCTTCTGAAATTCCATCGTGCCTCCATGGGCCACGACTTGTTCCATATACCGGGCAGCGTCAAAAAGATGATCAAGCGTGGGAGCATTAAATTGTTGGGCTTCGATGACATGATGCAGTTTCATAGCGGTTCGGGTTCCTCCTCGAATGCGGATAGCCGCGACGCCGCAGGATCAAATGCGTTCCTGTTCCTGCGAAGGGCGTGGCGAAACCGGGAATCCTACCCCCCGGCGTCGCCTTGGGCAAAAATGAGCAGCGAGGGAGAATATCACAGGCGGTCCAACTCTGCTTCCGGACAGATTTTGACTTCACCGGCAGAGCCGGTTCCGTTGCAGTCTTCGATATCAGGCCGACAGGACGGAAGAAAGTAATATTAGGTTCGGCCCAGTTCCCCAGCGTGCTTCTGAATCTTCCGGATGGCTTCGGCAATCTGGTCCATATCCTGCCGCGATCCCAGCAACATCTCTTGAAAGAACCATACCGCTTCTTCGCACAGCTTGTCGTTCTCCGGGCACTGATTGCGGTCTTCCCACTCCGCGATGTCGGCTTTGGAGTAGAGCATCCGGTAGGGGGGGGAATTGAGCGTCGCTTTCAGGAAGGGTTCCTTGTTGAGCGGGGTGTAGCCGCCTGCGCAAGGTACTCCTTCCTTCGCCAATGCCGCAAGAAAGCGCGCCCGTGGGAGATCGGCAAAGTGCGCCTTATCGTAGCGCAGCATATAGAGGTGGTAGCCATTTCGGGTGGTGCCTTCGTACATGCGGGCCGGGGATATTCCCGGAATTTCGCGCAGCAGGCTGGTTAGATACGCAGCGTCCTGTTCGCGAACCCGCGATTGCTCTTCCAGGCGAATCAATTGTTGTAGCAGCAGTGCGGCCTGGAACTCCGTCATGCGCAGGTTCGAGCCCTGCCGCGCATACTGAAAAGTTGCGCCGGCCGGGCCGCGGCCCTGGTTTTGGAAACTCTTGCAGAACTCGTGCAACCCCGGGTCAGAAGTCAGGATCGCCCCGCCCTCGCCCGAATTCAGATTCTTGGACGCCTGGAAGCTGAAGCAGCCCAGGTCACCCACGGTGCTGACCCGCCGATGGCGCCAGGCGCCTGTATGCGCCTGGCATGCATCCTCGATAACCGGCAACTTGTGCTTTTTAGCGACAGTGAGAATTACGTCCAAGTCCACCGGGTTTCCGCCCAGGTGGACCGGCATCAGGCAGCGCGTCCGCGAGGTGAGCTTCGCCTCGATCTTATGGGCATCGATCTGGGAGGTTTCCCGGTCAGAGTCAACAAACACCGGCAGGGCATGTTGCATCAGAATGACGTTAAGTGTGGCGACAAAGGTATAAGGCGGGAGAATGACCTCATCGCCGGGACCAACTCCCAAAGCGTTCAGAGATGCATAAAGGGCCGTCGTGCCACACGACGTCGCTACGCAGTATTTTGCCCCCAAGGTCTCAGCCCAAGTCTCCTCGAAGCGCGTCGCATAGTGACCGTCGGATGTCCGGCACCAGTCTTTGCTGCGCAGCACCTCCATCCAGCCCTTTTCGTCGTTCTCCTTGATGACCGGCCAGGATGGAAATGGATCGGTCCTGACCGGTTTTCCGCCGAGAAGAGCTGGTTTCTCCTCTTCCGAACCTGACGTGACAACAAGCGGCGAGCCTGCCCTTGCGGCCAATCCAACACCCGTTGCACCGGCGGATACCGTACGAAGAAAATGGCGGCGCGATAGACGATCGTTCATGTGTCCTCCTCAAAACGCATTTACCTTGCATGCCTAGCCAACTCGGTTTCACATCAAGAAGTTTCGCTGTTGACCTGCCGGACTTGCTTTGGTGTCCCGGCTAATTTTTTACGGCAGCGTGAATCACCAGGGTGGCGCACACATTGACCTCGATGTATGCGCCACCCCAGGTTGATCGGAAAGTGCTAAGTGGAACCGGGCACTAGATCGTGCACCTTTCCGATTATCGTTTCCTCAATGTTGGGCGCAAACGGGCCGGGCTGGCCGTAATACACCATGGCGCCCCCGCCTTCATAACCACCTTCTTTCAGAACGCGCAATGAGGGGATGTAAGCAAACACATCGTTGCAATAAGCTGTCACCCAGAGCTTATCCGCGCCCATTTCCTTTTTCAGACGCAAGTCGTAATCCACTACCACTTCGCTTCCGAGGGCAATCAGCGTAAGGTCGCGGCCGAATTGCCAGATTTCGAGAGGGTAAGGGTACTCGGTGGGAAGGTGGCCATCGCGGTGCAGCGTCTGGAGCATCAAGCCAGCCCAGTTCCGGCGGTAAGCGTCCTTGCTTAGGAGTTGGGCTTGTAGCTCGTCGCGGCTCGGCGGCGTGGCGAAAGCGACGGGGAACTCTTCATAAGCTGTCTTCAACGGACCGCGCACGGGTGGGAGCTCCCGAGCCAGCACCTTATCCACCGATGCGGCCAACTCCTCGCCGTGTTGGCGGGCGAGTTCGATCGTCCCGCGTGGATAAGGGTTTGCGTCACCACCGCAGCCGGAAAGAAAGAGGGCCGTGGCCCCCGGATGACGGTCTTGCAGCCAGGCTTCGGCATAACCCGCGTAATCGCCATGAAACTGCAGGAAATCCCGCGCCGTGGTGTTGTGACAAGCGTAACTGAAAACGACCGCCCGAAGCTTTCCATGCGGGTCATCGACGCGCAGCACGGGGACGTCGTGGTCCACGGGGCCTTCCTTGTTGACCCCAATGATCATCCCCTCATCAGTCCGGCTGCGGCGATTCATGGCAAAGCCGGCTTCACCGTGGCCCAAGCTCAAACGGGCAGGACGTGGTGATTTTAAAGATGCGCCGACGAGCTTGACAATCCTGTCCTCAAGTTCGCTCGTATATGCGTCCACGTCGGCCCACTGCTGCGAGTTCATCGGGTACATCATTCCCAACATCTTACCGATCACCGGGCCGCCATGCGTGTGAGACGAGCTCAGAAGCAACTGGTTGCGTGTCAGGTGATATTTCTTCGCCACCCGCTCGGCGATGTTATGGCTAACTGCTGCGGGAAAACCCAGCAAGTCACTCGTCACCAGAACGGCGCGCTTGCCGGTGTCGTCTTCCAGCGCCAATGCTTTGGCGTAAATGTCCTGAGCAACACCGTCCGAGGGCTTGGTGCGGCTGGCGTACCCCGCCATCCAGAGGGACTTCTGCGGCGTAATGCACACCTGAGCGATGCCGGCTTTCCAGGGTGGGTGGCCGGCAACGGCGTTGGAGGAGAATTCTGCTGCCAGTCCCGCTGTCCCTACTGCAAACCTACGGAGAAAACGCCGTCTGCTTATTTGAGAGCTCATAGACCTACCTGCACAGGGGTTTGCAAAACCTTCAGCTCGCAGGGCCAATAAGATTTTACGAGCTTTCAAGGTAGAGCTGCAACATACGCCGGCCCTTGTTGCTGTGCTAATTCGACCGTAGCGTCGCCATCCTGGCGGCTCAGTGCCGGATGGAAGCCAGCGCTACAATTGAAATTAGGACAGCACCAAGCCCTTGAATAGGCACAGAATCAATTAGGAGTTGTGGTTTCAGGTCATTTCGGGCAAAATGTTACTCACCTTTCGGGGCCATTTACTCAAGGAGATACTATGCACCGGGCGCTTATCGTTTGCCTGTTCGTTCCGTTATTGCACGCACAGTCAGGTTCGCCCGACCAGGTTCGATCCGCTGCGACCCGGGCCGTCGCCATCGTTCAGCAAGGCTCGTCGGGTTTTTCCAAGATGATGCAGTGCTTCTCGTGTCACGATCACGCGCTGCCCATGCTGACACTGCGGACGGCGCGCGAGCGGGGAGTTGCAGTGGACGAAGCCGCCGCAAGCCAAATCGCTGCCAAAGGATTCCTCACCACGCCGGACCTCACTTCCATTGATCACGCCGTACAGGACCCCATGATCATCGATCCGGCGCCATCGGATGGGTGGGCGCTGATCGCTGCGCATGCCGTGGGAGTCAAACCCAATCTCGTGACCGCGGTATATGCCCGGCGCATCGCCAACTGGCAGAGGCCCGATGGTTACTGGCCCACCATCGATGACCGCCCGCCGCAGTCCTACAGCTTCTTCACGGCTACGGCCTTGGCATTGCGCGCGATGCAATTGTATATGCCGGCGCAGCTTGCAAGAGAGACCCATGAGCGCCAGGCGCGCGCCAGGACGTGGCTGCTTACCGCGGAGCCGCACAGCACGGAGGACTCCACGTACCGCCTTTTCGGCTTGTACTGGGCGGGCGGGACTCCCGAGGAATGCAGACGTGCCGCACATGACCTGCTGGCGCTGCAACGGCCAAACGGCGGTTGGGCGGAAATCCCTCATATGCAGCCGGATGCCTATTCCACCGGTGAGGCGCTGGTGGCGCTGCAGGAAGCCGGAGGAGTGGCGGTCACCGACCCGGCCTGGTCGGGAGGGCTGCAGTATCTGCTCTCCTCACAAGAAGCCGATGGGACTTGGCACGTGCACACACGGATGCTTTCCCCTGCCGCGGTGAGCCCGCCGTATATTGAAACCGGCTTTCCCTACGGGCACGACCAATTCCTTTCTACCGACGCGACCTGCTGGGCTGCGATGGCGCTCATGCTGGCTCTGCCGGAAGTTGCAAATCCGCGCGCCCCCACTCCCCCTGCGGCCCTTTCGCCCAAAGGCCTGATGCCGTGGATGGAGATTGCCCTGTTCGGTACGGCGACGGAACTCGAGTCGCAACTGGACGCGGGGCTTGACCCCAACAGCAAAACGCCGGAGGGCACGACCCTCCTCATGATGGCCGCACATGACGCGGAGAAGGTGAAGTTGCTGATCGGCCACGGGGCGGATGTGCGCGCGAAAGCCAAGTCTGGTTACACCGCCTTGATGGTGGCAACAACTTACCTGGGCACTTCTCCGTCCGTGCGGCTATTGCTGGAGCACGGCGCCGAGGCGCGCCCGGGCAAGGGAGTCGTGTTCGAGGCCTCGCCGCTACTCCTGGCCGCAATGGCAGGCGATCGCGACAGCATTGCTCTGCTGCTTGCCAAGGGCGCCGATCCAAACCGGAAGATGGATTTTATCGGGATGTTCCCATTTAGCCCCCTGTTCACGGCGGTTGGGTTCGGCGATCCTGCGATCATCCAGGCACTGCTTCAAGGCGGAGCGGATATCCACGAGAGGGACAATGACGGCATGACCGCGCTGCATTGGGCAGTGGTGGCCCACCACCCGGAGGCAGTAAAGGCGCTGCTGGCCGCAGGAGCTGACGTGAACGCGGTGGATCACTTCGGCTATACCCCGCTCCTTTATGCCGCAACCATTGATTTTGGAGATTCGCAGACCGCGACCACGCTGCTGATGGCTGGCGCCGACCCCAACATCAAAGACAAGAAAGGCGCGACGGCTCTGGCGCACGCCCGCGAGTATCCTTACATCAGCGCTGCCTTGGAGCAGGCTGGCGCGAAGCAGTAGCACCGACACAGCCTCCCACCGGAAAGTGTGTATCCATCTGCGCAGGCAGTGACGAGGAAGAGCAACTCCGTGACCGCGGCACGCGTCGTTGTTTGTGCGGAAAAACTAATAGGTTGGAGAATTGGTAGCGCTACCGGGAATCGAACCCGGGTTTTCAGATTGAGAATCTGACGTCCTAACCCCTAGACGATAGCGCCACAGAGGCAATTATTTTTCTAACACCCGCTTACCAGGGTTGTCAAGGAGCGGAAAATTCTAATCGTAGGTGCGTTTAACGTACGGGGCTTTACGCTGCCATCCGGCCAGGTAAACTCGCCGCTACTCCCTAATCGATCAGTACTTGGTGGCGGAAGCAAAATTGAATTCCTGAATCTTCGCTGCGGGCACCACCATTTCAAATGACTCTTCCCCGGCGGTGCGCTGGGGCGGGCTCATCATTTCCACTTGGCCCAACATGTCCAGCAAACTTTGATTGAAACGCAGATTTCTGACGCCCTGCCGGACCTGCCCATCCTCGATCCAGAACGTCCCATCGCGCGTCATGCCGGTGAGGATTTTTTTGTACGGGTCCACTTCTCGAATGTACCAGAAGCGGGTAACCAGCAAGCCGCGCTCCGTGGATCGAATCATATCGTCCACACTGGAGCGGCCACCGTCCATAACAATATTAAGTGGGGCTTCGGCATATTCATTGGGAAGGGGGAATCCATGGCCGGTGGGCTGGGTGCCCAGCTTGTGCGCGGTCTGGCGCGAATAGACCAGATTTTTCACTTCACCCTTCTTGACAATCGGCACGCGTTGGCGCGGAATACCCTCGCCATCAAAGGGAGCGCCGGTCTGCAAGGGGTGGAATACATCGTCGCGGAAGTTGATGTTTTCGCCGAAAACTTTCTGGCCCACGCGGCCGGTTAGGCAACTGCGCTGCTCGTGCACAGCCAGTCCACTGAAGTCAAGAATCATGAAGCCCAGAAGGTCAAGCATGGCGGACGGTTCCAGGATCACCGCATAGCGGCCGGGCGCAACCTCCCGCGGTTCACGGCTGGTGAGGGCCTTCTGCGCGGCGCGCTCCGCCAGCTCATGGGGCTCCAGTTCCATCCAGTAGGGCGCCGTTTTCTTCGCCCAGCCGGAACTGGAATCGCTCATCATGGTTACTGAGAACTCCGACATCGTTTCTTCGTGATAGGCTTTCAATCCCCGCGAATTGAAGAGCCCGAAGGCGGAGGAGCCGCTTGAAAATATTCCGGCGGCCGTCAGGCCATCCTTTTCCGCCCGTTCCACCACCTTGGCTACAGTCTCCGCCCGCGTCTGGGGAGTCAGTTGCGCGGTCTCGCTGAAGAAACGATCGAGAGCGCGATAAGTCCGCGGCCCCGGCATGGGAAGCAATTCCGGGTCGGGTGGCTGTAGCCGCGCCAGCACCAGGGCGTTCTCGCAAAGCTGGCGGATTGAGACTTCATCGAATTTGTTGGTGCTGGCCCGGGCCATGCGGCCTTCACTGACCACCCGGACCGAAAGCGACGCCGTCTCCTCCGCCACGTTTTGATGAATCGTGTTATTGGCGAAACGGGTGAGGGCGTAAGAGGTCGCTGAGACCATAGCTTCGGTTTCATCGGCCGTGGAATACTTCAGAACTTTGTCGAAGACTTCTTCCGCGCGCTGTCGGGTCAAATTCATAGAATCGGTGAATAGTGGTTAGTGGATAGTGGTTAGCGGGCGGTGCGACTAGCCACTAACCACTATTCACTAGCCACTGCTTTCCGGGTACGCCACTCCCACTTGCACCTTGCGGAAGCGCGCCGGCGAGGCTCCATGCCCCGTGCCCATGGTCTGCATCGGCTGCCCCTTGCCGCAATTGGGAGTGCCCCACAACGTCCAGTAATCGGGGCCGCAAATGGCGTCGCAGGAATTCCAAAAATCGGTGGTGATGCCGCCGTAGCTGGGGTTCTTCAGCATCCGGGTTTTTTTCCCGTGGCGAACCTCCCACCCGACTTCGGTACCAAACTGGAAGTTGTAACGCCGATCGTCGATTGACCAACTCCGGTTCGTCTCCATATATATCCCGTCATCGGTGTCGGCGATCAGGTCTTCCGGCTTCCAGGTTCCCGGAAGGATGCTCACGTTGGTCATGCGGATCAGAGGAATCCGATTCCAGCCTTCCGCGCGCATCGCTCCGCTCGAGCGTTGCAGGCCAACGGCGGACGCGGTTTCACGCGAGCTGAGGTAGCCCACGAACTGGCCGTCCTTGATGATGGGCGTGCACTGGGCGGGAACACCTTCATCGTCGTAGGCAAAAGTGCCAAGTCCGGGGCCGTGCGCGGGGGTGGCGTCCGCGACGACGTTGACGATGTCGGAAGCATATTTGAGCGTGCCCAGCTTTTCCAGCGTCAGGAAACTCATTCCGGCGAAGTTGGCCTCCGTGCCCAGCACGCGATCCAGCTCAATGGGATGCCCGATGGATTCGTGAATCTGAAGTCCCAATTGCGAGCTGTCAAGAATGATGTCCTTCACGCCGGCAGGGCATTGATCGGCCTTGTGCAGCGCTACGGACTCCTCAGCCACGCGTCGCGCATTCTCCAGGAGATTGAGCTCTTCCACAAGCTCATATCCTTTGGTTTGATATTGCCCCCCGAAAGAATTCGGGTAGGAGCGGCGCTGGATTTCCGTGCCGGCAAAAGATGTGGCCACATATCCGGCGCCCGTTTGGGTCTTCAACTGATAGATTTCCGAGCCCAGGCTGGAAAGGAAGAGTTGCTCAACGCGGCGAAAATCCATCGCCGCTTCGGACAAGGTCACACCCGGCACCTGGCGCAGCTCCGCGTCGATCTTGAGCATGAGTTCCAGACAGGAAGATACAGGAATGGTAAACGGATCGATGCGGCACGGCGCTGCCCAGTGGTCCACAATCTTTTCTTCCGGAACCAGGTGGATATCGTGTTTCTTGGTTAAGGCGCTGGCGCGGGCGATCTCCACGGCCAAAGCCGCAACCCGGTCCACATCCACATGGGTCAACGCGTCGGTGGAGGCAAAACCCCATCCCCCCTCGGCGATAACACGGATGCCCAATCC
>Ga0335085_10002860_pt1 | contig 31207 bp, 29 predicted proteins | sample Lox_Sample_45_FD_206712 | JGI IMG/M metagenome (GOLD analysis project Ga0335085, IMG submission 206712) | Soil microbial communities from Loxahatchee National Wildlife Refuge, Florida, United States - Lox_Sample_4.5 | ecosystem: Environmental > Terrestrial > Soil > Wetlands | place: USA... | reverse complement strand
GTCCAGCCCCGGGCAGGCGCTGGCGATGCTGCAGGCCGGGCTGGGGTACCTGGCCACCTGTGAGGCGCCCGCGCTGGGCACCGCGGCCCAGGCCGAGGCGCTGATCGGGCTGGAGCAGGCCGGGGCGCGGCACACCGCCGCCCGGGCCCGCATCCTGGCCGCGTTCTCCGCGGGTCACGGGTTCCAGGCCGACGGGCAGTACGGGGCCAAGCCGTGGCTGCGGGCGCTGACCAAGGTGACCCGCGGCGCGGCGGCCGGGACGGCGGGGTGGGCGCGGCGGCTGGCCGCCCACCCGGCGGTCGCGGCCGCCCTGGCGGACGCGCAGCTCAGTACCTCGTGGGCGCGGCAGATCTGCGACTGGACCGACGCCCTCCCGGACGAGCACCGCGCGGATGCGGACGCCATCTTGCTGGCGGCCGCTTCAGGCGGCGCGGACCTGCACGATCTGGGCGCGCTGGCGCGGGAGATGACCGAACGGGCCCGCACCAGCCCCGGCGACGGCGATGACAGGTTCGCGGACCGGGCGCTGTGGCTGGACACCACCATCGGCGGGGCCGGGCAGGTCCACGGGGACCTGACCCCCGAATGCGCCAGCGCGCTCTCGGCGGTGCTGGACGCCCTGTCCGGCCGGGCGGGGCCGGAAGATACCCGCAGCGTGCTGCAGCGCCGCCACGACGCGCTGGAGGAGGCCTGCACCCGGCTGATCGCCGCCCGGATGCTGCCCGGCCGGGACGGGCAGCCCATCCACGTCCAGGTCCACATCGACCTATCGGCCCTGCGCGGGCTGCCCGGCGGCTCCGCCCTCGAAGACGGCTGGAGCCCGGCCCGGGCCGCCGCCGCCCCCGGATCGGTCTACCTGACCGGGGCCGCCGCCGAGGCGGCCGCCTGTGACGCCACCTTGACCCCGGTCGTCACCGGGCAGCTCGACTGGGCCGCCCTGGACCAGCTCACCACCCTGTTCCTCAACGCCCACGGCCACACCCTGAACCACGCCCACGGCCACGGCCAGGACCAGGACCCGGGCCAGGGCCAGGGCCAGGGCCAGGGCCAGGGCCAGGGCCAGGGCCAGGGCCAGGGCCAGGGCCAGGGCCAGGGCCAGGGCCAGGGCCAGGGCCAGGGCCAGGACCAGGGCCAGGGCCAGGGCCAGGGCCAGGGCCAGGGCCAGGGCCAGGGCCAGGGCCAGGACCAGGGCCAGGGCCACGACCAGGGCCAGGACACGAGCCGACGGCACGGCACGGCGGGCCGGGACCGGCGGCCAGACCCCCCCGAGATTTCCCCCGCCCTGCGGGCCCGGCTGCGTGACACCCTGCTGGCGATGAGCATCGACCTGCTGTCCGGCCCCGGCGGCCTGGCCTCCTGCCTGCGCACCAGCCTGCTCGGCCAGCCGTACAACTCCCTCAGCCAGCCGCTGGACATCGGCGCCCCCACCCCCGAAATCCCGCCCCACCTCCGCAAAGCCGTCATCCTGCGGGACCAGCACTGCGGCTTCGCCGGCTGCCACCAGCCCCCGGCGGTCTGCCAGGTCCACCACCTGATCCCCCGCTCCCAAGGCGGCCCCACCGCCCTGGGGAACCTCAAACTGCTATGCCGATTCCACCACCTCATCGTCATCCACCGCTGGGGCTGGACACTCACCTGCCACCCCGACGGCACCACCACCGCCACCGCACCCGACGGACGCACCCTGCACTCCCACAGCCCACCCAGACAAACAGCCTGACCCACCCCCCGAAAAAGGGACGGCATGCCCCCACGCCCAGTTCGGGCTACCTGCGCACCAACCCTGGAGCTGACCGCGCGCAACCTTTCTCAGCACCTCGGCATGCTGGAAGGCGCCGGGCTCATCACCATCGAGAAGGGGTACGCCGGCAAGCGCCCGCACCTGGATCACCCTCACCAAAGCGGGCCACGCCGCCCTCGCCGAACAGATCACGCAGCTCAAGCTGCTGATCAGCCAGGTCGAACGGGCCGCCCCGCCGCCTACCTGACCGGTCACGCGCGACGGACGGTGCGACGACCGGGACGCGCTGAGCCGCCGGTCCCCTAATGCCCGGGCTTCTGCCCGCCTGACCCGCGGCCGCGTGGCACAGTGGCGGAAACTGCCGCCCGTCGCAGCCACCAGTCGTCCCGCGACCCTGCTCGGCTGGCTGCTGTCGTCCATCTTCGCGATGTCCCTGGCCCGGCTCGCCCGTGCGTCGTAACAGGGGGCTGGCCCGGCTACAATTACCTGACTATAGTCAGAGAAATGGATGCGGGCATGGTGAGCCAGGTCCGGAGCTTCAACCGGACCGTGACGCAGCGGATCGGCGCGCTCAACGACGCATTCCTTTCCCGTGGCCGCCCGCTCGGGCAGGCGCGCCTGCTCTGGGAGATCGGGCCGGACGGCACTGCTGTCCGCGGGCTGCGATCACGGCTTGACCTGGACTCGGGTTATCTGAGCCGGCTGCTTCGCGCGCTGGAGAACGACGGCCTCGTGGCCGTGGAACCAAGCGGGGCCGACGGGCGGGTCCGTACCGTCCGTCTCACGCCCGAAGGGCTGGCCGAACGGGCGGTGCTCGACCGGTGCTCCGATGAGGCGGCCGCCGCCATCCTCGGCCCGCTCAACCCGCGGCAGCGCACCCGGCTGGTCCAGGCGATGGCCGAGACCGAGCGGCTGCTGACCGCATCGGCGGTCGAGATCAGCGAGCGCGATCCCCGGCACCCGGACGCCCGTTCCTGCATGCGGGCCTACTTCGGTGAGATAGGCCGCCGCTTCGACGGCGGGTTCGACCCGGCCCGGAGCCTGATCAGTGACGACGAACTGACCCCGCCGGCGGGGCTCTTCCTGGTGGCCAGCCTGCACGGCGAGCCGGTCGGCTGCGGCGGGATCAGATTCCATCCCGGCGCGCCGGCCTACATCAAGCGGATGTGGGTATCGCCCGCCGTCCGCGGGCTCGGGCTCGGGCGCCGGCTTCTCGCCGAACTGGAAGCGCGCGCGCTGGCCAGCCACGCCCGCGTCGTCCAGCTGGAAACCAACCGCACCCTGCGCGAGGCGATCGCCATGTACCGGGCAGCCGGTTACCACGAGGTCGCGCCGTTCAACGACGAGCCCTACGCCCACCACTGGTTCGAGAAGGCCTTGCGCTGATTCCAGGCGCCGGATGGCCGTGACGACCGCCGCATATCGGGCGCCCGGTGAGGTCAGCTAGCCTGCCTGCATTGGTCCCCGACCTTCGGAGGCAACGCATGGCTGACCCCGGCGAGCCGCCCCGGCCCCGTGATGACGCGCTCGAAAGCGAGCTTGAGTCGCTGCACAAGCAGGAGGAAGAGGGGCACGCGACCCCGAAGGAGCAGCGCCGGGCCGAGCAGCTGGAGCACCGGCTGCGGGTCGACGAGCACGGCGAGGACGTACGGGAACGCCGGCGGGAGGACCGTGAGCTGGACCGTGCGGACACCGAGGAACGCCACCGCCACCGCCACTGACCCGCACCGCAGGTCCCCGGCCGGCGTCAGGGGCGGCTAGGTGATGGACAGGTACACGGCGCTGCCGATGCCGACGACGAAGCAGTAGATCGCGAACGGCATCAGCGTGCCGGAGCGGTCCTGCAGGTAGCGCATCAGGAAGCGGAGCGCCAGGAAGGCGCTGACGCCCGACGCGATGCTGCCGGCCAGCACCTGGCCGCGGATGCCGTCGCCGCCCGGGCCGGTCAGCTCGCCGAGTTTGAGCGCCCCGGCGGCCAGGATGCCCGCCCACCATGACCACACCGTCCCGGCTGATCCCGGGCAGCAGCGCGAGGATCTGCAGGGCGCCGAGCATGGTCCCGCGCAGGTACCCGACCTCGGTCAGCCGGGCGTCGGCCGCTATCGCCTCATTGACCTCCTGCTGCCGGACCGCGCGCTGCCCCCCGGAGTGCCGCCCGATCTGCGTCCGGGGCGCGCTCCCGGCCGGCGCGGAGTCCCACCGGCCGCCGTGAGCGGGCCCAGCCGGCCACGGCCGGCCTCCCGGCACGGTGGTGTCACCTCGTGAACGCGCCGGGTTGGAGCCGGCGACCCAGGTCTCCTCGATCAGCGTCCGGGGCGCGGCCTGGCGCGGCCTGGCGGTGGCTGTCTCCCGGCGCCGGACGCGCTCGCCGGCGAACAGGATGAGGCCGTTGACGGCCAGGAAGATCGCGGCCGCCACGGGCTTGGCGAACGTGTTCTGCACCGTGTGCTGAAGCAGCGCGCCGGCGATGCCGACCGGGATGGTCGCGAAGATGATCATCCAGGCGAGCTTCTGGTCGACAGTCTCGACGCGCCGGTTCGCGATCGAGGTGAAGAACCCGATGACAATCCGCAGCCAGTCCCGCCAGAAGTAAATGATCATGGCGATCGCGGTCGCGACATGCAGCCCGACGATGAACGCCAGGTACGGCGAATGCGGGGCGGACACGTTCAGGTCCTGCGCCCAGCCGCCGCCCACCAGCGCCGGGATCAGCACGCTGTGACCGAGGCTGGACACCGGGAACAGCTCGGTCACCCCCTGGAACAGGCCGATGACCAGTGCCTCTGGGTAGGTCAGGTGGGGGACCATGTCAGCCTTCCGCTCCCGCGCAACGCCGGCTCGGCGCGAACCAGCAAAGATGATGCCGAACGATCTGTGCTACGACTCGCCGCTTCAGCCGGTGTCCACCCGGCGGGGGCACGAACAGAGTACCCGTCGCGCCGGGCTCTCCGCCCCGGTCACATATGTCGGATCGATCGGGCATGTCGGCCGTGGTATTGACCAGTCACGGGAGTATATTCCTGCCCGGTGAATGCTCCTTCTGTGGCTTTCGGGGAGAATTCGAGCGCTTGGTGCCCAGAACGGCGCGGCGTCTGTGTGAGATTGAGGTGCTGAGTGTTCGGACGCTCTCTCCGGTGCGCCCTGCTGACCGGCGTGGCCGTTGTCGCTCCGCTCGTCGCGGCGACCGCCGCCACCGCGGCGGGGGCCGCCGGTACAGCCGGTACCGGCCGGGCCGCCGGGGCGGCCGCCGCGGCCAGCTGGCGGGTAGCGGCCAGCGTCCAGGCGAAGGACCAGCGGGTCCAGTTCAGCGATGTCGCCGCCGACGCCACCGACGACGCCTGGGCGATCGGCTCCGCGCGGATGGCGAACCAGGCCAGCTTCGAGCCCGTCATCGACCACTGGGACGGTCACGCGTGGCGCCAGGTGACGCTGCCCGCCAGCGTGCTGCGGACGCTGGGGACCTCCAGTGTGCACGCCACGATCGGCGCCTCCTCGCCGTCCAACGTGTGGGCGTTCGGGACGGGCGGCTACTGGCTGCACTGGAACGGCGCCCAGTGGACGGCCGGGCGGCTGGCCCGGCCGGCGCCGGGAGCCCTCGGGCCCTATCTCGGCTCGCCACTGGTTTTCGGCCCCGCCGACGTATGGGCCTTCGGTGACTACCAGACGAAGAGCGGCACGCTCGTCCCCTACGGCCTGCATTTCAACGGGCAGACATGGCGGCCGTTCAGCACGTCGGGCCATTACGGCTTCGCGGCCGAGAGCGCGGTGTCGCCGTCGGACATCTGGGCCCTGATGAACGCGGTGGGTTCCGGATCGGGCGGCGGCGCGCTGACCCGCTGGAACGGCAGCCGGTGGGCCCAGGTGCCGCTGCCGTCCGCGCTGACCGCCTCGGCCACGCTGTACAGCGTCTACGCGCAGTCCGACGCCGATGTCTGGGTCGGCGGGAAAGCCAAGAAGACCGGCGATGGCGTGGTGGCGCACTGGAACGGCACGGCGTGGCGAACCGACACCTTCGCTCCGGTGCGGAACTTCGCCCAGGACGCGCTGGTCCAGATGGTTTCCGACGGCCGGGGCGGGGTCTGGGCGCTGGCCTCGTGCACGCTCGGCTCGTGCTGGCGGCTGTGGCACTACACCGGCGGGCAGTGGCAGGGGCCCGTCCAGCCCCGCATCAGCGGTGCCTCGACGTTCGTCGCCGACCTCGCGCACGTACCGGGAAGCACGGCCATCTGGGCGGTCGGCGGCAGCACCTCCGGCTCTGTGCTGGGCGGCATGATCGCGCTGCAGGGCAGCGTGCCGGCGGCCAAGCCGGTGCCCCGGCGGCCCGCCCCGCCCGGGAAGGCCAGCCCGCGGCCGTGGACCCCGCCGCCGGCCAAGCCCGTGAACTGCCCGGACATGTGACCGGTGACCCAGGCCGGCCGCCCTCACCGCTGACGTGAGCGCCGTGGCGGGGCATAAGTACGCCGCCGTGCCTGCGCCTGGTAGGCGTGAGCACGGCGGCGAACTCCTGCCATGTCCCGTTCGGCGGGAACGAACGGCGTCAGGCCGTGTTCGGCACCTCGGGGGTGTCCTTCGGGGCCGGCCGGCGGGTGATCTTGGAGCCGAGCCAGACCAGCGGGTCGTACTTCCGCCCGACCACCCGCTCCTTCATCGGGATCAGCGCGTTGTCGGTGATCTTGATGTGCTCGGGGCACACCTCGGTGCAGCACTTGGTGATGTTGCAGTAGCCGAGGCCGAAGTCGTCCTGCGCGATCTCGCGCCGGTCGGCCTCGTCGGCCGGGTGCATCTCCAGCTCGGCCACCCGCATCAGGAAGCGCGGGCCGGCGAACGGGCGCTCGTTCTCCGGGTGGTCACGGATCACGTGGCAGGTGTTCTGGCACAGGTAGCACTCGATGCACTTGCGGAACTCCTGCGACCGGTTCACGTCGACCTGCATCATCCGGAACTCGCCCGGCTTGATCGACGGGTCCGGGGAGAACGACGGGATCTGCCGGGCCTTCGTGTAGTTGAACGAGACGTCGGTGACCAGATCCCGGATGACCGGGAACGTCCGCAGTGGCGTGAGGGTCAGGACCTCCCCGGGCTCGAAGGTCGACATCCGCGTCATGCACGCGAGCCGGGGGCGCCCGTTGATCTCCATCGAGCAGGAGCCGCACTTGCCGGCCTTGCAGTTCCACCGGATGGCCAGGTCGCCGGTCTGGGTGGCCTGCAGCCGGTGCAGCACGTCCAGGACCACCTCGCCCTCGTTGACCTCCACCTGGTAGTCGGTGAGCTTTCCTGCGCCCGCGTCACCGCGCCACACGCGCAGGTTTGCCTGGTCACCCATGTCAGTGCGTCTCCTCTTGCGTGGCCGTGGTGGTGGCCGTCCCGGGAGCGGCCTCCGCGGGGAGTTCCTCTTCGGTCAGGTACTTCGCCAGCTCCGAGCGGTCGAACAGCGCCATCAGGTCGGGCCGCATCGGCTTCACCGGCTGGCGCCAGAGCGCCACGTGATCGCCGGACATCGAGCAGATCAGGTTGACCTTCCGCCATTCCGGCGACATCTGCGGGTAGTCGTCGCGGGTATGGCCGCCGCGCGACTCCTGCCGCTCCAGCGCCGCCATCCCCACGCACTCGGCGACCAGGAGCATGTTGCGCAGGTCGAGGGCGAGATGCCAGCCGGGGTTGTAGCCCTTACCGCCCTCGGCGCTGACCTGGCTGACGCGCTGCCGGTACTTCTCCAGTTCCTTCAGCGCGGTCGTCATCTCCGACTCCCGCCGGATCAGCCCGACCAGGTCGTTCATGGTCTGCTGCAGGTCGGCGTGCACCGCGTACGGGTTCTCCCCGCCGTGCCGCTCCAGCGGCGCGGTCGCCTCCGCGACGGCGGCGTCCAGGTGGGCGGCCGGGACCTGCGGGCGGGCGGGCAGCCCGTCCAGGTAGTCCGCCGCGCCGAGGCCGGCCCGCCGGCCGAAGACGACCAGGTCGGACAGGGAGTTGCCGCCGAGCCGGTTCGACCCGTGGAAACCGCCCGCGACCTCGCCCGCCGCGAACAGCCCGGGCACGGCGGTGGCCGCGGTGTCCGGGTCGACTTCCACCCCGCCCATCATGTAGTGGCAGGTGGGACCGACCTCCATAGGCTCCTTGGTGATGTCGACGCCGGCCAGCTCCAGGAACTGGTGGTGCATCGACGGCAGCTTCCGCAGGATCTCCTCGGCGGGCAGCCGGGTCGACACGTCCAGGAACACCCCGCCGTGCGGCGAGCCGCGCCCGGCCTTGATCTCGGAGTTGATCGACCGGGCGACCTCATCCCGGGGCAGCAGCTCGGGCGGGCGGCGGTTGTGCTCCGCGTCGGTGTACCAGCGGTCGCCCTCCTCCTCGGTCTCCGCGTACTGCGCGCGGAACACGTCCGGCACGTAGTTGAACATGAAACGCTTGCCCTCGGAGTTGCGCAGCACGCCGCCGTCACCGCGGACCGACTCGGTGACCAGCAGGCCGCGCACCGACAGGGGCCAGACCATGCCGGTCGGGTGGAACTGGACGAACTCCATGTTGAGCAGGTTCGCCCCCGCCAGCAGGGCCAGCGCGTGCCCGTCGCCGGTGTACTCCCAGGAGTTGGAGGTGACCTTGAAGGTCTTGCCGATGCCGCCGGTGGCCAGCACCACGGCCGGGGCCTCGAAGAAGACGAAGTTCCCGGTGTCCCGGAAATAGCCGAACGCGCCCGCGATCCGCCCGTCCGCGTCCTTGATCAGCTCGGTGATCGTAGTCTCCGCGAAGACCTTGATCATCGCCTCGGGGTCACCCTGCGACACGGCGTCGTCCTGCTGCAGCGCGACGACCCGCTGCTGCAGCGTGCGGATCATCTCCAGGCCGGTCCGGTCGCCGACGTGCGCCAGCCGGGGGTACTCGTGGCCGCCGAAGTTCCGCTGGCTGATCTTGCCGTCCTTGGTGCGGTCGAACAGCGCGCCCCAGGCCTCGAGTTCCCAGATGCGGTCCGGTGCCTCCTTGGCGTGCAGCTCGGCCATCCGCCAGTTGTTGATGAGCTTGCCGCCGCGCATGGTGTCCCGGAAATGCACCTGCCAGTTGTCGCGCGGGTTGACGTTACCCATCGCGGCGGCGGCGCCGCCCTCGGCCATGACGGTGTGTGCCTTGCCGAACAGGGACTTGGAGATAATCGCGGTTTTCTTGCCCCGATGCCGGGCCTCGATCGCGGCCCGGAGCCCGGAGCCGCCCGCGCCGATCACTACGACGTCGTAGGAGAAACGCTGGATATCGGTCATGCCTTATGCCGCCTCAGTTGAAGAATCGCAGGTCGCTGATGGCGCCGCTGGACACGAGCAGCACGTAGAGGTCGGTCAGCATCAGCGTGCCGAGCGTCGTCCACGCGAGCTGCATGTGCCGCGTGTTGAGCCTGGAGATCTGTGTCCACATCCAGTATCGCGCCGGGTGCTTGGAGAAATTCTTCAGCCGGCCGCCGGTGATGTGCCGGCACGAGTGGCAGGACAGCGTGTACGCCCACAGCAGCACCACGTTCACCACGATGATCAGCGTGCCCAGGCCGAAGCCGACCCCGCCGTCCTTGCCGTGAAACGCCTGAACCGCGTCGTAGGTGTTGAGGACCGAGATGAGGATCGCAGCGTAGAGCAGGTAGCGGTGCAGGTTCTGCATGATCAGCGGGAACCTGGTCTCGCCGGTGTACTTCTGGTGCGGCTCACGCACCGCGCATGCAGTCGGCGCCCGCCAGAAGGCCCGGTAGTAGGCGCCCCGGTAGTAGTAGCAGCTCAGCCGGAAGCCGAGCACGAACACCAGCGACACGATCGCGTAGGGGATGATCGGCGGCACCGCCGGGAACCAGTGGCCGAGACTGCTGGATCCGGGCACGCACTCGCCGCTGATACACGGCGAGTAGAAGGGGGTCAGGTAGTGGTAGGCCGGTACCCAGTAGTAGCTGCCCATGAAGACGCGCACGGTCGCGTACAGGACCCAGACGGTGAGCAACGTGAGGACGATGCCGGGCTTTCGCCACCAAGGGTCCTTGCGAAGTGTTCTCTCCGCGATCTGCGCCCGCGTCCTCGCCGGCGACTCCATAGCTTGCGTCATCCTCGACGTCCTCGCTGCCTTGTCGTTATGGGTCGCGCCCGCTCCGGCCATGCCCCGTCGCCCGCGGGTGTTGGGTGCAAACTTATTCCAGTAGACAATGAAAGTCTGCCCCCAGGACGCCGTTCACACTTGTGACACTTGCTACACTGCCCTCCGCGCCGGTCGCGTGATTCTTGGCCGAACGGGCCCGTGCGGGACTTTATATATGTCCGGGCTGGTCCTCACCCAGGGCCGAACGGCCCTATGCGCGACCTGGAATTCCTCAGCCCTGGCCCTCGCCCAGGGACTGGCGCAGGAAGTCGAGCTGGAGCAGCAGCAGGTTCTCCGCGACGACTTCCTGCGGCGTCATGTGGGTGACGCCGGACAGCGGCAGGACGGTGTGCGGGTACCCCGCCGCGAGCAGCGCGGACGACAGGCGCAGGGTGTGCGCGACCACGACGTTGTCGTCGGCGAGGCCGTGGATGATCATCATCGGCCGGAACGGCTCTTTGCCGGGGCCGTCCGGGCCGCCGGGGCCGCCCGGTCCCGGGGCCGCCGTTCCGGCACCCTGGCCGCCGGGCCGGCCGTCGCGCTGCAGGCGTTCGGCGTCCCGGACCGGGGAGCAGTTGTCGTAGGCCACGGCCTCGCTGTCCGGCTGGCCCAGATAGCGCTCGGTGTAGTGGGTGTCGTAGAGGCGGTAGTCGGTCACCGGGGCGCCGGCGACCGCCGCGTGGAACACGTCGGGGCGGCGCAGCACGGCCAGCGCGGACAGGTACCCGCCGAACGACCAGCCCCTGATCGCGACGCGTGACAAGTCCAGGTCGCCGAACTGCTCCGCTGCGGCGTGCAGCGCGTCGACCTGGTCCTGAAGGACCGGGTCCGCGAGATCCCCGGCGACCGCCCGGTCCCACGCCGGGCCCCGGCCCGGCGTGCCCCGGCCGTCCGCGACCAGCACCGCGAAGCCCTGCTCGGCGAACCACTGGGAGGCCACGTAGGCGCCGCGGGCCGCCAGGACGCGCTGGGAATGCGGGCCGCCGTACGGGTCGAGCAGCACCGGCAGGGGCCCGGAGCCAGGCTGGTGCCAGGAGGGGAAGAGCAGCGCCGCGCGGATCTGGCGCGGGCCGAGGGACAGCATGGCGGGCCGCGGGGCAGGCAGGTTCGGCGGTTCGTCGTAACAGGCGATCCGGCGCTCCACCGGCTGGTCGCCGGCCGCGCCGGCCGGCCCGGGCCGGAGCACCCGGACCGTCGCGCCGTCCTCGGCCAGCGACCGGCCGGTGATCACCGTGGTGCCGCCGGCCCGGCGGCCCGCGAACACCCCGGCGCCGTCCGATACCTGCCGCACGCCGTCCGGGCCGTAGCTCCACAGGCCGATCCGTGTGGGCTCATCCGACGCGGTGAACAAGACGGTGCCGGAGTCCACCCCGAGCACCTCGCGGACCTGCAGGCCGGCCGGCGTCACCGGCTCGGCCCGGCCGCCGGACAGTTCGCCCGGGGTGGCGACCACCAGGCGCCGGGCGTCGTCCCGGGTGACCGTCCAGACGATCCGGCCGTCCGCGGTCCAGGCGGGAACCCCCGGCACGATGTCGACCCAGTGCGGATCGGTGTCCTCCCACAGCAGCGACGTCGTGCCGGTGGCCCGGTCGGCGACCAGGATCTGCATCCGCCGCTGGTCGCGGCTCTGCACCACGATCAGCGGGTCGGGTGATCCGTCCTGGCCATCCCAGCAGACGGTCACGAGGTAGGGGAACGCCGCCCGGTCCCAGCCGACCGGGGCCGACCGGCCGGCCAGGTCCACCAGGATCAGCGAGACGTCGGCGTTGGGCGTGCCCGCGGCCGGGTACGCAACCTCGGCCGGGGACCGTTCCGGGTTGGCCGGGTCGGCGATGTGCCAGCGCATGACTGGGGTCTCGTCGACGCGCGCGACGAGCAGCGCGGTGCCGTCCGGCGCCCACCAGTAGCCCCGCGAGCGGCCCATCTCCTCGGCCGCGATGAATTCGGCCAGCCCGAAACTGACCCCGGGCGTGTCCGCGGGTCCGGCCACCGACCGGTCCTCACCCGGGGCGCCGTCCAGGCTCGCGACGCGCAGCGTCCCGGCGTGCACGTAGGCGACCCGCCGCCCGTCCGGGGCGGGCCGCGGATCCAGCGCGGGGCCGCGGAGCGGGAGTTCGTGCGGCCCAGCGGTCCCGCTCCCGGCCCCGGCGGGCCCGCCAGCCCCGTTGGCCCCGGCCGGCCCGCCAGCCCCGTTGGCCGCGTCCGCCTCACCGGTCACGAGGTCGACGGCGAAGACCCGGCCCGCCAGGCTGAACACCGCCGTCCGCACGGCGGCGTCCACCGCGTACGACACGATGCCGCCGGCCTGCTCCCGTACCCGCTCCTGGCGCCTCTTCTCCTCCGGCGGCAGGTCATCATCGGCCGCGCCGAGCACGGCGGGGTCGGCGATCAGCCGTTCGGTGCCGCTGGCCACGTCGAACAGCCAGAGGCAGGTCAGCGGGTCCGAACCGCCCCTGCTACGGAGGAAGGTGATCCGGTCCCCGGCGGGGGAGACGGCGAACGCTCGCGGCACGCCCAGGGTGAACCGGCGGGTCCGGGCCTGCTGCCGGGGGAAGCTCTCGGTCATGGGCATGGATCCTGCCAGCCCCGGCTACCCTCACGTGCTGTGACCTCATCGCTGGACCGCGGACGGCTGCTGCTGGTGCACGCGCATCCCGACGACGAATCGATCGGCACCGGGGCGACGATGGCGAAGTACGCCGCGGACGGGGCGCAGGTCACGCTCGTGACGTGCACGCTCGGCGAACTCGGGGAGATCATCCCGCCCGGCCTGGCCGCCCTCGCCGCCGACCGCGACGACCAGCTGGGCGGCTACCGGATCGGTGAGCTGAACGCCGCCTGCCAGGCCCTCGGCGTCACCGACCACCGGTTCCTCGGCGGGCCGGGCCGGTGGCGGGACTCCGGCATGATGGGCACGCCAGGCAACGACGACCCGCGCTCCTTCTGGCAGGCGGACGCCGAGGAGGCGGCCCGCGCGCTGGCCGCCGTCATCCGTACGGTCCGCCCGCAGGTCATGGTCACCTACGACGACGACGGGTTCTACGGTCACCCGGATCACATCCAGGCGCACCGCGTCGCCTGGCGCGCGTTCCAGCTGGCCGCGGACGCCGCCGTCACCATCGGGGACAGCGGCTGCGGACCGGCGGCGCCACCGTGGCAGGTCAGCAAGTTCTATGCGAGCACGACGCCGCAGTCTTTCCTGGACGAGGAGATCGCGATGCTGCGGGCGGCCGCGGCCGGGGGAGCCGGCGCGGCCGCGGCCCAGCGGCTGCCGGTCGGCTTCACCCTGCCCGCCTCGGCCGCCGACCTGGTGTACGGCGTGCCGGATGAGCAGGTGACGACCGAGATCGACGCGTCCGCGTACCTGGACGTGAAGCTGGACGCCATGCGCGCGCATGCCACCCAGATCACCGTGCACGGCGTCTTCTTCGCGCTGTCGAACACGGTGGCACAGCTGGCGTCCGGCATCGAGTACTACGCCCTGCTGGCCGGACCGCGGGGCCCGGACGGCCGCCGGGGTCGCGAAGACGACCTGTTCGCGGGCCTCGCCGTGGTCTGCGGGCCGCAGCGCATCCCGGACGGTGCTGCCACGGGGCATGCTGGGTAGCCTTGCTAGGCATGGGACCGCGGCCAAATGAACCGGAAAGGCAGTGGCGGCAGACGCCAGAGCCGGCCGTAACCGACGCTGCGGGACGCGGCCGCCTGGCGGGACACCGGGACGCCTTCGTCGCCGGCGGCGCCTACGGCGTCCTGTTCCTGCTGGGAGCCGTCCAGGCGATCATCGGGTCCTTCCAGTACGGCTGGACGGTGGGCCCGGTTCCCGCGGCGGCGCTGGGCTGCTGCGCCGCCCTCCTGGTGACCTGCCTGCTCGGAGGCTGGGCCATGCGCTCGCTCGGTGGCGCGCTGCTGCCCGCGACCGGCTGGATCATCGTGTCGATGGTGCTGGCCATGCCCAACGCCCCCGGCAGCGTGATCATCACGAACACCGCCGGCGGCAAGTGGTACCTTTACGGCGGCGCGATCAGCGCGACCATCGGGGTCGCGGGCGCGTTCGCGCTCTGGATCCGCAGGATGCCCGGCCCGAAGCCAGTGCGGTGACGAACCCGGATCCGGACGCCTTCCGGCGTGCCACCGGGCAGTTCGCCACCGGCATCGTGGTCATCTCGGCCACCGTGGAGGGCGTCACCCACGCGATGACGGTGAACGCGTTCACCTCCGTATCGCTGGACCCGCTGCTCGTCCTGGTCTGCGTGGAGAAGGCCGCGCGCTTCCACGGCGCGATGCTGGCCGCCGGCACCTGGGCGGTATCGGTGCTCGGTGAGGACGCCGAGAAGACCGCACGCTGGCTCGCCACCCGTGGCCGGCCGCTCGAGGGCCAGCTCGACCAGCATCCGCATCATCCGGGCGCGGCCACCGGTGCCCCCATCCTCGATGATGCGCTGTCGGCGCTCGAATGCCGGACGTACGCGGTCCACGATGGCGGCGACCACAGCATCGTGCTCGGCGAGGTCCTGGCGGTGACCGCGCCCCCCGCCGCCATGGACATCCCCGGCCCGCTGATCTACCACGCGGGCCGCTACCGCCGCCTGCCCGGCCACTGACCCGCCCAGCACCACCGGCGGCCGGAGGCGATCTACGTGGTCGAGGACCTGCCCCGGGCCGCGACCGGCACGATCCGGCGCTACCGGCTGCGCCAGCCCGACCCGGTCCCGGCTTCCTAGCCGGAGCGCGGTCCCGCCCGCCGGGACGCAAGCCCCGGCGGTACCGCCGGCCCGGGCTTCTTAACAGGGGAGCGCGTCCTCGAAGCGGTCCATGGCCCAGTCCAGCTCGTCCTCGGTGATCACCAGCGGCGGCGCGAGGCGGATCGCCGTCCCGTGCGTGTCTTTGGCCAGCAGGCCGTGGGCGGCCAGCCGTTCACACACCTCGCGCCCCGGCAGCGAGGTGAACTCGACGCCCGCCCACAGGCCCCGGCCACCTACCGCGCGGACCAGGTCCGGGGGCAGTGCGCACAGCCGCGCGTGCATGCGCGCGCCCAGCTCACGCGACCGCTGCTGGAACTCCCCGGTGCGCAGCATCGCGATCACCTCGCGGGCCACCGCGCAGCCGAGCGGGTTCCCGCCGAAGGTCGACCCGTGTTGCCCGGGCCGCAGCACGCCGAGTATGTCCCGGCGCGAGACCATGGCCGACACCGGCACGATGCCCCCGCCCAGCGCCTTGCCGAGCAGGTAGGCGTCGGGCACCACGTTGTCGTGCTCGCAGGCGAAGGTGGTGCCGGTCCGGCCGAGGCCGGACTGGATCTCGTCCGCGATCATCAGCGCGCCGCGGGCGGAACAGATCCGGCGCACCCCGGCCAGGAAGCCCGGCGGCGGGACGATGACGCCGGCCTCGCCCTGCACCGGCTCGACCAGCACTGCGACCAGCCGGTCGCCCAGTTCGGCGGCGGTGGCGGCGAGCGCGTCGAGGTCGCCGTAGCCGACGATGCGGAAGCCGGGCGTGTACGGGCCGAACCCGGCCCGCGCGTCCTCGTCGGTGGAGAAGCTGATGATCGTCGTGGTCCGGCCGTGGAAGTTGCCGCTGAACGCGATGATCACGGCCTGGTCGGCGGGAACGCCCTTGACCTCATAACCCCACTTGCGCGCGACCTTGATCGCCGTTTCCACCGCCTCGGCCCCGGTGTTCATGGGCAGTACCATCTCCATGCCGGCCAGCTCGGCGAGGTCGGCGCAGAACGGCCCGAAGTGCTCGTGGTCGAACGCCCGGCTGACCAGCGTGACCCGGTCCAGCTGGCGGTGCGCGGCCCCGACCAGCCGGGGATGACGGTGGCCGAAGTTGATCGCCGAGTAGGCGGCCAGCATGTCGAGGTACCGGCGGCCTTCGACGTCGGTCACCCAGCAGCCTTCGGCCTCGGCGATGACGACGGGCAGCGGCTTGTAGTTGTGGGCGCTGAAGGCCAGGGTCTGGGCCCGGAGCTGGCCGCTCCTGGTCCCGTCGCCGGGCAGCAGGGGGTCGGTGGTCATGTCCAGGCTGTCGGTGGTCATGTCCAGGCTGTCGGTGGTCATATCTTTCGCCTCCTCAGGCCGCTCTTGCGATGCCGCCCATCTAGACTCTGCTGCTGCCGGGCCGCGCGACTCAGCCGCGAAGCTCGAGCGTGCAGCACTTCGGGCCGCCGCCGGCCTTGCGCAGCTCGGACAGGTCCACACCGACCGGCTCGAACCCGTGCCCGCTCAGCCGGGCCGCCAGGTCGGCGGCCTGCACGGGCAGCACGACATGACGGCCGTCGCTGACCGCGTTCAGGCCGAGTACCTCCGCGTCCGCGTCCGTCGCCTCGATCAGCTCGCTGAACTGCGCGGCCAGCACCTTGCGGCCTGCGTCGTCGAACGCCGCCGGGTAGTAGGCCGCGGTGTCGGCGTCGAGCACGCACAGCGCCGTGTCCAGGTGGTAGAAGCGCGGGTCGACCAGGTGGACGCCGGTGGCCGGCAGGCCGAACGTCGCCTCCAGTTCGGCCGGCGCCGCTGGGTCGGTGCGGAACCCGCTCCCGGCGATCAGCGCGCGCCCGGTGAACAGGATGTCGCCCTCGCCCTCGTTCACCAGCCGCGGCATCCGGATCCTGGTGAAGCCGTGGGCGCGGAACCACTCCAGGTAGGCGACGGCCTCGGCGGCGCGCTCCGGGTGGCGGAACTTCACGCCCAGGACCGTTCCCCCGACGACGGTGGCGCCGTTTGCGGCGAAGACCATGTCCGGCAGGCCCGGGATCGGGTCGATGATCTGGACCGTGTGCCCGAGTTCGAGGTAGATCTGGCGCAGCCGCTCCCACTGGCGCAAGGCCCGGTCCGCGTCGGCTGGCTGGTCCGGCCGCATCCACGGGTTGATGGCGTACGTGACCGCGAAGTGCGACGGAGGGCACATGAGGTAGCTTCGCGCCGAAAACCGCCGTTGCGCCGTGGTGAGCGTGATCAGCTCGTCGGGCGTCAGCGTCTCCTGCGGCGTGCACATCTGCGGTGCGGCCGCGGCCGTTCCGGTCGCGAACGGCTGCCCGGCCCCGGTCACTGTGGTCACCGTCACCTGACCCTCCCTATGACTCCCGCGCTGCCGGCGGGCACACGTCGTTGCGTTGAGTGACTTCAGCTTAGGGGCACCGCAGACAACAGATAATGCGTCCTCTATGCGTATCAGCCTTAAAACGTTGCGATTTTCGCCAGAAAAACAGAGAATCGTTAAGGCGACGAACGGTTCAGTGATGATACATGAACTCAGATGTCAGGCGTGTTAAAGATCCATCGCGGGGCCTGGTGACGTCCCTGCTGAAGACGTCTTTCGCGCCCGTCCGGGTGAGGTTTCCGGGACCCCGGCCGGGGAGGCCGCCGCCCGGTGGTTGCAGATGGTAGCGGAGTGAGTGGACAGCGCTGACCTGGCCGGCATCCCGGCGTGGATCAGCGGGGAGCGCTGACCTTGCCGATGTCCCGGGCCAGGTCGAGGCCGAAGAGCCGGTCCAGGGCCGCGAAGGTCTCGAACTTCGCTCCCGGCGGTACCTCCCGGTCCGCCGCCAGCGCGTCCAGTTCGCGCAGCGCCGCCGGCGTGTCCAGGTCATCCTCGAACGCGGCGGTGACCGCGTCCGCGTATCGCGGGAAGATCGGCGCGCTGGGGGACAGCGCCCACTGCGCGACCGACTCCCGCCAGCGCTGCAGCGTCTTGCCGGCGGCATGCAGCGTGTCCCAGGTCAGGGCCAGGTCGTCACGATAGCGCCGGCCGAGGAAGACCAGCCGGAGGGCCAGCGCGTCAAGTCCCCGGGCCGCCATGTCCGGCAACGCCGGCGGCGCGCTCCCGGGCCCGGCCTCGCGGTGGGCGGCGGCCGTCTCCTGGTGGCCGCCGGCTGCCTTGCGGTGGGCGGCGGCGCTCTGCTGATGAGCTCCGCCCGTGACCGTTCCCGTTGGCGCGGCCAGGAGCCGGGCGAACGCGCGGCCCGCGAACCAGCCGGGTTCGCCGGTGCCGATGTCGAAAGGTGGCGGCCCGCCCGGCCGGCCGCTGGCCCGCCCGGGGGCGACGAATTCGGCCGTCCGCTCGGCCGGCTCGGTCGCGGGCGCGATCCGGGCCGGGGGGTGGATGTTCAGCGCCGCCCGCGCCGCCGCGTGACCGGCGGGCGCGACGGCCTCCGGGGACGTCGCGCCGGTGATCTCGCAGATGGTCGGGACCAGGCTCCGCCGTTCCGCGCACCTGCGGATCAGGTCGGGAAGGAGCCACGCGCGCAGCTGCCCGGGGTCCGGCTCAGCCGGGACCTCCGCGGTAATGGCGAGCACGCGCAGCTCACGGGGGTGGGCCGGCTGGATGCCCGCCACCTGTCCGGACGACACGTCGTACAGCCTCAGCACCCCTCAACCCTACGGCCCCCCTTCCTCGCGTTTGACTGTCCGGTAAGCGGAGGTCCGACACTGGCGTCATGGCCGGTTCTCTCGCGGTGGCCCGTGCAGGGCGGGTTTGGGGAGACTTTTCCGCGGTATTTGCGGAAAAGTCTCCCCACATCACCCCTCGTGGGCTGGGTTGCGCGGCTATCAGCGGGAAACGACGGCGATCAGGGAAACGGTTGTGCGGGGCGGCGGGTGGTGCCGTTGCCAGCGGGGCGCGGCGGACAGAAGGGTTAGGCGAAGGCGGTGAGGCGGGCGGCCGCAGCGGCGACGCGCTCGTCGGTGGCGGTCAGCGCGACCCGGATGTGCTGTGCTCCCGCGGCGCCGTAGAGCTCACCCGGCGAGACCAGGATCCCGGCCTCGGCGAGCATCCGGGCCGATGCCCAGCCGTCCGATCCGGGCCGCGACGCCCACAGGTATAGCCCCGCCTCGCAATCCCCGATGACCCAGCCCGCGGCGGCCAGGGCGGCCAACAGCACGATGCGCCGCGAGCGGTACCGTTCCCGCTGCTCGTCGGCGTGCGCGTCGTCGTCCAGCGCCGCGACCATGGCGGCCTGGATCGGGGCGGGCACGATCATCCCGGCGTGCCGCCGGATCTCGTGCAGCTCAGCGATCAGCCCCGGGTCGCCGGTGACGAAGCCGGCCCGGTAACCGGCCAGGTTGGAGCGCTTGGACAGCGAGTGGACGGCGAGCAGGCCGTCGTGCGTGCCGCCGCTCACCTCCGGGCGCAGCACGGAGACCGGCGACGCGTCCCAGCCCTGCTCGATGTAGCACTCGTCGGAGGCCAGGACCGCGCGGCGTTCCCGGGCCCAACTCACCATCTTGGCCAGGTGCCTGGGGGGCAGCACCTTCCCGGTCGGGTTGGAGGGTGAGTTCAGCCAGGCCAGCCGGACCGGCTGCGGGCCGAGCGCGAGCGTGGCGTCGGTGGCCAGCGGGGTGGCACCCGCGAGCCGGACCCCGATGTCGTATGTGGGGTAGGCCAGCTCCGGGTACACCACCGTGTCCCCGGCCCCGCAGCCGAGCATCGTTGGCAGCCACGCGATGAACTCCTTGGTGCCAATCACCGGCAGGACGGCGTCCGGAGCAACCGTCACGCCGTGCCGCCGCGCCAGCCAGCGGGCCGCCGCGTCGCGTACCGCGGGCGTGCCGCGGGTGAGCGGGTACCCGGGCGCGTTGGCGGCCGCCGCGAGCGCGGCGCGCACCGTGTCCGGCACCGGGTCGACCGGCGCCCCGATCGAGAGGTCGACGATCCCGCCCGGATGGCGTTCCGCCTCCTTGCGGTAGCGCGCGACCCGGTCCCAGGTGAAGGCCGGCAGCCGTGGCGCGAGGGTCAGCTGTCTTCTCCCTGCGGCGGCAGCGCCGCCACCAGCGGGTGGTCCTTGCCGACCTTGCCGGTCTTCGATGCGCCGCCGGGCGAGCCGAGGTCCTCGAAGAAGTCGACGTTGACCTTGTAGTAGTCCTTCCACTGGCCCGGAACGTCGTCCTCGTAATAGATGGCCTCGACCGGGCACACCGGCTCGCACGCCCCGCAGTCCACGCACTCGTCCGGGTGGATGTAGAGCATGCGCTCGCCCTCGTAGATGCAGTCCACCGGGCACTCTTCGATGCATGCCCTGTCAAGCACATCGACGCAGGGCTGCGCGATGACGTAGGTCACGTGTGAACTCCTCTGTCGTCCGGGCTTGGCAGGCTGCGGCCCGGGCTTTACCGTCCGCGATCAGTATGGCGGTTCCGAGTGTGGTTTGCCTTAGTGGAGCAGGATACTTCCGCTGGTGGCACTGGTCGCGCTCGAAGGGCCGGTGTCCGGCAGCCAGCCCTTGATGGCGGTCGGCGCCGTCCATTGATAACCGCCGTAGTGCACATCGCTGATGCCGTAGGCCTCCGCGTGCGTCACCAGCCACGAGGTTACCGCCCACGCATCGGTCGGCTGCACCCGCACGTCCACGCTCGTCGATTTAGCCGAACGGACCGTGCGGAGGCCGGTGACTGGCCTGCCGGCCGCGGGGGCTCCGAACGCCGCGGCCAGGGCAGTTCCGGCGGCGCGCAGGTTCCGCTGGGGCTGCGGCCCGGGGCCGGGCCAGCACCATACGGCGTGCGGCCACTGACCGGTGAACGCGCTGGTGAGCGACGCCGCCATCACGTCGTACTGGGAGTACGCGGAGCCGTCGGCGCTGCGCTGAACGGCCTGGGCGGCCCGGTCGACCGGCATCTGCAGGTAGCCGCGCACGCGGGTCAGCGCGCCGAAGAACTTGGCGGTGGCGTACACCGGATCCTCGAGCTGGCTGGCGGTGCCCCAGCCTTCCGAGGGCCGCTGCTGGAAGACGCCGACCGAGTCAAGGTCGCCGTAGTGCAGGTTGCGCATGTGCGACTCCTGCATCGCCGTCGCGTAGGCGATCGTGACGGCGCGCGCGGGGAGCTGCTCGCTGACGGCGACGCCGGCGATGGTGGCGGCGATGCTGGCCTGCTGCGGATCGAGCGAGACGGCGCTGGTGCCGCTGCCGGCCTGGCAGCCGGGACCGGTCAGGAACGGTGTGACGTGCTGGTAGGCCGAGTACGCGAAATAACCGCCGACGGCGAGCAGGGCGACGGCGCACGCGGCGACGATCGCGGCGCCTTTCCGCCGCGCGCGTCTTCTTCTCGGCACACCACTAGACCGTACCGGCGGGCGCGGCCTGCTGTGGGCGGTGTGGCATGGGACGGCTGTGAGCTGTGTCCCGGCGCGGACCGGGCCACCCGGCGTGGATGTCCGCTCGGTGCGGCGTGCGGCTAAGCTCCGTCGCCATGGACGAGTCATCTGCCGGGGCCGCCGCGAGCGCGGCCGAGCTCGCATCGCCGCTGCCGTTCCGCATCGATGAGCTGTGGGAGCACCGTTCCCGGCTCACCCCGGATGATTCGTCCGCCCGGGCCGAGGTGATGGCCGCGGTCGACCAGCTCGACTCCGGGGCGGCCAGGGTGGCGTGGGCCGACCCCGCCACCGGCCACGTGGTGGTCGACGAGCGGGCCAAGCGTGCCATCCTGCTCGCGTTCCGCCTGCTGCCGATGACCCACTCCCAGGCCGCCGACTTCCGCTACCAGGACCGGGTTCCGCTCAAGACGCGCCTGGACGGGGTGCGGGTGGTGCCGGGCGCGATCGCCCGCTGGGGCGCCTACATCGCGCCCGGCGTGGTCCTGATGCCGTCGTTCGTCAACATCGGCGCCTACGTCGACGAAGGCACCATGGTCGACACCTGGGCCACCGTCGGGTCGTGCGCCCAGATCGGCAGGAACGTGCACCTGTCAGGGGGCGTGGGCATCGGCGGCGTGCTGGAGCCGCCGAACGCGGTGCCCGTGATGGTCGGGGACGACGCCTTCATCGGGTCGCGGAGCATGGTGGTGGACGGCGCCCGGGTCGGCCGGGGCGCCGTGCTGGGCGCGGGCACCATCCTGACCGCGAGCACGCACGTGATCGACGCGCAGACCGGCGACGAACTGCCCCGCGGCGAGGTACCCGAATGGTCGGTCTGCGTCAGCGGGACCCGGACCCGGAGCTTCCCCGGCGGGGACTTCGGCATGCCGTGCGTCCTGGTGCTGAGGCGGCTGCAGGAGGGCGACCGCCACGACAAGGCCACGCTGAACGAAATCCTGCGTGACCATGGCGTGAACGCCTGAGGCCAGCCGGAAGACGGCGGCGGGATTTAGGGTGGCGTCGCGCGGGGAGCGGCGTGAAACACTGCGCCGACGCTATTACCGTGGGGGGACGATGAGCGTGAATTCCGATTCCGACCGGCCGGAGCGCCGCCAGGGGCCAGCCACCCTACGGGGCAAGCAGATCCCGGCGACCACGACGGACCAGCGGCTGCTCGACCGGCGGGGGCCGACCGACTGGGTGCACACCGACCCCTGGCGGGTTATGCGCATCCAGGCCGAGTTCGTCGAGGGGTTCGGCCTGCTGGCGGAGCTGGGGATCGCGGTGTCGATCTTCGGCTCGGCCCGAGCACCGCGCACCAGTGCCGAATACGGGCAGGCCGAGCACATCGCCAGGGGCCTGGCCAAGGCCGGCTACGCGATCATCACCGGGGGCGGCCCGGGGATCATGGAGGCCGCCAACAAGGGCGCGGCCGGGGCCGGCGGCGTGTCGGTCGGGCTGGGTATCGAGCTGCCGCTCGAGCTCGGGCTCAATCAGTACGTCGACATCGGCCTGGAGTTCCGCTACTTCTTCGTCCGCAAGACGGTGTTCGTGAAGTACTCGCAGGCGTTCGTGGTGCTGCCCGGCGGCTTCGGCACGATGGACGAGCTGTTCGAGGCGCTGACCCTGGTGCAGACCGGGAAGATCACCAAGTTCCCGATCGTGCTCGTCGGTAGTTCCTACTGGTCAGGGCTGCTGTCCTGGCTGAAGACCACGATGTGCGCTGCGGGGAACGTGTCGCCCATCGACCTGGACCTGCTGCACGTGGCCGACGAGCCTGACGAGGTGGTGCGCATCATCACCGACGCGCACAATCATCAGGGCTTCGTCCGCGACCTCGACGCCTGACCCGCGGCGGCCCCCCGTGGCGGGCCGGCCTGGCGGCCGGCGAACACGCGGGCCGCACCGCGCCAAACGTCCCTTAGTTGCCACTCCACGTTCCGGGCATGGCACGATTCATAACGTGCCTGTGCTCATGCTGGTGGCCGCGATCGTCATCCTGGCCGGTGTCGTCGTCGTGGCGTTGGGCCGCGGCGGGGAGATGGCCCGCGAGTATCCCGACTACCCGCCCATCGACCTCGGCCCGGTCACCGCGGCCGACGTCGCGCTGCTGCGGCCGCCCTCCGCTGCGTGGGGCTACAACATGCGCGTTACCGATGTGGCACTGGAGACCATCGCCCGGGCCATGACCGAGCGGGACGTCACGATCTCGGCACTGCAGCAGGAGGTCGCCGACCTGCGGGCGGAACTTGCACCGGACGGGAACCGCGGGCCCGGCCCCCAGGAGGCGGCCGCGGACCCGGACGGGCCGGAATCCGGACCAGGATCGACCCAGCCGGAATGGCTCCCGGACGAGGAAGGGCCGGACCCGGACCCGGCCGGACCCCGGGCGGCCGGGCCCCCGTGGGCGGACGCGGACCGGGGCGAGCCCGCGGCGGTCGGCCCGCAGACGGCCGAGACGGAGCCGGCCGGCCCCGAAGCAGCCCCCCAGGAGACGCCTTACGGGGTGCCCTCCCGCGAGGCGGTCGGCCACGATGCCGGAGTGCACCCGGCCTGGGACGACCCCAACGGCCAGGCCAGCTGGGACGAGCCCCACCAGACGCTGGTCTGGGGCGCCGCGCACCAGCGAGCGAAAGCCAGCCGGCTCCAGGAACAGAGTCAGGCGGCCCAGGACGCCGCCGGCCAGGACGCGCCCGAGCCGCCGCCGGTTGACCAGTGGGCCGAAGTCCCCGCCCCGCCGCACTACGAGGAGGCGCGTCAGCCGGCCCAGGCGGAGCACGACCGTGAGTGAGGGCGCGGCGCCCGGCCCGGATGGGCGGCTGCGCTGTCCCTGGGGTCTTAGTACTCCCGAATACGTCGCCTACCACGACAACGAATGGGGGCGGCCGCTGCACGGCGATCAGGCGATCTTCGAGCGGCTCTGCCTGGAGGCGTTCCAGTCCGGGTTGTCCTGGCTGACGATTCTCCGCAAGCGCGAGAACTTCCGCGCCGCGTTCGCCGGGTTCGACATCGCCTCGGTGGCCCGCTTCGGCGACCAGGACGCATCGCGGCTGCTCGCGGACGCCGGCATCATCAGGAACCGGGCAAAGATCACCGCTGCGATCGCGAACGCCCGCGCCGCCCTCGGCATGCCCGGCGGCCTGAGCGAACTGGTCTGGAAGTACGCCGCCGAGGGCGGCCCGGCGCCGCGGACGATGGCGGACATTCCGGCCCAGACGCCCGGGTCGAAGGCGCTGTCCGCTGAGCTCCGCCGGCACGGCTTCACGTTCACCGGTCCCGTCACCGCGTACGCGACGATGCAGGCGTGCGGCATCGTCAACGACCACCTGGCCGGCTGCTTCTGCCGCGCCTCGCCCTGACCCCGGTCAGCCGCCGCCGTGCCCGCCGCGGCCCGGCCAGCCTCTGCCGTCTCCGTCGTGTCCTGGTCCGCTCCGGCCGGCCTGCGGCGGGGACCGTGATGCCCATACGCGGTCAGCGCGGGCGCATATGATGCCGAACGGCACGCGAAATGATGCCCGAACGGCACGGGACCGGGTTTCCGGATCGGAAGACCGTCCTGGCGTGTGCAGGACCATGAGGGCCATTTGTGATCGTTACCGTCACGCTCAACGCCGCGCTGGACGTCAGCTATGAGGCGGACGGCCTGTCGTGGCAGTCGACACGTGATGTTGCCCGGGTCCGGCACCGCGCGGGTGGCCGCGGCGTGGCGGTGGCCCGGGTGCTGCACACGTTCGGCCATGAGGTGCTGGCGGCGGGACTGGCCGGCGGCGCGACCGGTGAGCTGATCAGAGAGGACCTCGGCCGGTCCGGAATTCCGGTCGCGTTCACCGGAATCGACCGCGAGTCACGCCGGGTACTGGAGATCACCGACACCGCGTCCGGGCGGACGATGCGGCTCCGCGAGCCCGGGCCGTACGTGACAACCGAAGAACTGGGCCGGTTCGCCGCTGACTACCGGCGGATGCTCGCCGACGCGACGGCGGTCGTCCTGTGCGGGACGCTGCCGATGGGATTGCCGCCGGAGATCTACGGGTCGCTGGCCGCCTACGCGGCCGAGGCCGGCGTCCCCGTGATCCTCAACGCCGGCGGGAGCTCGCTGCGCTACGCGGCCTCGCGCCGGCCCGACCTGGTAGTTCCCGACGACGCCGATGATGTGTCCAGTCGGCCGGACGGCCCGCAAGCCGGACGAGCCCACGGAGCCCACGGAGCCGGCGACCCTGACGGCGGCGAGGCGGCTGACGGCGGCGGGGCCCCCGCGATCGGTGCTGCCCTGCTGCGGCTCGGGGCATCGGCCGTGGCGGTCCCGTCGGGTCGCCGGGTCAGGGTCGTCACGAAGTCCGGGCGGTGGAATGCCTCGCTGGCCGGCCCGGACGGCCCGGACGGCCCGGACGGCGCGACCCCCGGATCGCTGGGCGCGCTCGTCGCGGGCCTCGTGCCCGGTCTGCTGCTCGGCTGGTCCTGGCCGGATCTGCTCCAGCACGCGGTCGCCGTGGCCGCCGCCGCGGACCCCTCGGGGGACGTGAATCTCGCGGTCTACGAGCGCCTGGTCGACGGCGTGACGGTGGAGACGGCCGGCTAACGGCCCGATGTTCCCGCCGGACAGGTCAGCGGCCACGATCAGGTCGGCGGGGCCGCGGCCAGCCGGGCGTTGCCCGGGACGCGCCGTGAGCCCGTCTTGGTCAGCGCGCGCCCGGCCGATCAAGTGCGTCAATTCGCATGGTCCGGGCCAGCCCCAGTCCGGCACCGCAGCGGCAATCCGGGTTGAACTGCCCTTACTTCAAAGAGTCACCACCTGATTACTGAGCGTGTGCTAAGGTCCGGATTCGGCTCCTCACAGACAGTCAACTCGAGAGCCCTCCCACATACAGTCGAAATGGAGTTGTCTTGTTCAATCGGCGTGTTTTCCTCGGGGGTGCTGCCTCGGCGGCCATCCTTGCATCGAGCGTTCTCACCGCGGGTACGGCCATGGCCGACGCTGCGCCGCAGGCGACGTACACCGCCAGCACGCTGCTGTCCGCTGGCCCGGCGGCCGGTGTGCCCGGTATCGTCGGCGCCTTCGGTGTGTCCGCCGCCGGCGCAGCCGTTTCCGCCAGCGGCAGCTCGGGGTCCTCGTCCACCCCGGGGCACGGCACGATCAGCGTGACCGCCGGCCAGAGCACCGGCACGGCGAGCATCACGAGTAACGGCACAGCGACCGGCGCGACCGGCAGGGTGAGCGGTGCGGTCAGCGGGCTCAGCGGCGCGACCGGCACGGTGAGCGGTGCGGCCAGCGGGCTCAGCGGCGCGACCGGCACGGTGAGCGGTGCGGCCAGCGGGCTCAGCGGCGCGACCTCCGGTGTCTCCGCTGTCTCGGGCGCCTCGGACCTGGGCAGCACGGTATCCGGTTCGGTCGGCTCGGCCACTGCCGTGGTCCCGGCCCTGGGCGCAGTGGCGAGCGTGAGCGGCGGCGTTAGCTCGTCGATCGGCGGTTCCTGAGCCTCGGGCCCGCAGCATTGAAGGTCCCGCGCCTGAACGCTGTGGCGCGGGACCTTTCAGGTGCAGCCCGGCATCCGGGCCGTGGCCCAGGCTGCATCCGTGGCCCACGCACATCTGACGTCCCTTGAACCTCGCGAGCGTCAGGGGGTCAGGGCGACGGTGGCCCCGGTTTCGTTCAGCAGGCGGTGGCACCCGGCCATGTCGCGGAACCGCGCGAGGTCGCCGCGTACCCGCGCGCAGGGTCCCTCCGGCCCGGTGAGCGTGGCCCCGTCGGCCTCCACCGCGACGATCTCGCCGCCGGTACGCAGCAGCACGGGGCCGTTCCGGTGCGCCGAGATCGCGACCCGGCCGGCCCCGATGTCCGCGAGAATGCCAGCCGGGTCGCCGGCGCTGGACTCCACCCAGGTGGTGGGGGTCCCCGGCGGCGCGTCCGACCCGGTCCGGTGCCAGTCGCTGCCGCCGACCGGGACGGCGCCCGGATCCCACGCGCGCCACCAGGACAGCGGCGTGGTCCAGGTCAGGTCGAGCCAGCTCCAGTGCCACACCTCCACCAGCGGGGGCCGCTCCGGCATCGCGTGCATCCAGCTCACCGGGCCCGCGATCGGGTGGTTGACGGACAGCAGGCCGCCCCGGTCCTGGGTAACCTTCAGCCACTCGGCCGCCGGCCGGCGGAAGTCCACCCAGCCGACGTCGCCCAGCGCTCCGGCGTGCCCCCCGCTCGTGGTCACCTCCTGGCCGGGGATCAGGGTGATGCCGTAGCGGCGGGCGGCCGGGGGAAGCTCCCGGTGGTGGCTGACGGTGTTGTGATCGGTGACGGCGATGAAGTCCAGCCCGCTTTCCGCGGCGAGGCGGGCCAGCTCATCGACGGTGAGCGCGCCATCGGAATGGACCGTGTGCGTGTGCAGGTCCCCGGCGAGCCAGCGCCGGCCGTCGCTGGCCGGGAGGCTCCGGCGCGGCGGCCGTTCCGGCACCGGGGGTGCCTGCGCCGGCGGGCCGAGCAGTCTGCCCCGGGTCTGGATGACGTCCGCCGTGAGCTCGAAGGGGAGCCCTCCCGGCGGAACGCGGTGCAGGCCGACGATCGCCTGCCACCGGCCCGGTTCCAGCTGGCCGGGGAGATAGCCGGGCGTGGCCTCCTCGGCGGTGATGATGAAGCTGTCCCGCGCCCCTCCGGACCAGCCGCGGAAGCCGTCAGGCCCGGCGCAGCCGAGATCCAGCACCCCGGCCGCGCGGTCATAGCGCAGCGTCACTCGCACGGCCCAGGTCCCCGGCGGCACCTCGACAGGAAGGTAATGCCACGGCGAGGCGAACTGATCCTCCGGAGTCCACTGTCCCGCGTGCCGCGTCGTATGCGCCATGCGCCCATCTGACCAGATCAGAGTCCCGTTCCCGGCACCCGGGTCCCGCCCGGTGCCCGTCGGGTCCAGGGCGGCACGTTTCAGGTAGGCGGAACGTGCAGGCCATCCTCCGCGATCAGGGCCCGACCACCTCGGGCGTGCGCACGGCCGGGGCCGCGTGGTCCCTCCCATCAGGCCGGCCGGGACTCCCGGCCGGCCGCGCGGGCACCATGGCGGGCGCGGCGGCCGCGGCGCTGAGCGCGTCGATGAGCCGGATCGTGGCGGGGGAGTCGGGCGGCTCGCCGTACTGCAGGGCGAACACGCGCCGCCGCGCGCCGGGCAGTTCGGCGGTGCGGATCGCCGGGTGCCGGGCCGCCCGCAGCGCCAGGTCGGGCAGCGCGGCCACGCCGAGCCCGGCGGCGACGAGTGCCTGCACCGCCACGTAGTCGTCGGTGGTGAAGGCGATCTTCGGGGTGAAACCGGCCAGCGAGCACTGCGTGATCAGGTGCACGCGGCACCGGTCACAGCCCGCGATCCACCGGCGGCCAGCGTACCGGGCGAGGTCGGCGACCTCGGGCCCGCCGGGATGCCGCCCGTCCGGCCAGCCGGCGTGGTCACCCTCGGCGGAGGGCCGGGCCCGGGTCACGAGATGGACGGGCTCGTCCAGCACGAGGCGCCCCCGCGTGCCGTTCTCCTCCGGGCCGGCCGGCACGGGGAGGGCGGTCCCCTGCACGTGCCGGAAGACGAGGGCGACGTCGACGTAGCCGGCCCGCAGCATACGCAGGGCCTCGGGCGGCTCGGCCTCGGTCAGCCGGACGTCCATCCCCGGGTACTCCGCCCGCAGCAGCGCGGCCGCCGCGGGGACGATCGTGCCGAGTGCGGAGGGGAACGCCGCGAGCCGGACGCGCCCCGCGCTCAGTCCCGCGTGCGCGGCCAGCTCGTTCTCCGCGGCGTCCAGGCGGCCCAGTACCTCGGCCGCCCGGTCGGCGAGCAGCCGCCCGGCGTCGGTGAGCCGGATGCCCCGGCCGGCCCGCTGGATCAGCCGGACGCCGGTCTCGGATTCCAGCCGGGCCAGGTGGTGGCTCACCGAAGGCTGCGCGTAGTTCAGTTCCCGGGCGGCGGCGGTCACCGATCCGTGCCTGGCCACCGCCGCCAGGACGCGCAGCCTGGTGACGTCGAGCATGTTACCGACTATAGATGAGGTGAATTTGTTCGGCATGAGAGCCATAAAGTGCCTATGTCGCGGCAGAGGCGCCCCTGCACCGGCGCGACGCCATCACCGGCGGCCCCGCGCCGGGTGGCCAGCGTGAGCGTGTCCCCGGAATTTCGGGCGAAGTGCTGGTTGAGGATCGTCTGGCCGTTGTCACTTCCGGCGAAGTTGTTGTTGGCGGACGCGCCGAACTGCATCCACAGCGTGATGAGGCACGCGGTGCCGACGAGCCACGCGGCCAGGGTTGCCGGGGTGGCCCACACCTTGCGGAGTACTCCACCGGGAGTAGCGTTCGCGTTCGTGAAGCACGAGGCGCCAAATCCAGGAAGTATCGGGCACTGGGAGACGACGCTGGCGCGGCACGCGGACGCGATCGGATCGAATGTGCTGCGTGAGGACCTCCCGCTGCCGGTGTGTGTGCTGCGCGCGGCGGCGCTGGAGCGCAACCTGGCCCGGTTCCAGCGCTACAGTGACGAGGCGGGCGTCCTGCTCTGCCCGCACGCCAAGACGTCCATGAGCCCGGCTCTGTTCCAGCGCCAGCTCGCCGCCGGGGCCTGGGGGCTGACCTTCGCGACCGGCCCTCAGCTGCGGGTGGCGCGGGACCACGGCGTCCCGCGTGTCTTCTACGCCAACCAGCTCATCGGCGCCGCGGACATCCGCTACGTGTGCGGCGAGCTGCGCCGCGATCCCGGCTTCGACTTCTACTGCCTGGTCGACTCGGTGGCCGGCGTCCGGCTGCTCGCCGAGCGCGTCGCGGCGGCCCAGCCGGGCCGCCGCGTCAACGTGCTCGTCGAGGGCGGCCACGCCGGCGGCCGGTGCGGCGTCCGCGACCTAGCCACGGCGGTCGAGGTAGCCGAGGCGGTCCGCGCGGCCGGCGCGCACCTGGCCCTGGTGGGCGTCGAAGGTTTCGAGGGGCTGCTGCGGTCCCGGGACGACGCCCGCGAGCCGGCCGTCAGGCAGTACCTCCGGTTCCTGGTGGACGTCGCCGGGGCGTTCGACGCGCGGGACCTGTTCGGCGACGGCGACGTGCTGCTGACGGCCGGCGGCAGCGTCTTCTTCGACCTGGTCATCGAGGAGCTGACGGCGGCGCGGCTGCGGCGGCCGGCCCGGGTCGTGCTGCGCAGCGGCTGCTACCTGATCCACGACTGGGGCGCGTACGGGCGGGCGCTGGACGATGTGCACGCGCGCACCGGATCGGCCCGGCCCGGCCTGGAGCCCGCGATCGAGGTGTGGGCCCAGGTGCTCTCGGTGCCCGAACCGGGGCTCGTGATCGTATCGGCCGGGCGGCGGGACTTCGGCCAGGACTCGGGGAACCCGGTGGCGCTGGCGCACGTCCGCCGCGGCTCGGTGCAGCGCCGCTCGCTGGACGGGGCGGGCTGGCAGATGGCCGCCGTCAGCGACCAGCACGCGCACATGGCCGTCCCGCCGGAGCACGGCGTGGAGGTCGGCGATCTGGTGGCGCTGGGCCCGTCGCACCCGTGCACGACCCTCGACAAGTGGCGCACCCTGTACCTGGTCGACGACGACTACACCATCACCGAGGCGGTCCGGACGTTCTTCTGATGGCCTACGGCGGTGCCGTCCGCCAGCGTGGCCTCCGCGCTGGCGGATGCGGTCATCCCATTCCTCCACGCCGCAACCCTCCGGCCATTTCCGTGATCGTGTGACAAAAGCCGCATGATTACGCTTAATTAACGGAGAACCGCACCCGGCCGAGAAGAATTAACGGCACCGCTGGGAGGCTGCCGCCATTCTTGTCCGGTCCGTCCTGGGGGGCCGCCGTCCGGACACCGCCGCCGTCCGGCCTGCGCCGTCTGGCCGCCCTGAGTCGCCGTCGGCCGTGGCCGTCGCAGCGCGCCGCCGAGCGCGGGCCCAGAATTTCCTCGCTCCGCGGACGGGGCCCGGTGCTTCTCCTCCCAGCTGTCACTGACCTGCGCGAACCTGCCGGATAACAAGTTTTCCGGGCTCAGGCAGAAAGTTAGTTGGCCGGGGTGTAAACCACCTGCAGAAGGGCCGCGTCACACTTATGAGGCCCGGCGAAAGCGGGACGTCGGGCCTCTTCTACGTCTGGCTCACCGGCGGGCGATTCCCCAGCCGGATAGGCCGGAGCCCTGAGCGGGGCACGGGTCTGCAACGGCCGCATGAGCGGCGGTTGCAGGCCCGTTCGTATTTCCCGGGTGGAGGGTCCCGGGCGGGCCAGCCCCGGGCGGAGGGCAGTGCCATGATCGGGCGTTGTGACACGTATCGATTCCCGCCTGCCGGTGGCCCGCCGTGGTGCCGGAT
>Ga0335085_10002859_pt1 | contig 31212 bp, 23 predicted proteins | sample Lox_Sample_45_FD_206712 | JGI IMG/M metagenome (GOLD analysis project Ga0335085, IMG submission 206712) | Soil microbial communities from Loxahatchee National Wildlife Refuge, Florida, United States - Lox_Sample_4.5 | ecosystem: Environmental > Terrestrial > Soil > Wetlands | place: USA... | reverse complement strand
GGAAGTCCATGGCGTCGTCGATGGAATTGGCGTGGACGAGGCTAAGGACGGGGCCGAAGATTTCGGTGTTGGCGAGCTGAGAATTGGAGGGCAGGCCGTCGAGAATGGTGGGAGTGAGGAAATTGCCAGACTCGTGATGGGGGATTTTGGCGCTGCGACCGTCGAGGATGGCTTTGGCGCCATCGGCTTCGCCGGCGGAAATTAGAGATTCGATGCGGCGTTTGCTGTCAGGCGAAATGACGGGACCCATCTGAACGCCGGGCTCGAGGCCGTTGCCGACCTTGATCGAAGAAGCCGCGTGAGCGATGGAATCGCGGAAAGTCTTTTGTGCTTCGCCGATGGTGACGGCGATGGAGACGGCGAGGCACCGCTGGCCTGCACAGCCGAAAGCGCTATCGCTGATGATTTGCGTGGCGAGTTCCATATCGGCGTCGGGAAGAACGATGACGTGATTTTTGGCGCCACCCTGGCATTGGGCGCGCTTGCCGGCGGCGGCGGAGCGCGTGTAAACGTGCTTGGCGACGGGAGTGGAGCCGACGAAGCTGATGGCGCGGACTTGCGGATGATCGCAAAGAGCGTTGACCACGTCCTTGCCGCCGTTGACGAGATTGACGACGCCTTTGGGGAGGCCAGTTTTTTCAAGGAGCTCGAAAGCGCGAGCCATGCTGAGCGGGACGCGCTCGGAAGGCTTCATGATGAAGGTGTTGCCGCAGGCGATGGCGTAGGGGAGGAACCAGTAGGCGATCATTGCGGGAAAATTGAAAGGAACGATGGCGGCGACGACGCCGAGCGGCTGGCGGATCTGCATTTCGTCGACGCCGGGAGTGACGTCTTCGAGATTGTAGCCCTGCATCATCATGGGGATGCCGCAGGCAACTTCGACGTTTTCGATGCCGCGGCGGAGCTCGGCTTTGGCTTCGGAGAACGTCTTGCCGTTTTCAAGGGTGATGAGGCGGGAGAGCTCGTCGATGTGCTCTTCGAGGAGATTTTTGAGTTTGAAGAGATATTGGACGCGCTCTCCGGGAGGAGTGCGGCGCCAGGATGGGAATGCCGCGGAGGCGGCTTGGACGGCGACATCGACGTCGGCGGAGGAAGACATCGGAGTGCGGGCGATGAGTTCGGAGGTGGCGGGATTGGTGACGTCAAAGAAGTCGGTGGTGGAGGAACGGCGCCAGGAGCCGTTGATGTAGTTCTGAAGGTCGGTGACTTGGGTGAGTGGGGCGGTGGTCATGGCGGTGCTCCTTGGGATAGTGCGATGAGGGATAGTTTAGCAAGAAAAAGAGGGCGAGACGCAGGGGCACGGAGGAACAGAGGTACAACGAAGAAGCGCAGTCAAGACAGAGAGTGACTTTTAGGCTGGGCGTCGGAGTAGATACGGTAGGAGAGCCAGGAGAGGGCGGCTAACATGCCGAGGAAGCCGAGGTCGCGCATGGTGTGGCCGATTTGCTGGTCGCGGGCGAGAACATGCCATTGGGTGAAGAGGATGGTCCAGTCGCTTTCCTCGGAGCCGACGAGGGGCATGGCGGAAGTGCGGGCATCGGACATGTAGGCGCCGATATAGAGGAAATTTTCGAAAAACCAGAAGCTGCAGAAGGCAACGGCGGTGGTTTCACGATTCCACCAGAAATAGCAGAAGCAGAGGAATGGGACAATCAGTTCGCCGAGGGTGCCGCCGAGAATCGTGATGGTGTAGCCGAAGGGGGCAAAGACCATGTGACCGCCTTCGTGAATGATGAGGTTGGCGTAATCGATGACAAGAAAGCCGGAATGGTCAGCGACAGCGTAAAGGAGGAAGAGAAGATAGAACACGAGCCAAGAAATTCCGGCGAGGCGGGAGACTGGCTTCCAATCGGGAAACTCTTCGAAGAGGGGCATGAATACAACCTACCGCAGAGAATGGGGGAGCTAACGCGGGAGAGAGGCGAGAGCTTCGTAAGCGGCACCCAGGAGCGGGGCGGATTCGTTGAGAATCACGGAAACGGGAATATCGCGTAACAATGTTTCGAATTTCCATTTGTCCTGGAACGCTTGGAAGAAAGTGCCATCCTTGATTTTGTCGATGATTTTGACGGCAATCCCCCCGGCCACGTAGACGCCGCCGAGGGCGAGAACTTTAAGAGCAAGATTGCCGGCCTCGGAGCCGTAGATGTCGGTCCAGAGATTTAAAGTTTCGACACAAACGGGGCACTCTTTTGAAAGGCCGAGGCGAGTAATTTCCGGGGCGGGATCCGTGCCTGGATCCTCGAAGGCAGGGTGAATGACATTGGGGGCGAGAAACTCGTGGAGAGTGCGGAAGCCGCGGCCGGAGAGAATCAGTTCCCAACTGACTTGCGGATAGCGGCGGCGCATGAAGCGGAGAAGTTCGATCTGCTGCTCGGTGTGGGGCGCGAAATCGGAATGGCCGCCTTCGGAAGGGACAACGCGATATCGCGCACCGTCCCAGACGAGAAAAGACTGGCCAAGTCCAGTGCCGGCAGCGAGAAGTGCGCGCGTGCCGCCGGGCTCGGGTTTGCCCGGGTTGAGGACACAGAATTCTTCGGGGGCGAGATACTCGACGCTATGACCGGTCGCGCCCAAATCATTTAAAAGAACGACATCGGAAAGATTGAGCTCGCTGGCGAGGGTGGCGCCATCGACGGTCCAGGGGAGATTGGTAGCGCGTACGCGATTGTTGATTACAGGACCGGCAACGCCAAAACCGGCTGCGCGGACACGTTCGGTTGTCATGTGGGGCGCAGCTTGAAGAGAGAATTCGCGGACGATCAGGTCAAACTGAGCAAAATCCTTGCTTGCAAAGCGTTGCTTGAATACGGGAGTGAGCTTGCCGTTTTTTTCGGAGAAGAGCGCCAAATTGCACTTCGTACCGCCAACGTCTCCCGCGATGATCACCTATTTCTCCCCATTAAACTGTTTCTTGCTGTCCGCAACCGGACGCGCGGTCACGGGTTGTGCCACTGCCTGCCGTCGCGTTCCAGTAAGGCATCCGATTCGCGCGGGCCCCAGCTTCCAGCAGGATATTCGGGGACCTTGGCGCTTCTGGCGGCGCTCCAAACATCGAGAATTGGATCGACGAGCGCCCAAGCAGCTTCCACGTTGTCGCCACGATCAAAAAGTGTGGCGTCACCGCGCAGGCAATCGTTGACGAGCGTCGCGTATGCGCTGCGAGACGGTTCTCCAAAGCCTTCCTTGTAACTGAAATTCATGTTTACGTTGCCGATGCGCATTTCTGTGCCCGGGCGTTTGGCGCCAAAGGAAACGGAGATGCCCTCTTCGGGCTGAATGTTAAGAATGAGGCGATTCGGAGCGATGTCGCGTTCGCGAAAGACGATGTGGGGAGCGCAGCGGAATTGAATCATGATTTCGGTGCTGCGCTTGGCGAGGCGCTTGCCGGTGCGCAAATAAAAGGGGACGCCGGCCCAGCGCCAGTTGTCTATAAGCAAGCGGGCAGCGACGAATGTTTCCGTGCGAGAGGACTGGCTAACACCAGGCTCCTCACGATAGCCAGGCAAAGGCTTTCCATCGAGCTGGCCGGGCGCGTACTGCCCCCGGACGACGGATTGGGCAACCATCTCGAGATCGAAAGGACGGATGGATTGAAGAACTTTTAGCTTTTCGTTGCGGACGGCGGTGGCGTCAAAGGAGGCAGGCGGCTCAACGGCGACGAGCGAGGTGAGCTGGAGAACGTGGCTTTGGATCATGTCGCGAAGAGCGCCAGCGGTTTCGTAGAAGCCGCCGCGGCGCTCGACGCCAAGAGTTTCCGCAGCGGTGATCTGGACACAGTCGACGTAGTTGCGGTTCCACAAAGGCTCGAAGATGCCGTTGCTGAAGCGAAGAACAAGCAAGTTCTGGACCGTGTCTTTGCCTAGATAGTGATCGATACGGTAGACCTGTTTTTCCTCGAAGACATTGAGAACAGTCTGGTTGAGTTCCTTGGCGGTGGCGAGGTCTCGACCAAAGGGCTTTTCAATAATGATGCGCACCCAGGAGTTTGACGAAGAAGGGCGGGCCAGTCCAGCGCGGCCGAGCTGCTCGACGATATGCGGGTAGACTTCCGGCGGAGTGGAGAGATAGAAGAGACGGTTCCCCCCCAGTTTTTTTTCGGCTTCAAGTTGCGCAAGGCGTCTGGCGAGTTGCTCGTAAGCTTGCGAATCGGAATAATCGCCAGAGTTATAGTAGAGACAGGAAGCGAACTCGTTCCATTGCTTGGGATCGACAGGGCCGAGCTCAGACATAGTCTTGGCGGCTTCGCCGGCGGTGGCGCGGAAAGCGTCGTCAGTCATGGGGGTACGAGCAAAGCCTACGATGACATAACGGGAACCGAGGGAATTGTGAACAGCAAGATCGTACATCGCGGGAATCACTTTGCGCTTGGCCAAATCGCCGGATGCGCCAAACAGCACGACAGCGCAAGGCTCTGCTGTGCCGCCATAAAGACTTCCGGAACGATTGTTATCTTCGGCCATTGATCTCCTCAGCCCGCCTGGTGATCAAAATTCCAAACACCGGGCGCAGGAAACTATACCTCAACGCCATGACTCCTCAGCTCGGCGCGCAATTGTCCGGCATTCTGATGGTGGATCACGTTCATACCGAGTCGGCGTGGGCATTCGAGATTCAACGGCCGGTCATCGATGAAGATGCACTGGTCCGGAGGGCGCTGGGTGACCTCGAGAGCGATCCGGAAGATGGTTTCTTCGGGCTTGCGGGCGCGCACATAACAGGAGCTGAAGAAGACGAGAAAATCGCGGCGCAACTGGAAGGCTTCGATGCGGTATTGATTTAGTTCCAAAGGTTCGTTGTTTATGGAACCGATGAAATACCTGCCGGTGCGAGCGGCGTCGACAAGAACGGCGCGAGTGTCTGGGTACTCTCTGGATTGAGCAAACAGGAAGGCGGTGAACTCTTCGCGAGTAAAAGAGCGAGCACGATAGAAGAGAGTGCGGTCGAGATATTCATTGAGCGTAATGAGGCCGGAATCGAAGGCAGGAAAAGACAGGTCGTGGCGGTCCTGAAATTCCTCGTAATCGAAACGGAAAGCGGCGGCAGCTGCTCGACGCGAGCCACGGTCCCAGCCGTTGGTAAGAATGACACCGCCGATGTCCCAGAACAGCGTCGTAATCTCAGCCAAAGCACGGCCCTCCGCTCACGCTGCAAAGTCAACTATGATAAACGTTTTGAGTCAAGAAAACACGTTAATGGCTTGTTTCAAACGGTTCAAACGACGGGAAGAGAGGGCGAGCCGACGGTTCACTTCCGGAGACACCTCGACGTTGATAAGAACAAAGTGGGCGTTTTCCGGTTGGCGTCTGTTCCAAGGAAATTGAAGACCTGGCTACTGTTTCAGGTTCGGGTTTGGATTTGGTTTGGGTGCGGGAACTGCAGGCTGAACTTCGGCCTTGGGCTGAATGGACATGAGCTCAACCTCGAAGATGAGGGTCGCGTTTGGACCGATACCGCCACCAGGGCCACCTCGTTCGCCATAGGCAAGATCGGGGGGGATGAAGAGTTGCCACTTTGACCCGACTGGCATGAGTTGAAGGGCCTCTGACCAGCCCTTGATGATACCGGTGACGGGGAAAGTCGCAGGCTGGCCGCGCTTGTAAGAGCTGTCAAACTCCGAATTGTCAATGAGCGTACCCTTGTAGCTGCAGACGACGGAGTCTGCAGCAGTGGGCTTGGGGCCCGTTCCTTCCGACAAGATTTTATATTGCAGGCCGCTGGGGAGGGTCACGACTCCTTCCTTCGTTTTGTTTTCAGCCAGGAAAGCTTCGCCTTCCTTTTTATTGGTCGCCGCCAGCTCTTGAAGCTTTGCTTCCCGCTTGGCACGCAAGTCGGTTTGGAGAGCGGTAAGCGCGGCGCGCACTTCGTCGTCCGTCATCAGGGTCTTGCCACCGGCCAAACCGTCCCGCAGGCCGCGAACGAGAATGCTTGAATCAATGTCCACAGAATCTTTGTGCATGCTTCGGCCAATGTTCAGACCTATGGCGTAGCTGGCTTTGTCCTTCTCCGTTTGGAGGGCCAGAACGGCGGGCTTTTTTGCCGCCGCGGTCCCCTTCCTGGCCGAGTGGGGAGTGGTGGGCTTCCCAGCCGAAGATGGTGGAGTACTCGCCGGAGGAGTTTGTTGTGCCTGAGCAGTACCGAGCAAAATCATCCCGGACGCAAAAGCTGCTGTCACTAACATGAGTGGTTTTCGCATAGTTGTATTGTCACATTAGGTCCGACTGGCCGCAAACGTCCAATGCCAGTTGAGGAGGATGAATGGTTAATGAAGCGCGCACGGACGGTTCGTTGGATTGAGAATAGGGCGGCGCTTTATGAGGCGGAGCGGACTAGGCAATTCGGCGTAGTTGCAGTATGTTGAGATTTGGCAATCTCAATGAGGTGATACGAATGGCGAATGAATCTTGTGATCCCGTGCCGGCGCCGAGCGAGCCAGCGAAGGCCGGAACGCGCATGGTGATGTGCGTAAAATTCGGAAAGGAGCTGCCGGGGCTGGACCGCGTGCCGTGGAGCGGCGAGCTGGGGAAGCGCGTTTACGAGAATGTCTCGAAAGATGCATGGAAGCTGTGGATTGAGCATTCGAAGATGCTGATGAATGAATACCGGCTGAATCCGATCGATCCGAACTCGCAGAAGATCATGAGCGAGCAAATGGAACAGTTTTTCTTTGGTGCCGGGGCGAAATTGCCGGAAGGATACGTGGCGCCGAAGGCGAAGGGCTAGCTACCTGTCGCAGGGAGCCGGCCTGCCGCGGGATGCTGGACGGGCAGCCGAGCAGCTAGATCAAAATGTAGTTTCCCGTGAGCCGTACGAATCGCCACTTCAACCTCTTCAGGCGTATTGGCTCTGGCAAATAAAAATCCAAGATAACTTGAACCTTCCGGCCACGCGGCGATGTAGTCGTGAAGGCGGGCGGTGATTTCCAGAGCCGTGATTCCGGGGACGCTGCACGCGGCGTATTCGCCTTCTACCTTTTCGAGGATGCCACTGTGGGGAACGGGAATCATCAGAACGCCGGAGGCGGATTGTTCGCGCGGCCAATCGCTGCCGGGCAAATTGAGGGCGTGGCGAAGGAGCAGTTCTTCGAGGCCGACTGATTGAGCGATCGATGCAGGAGAAAATCGCAGCGCTCTCGCGCAAAGACCACCGATCGGGCGAGGAGCGACTTCGAGCGGCCAAACAGCCTCGTCATTTACGCGGAATTCCGCGTGAACGGGACCGTGCGAAAGGCCCAGCGCGCGGACGGACTCGACTGCGCAACGTTTGATTTCGCGCTGTTGCGAATCGGCCAGCCGTGAAGGGGTGACGTAGATAGTTTCTTCGAAGTAGGGACCTTCCAGCGGATCAGGTTTATCGAAAATGGCAAGGACGCGGAGCTCGCCCTCCGTAAGCAAACCTTCGACGGCGACTTCCCTGCCCGGAATATATCCTTCAACGAGAAGTTGATCGAGATTGGGCTCGAGAGTCGCGCGAATTTCCGGAGATTCCAGTAGACGGCCAATGCGCGCGACGGCAGAGATGAATTCTTCGTGCGAGCCGGCGCGGATTACTCCCTGGCTGGCCGAGAGCGAGAGAGGTTTTGCAACGCAGGGGTAGGAAATGCCGAGCAGCGATGGCTCCGGCGCGGGATGGAGTGGGACAGCGCGAAACCACGGCACGCGGAGGCCTGCTTCGCGGAAGACCTCGCGCATGCGGAGCTTACTGCGGCAGGCTTCGACAGAAGCAGGATGGTTGTAGGGGATGCCTAGCCCACGCGAGGTATAGGCGGCAGCGACGGCGGGACGATCGCCAAGGGCGAGAACACCGTCCACGTTCTGACCGCGGACGGATTGCAGCACAGCATCGGCTGCGGCTTCCGGTGATTCGAAATGAACGGGGATGGCACGATCTCCCCAGGGATCATCGAGCTGGTGGCAGCGATCCGTAACGTAAACCACATCGATGCCTAGCTTTTGCGCGGCTGCGTCGAAGCTGCGCGTTTGGTAGCCAAGTTTGGCGGTGAAGATGATAAGTCGAGGCATCTGCTTTTATTTTGAAAGATTGTCGGGCATTGGGGCTAGACGTAGGTGCCCATGGCCGGGAGCGGTTCTTCCACTTTCTTTGAAGCTTGACCGATGAAGACAAATTGCTCGCGTGTTGGCTCGGCGCAGCAGTACCAGGGTTCGCTGAGAAACGGGACGGCAGCCACTGGCGTGGGTGGGGATTGGATGTTAGGAGCGTCGAGGCCGGCGGCAGCGTGCGCGGCTTTCCAAATGCGCTCGAAGACCGTTGCGCGCGATTCCTTTTTGCGATCGCCCTCGGCGGCGATGGCCTGCACCGTTTCGCTGAGCGCGTCGACGCGTGGATCGGAGTGTTTCCACGGATAAAAAAGGGATTCTGCATCGAATGTGCGGAGGTGGCCGCGCACGTCGTCCAGTTCGAGGAGGCGAGAGCCCTCCGGAATGAGTAGGCGGATGCCAAGTTGGATGGGCGCGACATTTTCTATCAATGATTCCGCGTGGATGACGCGAAGCAGATCGAGATAGGTATCGAGCGTGGTCCATTGCGTGAATGGGACGAAGGTGGGGTGAAGAGTCATGCCAAGCGCGCGAAAAAGGCGGACGACTTGCAGAAAATCCTCGCGCGTGTGGCCTTTATCGAGAGCGCGGAGAACGGCATCATCGACATACTCGACCGCGCTAATGACAAACAGGCAGCCAGTTTCTTTCAGCTGTGGGACGTGCACTTCGTATTTTTTGAGATGCTCGATTTTTATGGTGACATCGTAAGTTATGCCTGGGAATTCGCGGTGAAATTCCTCGACGAGCTCGAGCGCATGGCGGATGCCGTTGAAAAAATCGGGATCGCCGAAGGAGATGTGCTGGGCTCCGGCGGCGACTTGCTGGCGAATATCCTGCATTACGACATCGCGGTTGACGATACGAAATACGCCTTTGTAGACGGGGACGATGGGGCAATGGCGGCAGAGATGTTTGCAGCCGCGACTGGCCTCGGTCGAGCCAACGAGGCGGAAGCCGCTACCGGGAATAATGAGATGGGCGTATTTCTCGATGGGCGGCATCCCTGAGCGGTCGGGAACTTCGAAGGAAAGCCGCTCAAGCGAGACGGGCGACTGAGGCAGAGAAGCCATGCCTTGTTCCGGGCGATCATTGCTTTGCAAGCGCTCTGCGAGTTTCGCGAGTGCGCGCTCGAACTCGCCCCCAAGAATGGTTGCAATGCCGAGCGTTCGCAGGTATTCGGCATTCATCAGGGCATAGAGGCCATAGCAACAATAGTGAGCCAACTGATTTAGTTGGCGAAGCGAGGGGATCAGTTTTGCAGCAAGCCGCGTGGCCGTGTGCATGGGCAAGTAGATGGCAATCAAACCGGCGCCGCGAACCGCCGCTTCATCGAGAGACTGTCGAGAGAGATCGAGGCAGACGACTTCATGGCCGCGCTTGCGCAGCCAGGCAGCGGGAGAAGCGAGGCCAAAAGGCTGCCGGCCCAATTCGTAGGTGGAAATAAGTACGATATTCATGCCAGCTCCAGTATAACTGGCTGTCCGCCGCTGGGAATCGTTTTCGGTTATCATAGAAGTTCGCTGACTTGACGGAAAGGACCGCGAGAATGGCCATCGCCGCAGGGAATTCCTTCGGAACACGCGACAAATTAAATGTTGGCGCGCAGACGTTTGATATTCACCGGCTCGAACTGCTTGAGAAAAAAATTCCGTGCCATTTGGCGAAATTGCCGTTTTCTCTGCGTATCCTTCTGGAAAATCTGCTGCGTTGCGAGGATGGGCGGTTTGTCCGGCCGGATGACATTCGCGCGTTGGCGAACTGGAAACCCGGAGCGGCAGAGAAAGAGATCGCATTCATGCCTGCGCGCGTGCTCTTACAGGATTTTACCGGCGTGCCTGCGGTAGTCGATTTGGCGACGATGCGCGAAGCCATCAAGCGCATGGGCGGAAGTCCACGGCTGATTAATCCGCTTTTCCCGGCCGAATTAGTGATCGATCATTCCGTGCAGGTGGACAGCTTTGGCAAATCCAACTCGTTTGATTTGAATGCCGAACTGGAATTCCAGCGAAATATCGAACGCTACGCTTTTCTGCGTTGGGGACAGACCGCGTTTCAGAATTTCAAGGTCGTGCCGCCTGACACCGGTATCTGCCATCAGGTGAATCTCGAATACCTTGCGCGAGTGGTTTGCGCGATGCCTTCGGGAAGCAGGGTCGAGGCATATCCCGATTCAGTCGTGGGCACGGATTCGCACACGACGATGGTGAATGCGCTTGGCGTGTTCGGCTGGGGAGTCGGCGGGATTGAAGCGGAAGCAGCGATGCTGGGTCAGCCGTCCTCGATGCTGATTCCAGATGTGGTGGGATTCCGCTTGCATGGAAAACTTCGCGAAGGCGCGACCGCGACGGACCTGGTGTTGACGGTTACGGAGATGTTGCGGAAGAAAGGTGTCGTCGGGAAATTCGTAGAGTTTTGCGGGACGGGCCTTTCCAGCTTGAGCATTCCAGACCGCGCAACGATAGCAAATATGGCTCCCGAGTACGGCGCGACGATGGGTTTCTTCCCTGTGGACGCGGAGACGTTGGCGTATCTGCAATTCACGGCACGCGGCCCCGAACAGATTGCACTGGTCGAAGCGTATTGCAAAGAGCAGATGCTATTCCGCACGGATGAGATGGAAGATCCCATCTTCAGCGACAAGCTGGAACTGGATCTTGCGAGCGTGGAGCCGACAGTTGCAGGACCGAAGCGGCCACAAGACCGCGTGTCGCTGCGGAATGCAAAGAGTTCTTTCCAGAAGGTTGTCGGGGAAACGCCCGGCAAACACATCGCGGTACGAAACAACGGCGACTCGTTTGATCTTTCGAGCGGGGCAGTGGTGATTGCGGCGATTACGAGCTGTACGAACACTTCAAACCCTTCCCTGATGCTGGGAGCGGGACTGCTCGCGAAAAAAGCGGTTGAGCGCGGGATGCATGTGAAGCCGTGGGTCAAGACGAGTTTCGCGCCCGGGTCGAAAGTAGTGAGTGATTATCTCGCGGCTTCGGGGCTGATGAGCTATCTCGAGAAGCTGAATTTTCATCTCGTTGGCTATGGATGCACGACGTGCATTGGAAACAGCGGGCCACTGCCCGAAGCGATCGGGGCGGCGATCAAGGACAACAACCTTGTGGCGGTGGCAGTTCTTAGCGGAAATCGAAACTTCGAGGGACGCATCCACCCGCTGGTGCGGGCGAATTACCTCGCTTCGCCGCCGCTTGTCGTGGCGTACGCACTCGCGGGACGCATGGACGTGGATTTGACGACCGAATCGCTGGGCGCGGACTCCGCGGGAAAACCCGTTTATCTCCGGGAGATTTGGCCCTCTCCGCAGGAAATTGAAAAGACGGTGCGCGAATCGGTGACAAGCGAGATGTACAGCAAGGAATATGGCAACGTGTTTGAAGGCGACGCGCACTGGAAATCGATGCCTGTTCCCGAAGGCGACCTCTATCAGTGGGACCCGAAGTCCACCTACATCAAGCAGCCGCCGTTTTTCGAGAACATGCCAAAGACACCGCCGGCGCTCGCCGATATTCATGGCGCGCGTGTGCTGGCCGTGCTCGGCGATAGCGTGACGACGGATCATATTTCGCCGGCTGGCTCGATTGCAATCGATTCACCCGCTGGAAAATATCTGATTGCGAATGGAGTGAAGCCGCACGAATTCAATTCCTATGGAGCGCGACGCGGGAATCATGAAGTGATGATGCGCGGCACGTTTGCGAACATACGACTGCGCAACCAGCTCGCGCCGGGAACGGAAGGTTGCTGGACTCATTTTCTGCCGGGCGACGAAAAGATGACGATCTACGATGCCGCGGTGAAGTATCGGGAAGCGGGAGTACCGCTGCTTGTCATTGCAGGAAAAGAGTATGGTTCGGGATCGTCGCGGGATTGGGCTGCGAAGGGGACGCGTTTGCTAGGCGTGCGCGCGGTGATAGCCGAGAGTTACGAGCGCATTCATCGCAGCAATCTGGTGGGCATGGGCGTGTTGCCGCTGGAATTTAAAGCAGGCGAGAATCGCGAGAGTCTCGGTTTGACGGGGCAAGAAGTGTTTGAAATTGAGGGCGTGGCGTCCCTCTCGCCGAAGAAGGCCATCACCGTTCACGCCAAATCGGATGCAGGTGCAACTAAGACGTTCAGTGTGATTGCCCGAGTGGACACGCCGGAGGAAGTCTCCTATTACCATCATGGCGGCATTTTGCAATACGTCTTACGGCAGATGCTCTGAAACGGCCGCCGCTAGCGCCATCTCCGCTATAATGCGGCGCGATGCATTTTTCCATCTTCGTGAGATTCACCTCTAATACGCCACAGCAGAACAACACCGAGGAGGATGGAAACGACGCTTGCCGCCTGTGCGTTGGACATACCGAAGAACGAGCGGGGATTAATGCGAATGATTTCGATCAGGAAGCGGGCGAAACCAGTGAGGATCAGGTAGCTACAAAAGATCTGGCCGTTGGCTCTGGGGCGGTTTAGGAACCTGGTGCCCATGTGCCAAAGAAGTGCCGCGATGGCGACCCAAATGAAAAATTCATAAAGCGGTGTGGGTTGCACGCGGCAGTTTGCCGGCCATCCCTGCTGCACGCATGTTTCCGTCGTTGGAACAAGTCCGTTTGGGAAGCGCATGCCCCAGGGAAGATTTGTCGGAATGCCATAGTCTCCGTCGCCGGAGAGTAGGCAGCCGATGCGTCCGATGGCGTAACCGACGCAAGCTGCGGGCGAACAGATATCCAGAAATTGAAGCAAAGGGATTCTTGACCGGCGCGCAAGAATCACCAACGCAATAAAACCCCCCAGAAAACCGCCAAACCAGGCGAAGCCATAACGGCTGAATAGTTGCGGCCAAGGATCTGCGAAGAAATCATGGGGACTTTCAAGAACGTGGTAGAGCCTGGCGCCAATCAAGCCGGCAAGGCCTGCGATGCCGATAATGAGGAAACCCTCGTCCTTTTCTTCTTTGGCAGAAATGCTTTGAAGCTGCGCTCTGCGCCGATTGAAATCGGCTTGCAGGACGTAGGCCGAGACGAGCATGGCGGTGGCAACCATCAACCCAAAGGTGGGGATCGATAGCGGCCCGAAGTGAAGGAAAGGGATCATATGTTTGTCAGCGAAAAACGCCTGAGGAAGTATACATGAGAGCGAGAAAGAGCCTGGAATGACGAGCAGCTCCGTAGGTCGAACCGCTTAGCGCAGCGGTTAGGCCGCGGAGTATGGTACGGCTGATTTAGGACGACGGCGGAGGGCTATGCCCAGAAGCAGCCAGATGGCAAGGGCCAGCCATTCGGCGTGGGTGAAATGGCCGGGGAAGGCAGGAATTAGCTTCATCAACAAGAGAATCAGCGAAACGCAAACCCCGAGCCCACCGATGAAGCGCATGCGCAATGCTGGCTCGACGAGCCAGAAAGACGAGCACGCAGCAAGCCAGCCTAGCGCGGAAGCCATCGAGCCGACTTCTGTGATCGGAACGAGGATGGCATCGCCGAGAAAAAGTCCGAGGAGCGTTCCCGCCGTGATGCCGATGACCGCGACAAATGGAGTGGAGAATTTCTCGTGAATGGCGGCAAAGCGAGGAGCGACGGTCCCGCGGCGAGCAAAAGCAAAGAGCAGCCGCGTGGAGGCCGCGAAATTTCCGTTGAAGCATTGGAATAGGCCTAAGAGCCCCATTACGAGGATAATCTGCACAATCAATGGCCTGCCTATTCCGTGTTCGAACGCAATAGCGGTTGCGAACCGTTTGCCCATGAGGGACTGCCAGGGTGCGATGTAACCAACAGCGGCTATAGAGAGCGCGTAGAAGCATGCGCCGACGCCGAGTGCGAGGCCGATGGCCTGCATGTAGCTGGTGTGACGAAATTCCGGATTGGCTTCCTCCGCGTACTTGGGCACAGACTCGAAACCAGTCATGAAATACGGAACGATCTGCAAAGTAAGCAGAATGGAAAGAAATGGACTGGCGTGAAAAAGGGGATGCAAATTCGCGGGAGCACCGCGCACTGCACTCAAGCCAACGAGAACCAGAAAAATAAGCAAAACCATCGAGGTCATCATTTTCTGGAAATTGGCGCTGAGGCGGATGCCACGATAATTGATGGTTCCGAGAAGCAGCGTGAGCGCGATACCCAGAACGAGACGAGGGAGGAAAACGGGTTGACCTGCGATGCGGTAGACCTCCCACGAGTCGAGCGCTGGGAAAATGTAAGCCGCGATTTTTCCGACGGCCACTGCTTCCCATGGGCAAACGATGAAATAAGCGAGAAGCATCATCCAACCCGTGAAATAGCTGACGATGGGAGGGAAGACTTGCGCGGCGTAGGCCGCTTCTCCGGCGGCGTCGGGAAGTCGCTTGACCCACTGTCCATAAACATACCCAACTGGAATTAGAATAATTCCGCCGATGGCGAAACCGAGAGCGGCGCCGGCGGGACCACCGCGGCCGAGCCAATCGTCCATGAGGACGAGCCACCCGGTGCCGATCATGGTTCCGAAGGCCAGCGCAAAATAATCGTGCAGGCGAAGTTTGCGAGCTAGTGCAGGCATCTAAAGGACGCAGAGCAACTCGTAGAGCAAATTGGCGGCGAGAAGCGAGGTGATTTCGCCAGAGTCGTAGGGTGGCGAAACCTCGACCAGGTCGCAGCCGATGATGTTTAATCCTCGCAGAGCGCGAACGAGTTCGATGATCTGGAAGCTGGAGAAGCCGCCGACTTGAGGCGTACCCGTTCCCGGGGCAAACGCGGGGTCGACGCAATCGATATCGAGGGTGACGTAGACAGGCTTGCCGCGAAGTGCCCGCAGATGGTGCTGAACCCTCGCCATTCCTTTTTTGTGAAATTCTTCGGCGGTAACCATCTTCACCTTGTGTGCGCGAGCAAAGTCGAAATCATCCTCGCCATAAACTTGTCCACGAAGGCCAACTTGTAATAGTCCGCCATCCACTACAAGCCCCTCCTCAAAAGCACGGCGGAACGGCGTGCCATGAGAATACTTGCTGCCGAAATACTCGTCCCACAAATCGTTGTGGGCGTCGAATTGGATCAGGGAAACAGGTCCGTGTTTTTTTGCGACGGCTCGCAGGATAGGGAGGCTAATCGAGTGGTCTCCTCCAACACAAACACAGCGCACACCAGCTTCGAGAAGGGGAGCAATTCCCTTCTGGATGCGGAGAAACGTGTCTTCGATGGACAGCGGATTCACTGGGAGATCGCCAAAGTCAGCGACGCGATGTTTCGCGAAAGGATTCAGGTGGAGGACGGGATTCCACGGGCGAATGATCGCGGACTGCACGCGGACATGACGCGGTCCAAAGCGCGGGCCGGGTCGATACGTCGTTCCGCCATCAAAGGGAACGCCGACGATGGCGACTTCGAGTTCCTCGGGCTGGAAAATATGAGGAAGGCGCATGAAAGTGGGAATTCCTGTAAAGCGGGCGTAAGAGAGGGCGTCGAGCGGCTGGGGATGCGGTAACCGAAAGGTGCGGCGTGGTTTGGACACGGCGAGGCATCTTAGTTTCCGGAAGCTAAGTAAGTCAACGCACGGAACTTTGACGTGCCGTTCACGCAGCGATAACAGAGCGAGATTACAAATTAGCGCGCGGGCGAAGGGCCTCGAGAGTGCTGCGAAAGCGACCGGCCCATTGAACGTTCATCCCATGCGGTCCCGATCAATGGGTATGACTTTGAAATCCAAGGAGAAAAACGATATGCGTCATCGCGTGACCAATGCAATTGCGATGTTGGCCGCCGCGGCCATCACACTTTTGCCAGCCAATCCCCTCTTTGCCCAAGATCACGATGGAGATGACTTTCCAACGACAACGCCCATTAAACACGTGGTCGTGATTTTTCAGGAGAACGTTTCCTTTGATCATTACTTCGCGACGTATCCCCATGCAAAACCCAACAACGATGGAACACGTTATTTCCGCGGCGCCAAGGATGGCACGCTGCGAGTGAACAATCTGGAGACTTCCGGCCTGCTGACGAACAACCCCAATTCGGTGAGTCCCTTCCGCATTGACCGGAGCAATCCGAACACGTGCGACCAGGATCACAATTACAAGGACGAGCAGAAGGCTTTCGATGGCGGGTTGATGGACAAGTTCGTGGAGTCGGTGAGCTGCACAGATGCTGTCCTCGGCAAAGGCAGCACGATGGGATACTACGATGGGAATACGATCACGGCGCTTTGGAATTACGCTCAGAACTTCGCCCTGAGCGACAACCATTTTGGGACAACGTTCGGTCCGTCCACTCCAGGAGCACTGAACGTAGTGTCGGGCAACACCTTCGAGGCGACGCTCACGAATGGATCATCCACGATCACCGGTTCCGGGTTTATCGCGAATGCAGGCAGCAGCGGTTCCGTGGTCGGCGATGCGGACCCCTCCGGTGACAAGTGCTCCAACCCCAGCCGCGCCCAAATTACAATGTCGGGAAAAAATGTCGGCGATCTCCTGAATGAAGCGGGAATAACCTGGGGTTCCTTCATGGGAGGTTTTGCCAATTGCACGCACGTCTCCACCGGAAGCACCGGCCTGTCCACCGGAGATTACATCCCACACCACGCGTGGTTTCAATACTGGCAGTCAACCTTGAACGCAAATCACCTGCCGCCAAGCTCGGATGCCATGATCGGCAAAACAGATCGGGCGAACCACGAATATGATCTGAGTGCGTTTTTCACAGCATTGAAGGAGCACCACCTGCCGGCCGTGAGCTATCTGAAGGCTTTGGCCATCCAGGACGGACATGCAGGCTATTCCGATCCGTTGGATGAGCAGATTTTCCTCGTGAACACAATCAACGCGATCATGCAATCCGACGAGTGGAAAGAGACGGCCATCATCATCACGTGGGACGACTCCGATGGCTGGTACGACCACCAGATGGGCCCGATTGTTCGCCAATCCAACGTCAATGACGATCAGCTTCTAGGCCCCGGCAATTGCGGCACGCCCAAGGCAAACGACATTTCCGGTGGCACGCAAAACGGCCGGTGCGGGTTCGGGCCGAGAATTCCCCTTCTCGTTATTTCTCCCTATGCCAAGAACAATTATGTGGACCACCGAGTGTTGGACTTCTCTTCCGTTGTTCGTTTCATCGAGGATGATTTCAGTCTCGGAAGAATCGGCAATGGCTCGGGGGATTCGGTCGCGGGCAAATTGAACGGCCTGTTCGACTTCGATGGCAGGGGCCACGGGCGTCGCCTGATCCTTGATCCGAAGACTGGCCAAATTGTCCGGTCAGACAACGATTAACTAGCGTAGGCCGGTGTTTGCGGTTCCGGTCCGGCGTTCAAAGAGGGGCCTGCCGTGAATTAATTGCGGCGGGCCTCTTGTTGTTCGAACCCGGAGACAACTCTCGGAGCTCACTTAACATCCGTTCATTCATCCTCCTGGTGCAGGGAGGGATGATCGTGCGTTGGTTCATTGCGGCGGGCGTCGGCGGATTGTTGTTTGTCGGGTCCGGATCGCAGACAGCTTTCGGAAACGAGGGCGGTCCGGCGAACGTTGAAGGTGCATCAGCGCTTCTGGAGAGTCCTGCTCCCCTGATTGACAAGATCGTATTTGTTGGCCTGCACCATATCGCTCCTGCGGCTGTCGAATCACAGATATCTTCTCGCCCCGGAGCAAAGCTGGATTCAAAGAGTATCGAGTCCGATGTAAAAACGCTTGGACAGCTCGGCTGGTTCGGCTTCATCCAAGTGGAAACTCAATCTGCGCCGACTTTGTCGTTTGAAAACGGTAAATCAATACGACGCGTGCAGGTTGTATTTCGCGTAGAAGAACTGCCATTCCTATCCAAAATCAAATTCGAGGGATCGCGGCTGCTTTCGACATCGCAAATCGAAAAAATTCTTGGCGATAAGCAGCTGACCCCCAGACTTGGTGAGCCCGCGGCTCCAGCCACTCTAGTGCGCGTCGCAAACACAATTCAGTCCGCTCTGGCTGAGTTGGCGCATCCGCAAGCGCATGTTCAAGTTCTTTGCCAGGAGTTTCCGAGCTCCACAGTCCACGTTCGCTTCCGAATCGAAGACGGCCCATACATTCCAGTTGGGCGAATCTATTTCGAGGGGCATCCAGAAGTCTCGGCAGAGATATTACGGCACGAGATGCATCGAACGGCGCCAGGTGCACTCTTCGCCTCCTGGCGCAACAAAGGAGCCTACACGCGTGAGGGCTTTGAAGAGGATCGGTCCCAGCTCCTCATCTACTACCAAAATCACGGATTTCCAGAGGCGAGGATCGGCAATGTCGGCAGTTCGGTCTATGCGAAGAAAGCGAGTCGTTGGATGCCATGGCCACTTCGCTCTGCAGGAAATCGACTAGCCATCACGGTGCCGGTTGAGGCTGGCCCGATCTATCGCTTCGAATCCGTTAACATCAGCCCTGAGCTCGCCGCAGCCAGCGGTAAGCATAGCGCGAAGCTCTTGGCATGTGCGAGAGCGGAGAGTGGCTCGGCGTACTCTGCGAAGGCGATCGACAATCTGCGCCATGCCTGGGTGGTGGCGATTCAGACAAATCGTACGAATGGAGAAACAGAGACGCAGCGCAGCGTCGAAACCACGCGGACGCTTGATCTGGAAACGCACCTAGTCCGCGAAAAAATTGGGTTCAGCGAAGCGCCGCCTTATATCGTGCGAAGAATTGAGTTTCGCGGCCTGCATCGATTCAGCGATCGCTACATGCGGCGGCGTATCGGTTTAGAGGAAGGTCAGCCGTTTGATGAGCGCTCACTTGAGTTGGGGCTGGCGCGATTGACCAAGACGGGCTACTTCCACCAAATCCGAAAGCAAGACATTCATGTCCAAACGAACGCCGTCACGCACACGGCCGATGTGATGATCCAGGTTTCGGAGGCCGGCCAGCAGCGCGTCTCGTTTTCTGGAGGGCTCGGGCAGTTCGGAAGCACCCTGGGAATCGCGTACACAATCTTCGATCTCTTGCAGCGAGAGGAATTGTTCTCAACACAAATCGATGCCGGGCCAGAAAGTCTGCAACTTGTGCTTGGACTGGTCCTGGAAGGTTTTCTTGGCTCGCGCAGTTCCCTCGCCATTTCCGTCTTCGACAACGCCCTGCGGCCGCGCTTCTTAGGCAGTCCGAAAGGCCCATTCTACAGTTCGCAGAGCGACGGATTAAACACCGGGTGGAGTCACGCCTTCTCCACCACGGATTCGTTTACGTTGAATTACGGCCTCTCCCGCACCAATAGCGCTTATTCTTTCGCGCTTCCGGAGTCCTTCGCCGGCTTGCCCTCACCCGAACTTCGTGCCAAGACTTCGAGCAGCGCCGCGGGCCTTGGTTGGACCCGCGATACAGGCAGCGAACGAATCTCCATCGCAAATTCTGTTTCCGGCGGAGTTCTGGGCGGCAGTGAAAATTTGATTCGTTCGAACGCGGAGTATTCGCGAATTTTACCGGATCCATTTTTTAACCGTAGGAATGCATGGGCCTTTCGAACGATTCTTAGCGGAGCGGGGAGCTACAAGGGCGACATGCCGATCTACGCGCGGCTTTTTCCCGGCGATTCGCAAGTGCGCGGGCTGAGTCCGGGCGACTTGGGTCCATATACGGTAGTAGAGTCGGCCTCAAGTTCCGGGAGTGAGGCTGACTCTGCGCTCCCAGCGGGCGCGAACATCCTCGGCGCTGCGAATGCCGAATACCGCGTCACCCTTGGCGAGAAAACGCAAGCAGCAGCTTTTTTTGATTTGGGATCGGGCTGGCTCCTCCCAAACTGGCTCGGCAACGATCGTCCGACGCTGCTGGGTTCGACGAACGGCATTTTGCATGGCTCGTTGGGGATCGAACTCCGCTGGACGGTGCCCGGGATTCAAGTGCCGGTGCGCGCGTACTACGCGGTGAATGTGCTCCGATTGAATCGCTTCCTGCAATTGCCCGATGGGTCGTTGTTCCACGCGCATAACCGTCTCTTCGCCTTCGGTTGGGCGCTCGGAACCCTGTTCTGAGCAGCCTTGCCTGTACTAAACTGCGAGCGCTATGAAATTCCGAAAACAGATCGAGGAATGCGAGCGGCTTGCCGCACCCTACTGCATAACAAAAGGCGAGAACTTTCGCTTGAAGCATCATGACACCAGAGACACCGGCGAAGTAAAGGACGAACAACACAGCCAAAGAATCATCAACAACCGCGCGGGCTTGCTGAGCAATTTGCAGGAGAAGCTTTACGCACAGGATCGCTGGGGGCTTTTGCTCATCTTTCAGGCCATGGACGCCGCCGGCAAGGACGGTGTAATCAAGCACGTCATGTCCGGCGTTAACCCTCAGGGCTGTGACGTTTATTCCTTCAAAACTCCGAGCGCGGAAGAACTCGATCACGATTACCTTTGGCGCGCGCATAGCCGCATTCCGGAAAGAGGGAAAATTGGAATATTCAATCGATCCTACTACGAAGAGGTTCTGGTCGTGCGTCTTCATTCGAGTCTCCTGCAAACGCAGAAATTGCCAGAGACTTTGATCACCAAGCACATCTGGGCGCAGCGTTACGATGACATCAATGCGTTTGAACAATACTTGACGCGAAACGGCATCGTAATTCGAAAGTTCTTCCTGCACGTTTCGAAGAAAGAGCAGAAAAAACGTTTCTTGGAACGGCTTGAAGATTCAAAAAAGAATTGGAAGTTTTCGATGGCCGATGTCAAAGAGCGTGGCTACTGGAAAGCTTATCAGGAAGTCTACGAGGAAATGATTCAGAATACGGCCACGAAGCACGCGCCATGGTACGTGGTGCCTGCGGATAACAAGTGGTACGCGCAGCTCATCGTCGCTTCGGCGATCATCACCGCGCTTGAGGAGCTTGACCTTTCTTTCCCTGACGTCGACAGAGCGAAGAAAAAAGAACTGGAGGTTGTGCGCGAATCGCTCTTGCATGAGAGAGAATGAGCCTCGTCCTCCACGGAACTGCTTGGAGACTCCGCCGCACGAAGCATCTGCCTGATCAACGAAAGCTTCTGCGCACAAATGATCCGGTGGTAGAATGAGCCGGACGGCGACGCGGCTTGCTCGATTCTGCAAGCCGGAAGGAAAATGATGGCGAAGCCGATCGTCCTGGAAGTCAACGGCAAGCGTTATGCGGTCCAGTCCGCTCCGGAAACTCCTCTGCTCTCCGTACTGCGTGACGAATTAGGGCTGACGGGCACCAAGTACGGCTGTGGCGAAGGCCAATGCGGTGCGTGCACGGTCTTGCTTGCTGGAGCGCCACGCCGCTCCTGTCAGATTCCAGTCAGCGCGGCCGCATCGAGATCCATCACAACAATTGAGGGCCTGGAGAAAAATGGACAATTGCATCCTGTGCAGCAGGCATTTCTGGATGCGGGCGCGTTCCAGTGTGCCTATTGCACCTCCGGAATGATCTTGAGCAGTGTCGGATTGCTTTCTACGAATCCCAATCCCAGTTCTGCGGAAATCGTCCAATCGTTGCAAGGCAATCTCTGCCGCTGCGGAACGCACCCGCGAATCATCGAAGCGGTCGATCAAGCGGCAAAAACAATGCAAGAGCGGGCACGATGAGCTCCCCATACGTCGATTTCGCGCCCGAGCCGGAACGCTACGAATTCACAGCGGCGCCGATGCACCATTTCGAATTGGCGCGCCGCGATTTCTTCAAGTTCCTTGGCGCGGGGATTGCCGTTTTCGCCGTGGCGAAGGACTCGCTTGCCACCCAGGAGACTGCTCCCACTCGCGGCTTCCACCACGAAGACCTGCCGGAAGAAATCACTGCATGGCTGCACATCAGCGACGAAGGCAAAGTGACCGCGTTCACCGGCAAGGTCGAGATCGGCCAGAACATTCGCACCTCACTGGCCCAAACGGTCGCCGACGAATTGCACGTCTCATTTGATAGCGTAACGATGGTTACGGCCGACACGGCTTTGACGCCTTTCGATTTCGGCACCGTGGGAAGCCGCTCGATGCCAACGATGTCGCCGCAGCTTCGCCGCGTGTCCGCTGCAGCGCGCGATCTACTCGTCGATGCGGCGGCGAAAGAGTGGAAGGTCGCGGCTGAAGGGCTTGTTGCGGATAACGGCAGCGTCAAGGATCCGGCCACAGGCCGCTCGCTGAAGTATGGCGAGTTGGCGCGCGGCAAAACGCTGGCGCAAAACTTGCCCGCCGATGACCCGGTCACTCCTGCGGACAAATGGACGATTGCAGGTAAACCCATTCCAAAGAAAGATGCCCGCGCGTTTGTGACGGGGCAACATCAATACACTCCCGACCTTCGCCGGCCCGGCATGTTGTACGGCAAGGTCCTTCGCCCTCCGTCATTTGGTGCCACACTCACTTCTTATGACCCGAAAGCCGCGCAAGGAATGAGCGCCGTTGTCATCGTTCGCGATGGTGATTTCATCGGCGCCGCCGCAGTCAGTGAACAAGCTGCGCAACGGGCCCTCGATGCAATCCGAGCCAAATGGAAAGAAGTCCCGCAACCTTCGAGCAAGGAGCTTTTTTCGTACCTCAAGCAAAATGCCAAGCCCAATGGCGATGAGCGCTCCCGGCACACAAAGGGGTCCATTGCAGAGGGCTTGGCAGCAGCCGCGCAACGTTTGGACGCGACATACACGGTAGCGTTCATCGCGCATGCGCCGCTGGAGCCACGCGCCGCGCTCGCCGAATGGTCAGACGGAAAGCTTACGGTCTGGACCGGATCGCAACGCCCTTTTGCCGTTCGCGATGAACTTGCCGATGTCTTTCACGTTTCTGAAAAAAGTGTCCGAGTCATCGTGCCGGACACGGGTTCTGCTTATGGAGGCAAACATACCGGAGATGCCGCACTGGAGGCCGCCCGCCTGGCGCGCGCCGCTGGGCGGCCCGTGAAAGTGGTCTGGACGAGGGAGGAGGAGTTCACGTGGGCTTATTTTCGTCCCGCAGGCGTCATCGATATAAAAGGAGGAATCGCGACCGATGGCGCACTGACCGCGTGGGAGTTTCACAATTACAACTCAGGCGCCTCCGCAATCGAAACACCCTACGACGTGCCCAATCAGCACATTGAGTTTCACGCGACGCAGTGCCCCCTGCGCAGCGGCTCCTACCGTGGCCTCGCCGCAACCGCAAACTTTTTTGCGCGAGAAAGCCACATGGACGCTCTGTCGCGCGAAGCGAAGCTGGACCCTCTCGAATTTCGAATGAAGAATCTTTCCGATCCTCGACTGAAAGCCGTGTTCGATGCCGCAGCAAAGGCCTTTGGCTGGCCGTGCCAGAAGACAAAAGCGGGCCAGGGATTCGGTATAGCCGGCGGCCTTGAAAAGGGTGGTTACGTGGCGACGTGCGCCGAGGTTCATGTCAATCCTTCATCTGGCGCTCTCCGCGTAGTGCTCATGACTACCGCCTTCGAATGTGGCGCCATCATAAATCCAGACGGATTGCGCAATCAGGTCATCGGTGCAAATATTCAGGGACTTGGCGGCGCACTCCACGAATCGATTGCATTCGAAAACGGCCGTATTACAAATCCCCATTTTGCAAACTATCGCGTGCCTCGCTTCCGCGATGTCCCCGAGGTCGAAGCGGTCCTGCTGGACCGCAAGGACTTGCCGTCGGCAGGCGCTGGTGAGACTCCCATTATGGGGGTCGCCCCAGCCATCGGAAATGCTATCTTCGACGCCACCGGGGCCCGTCTGCGCGACCTTCCGTTGGCCCCCAACGGGCTGGTCGCCGCGAAGACATAACATCGCATCACTCAATCGAAACTGGGCCGTGCCTCCAAAAGGAACTGTTCCACTGTGAATTGGTTGGGGCCCTTTGTGCCGACCTGGGAATCCCTTGTTTTGTGCGAATCAACAGGATGTATATAACCAATTTATTATCAATAGTTTAACCTCTCACATAGTCCGCACATCTGGCCTCAGTATTGCCCCACAAACGCGGGGGTCTTTGTGCCTTCTAACATTACCCACCGAGTCGCGCTAAGTCCCTCCGCGTGGGACGCGCGTCTATTCTGCGGCTTTCAGCGTACTTTCGGGTGCCTCCGCACGCTTTTTCGCGGGCGAGGCAGCTCGCTGCTTGCAAACTTGTGTCTGCGCACCATCTCTACCTCATTGCTGCTCGGTTCTCTCGCGCTGCTCTTGCCGGTTATCAGCGCTCAAGAAGGAGGTGCCGCGGAATACCGCGCAAAAGCGACTTTCCTCGCCGCATTCCCAAATTTTATCGAGTGGCCCGCCGACGCATTCTCATCCCCGCAGGCGCCTGTCCTGATCTGCGTCTTCGGCGACTTCTCCTTTGGTACATCCTTGACGGAGACCACCCGAGGCGCTTCCATTCGCGACCATCAAGTCGAGGTTCGATGGGTACACAGAGAGCAGGATTTGCGCGCTTGCCATGTCCTCTTTGTGAGCCACTCGGAGGAGAAGCACTACGGAAGAATTTTCAAAGCCATCCAGGGAGCGAGCGTTTTGACCGTCGGTGAAACACAGGATTTTCTGTCGAGTGGCGGCGCCATAGATTTCCTGATTACGGACGGCAGGCTGCAATTCGATGTGAATATGAGGGCAGCGAACGACGCACGCCTCCGAATCAGCTCAAACATGCTTGCACTGGCGAAGCACATTGTCACCAAGGCGGAGGCAGCAAAAAGCTAGCGAATGATAAACGGCATCACTTTCGACCTTTCGCTTCGTCACCGGCTGCTGTTCGTGACCACGCTTACGTGCGGAATTGCAATTGTAGTGGGCTGCGTCGCCTTTCTCGCTTATGACATGAATGTCGCACGAAATAATAAGGTCGAAGGTCTCCGGTCCGTGGCTGAAATTGTCGGTACAAACTCCACGGCCGCGATTGCTTTCAGTGATGGCGCCGGAGCCTCCAAGGTCTTGCGGACTCTGAGCACGCAGAAGTCAATTCGCGCTGCGGCAATCTATTTGCCCGACGGAAGACTTTTCGCTTCCTATGTTAGGGCTGACCTGGCCGGGGAGGCGATTCTGCCAGAAATCACCCCTAAGAGCATTGATTGGAAAGAAGACAGGGTCTCAGTGTCGTCTCCCATCACTTTAAATGGCAAAACCGTCGGCGTTCTCTATCTCGAAGCAGGCCGCGCCGACTTACGAGAGCGGCTTGACCGCTTTTTACGGCTCACGGCGCTCATCGCCGCGGCCAGCCTATTGGTTGTTTATTTCGTGACGGCCGGGCTGCAGAAATCCGTCACTGGTCCGATTCAGACTCTGGCAGGAGTCGCGCGCTCGATTTCTACCGGCAGGACTTATTCCTTGCGTGCGCCCCGCCTGCCGGGTCAAGAACTCCGCCAGCTCGGCATCGATTTCAATCACATGCTCAGCGAAATGGAAAAACGAGAAGCGGCCTTGACAGAAGCCCGCGTCACTCTCGAGCTGAAGGTGGCAGAACGGACGCGCGACCTGGAAGAAGAAGTCATTGAAAGACGTCGCACGGATGCAATCTTGCAGGAGCGAACGGAATTTCTCAATACGCTTGTTGCGAGTAATCCGATTCCTACCGTTGTCCAGGACACGACTCAGCACATCCAGCTTGCCAATCCTGCTTTCTTCACCCTGTTCGGCTACTCGAAAGAGGAAACCATTGGCAGCGCCCTTGACTCACTCATCGTGCCCGGTGATTTGCGCCAGGAGGGGGCATCTAATTTTCAGCAGGTTGCTGCCCAAAGAGCCATCCACAAAACGAGCAAGCGAAAGAAGAAAGACGGAACTCTTCTTGACGTGGAAATCCATGGTGTCCCGCTGATCATCGACGGCCAAATCCAGGGTGTTCTGGCCCTCTATCACGATCTCACGGAACGATTGAAGGCTCAAAAGGGAGTTCGCGAAGGCGAGGAACTTTTCCGGGCCTTAAGCGCCGCTGCTCCCGTCGCGATTCTGAGCACCGATGCCAAAGGAAAAATCCTGTATGCCAACAAACGTTGGACAGAGCTGACGGGGCGCACTTCCGAGGATGCCGTGAATAGGGGATGGTACTCCGTCGTCCATCCTGAAGATCGCGAGGTCGTTGAAAACTTGTGGAAGAGCGGCGTGGAGTTTGGCATGGAATTGAAAGACCAGTGCCGTTTTCTCACTAAGGATGGTCACGTCAATTGGGTCGAATGGCAGACCAGGGCGCTCTACGCTCTGGACGGCTCGTTGCAAGGCTACGTAGGCGTGATCGAAGACATTACTCTCCGGCGCGCCGCGGAGCAGCGTCTGATGGAAGCGAAAGAGGCTGCGGAAGCCGCGAGCAAAGCAAAGAGCGAATTTTTGGCAAACATGAGCCACGAAATTCGCACTCCCATGAACGGCATCCTCGGTATGACAGAGCTGACCCTGGACACCGATCTCTCCCCGCTCCAGCGAGAGTACCTCGGAATGGTCAAGTCCTCTGCCGAACTTTTACTCGGCGTTATCAATGACATTCTGGATTTTTCTAAAATCGAGGCCGGCCGCCTGGACCTCGAATCTGTACCTTTTTCCCTCATGGATTGCATCGAGGACTCGCTTCGCCCGTTGGCCCTGCGTGCCCAGGAAAAGGGCCTTGAACTCGCGTGGTCTCCCCGGGGCGACATCCCGGAAGTGGTAAGAGGCGACCCAAGCCGTCTGCGCCAAATCCTGATCAATTTGGCGGGCAACGCCATCAAATTTACCAAATCTGGCACAGTCACTATTCAGGCGCAACTAAATCAGCCAGCCGGTGAACAGGTAGAAATTCTTTTCTCCGTCTCGGACACGGGAATCGGCATTCCAGAAGAGAAGCATCGCAAGATTTTCGAAGCTTTTTCACAAGCGGACACTTCCACGACCCGTGAGTTCGGAGGTACTGGTCTGGGGCTCTCAATCTCTTCCAGGCTGGTTCGCTTGATGGGCGGAGAGATCTCCCTGGAAAGCGCCCTCGGCAAAGGCAGCAAGTTTTTCTTCACCGTAAAATTCGCCCCCGCCACGCGGGAAGAGATGCCCGCTCTCCCCGCGTCAGACGCGCAACTGGCTGGAAAGCGCGTGCTTGTGGCCGACGACAACGACATAAATCGGCAATTGCTCGCACGGCTCTTACCACAGTGGGGGATGCAGCCAGTGCTCGCCAGCGATGGGATCGAAGCCCTTGCACTCTTCAAGCAACGAATGTCTGGACGCGATAGGTTCCAGCTTGTCCTCCTTGATCAAAACATGCCCGGCCTGAGCGGTTTTGAAGTTGCCGAACAAATTCGCAGCTTTTCCGTCTCCGCTAAGCCCAAGATCCTAATTCTCTCCTCGACACCAAGTGCCCAGGACCGCGAGACGGAGAAAAAGCTCGGAATCGCGCAACACGTTTTGAAGCCCCTCCGCCGCGCCTCTTTGCGCGACGCCATTTTACGGGCTCTGGATCTTTCGTCCCCCAAGGCCTCCGTCAAGGACAGTAGCGGCGACTTTCTCGAATCGCGAAAATTAAGAGTCCTCCTTGCTGAAGACAACGTGGTCAATCAGAAGCTTGCAATGCACCTCTTGGCCAAGATGGGCCACAAAGTCACTCTCGCAGTCAATGGCGTTGAAGCTCTTGAACTGGCATCCAGCCAGGAGTTTGACCTGATTCTGATGGATATCCAGATGCCCCAGATGAGCGGCATGGAAGCGGCAGGAAGGATTCGTCAAACGGAGCTGAAATCCGGAGTTCATGTTCCGATCATCGCCATGACTGCCCACGCGATGATTGGAGATGCAGAGAAATTCCTGGAATCCGGGATGGATGGTTACGTGTCGAAGCCAGTTCAAGTTGAACTCCTGCGCGCAGAAATCCAGAGACTTACTTCGAGTAAATTCAAAGATGGGAACGAAATGATCAAAAACCAGAAAGAAATATCTTCGGACGCAGTATGGGATCTCCCTGAGCTCCTCCAAAGAGTTGACAACGATCAGGAGTTGCTTCGCGAACTCCTGACAATTTTCAAGGAGGACTATCCTCGAACCTTTCGCTCGCTCGAGGCAGCCGTGGCTGCCTGCGATTTGAAGAGCTGCGCGGCATTGAGCCACACCCTCAAGGGGATGCTGTCCAACCTCGGAGGGATTCGTGCCGCCGCGGCTGCAGCGAGACTTGAAAACTTGGCCGCCACGAGCGCCGAGAATGAGTCACTGAAAGACGCCCTTAGCATCCTGCAGCGCGAGACCGTAAGTCTCTTGCCGGAATTGGACGCATATCTGACGGGGGTGCTTCGTTGAAGATTCTGATCGCGGACGACGAAGCGCTCTCCCGACGTCTGCTCGAAAAAACCCTGGAACGCGCGGGCTATGAGGTCACCGCTGTTGAAAACGGCAAGCAGGCCCTCGATCAACTTTGTAAGCAGGACGCGCCTCGCTTGGCCCTGCTCGACTGGGTCATGCCGGAGTTGGACGGGCCGGGTGTTTGTCGGGCGGTTCGCACCCGCTCGGATCAGACCTACGTTTATATGGTGCTTCTAACGTCCAAGGGATCCAAAGAAGAAACCGTTCTGGGTCTCGAATCCGGAGCCGACGACTATCTTACGAAACCTTTTAACGCTGAAGAACTGCGGGCTCGCCTTCGCGTCGGTGAACGTATCCTCCTCTTGGAGGACCGTCTCGTCGAAGCTCGCGAAAATATGCGTTTCCGGGCCACCCACGATCCACTGACCTCCTTGCTAAACCGCGGCGCGATTCTCGAGTTGCTCGGGCGCGAACTGCATCGTTCTTACCGCGAGCAGAAATCTACAGCCATCCTGCTCGGCGACGTGGATCACTTCAAACGGGTCAACGACACCTTGGGTCACGTTGTGGGAGACGAAGTCCTCTTGGAATTAGCCAACCGCCTTATCGCTGGCGTCCGTTCCTATGACTTCGTCGGCCGATACGGAGGAGAAGAGTTTCTTGTCGTATTGAATAGTTGCGATCCTGCTTTTGCGCCTGGACGCACCGAAGAGATTCGCAGATCCATCTCGTCTCGCCCCGTGCTGACCGCCAAGGGCCCGCTCAGCCTCACCATGAGTTTTGGTGTGCTTCTCAGCGCGGATTGGGGGCATAGGCCTGTTGAGGAACTTCTTCACGAAGTGGATATCGCCCTCTATGAAGCCAAGGCGGCCGGCCGCGACTGCCTTCGGATTGCCAGGCCGAATTCCAAACCTGATTCCCTCCGGGAGGCCTTGCCACAAGCCGTTCGGCGACGCAGCTAGCAGTTCGGTAACGAAGCAAGAATTCGTCTTTTGCGAACTTAGCTGCCGGCCGTTTTCGGCTTGTCTTGTCTCATTAGCTGTCGCATCGCCGCGCTCGAACCTGGGGCCTTTTTCTCCCGCCAGGCTTCTAGCCGCTTGCAAGTCTCTTCAATATGCAAGAAAAGCTGTGGATTTTTGAATGCCGCCCGCCATGTCGGCACAATCGTGTGCATCCGGTCCCACACCACCCAGATCTCGCCGTTGCTCTCGAAAAAAAGTTCGTCATTGATCAATCCGCGGTTGACGATGCTGGCCACCATATCCCAATAACTGATCACCATTCGTATGAAGGTATTCTCTTCTCCTCCTTGCGGAAATCTTTGGATCATGTCCTCGGGCGATGTGGGATGAAAATGTTCGAGAAACCAGGCGCGTGCCTGCCGCAGCCGCGGCTCACGTCTCATCTCATAGAGCTTGAGCATCAGATTCACTTCTTCGTAAGTAATTTGGCTCATTTCAGGTCCACCTCGCACTAATTTCCCTGATCTGGTTTTGATCCCTCATGCGCGGAAGGGGAGACGCCGGCAAGTTCGAATCGTTGCACGCTTGAGAGGGGAATCCCTTGACGCTGGAATTCCGTTTGAATGCGGCGGCGAAGCTCACGAGAGACTTCGTCCTGGCGGGTGGGCGCCGTACGTATCTGCAATCGCACCGTCGAAGCACTACGGTCAAATGCCTGTACGCCAAGTATGCGCGGTCCATCGACCAGGGCCTGCGACCAGGATGGATCGCCCCTCATATCGGCCGCCGCGGATTCCAACGCTTGCATTGTTTTTTCGAGTGATAATTCGGGTGCGATGGATATGTCCACAAAGGCTTGCGACCAGTCGCGGCTCAGGTTGCTTACCGTTCGTATCTCCCCGTTGGCAATGGTCACCAGCGCCCCGCGGGCATCCCTCACCACCGTCCGGCGAAGCGTCAAATGCTCGACGCGCCCGGTCGTATCGCCTACCTGGATCGTATCGCCAATCGCGTACTGGTCCTCTAACACGATATAGATGCCCGTAATCACATCCCGAACCAGATTTTGCGCGCCGAAACCCACCGCCACGCTGACCAGCCCCGCAAGCGTCAAGGCTGGCGTCGGATTGATCCCGACTTTGTCCACCGCCGTCAGCAGCGCGACAAACCACACGACCTTGCTTGCCGCACTGTACAGCACGCCTGCCAGCGTGCGCGTTTGCTGCTCTCGTGCCTGTGCTGCCCTGCTCTGCGTGGAGGCCGGCTTGATCAGCAGCTTGCTCATCATTCGTAGAAATCGGTTGACGAGCAAAGCAACAATAAATATAGCTACGAGGTCGAGTATGCTGGTCAGCGTGAGTTCAGGCCAGTGAATGGAGAGACTGGTCATCGTTTTTTCGGGAGTGTGAGTATAACATTGGACGAGCGCGGATGCCCGTCTGAACGTGGCTCAATTTTCGCGGACGAATTCCCTGGTGAGGTAGCTATGTTTGATACCAGACGCAAATTCTTGACTCTTCTGGCTAGCGCCGGAACGCTGGCTATCGCGCGCGCGGACTCGCTTGCTGCGCAAACTCAGCCTCCCCGGCATCCCCCGCTCCCGCAGCCCCCGGACGCAACTCAGGATGGCGATGATCAGCCGGCCCTCCCCGGCAAGTCCAGAACCAAAATGCTGCTCGATGCCAACGAAAAAGATATCAAGAAGAACATCGAGAAGTTATACCAGCTCGCAAGCGACCTGAAAGAAGAAGTGGAGAAGACGGACACGAGCAAGGTGCTTTCGCTGACTCTGGTGAAAAAAGCCGAAGAAATTGAAAAGCTTGCCCACGACATCAAGACTCGCGCGAAGGACTGAGCTGAAGAGCGGGCGCTCCTATCGGGCGCACTCTAGCGCGAGACCAGGTCACGCGCTAGAATGGTTCTGTAACAAACGCCCCTCGCGCGAATTGATTCCTATCGCTTCCATGCAGCGCGACCGTGCGCCCGTAGCTCAGATGGATAGAGCGACAGCCTCCGAAGCTGTAGGTCGTGAGTTCGAACCTCACCGGGCGCGCCACTTTTTT
>Ga0335085_10002858_pt1 | contig 31238 bp, 19 predicted proteins | sample Lox_Sample_45_FD_206712 | JGI IMG/M metagenome (GOLD analysis project Ga0335085, IMG submission 206712) | Soil microbial communities from Loxahatchee National Wildlife Refuge, Florida, United States - Lox_Sample_4.5 | ecosystem: Environmental > Terrestrial > Soil > Wetlands | place: USA... | reverse complement strand
GTTTGCAGGGTCTGCCGTTCCGAGTCGAATGAGAAAATCTGCCCCCAATGCGGCGCCTCCTTCCAAATGGTCGAATGGTTCCTCGACCGCAAAAGGATCATTTATTTAATCGTCATTTACGTTTTCTTGGTGCTCCAAATTTTCGTCTTGAGGAAGGTTGTTCCGACTTTCGCGGATGTCTTTAATAGTTTCGGGGCCGCCCTCCCGGCTCCAACCGCACTTCTCATTGATTTAAGCCGCTGGGTCGCGCCAGTGGGTGGTCTCTTGTTCCTGGCGTTGACCGCCCTCTTTGTCCTTCTCATGGTGATGCCGGATATCCGGCGAAAGCTGAGTACGGTTTTTCTTCTCGTTTTGGCGATCCTTTTGGGGCTTTCTCTTTTTCCCTTTATCGGGGCCTTGTTTATGCCCATGTTTGAACTCGGCAATCAGGTGAAATGAAATGGCGACCCTTCCCTCCGGCACTCCACTGGACCCCAACAACAAGAACAAGATGAATATCGACATCTCTCCCCGCAAGCCGGGCGAAAAGATCCTCTATACCGGACCCCATCTTTGCGTGACCTGCGCCGAGGAGAACCGCACCGTGAGCGTTTATCTCAAGGCGGGCGAAACCGCCCCAAGCTGCAAAAATTGCGGTTCCCGCGCTCGCTGGGAGCCATAAAAGGGGTTTGAGCGGGGCCCTGCGGCGCCAAGGCGGCCGGGCTGAGGGTGGGGGCCTAAAACATTGCCAAACCGGTTGTTTTTGGAAATAATGGACCGTTCTTTTGCGCATTTATTCGGCGGTTGAAGGGGTTGAATGGCTCACGATTTCACTGTCACGTTCCGGGGGGTACGCGGAAGCATCCCTGTCCCGGGACCTACCACGCTCAAAATCGGGGGTAATTCCTCCTGCGTCCAGGTCAATGTCCTGGATCACACCGTCTTCCTGGATGCCGGCACGGGCATCGTCCCGGCGGGCCAGCAATTGGTGCGCAATTTCTTCGCCAACCGCGACAAGATGAAGCGGCTGGCGGTCACCATCCTGATTTCCCACACCCACCACGACCACATCATGGGGCTTCCCTTTTTCCCGCCCCTTTACATCGGCGACACGTCCCTTTCCATTTTCGGGCCCTCGGTTTACGGGCCCGTGGGCTCCAAAACGGGCCTGGATTACGTTCTGGACATGATGATGGATCAGATGTTCTTCCCGATCGACCTCAAGGAAACCCACTCCATCAAGAAGGTCGCCACCCTCAAACAGTTCGACCAGATCCTCCTGGCGGAGGGCGAAGAGGCCGAATTGGTCAACCTACAGAGTGATTTCAAGTCCACCTTCAAGGACAAGGCCATCGTCAGCCAGTACCGGGCCTATAACCACCCCAAGAACGGCACGCTGATCTACAAGATCCAATACGGGGGAAAATCGGTTGTTTACGCCACCGACATTGAGGGTTACGCCGCGGGCGACCGCCGGTTGATCCAGTTCGCCAAGGGCGCCGACCTCTTGATCCACGACGCCCAGTACACTGCGGAACAATACACCGGGGCCGTTTCCACCCAGGGCTTCGGCCACTCGACCCCCGAAATGGCCTGTTTCGTGGCCAAGGAAGCCGGTGTCAAGCAGCTGGTGCTTTACCACCACGACCCCAATCACGACGACGCCATGATCCAGCGCAAGGAAGAGGACGCCAAAAACCTTTTCCCCAGCACCGTTTGCGCCTACGAGGGACTGACGATTCCTCTCTAACCGGGTGTTCCCGGAGATCCCGCCGAAAAATCGATCCCTCCTACGAATCGCCCATTTTCGAGTTCTTTTGTTTCACAACGACTCCAACAAAAACTTTTCCACCCCCCAACCGATTTTTCCGCGCGTTAAGCAGCCTTACAATGCTCCATCGTTTCTTCAAGGTGAACCCCATGAAAAAATTTTTCCCGCCGTCCCTATCTTTTCGTCCAACCAAGCCGACTCCACCCTGACTCTGCACTGACATCCCGTTTCGAGCAGGCCCTTTAAAACCCGCGACCGGGTTTTGAGTATTCCATTGCGCCTGCCCACCCACCCTTCGCCGCCCCTGTCCCGCGGCCGTGGCCGGAGGGGAACCCCCGGACGTTATTCACCCTAAAGAAAGGAGAATGGATTCAATGGAAATAAGACCCAACGATGTTGGAAAGCTGGTGGAACTCCCGTTCAAAGCCGATTGGGGCCCCGGAAAAATCATGAAGGTCGAGAACGGGTACGCCTATATCCACTTCCGGGACGACGGCGACCGGATGGCGAAGAAATATCACACTGGGGAAAATCCCCTGAAGTGGGCCCCCAACCAATCCGACCCGGCCTTGGACCACCTCTCTACCGCCCCCAAACCGCGCGGCCGCGCCGCCGCCGAACGGCATCTGGAATTCCCCAGGGCGCTGGATTTGTTCAAGGCGCGGTACCCGCTGGGCTTCAACGACCCGGCCTACCTGGGCAACAGCCTGGATCGGGAAAAAAGCGGCTTGAAATACCTCTCCAGCCTCTTCCGGGAAAACCTGGGGGATGGAAAACTTGAAAAAATGCTCGAGAGCGGAGACAGCCGCGTCATTGCCGACAAGGCCCTTTTCCTTCTTTCGTCCCAGGGCCTCTTGGGAAAGGAGGACTTGGCGGCTTTCAAGGCTTCCTTGATGGACGCGGCTGAAATGACGGCCTATTTCACGGCCCTGGGCAAGGTCCTGGGGGACAATACGGTCGATCACGACTGCATGCATCCCTATTTCAAGTCGATCCTTTCCAACAAGACTCCCGGCTTCGCCAAATGGCCCGTCGCCACCCTGTTTCCATTCCTGGCCCGTCCATCGCACCACATGTTCCTGAAACCGCAGGTCGTCAAGGTTTCTACCGCCCTGTTGGGAATCGGGTTCCTTTACGAGGCCCAGTTGGGATGGCGGACCTACCATTCGCTTTTGGCCGCCGCCAACGAAGTGTTGGAAAAACTAAAGCCCCTGGGGGCCCGGGATTTCCTGGACATCCAGGCTTTCCTCACCTTCGTGCAAAAAGCCGCGAAGGATAAAACCGCGGTTTAAAACCGTCGGCGGCTTATTTCCCCGGTCCACGCCGCGACGCGGGGGAAAACCCGCCTGAACCTGCTGGTGCCCCGGGCTTGCCCGGAGGCCCCGCCTTTCGGGTCGCTAGGGACGGCGCCGGTGTGTTGGCCTGGCGCCGTCTCAAATTCCCGGGGGAACCCTAAGCTTTAATTGGTTTTGTACTTTTGGATCTTCTCGTGGAGTTCGCGAAGCTCGTCCTCGGTGGGTTCCACCGAGAGGTTCTCCATTTCCGCCAGCTGGTTGGAAACGTCGAAGAGGATGGACCAGAGCTCCTCGGTGGTGAACTTGCGCTTGTTGAGGAAATACTGCAGGAACAGCTGGAAGCGGATGCTGCTTTCATAGAGGTCGATGCACTGCACGCCCGACAGGTCCCCGCTCACCAGGGAAAAGGACTGCAGCACAACCTCCACTTCCTCGATGACTTTTTTAAGCAGGACCCGGATGTCCACGTTCTGGATGGCGTCGTAATAAACGGTGTCGAACTGGTCTTGCGAGAGCTTCTCCCGGGTGACGGAGTCGTATCTGCGGAAGGCCCTGCGGTAATCCTTGCCGCTTTCCTGGATGGCCGCAACCATGCCCACCAGGCGGGCCACCTGAGGCAGGAAATTCTTCCGGTCGATTTCCTTGGTGGTGGCCAGCTCGTGAATATATTGGATGTACTCGTAGGTGGTTTCCGAACAGCGGTGGAAGGCCCGGCTGAGGTCGCCGGTCAGTTCTTCCGGGACCTGGGCCGCGCGCAATTGCTTGTCCACCCGGGTTTCGAAATCTCCCTCGGGTTTCCAGGTCTTGGCGCTCTCGAGGAATTGTTCCGCCGAAATCTCGTCCATCTCAGCCTGCTTTCCTTTTTTTCAACCGTTCCCGCAGCCGTTCCAGAAATTCGTAAGGCGGCCGGCCCTGCCCCAACTGAATGCCCGGTTTGTGGTCCCCGTGGAAGTCGCTCCCGCCCGTGGTCAAAAGGCCGAACTCACCGGCCAATTGCCGGAAGGTCTCTTGGTCCCCCGGCTTTTGGTCCGGATGCACCACTTCCAAACCATCCAGCCCCATTTGGGCCAGCTCCCCTATTTTAGTCCTAAGCTCCATGCCTTGGAGTTTCATTTGGATCGGATGGGCCACCACCGCCACCCCGCCCGATTCGTGCAGCATGTCGATGCACTCTTGGGCGCTCCAGGCCGCCTTGGAAACATAAGCCGGGGCCCCCTTGGTGAGGTATTTGTCGAAGGCTTCCTTATAGCTTTTCACATAGCCCTTGGCCTCCAGGGCCCGGGCGATATGGGGCCGCCCCAGTTGGCCTTTGACCTGGGCGATCTCCCCGACTTCCTCCAGGGTCAGGGGAAACCCCAAGGCCTTGAGTTTCTCCAGGATGCGGGGGTTGCGCTCCGCCCGGGCCTTTTGGAATTTTTCCAGTTTTTCCTGGATGGGCCCATCGGGATCGAATCCATAGCCGAGGATATGCAGGGTGCCCGGGTGGAAGTTGGCGGAAAGCTCAACACCGGGGATGGCCTCCAGCCCCAGCCGGTTGGTTTCTTCCACCAGTTCCTTGATGCCCGTCACCGTATCGTGGTCGGTCAGGGCCACCGCGTCCACGCCTTGGGCGCGGGCCAGCCGTGCCAGTTCGGTGGGGTTCAAGGTCCCATCCGAATGGTTGGTGTGCATGTGCAGGTCAGCGACGGTTTTCATGGCCCCTCATTGTAAAGGGAAAGAGGATCAAGAAAGCGGCCCAAGAAAAGAGGGAAATCCACTTTCCCACCTCGAAGGCCGCGGGCCGGTATTCCATCAAAAAATGGTGGCGGCCGGGACCCAAGGGCACGGCCCTTTGGAACCCATAGGCGGGTATCACCTGGAAAGCCTTCTGGTCCGAACCTTCTAAGGGCTCGACTTTCCAACCCCGGCTGTAATTATCGGTCACCACTAAAACCGCCGGTTTGGGTGTTTCGGCTTCGATTTCAATTCGGTCCGAATCCAGATCCTTCATCTTGACCGTGCCTAGGACCTCCCCCGGCATCCCCAGCCCCGGGTCCGTCTCCAACAAAGCCTCTTGGCGGGGATCAAAGGAGGGGTCCGTCACTTTGCCCAGGATGGCCTCCGGGCCCATCACTTCCCACCGCCCCGTTAAAAAAGCCCGGGGAACCTCTTTTAAGCCGGTGGGTTCCGAAACCGAAGGGCCCTCCTTCCCGCGAAAAACATACCGCAATCTCAGGAGGCCCAGCGGTTGGGACAGATGGGTGAAAAAAGACCCCTTCAGGATGTCGGCAAAGCCAAGCTCCTGGCTTTTGGCGGCGAAAAGGGCGTATCGCGAGGGCATCACCGGGTCTTCCCCCCAGATGTCCAAACCTGTCGTGCCCAGGGTGTAATCCCCCTTTTCCACCCAGACCCGGTAATCGCCGGGATCGCGGTCGTAAACGGCCTGGATCGCGGCAACCTTTTGTTGAAGGCCGGCCATGTCGAAAAAAGCCATATTGGCCTGGGCAAAGACCGTGAGCTCTACCAGGGTCGCCGCCAGGAACCCCAATCGCATCCAGTCCCGCCTTTGGCCCAAAAAGGACAGGAGGGAAAGCCCCGCCATCAGCGCCCCGCACCAAAACAAACTGGCGGCCATGCCGTCCGCATGGGGCAGGAACTGCTTGAAGAGCCGCTCCCCGCCCATCCGGGGCGCGGCGAAAAAGACGGCTGACAGCGCACCCAAAACCCCGGCGGTCCAGGCCAGGGCCTTGGACAATCCCCTCAAGGCTTCGGAGGATTTGAGGATTTCATCCAGCCCCATCGCCGCCAGCGCCGCCAGGCAGGCCGCGACCAGGATGTTGAACCGGCTCACGGCCCGGAAGCTGGAGAAGAGGGGCACCCATTTGCAGGCCAGGACGAAAAGGGGCGTCCGAAGCCCCAGCATCAGGACGGTCAGGAAAAGCGCCATCCCGGCGAACAGCCTCTTGTCCGGGTTGCGGGAAAACCTCAAGGCAGCAAGCGCCAACACGAACCCTACCGTGCCCACGTAGGGGTGGCCCTCGCAATAGATGCCGCCGCCCCAGTAATCGCTCCAATTCCCGAAAAAGCGCGGCATCAGGAGGTAGCAGAGCCTCTCCGGGTTCATGTCCAACATGGAAAGAATGTCCAGCGGCAGGCCTTTGCCGCGGATGCTTTCCATGGAGGCGTCCCATCCGGCCAAAACCTGGACGGCTGAAAGCAGCCCGCCCAAGGCGTAAATCAGGAGGAATCCGCCCAAGAAGGAGGCCCGGCCCTTCTCCCGCAAGGAGACCCAAAAGACGTAGGCCGTCAGCACCAATGCGGTGTAATAAACATATTGAATATGCCCGGCGAAAATCTGCAGGGCCACCGCCAGGGCGCCCATAAAAACCCAACGCCAGCGCCTCTCCCGCCGCAAACCCTCCACCGCCAGGAGGATCAAGGGAATCCAAGCCATGGTGCAAAGATTGGAGAGGTTCCCCACCGTGATCCTCAGGAAAAATGCCCCGCTGAACATGAACATGAGCGCCGCCAAAAGGGCGGAGGCCCGAGGGCTCCCCCGCTTGCGGATCCAAAGATAGGTGAACCATCCGGCCAAAAATACGTGCAGGGCCATGGACAGGTTCATGGCGAAGGGCATGGGCAGGACCATGAAAAGCCAGTTGGGGGGATAAAGCAGGGCGGATTGGAACCCGCCGAAAAAAGGCGCGCCGCAAAAAAGATGGGGGTTCCACAGGGCCAGATGCCCTTGGCGCAGTTCCCCAAAGCCGAACTGCCGCCACCAGACGAACTGGCGGAACAAATCCTCTCCCGGCACGGAAAGGACCTGGTTGGTCGCGGGCCAAAGGAACCGGTTGAAAAGGGCGAGGGTCAAGAGCGCCAGGAAAACGGCGGCGGGCCCATCCGAACGGCGGGCCGAAGGCGGCGGAGGGGCACTGGGGCTCTCCCCTTTCATTTAGGCAGGTATCCCAGCTCCTCGAGTTTCCGGAGGACTTTCTCCACGCTTTCCTCGACGCTTTCCACGTCCGTTTTGCAGGTGACTTCGGGGTTCAAAGGCGGCTCATAGGGGTCGTCCACGCCGGTAAAGCCCTTGATCTCGCCGGCGCGCGCCTTCTGGTAAAGGCCCTTCAGGTCCCTTTCCTCACAGACTTCCACCGGGCAGCGGGTATAGACCTCCACGAAATCCCCGATCTTCTCCCGGTTGTATTCCCGCGCCTGCCGGTAGGGGGAAATGACGGAGGCGATGACCGCCACGCCGTGGCGGCTCAATAGCTGGCACACGAAACCCACGCGCTTGATGTTCTCGTCCCGGTCCTCGCGGGAAAAGCCCAGCCCCTTGGACAGATGGCTGCGCACCACGTCGCCGTCCAAGATTTCCACCGGGATGCCTTTGCGTTCCAGCTTCAGGGCCACCCGCTCGGCGATGGTGGACTTACCGGAGCCCGAGAGCCCCGTAAACCAGAGGGTAAAACCCTTATGGGAGTTGGAGTCGTTCATGTTGGTTCTTCCGTCTTTCTTTTAGCAAAATTCCCGGCCATTTTGGGGAAATTGGGGGCTCGGGACAAACTACTGAGGCCCCCCGGATAAGTCAAGCTTGGCAAAAAGCCTGCGACGGCCCAGACAAACACATTGGTAAGGAATCGAAGCCCCTTAGGGGTATTCGCGGCTTAACCACCTCCGGTTAATCTTTGCGCTTCCTCGAAACAGTCCTGGGCTAAATCCCTTTTGCCTAATGTTTGGAAGTCTTCGCCAATTTGTTGGATAGTCTTCGCGTTTTGGGGACGTAAAGCCCAGGCTTTCTCAAGAACGGCAAGAGCCTGGTTTTTTTTACCCCAGGCCAAATAAAGGTCCCCCAGTTTGAGGTAATAAACCGGTTCCTGGGGATTTCGGGCGATTCCTTCCCGGAACATTTCCATCGCTGCTTGCGTTTTTCCTTCCCATTCCTTAATTGTGGCTAAATTAACCAGATACTCGACGTTATTTGTATCTAGTCGGCGGGCTTCCTTGAACGCAGCCTCCGCATCGGGGTAACGCTTGAGAAAGGTTAAGCTCGTCCCCAAATCATTCCATAATTGGGATGTCTTGGGCTCTAGGTTAATGGCTTCCTTTATTTGCTGGATTGCCGCATCGTGCTGATTCAATTTCTCCAAGACGTTCCAAAGGTCGAGTCGGATGCTAATGGATTTGGGATCCAGGGCTAGGGCATTTTCAAAAGCTGAAATGGCTTCCGAAACCCGGTTGTTATAAAGCAGGGCAAGGCCCAAACCCTCGTAAGCCCTGGCCATGGGTGGGGGGACGGAACAGGCCCTGCTGAAAGCAACCAATGCCTCATAATCGCGTTGGTTCCTGAGATAGTCTTCCCCCATCCTCGTGCAAGCTTCCGGACTTTCATCGGGATAAACCTGAGCGACCCTTTCCCAGAGAGTCTCAGAATTTCTCCAGGTTCCAATTTGTAGTACCGTTAAATATCCCAGTACGGCTGCCAATACCAAGGAAAGGCCCCCAAATAAAAACCGGTTATAGCCTAACCAACGAGCTGCAGCCACCGCCAAAGGAAGAAAAAGCGCCAGACATGGAAGGTACAAATAGTGGTCTGCCGCAGCCTGGGATGTGTTTTTGACGAATCCCAATACCGGTGCCAGGGTGACGATAAAATAGAGCCAGGCGGTTAAAAGGTAAGGGGCCTTCCAGCGCAGCCGGTAACAATAATAAGAGGCCAAGACGACCAAGGCCATCGAGCTGAAATTCTGAACCAAGTAGCCAGGGGTGATAGTCAGCGGGTATGGATAGTAGGCCGTCAGGTCCCAGGGTAAAAACATCTTCAACACGTAAAAAACTAGCGACCGGAAGGCGTTGAGTACACAATAAAATTCCAAGCCGCTTTGCTCAGCGGAGAAGGTATTTTTACCGGAAAGAATGGTGACCAAAACTGACCCTATGGCCATAACAAAGAAAGGAGCCTTTTCCTTGAGAGACCTCGCGAATTGACGGTGAAATCGCATAAGGGGCCAATGATCTAGGATCAGGAAGACAAAAGGAAGCGTAACCGCCATTGGCTTCGACAGGATGGAAAACAGGTAAAGGGAAAAACAGGGAAGCAATTTTGAATATTGAATTTTGAATTCTAAATTGGATTTTTGGATTACGGCATAACCAAGGTAAAGATAAAGGCTTCCCAGATAGAAGACCGAATAAAGGACGTCTTTTCGCTCGACGGCCCAAGCCACGGATTCCACGTGGATGGGGTGAAGGCCAAACAGGAGGGCCGTGAGGAAAGCAATAGGCCCTGCGAAAACCTTGATTCGGGAGAAAGATCCAGGACCCTCACTGTCCGGCAAGAGCTCCAGAAGCCTTCGGCAAACTCCGAAAACTAGCAGTGTATTGAGGGCATGCAGCAGCACGTTCGTGGCGTGGAAAACCTTGGGATTCAGGCCCCCCATCTGATAGTTCAATGATAGGGAAAGCCATGTTAGGGGCATTGAATAGCCCGCAGCGAAGCTGTTGAACATCCATTTTAGGAAACCCCAGTCCAAATGACGGATTTGGGTATTATTGACGATGAAAGCTTGGTCGTCCCAATTCACAAAATTGTTACCCAAAACTGGGATGTAAAACAAAACCACGGCGAGGATTAGTAACCCTATCCAAAACCCAGAAACCAATTCCCTCTGTCCAAAGGAGCGGACCTGTAAAGCCCCGTTGTTATTTCCAGCAGGAACCGAGATCATTACCATTCTCTTTTCTGGAGTGGATTCTGGTTGGGCGAAAAAGCCTTCGAAAAGAAGCAATAGTTCTCAAACTTATTTATTCTTTTTCTCTGACTTCCGGCTTAAGTCTAAAATAGTGCACACAGGGATACAAAATCCTATAAAATTTATTCGGGCGCGTTGTGGATAGCAACTTTTAATTAATATTGAATCTTTCTCAAATTATTGCATTTTGGCCCTGGATTTGAGTATCCGTTTCCCCAAAAGAAGGAACATTTTGAACGAACCTGTTAATTATTCCCTTCCAATACCAAGGTTGATTTTCACAAACATACCCCAAATCGAATGGTGGGTACTGGCAGGGGTGTTTGCCATCGGGGTTCTCACCGGCCTTCTTTTGCACGCCATAATTTTGGAGAAAAAGATCAAAAAAGAAACGGCTCCAAGTTCAAGAAACTCCAGTCCGACCTCATAGACAGTCCAAAGGGCTTTCGCTAGACTACCCCCCTCAAAGACAGTTTTGAGTTTAGGAAATTTTTGAACCAAAGGTTCAAAAACATGCCTAAACTCAAAACTCATAACCCTTTCTGGAGGAAAGCCATGTCCCAACGTCCCAAAATCACAGTGGTCGGAGCCGGCAACGTCGGCGCTTCCTGCGCCGCCTGGATGGCTGAGAGGGACCTGGGGGATATCGTGCTTCTGGACATCCCCGCCACCAAGGACATGCCCAAGGGAAAGGCCCTGGATATGCAGCAAGTGGGGCCCATCTCGGGCTATAACTCGCGCCTGACCGGCACCACCGATTACGCCGATACGGCCAATTCGGACGTCTGCGTCATCACCGCGGGCGTGCCCCGAAAACCCGGCATGAGCCGCGAGGACCTGGTGGCCATCAACCAGGGCATCGTGGCCGACGTCGCCAAGAAAATCGTCGCCTCCTCTCCCAACGTCATCCTGATCGTGGTCACCAACCCCCTGGACACCATGTGCTACGTGGCCTACAAGGCCGCCGGGCTTCCCAAGCATCGCGTCATCGGCCAGGCCGGCGTCCTGGATTCGGCCCGCATGCGCACCTTTTTGGCCGCCGCCACCGATGTGGCGGTCCAAAACGTGGTCGCATCGGTCATCGGCGGGCACGGCGATGAGATGGTGCCCCTGGTGCGTTACTGCAACGTCGCGGGCATTCCTATTACCCACATCCTCAAGAAGGAACAAATCGACGCCATCGTGGAGCGCACCCGCAAGGGCGGAGGCGAGCTGGTCAACCTGCTGGGAGTATCGGCCTGGCTGGCGCCCGGCGCCGCGGCCGGCTCCATGGTGGAGGCCATCCTGAAGGATTCCAAGCTGGTGGTCCCCTGTTCCTGCTACCTGGAAGGCGAGTACGGCCTGAGGGACATGTACTTCGGCGTTTACGCGAAGCTCAGCCGCAAGGGCCTGGAAATGGTGTTGGAAGTGCCGTTGGATGATGAGGAAAAGGCCATGGTGAAGAAATCCGCCGACCTGATCAAGGACACGATGAAAGCCTTGAAATAAGGGTGGGTCTGCCGGCCATGGGAATCATCCTGGGAGCCTGGATGTAAAAACGCTCCTCCCGCGTCAAAAGCCCTCGGACTTCGGCCCTAGGGCTTTTTTATTGCGTTTCGCGCTTGGGCCTCAGAGTTCCTTGAGGATCTGGTCCAGGGCGGCTTGGTCCACGGCCAGGATCCGCATGCCGCAACGGTAATGGGCGCCCGCCGAGGCGTCCAAAACGCAATGGACCACTTCGGCCACTACGACGAGGGAATGGTCCAATCGGGGGGGATGGATATAAAGAAGCAGTTTGGCGCCTGGGTCAAGCTTGTGGGGCGCCAAGACGGCCAGGCCCTTGGCCGAAAGGTCGTGGGTTCGGGCGCCGGAAAGGGCGGCCCCATCCTCCGGCGCGGCCTTGGCTTCCTGGTGCAGGTGCTCGCGGCAAAGTTGCGCCGCTTCCTCGGCGCCGATGACCTGGTAGGTCACCTCCCAGGCGGCTTCCTTTCGTTCGCTTTCCCTTTTTTCGATCCAACCCACTTGAAGGCTCATGGTGTTCCCCGCTGATTTTATTGGGGCCATTTTAATGGCCGGGCGGGGGACCCAAAAGTTTTTCCCACAGGAAAACGGAACTCCAGACGCCATTTGGGCATTTAAGCCGTCTTGCCGTCTTTCTTCTCTTGGATCCCCAGAAGCACGCAGGCGGTCAAAACAAAAGTGGTTCCCAGGATGAAATGGGGAGTCAGCGCCTCACCCAGGAGAACCCAACCGAACAAGGCCGCCAGCACCGGAACCGACTGGGCCAAAAGGGTCCCCATGGCCAGGCTGGCATGCCCCAGGCCTTCCGTGTAAAAGAGCTGGGCCGTCATGCCCAAGGCCCCCATGAGGCAAAGAATTCCCAGCCCGGGCCCATCAACCGGCGCCCAACGACTCAAGTTGCCCATCCCGGGTCCGCCCCCTACAAGGAGCAGGGCCGTGATCACCAGCCCGAAAAAGGTGAAGCTTCCGAAAACCGATAGGGCGTTGTCCGTGCGCCGGGCCTCCTTGGCCGAGAGGACCCCCGCCCCTCCCAGGAACCCCGAAAGGAACCCCGCCGCATCCCCCGCGCCCAGCCGGTCGAAGCGGGCACCCAGAACCAGCCAAACCCCGGCCCCAGCCAGAAGCAGCAGGAAAGCCAACCCCTTGGGAGGTTTCTGCCGGAGGACGAGGACGGAAAAAACATTGGCCCAGATCGAGTAGGTGTAATTCAAAAGGGTGGCTTCGGCCGCGGTGGTCCAATGAAGGGCGAGGAAATAGCAAAGCACCGTGGAACCGCCGAAAAAGCCCCGCCATAGGAGTAGCCGGGCGTTGACCACCTTGAGCTTTTGCCAGCCCCAAGCCGAGAGGGCCAGGATGCCGGCGGTGGCGAAGGCGAAACGGAAAAAAGTGATTTGGACGGCCGAATAGTCCATTTTCCCGGCCCATTTGACCGTAATGGGAAGAAGCCCGAAAAAGAGATTGGAGAGGCACAGGAGCAGGACGCCGTTATTCTTGAGTTTCATCACACCCAACCAGGAAATATTTGCCACGGATGAACACGGATGTCCAAATCATTGATTTGAAGGCATTATTTTATCCGGGTTAATCCCATTTATCTGTGGCCAAAACCTTGTTTGATTTTGACTTTACTAATTCACTTTTTTATTTCGCGGAGGGTAAGGTTCGTGATTCACAGGGCATTTGGGAACTTCATAGGTGTTTGAGGATTGCCGTCAAGTCCCGCGTTTTCAAGTCCTTGTCCGCCAGTCGGGTCAGGAACCCGTCCTGGTTGACGGCGATGCGCAGGCCCGCGATCTTGAAGACTTCCCGGTCGGAACGGCTGTCCCCCACCGCCACCGTGCGCTCCAGGGGTACGCGGAGATTCCGGGAAAGTCGGCGCAGGAACAAGGCTTTCTCGTGCTCCTGGAAAATCCTCATTTTCCGGCCGGTCAACGCCCCTTTTTGGATTTCCACCGTCGTTCCCCGCACCTCGTCAAAACCGTACCTTTTCTGAAAATACCGGGCCGAGAGCTCGTAACCCAGGGTCGCCAGGGCCACGTAAAAATGCCTTTTTTTAAGGGCCCTGACCGTTGCGGCGATGCCCCGCAGCTTGGGGATCAGGTGGAGCGACCTTTCGACATCCTTCACTTTCCAGCCCGCCATGCGCTTCGTGACCTTCCGGGCCAGGGCCAGGTGGCCCATGCGGTCCTTGAGCCATTCGGCTTCCAGGTGCTCGAAGAAAGCCTCGTCCCCCGCCCGGCGGAAAAGGAAGCGTGTGCTAGAAACCCCGTAGGTGAGGGTGCCGTCCAGGTCGAAAAGGATGATGCGGTCGGGTTTCAAAAGAAAAGGGCCTTTCAGTTGTCGCTGAAAGGCCTCATTTAAAAGGAGGAAGGCTTCAATTTCAAACCCAAACTATCCCGACCCGTTTAATTTTGGCTGGGATTTTCCATTTGGTTGAGTTGCTGTTGTAAATGGTTTTTCTGGTCGGAGGTGATTTCTTTCTGGCCGTTTTGATGAAAATATTGAAGTTCCTGTTGGCGAATAGTCTTCAGTTGAGTCATCTGGGCTTTCGCCTCGTCCCTGGTTAATTTTCCCGACTTCAAACCCTTGCGGATTTGAACCATTTGCTTTCGGATCTGGAGGTTCAACCCGTGCATGTTCGAGTTCAACAAGGGGTTCGGCCGTGACGGGAAAGACGTTTTGGAAGCTCCCCAACCCCACACCGGCAAAGTCACGCAGGTCAAAAGAACCATTATTTTGAAGTTTTTCATTGTTCTCCCCCTTTATTCAACAGCTTTTCTTTTGTGTTTCTTTTTAGTGCAAGACAACAACTTTTCCCCTTTGGATTTTGACGGAAGTCCCGTCGTCGGCCGTGAGAATGTAAATATAAAGCCCACTGGCCACCTGGTTGCCTACTTCGTTTACCAGGCGCCAAGACAGGGGGTTCAATCCGGCATTGCCTTGCGACGTCTCCTCGAAAACCCGCTCCCCCGAGAGGTCGAAGAGCATGAGCTCCAACTTCATAGGCTTGTCTAAATTCACGAGGAACTGAATCGGCGTTCCGTTTGTGGACAGGTTGGGCACCGCTATCACGAAAGAAGATCCTCGCGTTTCGGATGAAAAGACGGGGGTCGGGGTAAGGGTTGAGGCCTCCTTCAGACCGCTATCCGCGATCAATAGCATCATTGATCCACCCAAAGGCGTATTGGTCGGGGTGGCCGTGCGCGTTTTGGTCGGCGTGAGAGTCATTGTTGGGGTGTTTGTCTTGGTGGGCGTTGGAGTAATTGTGAACGTTTTGGTCGAAGTGGCCGTGTTGGTCTTAGTGGAGGTTATCGTCGGAGTATTTGTCTTTGTGCGCGTGGGGGTGATCGTAAACGTTTTGGTCGGTGTAGGCGTCAGGGTCTTGGTGGGGGTTAAAGTGATCGTGAAAGTCTTGGTTGGTGTGTTGGTGAACGTCCACGTCGGCGTCGGGGTTTTCGAAAATGTCCATGTGGCGGTCGCCGTTTTCGTCGCTGTCGGCGGGATGGTATTGGTGAATGTCATCGTCGGCGTCAGGGTACTCGTGAACGTCCCAGAGGGCGTCGGGGTTTTCGAGAACGTCCATGTGGCAGTCGCCGTGTTCGTCGCTGTCGGCGGGATGGTATTGGTGAATGTCATCGTCGGCGTCAGCGTATTAGTGCTGGTGGAAGTGACGGTCGGATCAAAGACAGCCGTATTGGTGGGTGTGGGGGAGAAAATCGAACCGCAAGTCACCATCGGACAAGGCCCCACTTTGAACACTTCATCGTTCACGTTGTCGGCCACGTAAACATTTTGGCCTCCATCCACTGCGATGCCCTGGGTCTGTAAAAACTCGGTGTTTCCACCCTGTTGATAATAGCCCATCACGTCACCATAGGGATCAAAGATGCCTACTCCACCAAAACCGTCGGTCACGTAAACCAGGCAGTTGCCATAGACGGCGATGAAATTCGCGCCCACCAGGGGGATGTTTTGGGTCACATCCCATTGCCGGAGGAAGTTGCCCTGGTAGTCGAACACCTGCACCAAGGCCGTATCCCAATCCGTCACATAGACGTTCCCCGATTGATCCACTGCAACCCCGACTGGATAGACGAAGCTCACGCCGCCTGTCCATCCGGGTTGTCCCCATTGGGTCCACGCCGTTCCGGTGGAAGGGTTGAAGGACTGGACGACACCATCGTATTGGTCCGCAACATAGACACTGGTCCCGGCTGAATTTACCGCGAGACCGACCGGCGCCTCTATATCCTCGTCTCCCTCGGTAATCGCGAAAGTCGGGAAGGAACTCTGCCGTGTCCTGGAGATATTATTAAAGACATCCACCCGGTACTGGGTCTGTGGATAGGTATAAACAGTTTGGATTTGATCGGTGACATAAATCAGCCCATTGCCGTCCACCGCCACCCCCACGGGCAAGATACCCGAACCTACATTGATGGGAGTGCCAGGCGCCCCAACAGTGCTGAAAACGTCCACTTGGCTCATCGACTGGTCGGCCACATAGACAACCTGCCTTGTGCTGTCCACCGCCACACCATAAGGCTGGGACACCGTCCAGGATGTCGCCAGGGGGCAGGTTGTCGGCGTGGGGCTCGGGGTCGGGGTAATGGTATTGGTCGGCGTGGAAGTGGGAGTGGGGGTGAGCGTCCAACAGGTCGTGACCGGGCATTGGCCGAAACCATCCACTTGGTTATTGTAGTAGTCCGCCACATACCAAGAATTATTGTTCGCGGCAATTCCTTCCGAATCGTCGAAATTCGTCGTTGCGTTTGGCCCCGAAATGGACCCTAAAAAATCTCCTATGGTGTCGAACACACCGACATCGCCGAAACCATCCGTCACATAGACCAGGCAGTTTTCGTGGACCGAAATAAAGTTTGCCGCCAGGAGGGTCGTGTTTTGGGTTGCGTCCCAGTTTCTCAACCAATTGCCCTGGTAGTCGAACACTTGGACGGTACCCGTTTCCCAATCCGCGACATACAGGTTGCCAAGACCATCGACCGCCACGCCTTGGGGCATTCCGAAGTACGGAAGCCCCGTAGTGGCCTGGAAAGCGGGACCGATGGTGGATTGGTAAGTCCACGATCCGCCGTTGTTGGTGAAAATTTGGACCCCCTGGTTGCCCTGGTCCGCCACGTAAAAGGTCGTCCCCGCGGCGTTGACCGCTACCCCGGCCGGGGTATTGAAGGTTCCTGAACCATTGCCCACCCCCCCCAAGGTTTGCGCCGGGGCTCCGGGATTAATAGGGTTACTGAGGCTGTCGAAAACAAAAACTTGATCAAGGGCGTCGTCGGTCAAATAGATACCACCGTTACCATCAACGGCCACTCCCACCGGTGAAGCCAGGGAACCGACGCCGAGGTGATTGGTGATCTGTCCTGAGGAATTTAAGACTTCCAACTGGTTGTTGAACTGTTCGGCCACATAGACATTCGAGGACGCGTCCAAGGCCACACCCATGGGCTGATATACCGTCCATAGCGCCTGGGCGGTGCAAGAAAGGGAGTTCGGCGTGGCGGTTGGCGTCAGGGTGCCGGTGGGGGTCGTAGCGGGTTCCGTACCGCATCCTTGAAGGACCGTGACGGCATAACCATTGAAGCCGCTCACAAAAACGTTTCCGGCTTGGTTGACCGCCACGCCCCAGGTGTTTTGGAAGGAACATTGGTTAAGGAGGGTCTTGAAATCGGGGCTGAAGGTATCGATCAATTCCGGAATACCCCCGGCTCCGTTTTCCGTTTCTGTGACGTAAAAATCCCCTTTCAAGTCCGTACGGATGCCAGCAGGATAGACTAGGGAACTTCTCACCGTTACCGGACTGCCACCTGGAACGGTTACGTTAAAAGCTACAACTTGGTTGTTACCGAAGTCGCAGACGTAAAGCCAGTTCCCGACTTTGGTCATACCCCGGGGGGTGTTAAGGATGGCGGGCCCCCCAAAAGTCGCGGACGCAGTGTAATTAGGGCAGCTTCCAGTGAACTGGTACACATATCCTTGCTGGGTTGAAACATAAACTGATGTGCCGTCCGCCCAAACCCCGGTTGGCTTAAAGGCGGTGGTCATGGTGTTCCCGATAGCACAGCCGAAATTCCAGCTGGGAGGGGGCCCGGGATTGGGGATGAATTCATCCACCACTCCATTGTTTGCCCCGGGACCCCAATCCGCCGCATAGACGTTGAGGTTGGGGTCGGTGGCCACATCCAATACATAGGCCAGGGACCCGCCGCTTCCCGCCGTGGGGAATATCCCCAGGGGGGCATAGGTGGCGGCATTGACAACCTGGATAAGGTTCTGGTCGCTAAAGGGGATGTAGAGCTGATTATTAGCGTCAACCGCCAAGCCCGTGGGCCCGCTCAGGGTGTTCCCCTGGTAGGTTTCAACCAGGTTGGCCACCCCCTGGCAACAGGCCGCCGGAGTGGGAGTGGGAGTCAATGAGGGTTCGGTAGCGCAGCCCTGAATCTCGGTCACCGAGTTATTGTTGGTCACCGACATAAAGATTTTACCCGCTTGGTTCACCGCGACCCCCCCAGGGTTATTCGGATAGATGGAGCAAGTGTGGTCGAGGGTAAAATCGGGACGATAAACCGAAAGCGAGTTAACGGCCCCCGTTGAGATGACGTAAAAATTACCGGCCAGATCCGTTCGAAGGCTGGTGGCACTGGCGCTCTGGATGGTGAATGTTGCCGAGGCCGAATAATTATTGGCCGCGTTATAGGCCACCAACTCGAACCCGAAAAAGGCCACATAAACGGTATTTCCCACTTTCACCAGCCCCTCGGGGTACCCAATCCCGCTCCCAAATGTTTTCTTCAAGATGAAACTGGTGCCGTTCCAATCGTAACGGTTGATATACCCGTTGACGGAAGCGTAAACCGATTCATTGGTTCCCGAACCGTCCGCCCAGACCCCTCGTGCGCCATAAACGGTGTTAAACGAAACGGAAGAACTGTAGGTATTGGGGTTGAATTCGAACACTTCCGCCAGCCCAAAATCCGCAACAAAAATGTTTCCCTGGCTGTCCACCGCCACGTCATAAGGATAGGACAATAGACTCGATCCAAAGGTGGTGATCGGCGCAAAGGTTGACGCATCGAAAACCTGGATTTGGTGATTCCCGATATCGGCGACGTAGATCCGGTTGCGGCTGTAGTCGATGGCCATCGCCCCCGGATTATTAAAACCATGCGTAAAGGAAGTGACGCCCTGGCAGCAATTGGGCGAAGGGACCGGAACAGGAGTCGCGGTCACCGTGGGGATGGCTGTCGGGAAGGGATTGTAATAGATCCGTAGGACGCTTCGGCTGCTATCCGCCGCGTAAAGATTGCCCTGGTCGTCGAAAACGGCCGAACCACCTGCGGGCGAGAAATCGTTCAAGTGGCCCGCGTAATTGTCGCCCGCTTGGGGCAAGTGAATGATGTTCCCCTGCCCATCCAGGCCCCTGGGATTATTGATAATGACCGGAGGATATTGGGGCGAGGTCCCAGCCAATTGGGAATACACAAAGGAAACCATAACTCCGTCACCAGGGCTAAATGCAGGCACCGCGAAGGCGTTTCCCTCCAGTAAATTGTCCGCCGGGTCCTGGTGGTTTTCCGTAAAACTGCCGTTCGTTCCGTAGACCCCGTCGGCAAGAATGGCTGGGGTGCCGTCCGAATGAAGGCCATAGACGCATGTATTTTGGGAATAGTAGTTCTGCAATGTAGCCGCATTCCATCTTAACAAACGAAAATTGCCCCACCCTTCTCCTGCGTTATCGCTGACGTATAAATCCCCGTTATGGTCCATTTGGACGGCTGCGGGGTTGGTGAAAACCGCGGCATTCGGGGTCTGGCCACATTGACCGGAACCCCCTGGGAGGTAATTCCCCCCTCCGTTACAACCATACGTTGTATCGTCCTTTTGCCCCAGGATGATGTCCACACAGGGCCCGGGTCCGTTCCCGCAAGCGTTGTTGTCCAAGCCCAGGGGATCGCGGATATGGAGAATCCGGTTGTGGCTTGTTGAGTTTGTAATGGAATCGCTCACCCAAAGATTATTGTTGGAATCCACCGCCATACCCAATAAGCCGCTCCACGTGACTGTATCGTTCGACCCCAGGACCTTTAGGTTGGGGTTGACGGTCGCCACCGGGGTCGCCTCGGGAGGGGAGGAGGTGAGTGGAAGATTGAACATCAGGATGTTTCCGGCGTTTTGTACGGCATAAAGACGGTTCTGGTTGTCCTGGCAGATCGACCCAAAACTCCCATTTGGATCCTGTTTCAGGAAATTGGTCGTACCGGCGTATCCGTCTTCAGGTTGGCCGTTCGAAAGACCGGCGGGGCCATTGGATGGCATGTTCCAAAAACGGATTCTTGAACCGTCCCCCAACAATATTTGAGTCGCCCCGGCGGATTTGGCGATATACACGTAACCCGGATACAAAAATCCGATATCCCCGATGTTGTTGGGGATAGGGGCGTAAGGAGAAGGGTTGAATAGATCCACAAGGGAATGCGCGGTGGTATCGTAACGAAACACCAATTCCCCTGTTCTTGAGGAGAGGTAAACCTTGCCGCCGGCGTCCACGCCCATGGCGCCGAAGTTTTGTCCGTCCGTACCGAATTGCTGGAGTTGGGTCCATGAAAAATCGGAAAGGGAGACCTGAAATTCGGTTTCAGCCCCGATGTTGCTCGCCCAAATAGCCACCGTGGAGGAATTGGTTTTGGATGGGTCAAATTCGAGGCCTTGGGGCTGGGTGGTAGAAATGGATTGGACGGCGGGGGCGCCGTTAGTATAGGTAGGACGGTTGTTGTTGAGGGGATCGGCTCCCGAAGGCTGGAAAATGAGAATGCGGTTGTTGGCTGAGTCTGCCACATAGACGTTGCCGGACGCGTCCACCCGGACGGCCGCCGGACTGTTCAATTGATTGAGGCCGCTTCCAGGCACATTGGAGGTGAACCCGGTTTGGCCTAGTACCACATCGGCTGTGGCAGACGGGGAGCCGCAACAATTCCCATTGGAGCTGTGATAGCGTAAAACCCGGTGGTTCGCAAAATCCGCCACCCAAAGGTCTCCCCACTTATCCGTGGCCACGCCCGAAGACCGGTCGGGAACCGGATCGTTGATCATATCAGTCAGGGAAAGATTAGCGTTTGTTGGCGTTCCCAGGGTATTTCCCCCGGCGTTGTTTGGAAAATAACCGCCGAAATCGGTCTGGCCCCAGACCTGGGAAGCCGCGATCGGTTCATGCCCCGAAACCATGTCGTTGTACTCATAACGCAGTATGCGGTTGTTGTAGGTGTCGGGAACGTAAAGGTTCCCGTCCTGGTCTGTCGCCATGTTGGCGCCTTCGCTACTCTCACCTGGGGAATAATAAGTATCCAGTAATAAATGCAGGGTGGAGGCGGTGGGAAAAGCGACCGGCAAAATCGGACGGACGGGACTGCTCCAAAGGTTGGCCTGCGTGTTGGAATCCCCATTGGCGGCGGAATGGAAAAAATCCGGTTGGCCCAGGACCAAATCCGCCCCCTGGCCCGCGAAGGCCGTGCTGGCGTTATGCACCACCAGGACCCGGCTGTTCCCCGCGTCCACGACGTAAAGAATGTCCCTTGAGGTGTCGACGTAGGTACTGGAGGCCTCATAAAGGTTTTTGGACGTGCATTCGTTGGGTTTGGCCTCACCGAAAGCCGAATTGGGGATCCCATAATCAGCTTGTCCCAGGACCTTATCCGCCCAAAGGTCGCCGGAAACTCCACGGGGAGGATTGGCTTGGGAAAGTGCCGGTAGGAAAACCCAAAAGACCAAAAGGACCGTTCGCCAAGAACTCCTGGTCCCTTTTTTCGTCACATAAGAGTCTTCAAATAGGCGGCGGGTTCTCAATTCCAAAGAGATTCCCTTTTATGGTCAAAATTTAATAAAAAAATTCAAGCTTAGAGATTTGCCTGCGAGGAGAGGCCTTTTCTCGCCGGGCGATAAAGAGTGATGGAGGCGGGAGGGTTTATTCCAAAATCCGAAAAATTTTTTATACTCCTGAACCGGCCGGGTGGATTTTATGTTTATGAAAACTGCAGCAGAAATGGCTGATCAGCGGATTTGAACTGTTTTTCGTTGGGAATAGGGACCCGTTTTGACCTCGATTTGGTAAAACCCAGCTGGGGCCTGCCCACCATTAGGCAATTTTCCGTTCCATTCGAAAACCCAGTGGCCGGGGCCGAGGGATCCATTGAAAAGAGGTTCGACTTCCACTCCCCGCGTATCCAATACCCGGACCATGAGGGGGCCGGTCCTGGATTGATGAACGATGGCCGAAACACTCGAGTAGTCGGCTGAGGGGTTCTGGTCGAGGTTGATGGGGCTGGAATGGGAATTGGCTTGGGCCCCGGCGGAATCCTCCTCGATCTTGGCCGACAGTTTCCGAGCCTGCTCCACTTCGGAAGGGTCAGGAACCCGGGAAGTGGACAACCCGCTCAGGTCGGTCGTGGAGAGCCCATTCAGGGCCGGTTTTCCGCCTGGAGGATGAGTTTGGGATGGACCAACCGGCTGGGTCGGGGCCAAGGGGGAATGCGGCCTTTCCATCGCGGCACCGGGGCCTTCCATTTTCTTCAAGCCCGAGGCCGGACCCGAGGAATGGGCCGGAAGCATTAATCCGTGGGAGAGCCTATGGAAGAATAAACCTCCCCCGATACCCAGGATTACCCCGAGGATTCCCAACCAGGGGTTAAAGCCGCCGGTTCCCGGCGGCCGGTGGTGGGGCAGACGGGGTTCGGGCAGGCCATAACGGAAGTAGGCGTCCCGGGCCAGCGTTGCGAATTTCTCGGCCAGGTCCTCCGACTCCCAAAGGGCTTGGCTGAGATCCTGCTCCTCGGGATCGGTCAACCCCTCCTTGAAAAACTTTTCCACCAGGTCAGGCACGGGAATCCTCCTGGAGCTTGCCCAACACTAGTTGCTTGAGCGCTTCCTTGCAACGGGCCAGGCGGGACATGACGGTTCCGATGGGAATTTTCAAGGCCTCGGCGATCAGGGCGTAACTTTGGTTTTCTTCCCCCCACCTTTTCAAGAGGCCTTGGCAGGGCTCCCCCATCCGGTCCCTTTGTTCCCGGACTAATTCGACCATCCGCTGACGGCCCGATTCCTCTTCCTTGCGCCTTTCCTGTTCAGCCAGCGCGGAAAGGGACAGGCCCTCCAGCTCGCTTTCCAATTGCAATACTTGGCGCTTGCGCTTGCGGATTCGCTCATAGCAAAGAAAGACACAAATTCGGTAAAGCCATCGGTTGAGGCTGGAGCGGAACTCGAACTCGGGCAGTTTGCGCAGCGCCACCATGAAAGCTTCCTGGGCCACATCCTCCGCTTCGGGGTCCTTGTACCCCAGGATATAAGTGCAGACCTTGAAAAGTTTTTCCCGGTAGGTCTTGAAAAAATAACGCTGGGCTTCCTCGTCCTTGGCGAGGAGCTTTTGGACCAGGATCCGGTCTTCCATTATTTTTTCCTTGGTGCTTTCCATAAAGTTTGGGGTTTCCATGCTAATAAGTGGTGGTTCTGGCCTGTTTTATTCCATAATTAAGGCCCGGCAAACAACGGCTAAATGTATTGGGGGGGATCTGGAATGGTTTCCCGGCAAAGCCTCATTTAGGGCTTTTGGGCTTTATAATTGTCCAGCCATTTCTTTAAATCTTGATTATCAGGCCTCAATTTCAGCACCTTTTCAAAGCAAGCCACGGCGTAATCCTTTAGGGCCAGTTTGTAGTAGACGTTCCCCATGTTCCACCAGGCCTGGACGTTTTGAGGATCTTCCTCGACCGCTTCCTTGTACAGCTGGACGGCTTCTTTGTGCTTGCCTTGGGCCTCCATCTGGTCGCCTTGGGATGTGTAATCCGTAGGTATTTCAAAATGAAGGGCCAGGCTTTTCTGGGAATCATCCTGTGTTTCGGCCCTGGGCGTGACCCCTGGTGGTCCTGATGTGGGGGAATAAACCGTGACGGCGGCGGAGGGGTTTGAGGCGGAGGAACTCGCGGCTGTGATTCCTATGGAAACCCCCGGGTTGTCTGGGAGGGTTCCCGTGCCTAATCCAGAGGGTCCTGCCGTTTGAGTTGAACCGGGCGGGACCCTTCCCGTCGACATCGCTGTTTGCGGCAGGCCAAAGGGGGCGGGCTTCCCCGATTGGGAATTGTACATCCTTCCCGATATCGGTTTTTTCGAGGGGAGGACGGAGGAACTGTTCCCTTCCCCGGAAAGTGCGGTTGTGTGGACGGAAGGGCCCTTTCCCTCTGGCTGATCGAAGAAATAAGAAAGGCTGAAGCGATTGGAATCACTGATATTTCCTGAGGGCGAATAGGCGTAATCCAAGGCGAAATCCATCAGCACCAGGCCCGCCCCAAAGGTGACGTTGGAAAATCCTCCATAGGCATTATCGTTGAAGGGCACGCGGTATCCCGCGCGCAAAAAATACCTGGACTGGTAAGAGGCCTCCACGCCCCCTTGGAGGTAATCCAGTCCGTTGGATTGGAGGGAGTTGCCCAGGGCGGCCAAGAACCGGGTAGTGGAATCCAATGCGATAGTCTGGGAGGCCCCCGCTTTGAAGATGGAAACCAGGGTTACACCCACCGAACCCAGCCCGGGGGAAAGGTAATCCAAACCCAGCTTAAACCCTCGGTTGGCGTCCAGAAGGACCCCAATATCCGGAATCACATAGGAATAGGTCTTTTCAGGAAGGTCTTGTTGGTAGTAATGAAGGGCAAGTCCCAGCGAAAATTCGGGAAGCAACCGTTTCCCCCATCCAACCTGTAATCCGATCCGGTCCGCGCTGTAGTCAGGGGCGAGGGAACCTATGGCATCCCTCCCTTCGAAGGTTCCATAGTTCATGTAATTTACCGCCAATCCGACGCCCACCCCACTCTCCAGGGGAAATCCCACGATGGCATCCTCCTGGGCCGCGTCCATGAGGCCGAAGTAGCTATGGAGGGCGGCCGAACCCCGTTCCAAAGTGGCCAGCCCTGCGGGATTCGACAAAAGGGCCGAGGAATCATCCGCGATCCCTGTGAACCCGGGTCCAAAGACGGAGGTTCTCGCTGAATAGGAGGAAAAATCAGTGGGGTTGGCCTGTCCGGCGGGCCCGTAAAAAACTTGGGAAGTTTGGGCCAAGACCGCCGATGAGCTGAAGAGAAATAGACCGATCGACAAGGCCTTTGTGGTTCCTGATAAAAAAAACAGGCGTTTTGGGGGATAAGACCGTTGGCTACTCATCGGGTCACCACAAATTTCCCTGTTTTCAGCCTCTCAGACCGGCCAGAATCATAGTGGAGCGTCACAACGTAGTAATAGATCCCGGGAGAAAAAGGGGATAGTTGGAAGGGCGTGACTTGCACGCCGGTTACTTTTCGGTCCGTAATGTCGGCGGCCAATTCCCCGTTTTCGTTCAAAATCTTCAAGTCCATGATCCCGGACTCGGCCATATCGTAAGAAACCGCCGCGTGGTCGCCCCGGGCGGGCGAAGGATAAATAAAACAGGTGTCCTGAGTTGGGGGATTGGCCCCCCCGTAAAAAGGCGTGGGCGTCGGTTCGAGGACACAGCCTTGAAGCACCGTCACTGATCCCGTCACCGTCTCATCCATGAAGATGTTCCCGTTGGCCGCCACCGCCATGCCCCAAAGGGCGTTCCCAAGGGAGCAAGTGGCCGGCGCATTATTGATCCCCGACAGGTATTTCAAAAGATACCCATCCTCTGCCGTCACGTAGATATTCCCCGCCAAGTCCGCCCGGATCGACCCCAAGGGGCCCAAGCCTGGCGTGGCCTCCACTATCGGCGTGTAGCTGGGACCCGTTAATCCCATGATCGTCCCCGCGTCGTCCACCACAAAAACCGTGTTCCCCAACGCCAATATGGCGATGGGTGTACTCGACGCCCCATACCCGAAGGGGGAAGGGGAAACCGGCGTGGGGTTGTAGGTGTTTCCTCCGTCCGTGCTGTCAAACCGGTACACCAGTCCGCCCCCAGTCACCGCGTAAAGTGATGTGATGCCACTTTGGCTCACCACCGCCACGCCCCTCACACCGGTCGTAAATGTTCCCAACCCGATTGTGGCCATATAACCGTAGCTGGAATTGAACTCGAACACCGCCGCGTATCCAAAGTCCGCCGCGTAGATATGCCCGTCGGAATCCACCGCCACGTCATCGATGTTGCCGAAGGATCCGCTCGTGCCCCAGTTCGTCAGGGATGTGACCGGCGACCCCGTGGTGCTGTCGTAGACCCTCAGGGCGTGGTTATTCGCATCCGCCACCATCACAAGGCCACTTCCGACGTTTGCCGCCATCCCCAGGGGGCTGTTCAGGTTCGTAATCGGCGCGGATAACGCCAACCCCTGGCAGCAGGGAGTGCGAGTGGGGGTCTGGGCCCAAGCCGTCTCATCCAGGCCGCAGAAAACACTTGAAAGAAAAACACAAATGAAAACAAACCTATTCATATAGCTGCCTATTGGGAAAGATTAATTTGAATTTAGGGCACCAATAATAGGCTTTGGTCCCGAAATCTCAATATAAAAACCCTTTGGAAAAAAGCAGTCCTTAATATCGACCCCAAGCCAATTTCTTCGGCTTTTCCAAATATTTAACGAGTTTCGATGGCTAGCCGGTTGGCGAGGAAACCGATACGGGGTGGCTTCAAAAGAAAAGGGCCTTTCAGTTGTCGCTGAAGGGCCCATTAGAAAAGAGGGCGGGTTGTTTTTCAATCGCTAAGGGTAAAGGACGGGATCCGGCTCCTAGTTAGAGTTGTTGGCGTTCCGCAACTGTTGTTGAAGTTGGTCATTTTGGTCGTTGGTGATTTCCTTCGAACCGTTCGCTTGGAAAAACTCCAACTCTTGCCGGCGGATGTTCTTCAAGGCTTCCAAACGGGTCCGGGCCTGGGCCCGGGTCAGCCGTCCCGACCTCAAATCCTTGTGGATTTGGACGACTTGTTGCCGGATCTGCCGGTTCAGGCTGTGCAGGTTGGAGGCCGGCCTTGCCGGATGTCGGGGAGTCGCAAGGCCCAGCGCCGGGCAAAGAAGGCAGGCCGCCAAGGCCAGCAGTTTGATTCTTTTCATGGCAAATCCCCTTTTCATTAATGCAGCACCGCGACTTTCCCCCGCTGGGTTTGAACGGCACCGCCATCCTGGGCCTGGAGCAGGTAGATATAAAGGCCGCTAGCCACGTTGCTTCCCGATGTGTTGCCCAGGTTCCAGGGGAGTGTGTTGACGCCCGCCGCGCCCTGCGCCGATTCCTCGAACACCTGCTCGCCCGAAAGATCGAAGAGCTTGAGGGTTACTTTCATGGGCTTCGCCAGGTTCACAAGGAACTGGATGGGCTGCCCGTTCCGGGAGACGTTGGGCACCGCCACGACGAAATACGAGGGCGTCGGCGTGGCCGTCGGGCTGCTGGTTGCGGTCGGTGTGGGAGTGGCGGTAACCGTCCCCTTGCCCGCCAGCGAATTCGGCCTGGCCTGGCCCGCGGGTGGCGTGGGCGTCAGGGTAGGCTCGGCCACGCAATTGCGGAATTCCGCCACGTAGTCCGTCCCTTGGCCCCAGCTGAAAGGATGCATGCTCCCAAAAATTTCGCCGTATTGATCGATGCCGACGTAGGCAGGCCCGTAATTGCCATACAAGGTGGACTGCAGGGTCCACAGGGTGGGGCTGGTGGGGGACAACAGAAGCATGTTCCCCGCCGCGCCGGCCACGTAAATGTTCCCCGCCAGGTCGGTCTTGAAGTCGTTCGGATAGGCGATGGCCGAGGGGAGGGCCATGGTGGTGGGCGGGGTGAAGGTGGACGTTGTGCCCGACACCGTTTCCGTGAGGTAGAGGATGAGGTAGCTGTAATAGTTCCCCACATAGACGGTATTTTGGTTGGTGCCCGTGTTGTTCGCCACCAGGATTCCGCTTGCGATGACGCCCGTGTCGATGGAGCTGGTTAATGAATAGGTATTGCCCGATCCGTCATAGCGCATCACGGAGGAGGTGGTCGGGCTCCCTTCGACGAGGTAGAGGGTGTCCCCGCCTGGTTCCACAAAAATCGAGTTGATCCCATAGGAAAGGCTCACGATGGCCGTGGGTGACACAGCGGCCATGCCGCCGCTGCCCAATTCCGCCTTGAGAACCTGGGCCCCACTGACCATGAAAAGGTTTCCCTGGCCGTCCAGGGCCATGGAGGTGACGCCAAAATTGACACCCTGGAGCGATCCCAGGTAGGAGGGAATCACCCCTTGGGCATAACTGTAAATTTCCACGGTTTGTTTCCCCGCGTTAGCCACGTAAAGCAGGTTCCGGGAATAGTCCAGGACAATCCCGGCAGGGCTCAAATAGCCCTGGGTCGGCGTCGGGAGGGTCGCAATTTGCTGCAGGCAGGCAGGCGTGGGGGTCAGGGTGGGTTCGGTCACGCAGCCTTGAAGAACCGTCACCGACCCGGTGTTCGTCTGGTCCACGAAGATTCGGCCCTGGACGTCCACCACCGCCCCCCAGGGCGTGTAGGGAATGCCGCAGGAGGCAGGTGGGTTCGACAGACCCGACAGGTATTTCAAAAGGACCCCATTGCTTGTCACCGCGTAGAAGTTCCCCATCAGGTCCGTACGGAGCGACTTCAAAGGCCCCACCCCCGGCGTGGCCATAACCATGGGCGTGTAGACCGGTCCGGTGAATCCCGTAATTTTCCCGCCGTCGTCCGCCACATAAACCGTGTTCCCTACCGCCACTACCGCGTTGGGCACGTTCAAGGCCCCGCCTCCGAAGGTCGCCACCGGTGTCGGGGTGTAGCTGAACCCCCCGTTGCCGCTGTCGAACCGGTATCCCGTTCCACCGCCGGTGACTACGAATAAAGAAGTCGTGGACCCCTGGGTCTCCACCGCCACGCCCCTCACTTGGTAGCTGAACAAACCGGCGCCTATGGGACCTATGTACCCGTAGCTTGAATTGTACTCATAGACCGCGTTGCTGCCGCCGTCGGCCACATAGATGTTTCCGTTATTGCCGTCCACCGCCACATCGTCCGGATCGCCAAAAAGCGGGTTGGTCAGCGTCGTCACCAGCCCCCCCGTGACGGCGCTGAACACCTGGACGGCTTGGTGGTTCGCATCTGCCACCATTACCAGGGCGCCGCCGTAATTGATCCCCATGCCCAGGGGCTCGCTCAAACCCGTTATCGGGGTCGCCAAAACCACTCCCTGGCAGCAATCGGGGGTGAACGTGGGGCTGTTGGTCGGCGTTGTGGTCACGGTTGAGGTTGGCGAATCGGTCAAGGTGTAGGTGGGTGTATCCGTGGGGGTATCGGTGGGAGTGTTCGTACTCGTTGCACCGGCCGGGGTCAAAGTGACTGTATTGGTGGTGGTAGCTGTCGTCGTGGAAGTGGTCGTGTTCGTCTGGGTATCAGTCCGGGTCATAGTGGGGGTATTGGTGAAGCTGGGCGTGCTCGTCGCGCCGGTGAGCGTAAAGGTCGCCGTATTGGTGGTGGTGGCCGTCGGCGTGGAAGTAGCCGTGTTCGTCTGGGTATCGGTCTGGGTCATAGTGGGGGTGTTTGTACCGACGGTATAAGTCGGGCTTAAGGTGTTGGTGTTTGTGGGGGTCCAGCTCGGCGTGTTTGTCTTCGTTCCGGTTGGGGTCCAAGTGGCGGTGTTGGTCCTCGAAGCGGTCGCCGTCAAGCTCGGGCTGTTCGTGGGCGTATTGGTGATGGTCGAGGTTGCCGTCCTGGTGACCGACAGGGTGGGTGTTGAGGTGACGGTGCTGGTCCGGGTCCGGGTGGGGGTCATCGTGACGGTGGAAGTCCGGGTCTTGGTCGGCGTCAGGGTGATCGTGGATGTCGGCGTCTTGGTCGGGGTTTTCGTGGGCGTTCCGGTGTGGGTCTTGGTGGGCGTCAGGGTATGGGTCCTCGTCACCGTAGGCGATGGCGTCTTGGTGGGGGTCACCGTGACGGTGGAAGTCCGGGTCTTGGTGGGGGTTTGCGTGGCGGTTTTGGTCGGCGTCGCCGTGCGGGTCTTGGTGAGAGTCATGGTGATCGTGGGAGTTGGGGTCTTAGTTGGTGTCAGGGTCACCGTGGACGTTTGGGTCTTGGTCGGTGAGGAAGTCCGGGTCTTGGTCGGCGTGAGGGTTGGGCTATTGGTTAAAGTCGGTGTCGGGGAGCTAAAAGGCGTCAGAGTCGGCGACAGGGTGAGCGTGGCGGTCGGCGTGGAGGTGGGTAGAATGCAGGCGGGCAGGGGGCAGGAGGCCAGTTGGAACACCTCTCCGTTGCCGCCATCGCCCACGTAAACGTTGTTGCCGCCCAGGGCGACACCGTCGGTTTCCAGGAAACCCGGGCCCTGGCCGGCGGTAAAGCCGATCAGATTGCCATAAGGGTCGAAGATGCCAACGGAGCCGAATCCGTCCGAAACGAAAACCTGGCAGCCGTTCACCGCGATGAAATTGGCTGTGACTAGGGGTGTCCCCACCGTGACGTCCCACTGGCGCTGCCATTTGCCCTTGTAGTCGAACACCTGCACCAAGTTGGTATCCGTATCCGTCACATAGACATAGCCGGCCGGGTCCACGGCCACCCCGTTGGGGTCACTGAAGGTTCCGTTGCCGACGATGTCCAAGCTTCCCCAATTGTTTAGAAGGGTGCCTTGCTCCGAGAATACTTGGATCCGCTGATTTTCTTGGTCCGCTACATAAACACTTGTGGCTGAGGAGTTAACCGCCAGCCCCGCGGGGGTTTCCAGGAACCCGAGGGCATTGCCCGTGCCGCCCCAATGGGTGGGTGAACTTCCGAACAACCAGACATAGTCTTGGGCATCCGTCACGAGCACATTCCCGCTTCTATCCACCGCCACACCCAGGGGTGTCACAAGGGTGTTAGCCCCAATGGGAGGCTGAGAATTCCCGGCCGAATTGAATACGTCCACCTGGTTGGTGGCATCGTCGGCCACATAAACGTTTCCGCCCGCATCCACTGCGACCCCTTCCGGCCCGGCCACCGCCATGCTGTTGACCAGGGAGCAATAGAGGGCCGTAGCGGTGGGTGAGGCTGAGAGTGTGGAAGTGGCCGTTGCCGTGGGAGTTCCGGTTGGTGTCGAGGTGAAGGGAGTCGGGGGCGGCGTAGGAGTGGACGTGGGCGTCAGGGTGGGTTCGATCAGGCAACTGCGGAATTCGGCCACGTAGTCATTGCCCTGCCCGTAGCTGGAAGGGTGCATACTCCCGAAAATATCGCCGTATTGGTCGACGCCAAGGTCGATGGGCCCATAGCCGGGGGAGACGGAATAATCCAGGTACCAGAGGCTGGGGCTGTGCATCGTGAAGACCATCATGCCGCCCGCCGCACCGCCCACATAGATGTTGCCCGCCAAGTCGGTCTTGAAATCATTGGGATAGGCCACGAAAGCGGGAAGGCTCATAGTGGAGAACGAGGAGAAAGTAGAGGTCAAAACGGGCGAAGTGGTCACGGTTTCGGTGGTATACATCAACTGATTGTTGAAATAATTCCCCACGTAGACGGTGTTTAGACCAGGGCTCATATTGTTCTCCACCAGGATACCGCTGGCGGTTGTGCCCGTATTGCCCGAACTGGTCCAGCTATAGGTTGTTCCCGACCAGTCGAAACGTTCCACGGAGGAAGTAGTGCCGCCCTCCAGCAGGTAGAGGGTCCCGCCGCCGGGTTCCACAAAGATCGAGTTGATCCCATAGGTCAGGTTAATGACAGCCGTGGTTGAAAGGGCGGTCAAGCCTCCGTTGCCCAAGGCCGTTTTGAAAACCTGGGCCCCGCTGACCATGTAAAGGTTCCCCAGGCCGTCCAGGGCCATGGCGTTGACGCCGAAATTGACGCCCTGGAGAGAGCCCAGGTAGGCGGGGGTCGCGCCTTGGGAATACCGATAAACTTCCACGGTCTGTTTTCCCGGATTGGCCACGTAAAGCAGGTTATCGCTGTAATCCAGGACGATGCCCGCTGGGCCCACGAAACCCTGGGTGGGCTTAGGCAGCGTGGTGACTTGTTGGAAGCAGTCCG
>Ga0335085_10002857_pt1 | contig 31245 bp, 33 predicted proteins | sample Lox_Sample_45_FD_206712 | JGI IMG/M metagenome (GOLD analysis project Ga0335085, IMG submission 206712) | Soil microbial communities from Loxahatchee National Wildlife Refuge, Florida, United States - Lox_Sample_4.5 | ecosystem: Environmental > Terrestrial > Soil > Wetlands | place: USA... | reverse complement strand
CCCGCACAGGGGAAGCTCGGTGTCATGCTGGTCGGACTCGGCGCCGTGTCGACGACCTTCATTGCCGGTGTGGAGACGGTGCGCCGGGGCAAGGGCCTGCCGATCGGTTCGCTGTCGCAGATGTCGACGATCCGCCTGGGGAAGCGGACCGACAAGCGGACGCCGCTGATCAAGGATTTCGTGCCGGTGGCGGCGTTGTCGGATCTCGTGTTCCGGGCCTGGGATCCCATTCCCGACGACGCCTATACGGCGGCCAAGAAGGCCGGGGTGCTGACGAATGAGCACCTGGAGCCGATCGCCGAGTTTCTGAAAGGAATCAAGCCGCTCCCGGCCGTCTTCGACCAGAACTACGTCAAGCGGCTGCAGGGGACCAACGTCAAGAAGGGCAAGTCCAAGCGCGACCTGGCCGAGCAGCTGCGGCAGGATATCCGCGACTTCAAGAAGGCCTGCGACCGGGTGGTCATCGTGTGGTGCGCATCCACCGAGGTATTCATTACCCCGGGTCCCGCGCATCAGACCGTCGCCGCCTTCGAGAAGGCGATGGAGCAGAACGATCCGTCCATCGCGCCGTCGATGCTGTACGGATACGCGGCGCTCATGGAGAACGTCCCGTTCGCCAACGGCGCGCCGAATCTGTGCGTGGACATTCCGGCGCTGGAGCGTCTGGCCGACGAGCGGCGCGTCCCGATCGGCGGCAAGGACTTCAAGACCGGCCAGACGATGATGAAGACCGTGCTCGCCCCCGCGTTCAAGGCCCGGATGCTCGGGCTCGCCGGGTGGTATTCGACGAACATCCTCGGCAACCGCGATGGCGAAGTGCTGGACGACCCGGAGTCGTTCAAGACGAAGGAGGAATCGAAGCTCGGCGTGCTCGAGTACATCCTCCAGCCCGACCAGTACCCGGAGCTCTACGGCAAGGTGTTCCACAAGGTGCGGATCAATTATTACCCGCCGCGGGGCGACAACAAGGAAGGCTGGGACAACATCGACATCTTCGGGTGGCTCGGCTACCCGATGCAGATCAAGGTCGACTTCCTCTGCCGCGACTCGATTCTCGCGGCGCCGATCGTGCTCGACCTGGCCCTGTTCTTCGATCTGGCCCAGCGGGCCGGCCTGTCGGGGATTCAGGAGTGGCTGTCCTTCTACTTCAAGAGCCCCCAGGCGGCGGCGGGGCTCTATCCGGAGCACGACCTCTTCATCCAGCACACCAAGCTCAAGAACACGCTGCGCTGGCTGATGGGCGAGCAGCAGATTACGCACCTGGGCGTGGAATACTACGAGTACGGCGAGAAGTGAGCGGCGCGCGGCTCGCATCACGGGCCCGGCCGCGTCCCGCGCGCCGGTCCCGGTCCTGACGGTCATTCGAGGAGACTTGCGGCAATGACGATGAAGACCTTCGGCGTGATCTGCGCCCTCGGCCTGTTCCTGGTCCCCGCGCGGACGGCGACCGCGCAATGCGCGACCGCGGCGACAGCCTGCGCGCAGGCCGCCCCGACCGAACAGGGCGGCGGGGGCGAGGCGAGCCTGGTGCTGCCGCCGCTCAACCAGGTGACGTTCCTGAACGGGATCGGGGGCCACAATCTCCTGCTCGGCGGCCTCGTGGTTTGCGCGCTCGGTCTCCTGTTCGGTCTGCTGATCTACACGCAGCTGCGGGACCTGCCGGTCCATCAGGCGATGCGGGAGGTCTCGGAGCTGATCTACGAGACCTGCAAGACCTACCTCATCACCCAGGGCAAGTTCCTGGTCGTGCTGTGGCTCTTCATCGGGGCCATCATCGCCTTCTACTTCGGCGTGCTGCAGCACTTCGAAACGGCGAAGGTGCTCATCATTCTGGCCTTCAGTGTGGTGGGCATCGCTGGCAGCTACGGGGTCGCGTGGTTCGGCATCCGGGTCAACACGTTCGCCAACTCGCGCACCGCGTTCGCGGCCCTCACGGGGCGGCCGTTCCCGGTGTATGAGATCCCGCTGAAGGCGGGCATGAGCGTCGGGATGATGCTGATCTCGGTTGAGCTCCTGATGATGCTCGGGATTCTGCTGTTCATCCCCGGGGACTACGCCGGGCCCTGCTTCATCGGGTTCGCGATCGGGGAGTCCCTCGGCGCGGCGGCCCTGCGCGTCGCCGGGGGCATCTTCACCAAAATCGCCGACATCGGCTCCGACCTGATGAAGATCGTCTTCAAGATCAAGGAGGACGACGCCCGCAACCCCGGCGTGATCGCCGACTGCACCGGCGACAACGCCGGCGACTCGGTCGGCCCCTCGGCCGACGGGTTCGAGACCTACGGCGTCACGGGCGTCGCGCTGATCTCGTTCATCCTGCTCGCGGTCAAGGATCCCCACGTCAAGATTCAGCTGCTCGTCTGGATCTTCGTGATGCGGGTGATGATGGTCGTGGCGTCGGGGCTGTCGTACTTCGTCAACGCGATGGTGGCCCGGGCGCGCTACGGCCACGCCGCGAGGATGAACTTCGAGGCGCCGCTGACCACGCTCGTGTGGCTGACCTCGATCGTATCGATCGGGCTGACCTTCGCGGTGTCGAAGCTCCTGATCCCCGAAATCGGCGGCGATCCCAGCCTGTGGTGGAAACTGTCCGCCGTGATCACCTGCGGCACGCTGGCCGGGGCGGTCATCCCCGAGCTGGTGAAGGTCTTCACCTCCATGCACTCGGCGCACGTGAAGGAGATCGTGATCTCCTCGCAGCAGGGCGGCGCGTCGCTCAACATCCTGTCGGGGTTCGTGGCCGGGAACTTCTCGGCCTTCTGGCTGGGCCTCGCGATGCTGATCCTGATGGCGATCGGCTACGGCGTCTCGACCCTCGGCATGGGCGAGCTCATGGTCGCCCCGGCGGTGTTCGCCTTCGGCCTCGTGGCGTTCGGATTTCTCGGCATGGGCCCCGTGACCATCGCGGTGGACTCCTACGGTCCCGTCACCGACAATGCGCAATCGGTGTTCGAGCTTTCGACCATCGAGCAGCTCCCGGGAATCGGCCAGGAGCTGAAGCGCGACTACGACATCGACGTGAACTTCACCGAGGCCAAGGCGCACCTCGAGGAAAACGACGGGGCGGGCAACACCTTCAAGGCCAGCGCCAAGCCGGTGTTGATCGGCACGGCGGTGGTCGGGGCGGTGACGATGATCTTCTCGATCATCGTGCTGCTCACCCGCGGACTGCAGCCCGAGCTCCTGGCCAACCTCTCGATTCTGCACCCGCCGTTCCTGCTCGGCCTCATCACGGGTGGCGCCGTGATCTACTGGTTCACGGGGGCGTCGACGCAGGCCGTCACGACCGGCGCCTACCGGGCCGTGGAGTTCATCAAGGCCAACATCAAGCTCGAAGGCGTGACCAAGGCCTCGGTGACCGATTCCAAGAAGGTTGTGGAGATCTGCACCCGCTACGCCCAGAAGGGGATGTTCAACATCTTCCTGACGGTGTTCTTCGCCACGCTGGCGTTCGCGTTCGTGGAGCCCTACTACTTCATCGGCTACCTGATCTCGATCGCGCTGTTCGGGCTCTACCAGGCGATCTTCATGGCCAACGCCGGCGGCGCTTGGGACAACGCCAAGAAGGTGGTCGAGACCGAGCTCAAGCAGAAGGGCACGGAGCTGCACGCCGCCACGGTGGTCGGGGATACCGTGGGCGATCCGTTCAAGGACACCTCCTCGGTGGCGATGAACCCGATCATCAAGTTCACGACCCTGTTCGGGCTGCTCGCCGTGGAGCTCGCGGTGTCGCTCACGGCCGACAAGGGCAGCGCCGTCACGCACACCTTCGCCGCGGCGTTCTTCGCCATCGCCGTGACGTTCATCTACCGGTCGTTCTACCGCATGCGCATCGAGAGCGGCCGGTAACCGGAGGGTTGGGGGGCGCCGCCGGATGACCACGACCCAGATCGTCGTCACTGCGCTGTGCGGCGCCGCCGTCGTGTGGGAGCTGTGGTATTTCCTCTTCGCCCGGCGCGCCCCGGTCGCGGCCAAGGCGGCCGGCGGGGTGCAGGAGATCCCCATAGTGGTGAAGGGCGGCTATACCCCCGACACCATCCTCGTGCAGGCGGGGAAGCCGGTGCGCCTGCTCTTCTACCGCGATGAGACGGCCGACTGCTCGGAGCGCGTGGTGTTCGAGGGACTCGGCATCGACCAGGCCCTCCCGGCGTTCCAGACGACCGCCGTCGAGTTCACCCCCGCCGACGAAGGCGAGTACCCCTTCCGTTGCGGCATGAATATGCTCAAAGGGCTGCTCGTGGTGGAGTCCGCGACGGCCAACCGCCATCCCGCTCCCTCACCGCACAAGTTCCATGGCTAAGCAACGAATCGTGCTGCCCATCGAGGGGATGAGCTGCGCCGCCTGCGCCGTGACCGTGCAGGAGGCGCTGGCGGGGGCGCTGGGCGTCGTCTCCGCCTCCGTGAACTACGCCACCGCCAAGGCCGCCGTCGAGTACGACGCCGCGGGCACCAAGGTGGCCGATCTCGTGGAGGGCGTGCGCGCCGCCGGGTACAACTGCGGGCAGGCGACCGTCACGTTCGGGGTCGAAGACCTGCACTACGCGCCGAGTGGAGCGCCCCTGGAGCGCGCGCTCGCCGAGCTCGCCGGCGTGATTCGGGTCGTCGCGAACCAGGCCACCGAGACCGTGACGGTGGACTACATCCCCGGCACCACGACGGGCGACCAGCTCGAAGCGGCCGTGCGCACCGCCGGATTCCGCGTCGCCGCGCCCATCGCCGCCGAGGACCCCCTGGAGCGGGAGCGTCTCACCCGGGCCCGGGAGATCCGGCGACTCACCTGGAAGTTCGCGCTCGCCGCGGTCGTGGCCGTCGCGGCGATGCTCGGATCGATGCTCGTCATGGCCGACCGGCCCATGGGGCCGCTCGGCACCTTCAAGCGCTACGACCTGCTCGGCCGACTCCTGATGCCGCTCGCGACCTCGCTGCGCGACCTGGTCAACCGGCGCTGGGTGATCGATCTGCAATGGCTGAAAGTCGGGCTCGGCGTCGCCACGGTCCCCGTCGTGGCCTGGTGCGGGGCGCAGTTCTACCGCGGCGCGTGGAGCGGCTTGCGGCACCGCACGGCGGACATGAACACCCTGATCGCCGTCGGCACGGGGGCGGCGTTCCTGTACTCGGTGGCCGCCACGCTGCTGCCCGGGGTCTTCGCCCGGGCCGGGCTCCCGGCGGATGTCTACTACGAGGCCGTAGCGGCGATCATCGCGCTGATTCTGCTCGGCCGGCTGCTCGAGGCGCGGGCCAAGGGGCGCACCTCCGAAGCGATCCGCCGGCTCGCGGCGATGGCCCCCCGGGTGGCGCATGTCGTCAAGATGGGGCAGGAGGTGGAGGTCGCGGTCGAGCTGGTGCAGCCGGGCGACCTGCTCGTGGTGAAGCCGGGGGAGCAGATCCCGGTCGACGGTGTGGTGACCGAAGGGACCTCGGCCGTGAACGAGGCGATGCTCACCGGGGAGCCGATGCCCGTCGCGAAGAAGGTGGGCGACGAGGTCATCGGCGCCACGATCAACACCACGGGCAGCGTCACCTTCCGCGCCACCCGGGTCGGCAAGGACGCGGCGCTGGGCCAGATCATCCGGATGGTGGAGGACGCCCAGGCGACCAAGGCGCCGATTCAGGGGCTCGCCGACCGGGTGGCGGGCGTGTTCGTGCCGGCCGTGATCGCGATCGCCATCGCGGCGTTCGCGGTCTGGTTCGACTTCGGGCCCGAGCCCGCGGTCATCTTCGCCACGGTGGCGCTCGTGACCGTCCTGATCATCGCCTGTCCCTGCGCGCTGGGGCTCGCGACGCCGACTGCGATTCTCGTGGGCACGGGACGGGCGGCGGAGTACGGCATCCTCGTGCGCGGCGGCGACGTGCTGGAGCGCCTCTCCCGGGTGAAGACGATCCTGCTTGACAAGACGGGGACGATCACCGAAGGGCGGCCGTCCGTCACGCATATCATCACCGCCAAGCGGCCCGACGGCACGCCCATTCCCCCCGCCGACGTGCTGAAGTGGTCGGCGTCGGTGGAGCAGCGGTCGGAGCACCCGCTCGCCCAGGCCATCCTGCGCGCCGCCCGGGAAAAACAGGTCGCGCTGGCGCCCGTGGACAAGTTCGCGGCCATGGAAGGGCGGGGGGTGCGCGGAACGGTGGACCGGCGCATCGTGGAGGTGATCTCGCCCCGCCACGCGCGCGAGCGCAGCCTCGAGACCGGCTCGCTGGGCGCGGACGCCGAGCGGCTGGCCGCGCAGGGCCGCTCCCCGGTGATTCTGGTCGTCAACAACACCGTCCACGCGGTGATCGCCATCGCCGATCCCGTGAAGGCCGGCGCCAAGGACGCGATCTCGCGGCTGCTCGCCATGGGGTTCGACGTGCAGATGATCTCCGGCGACGTGCGCAAAGGCGCCGAGGCCGTCGCCCGCGATGTGGGCATCACCGCGGTCGTCGCCGAAGTGCTGCCGTCGCAGAAGGCGGACATCGTCAAGAAGGTGCAGCGCCAGGAAGGGCATGTGGCGATGGTCGGCGACGGGATCAACGACGCACCCGCGCTCGCGCAGGCGGACGTCGGCATCGCGATCGGCACCGGCACCGACATCGCGATGGAAGCCTCCGACGTGACGCTGATCCGGGGCGACCTGCGCGGCGTGGTGACGGCGATCGAGCTGTCCCGCCGCACCCTGGGGACGATCCGTCAGAATCTGTTCTGGGCGTTCATCTACAACGTGCTGGGGATCCCGCTGGCGGCGGGGGTGCTCTATCCGTTCACGGGCCTGCTGCTCTCACCCGTGGTCGCGAGCGCGGCGATGGCCTGGTCCTCGCTCAGCGTGGTGTTGAACAGCCTCCGGCTCCGCCGGTTCACGCCATCCTGGGCCAGCTGAGGGAGCACGCGTGAAGTACTTTCATCGGACCACCCTGTCACCCGACGTGGTCGTCGCGGCGGCCAAGGCCTACTTCGGGGCCCGCCTCGCCCCCGCCGAGGAGTCCGCGCGACGCGTGGGGTACAGCGGGACGCTTGGCAAGGTGGCGATCGGAGTGAAAGCCGACGGGGGCCACTACACCTTCGTCGAGGCCGAGACCGATCAGGTGGGGGAGTCGGAGCTGGACAAGCTGACCAAGCGGTTTCTGGCGGAGCTGCACCGGCGGGCCGAACCCACCCACGAGGTGCGCGGCGCCTACTGACGGCGGCTAGCCGGCGAGCTTCGCGGCGTAGCCGGCCTTCGCGACGGCCGCCACGAGCTGATCGGTCGTGGCCGCGTCGTCGTTGAAGTCGACCTCCGCTTCGCCGTCCTGCAGATCCACGACGGCGGTGTAGACACCGGACACGCCCTTCAGGGCCTGTTCCACCTTGGTCTGGCAGTGTCCGCAGTGCATTCCCGCCACATTGAGCTTTGCCGTCGCCATTGACGTCTCCCGATACCTTGATTCCGGTGCCGACCCCGGCCAACTTTCCCGCCCACTGCAATTTACACCATGGGCCCCCGAACCGTACCCGCCGTCCCTAACCCCGCCGCGCCGCCCATTCCGGCGGGCCTCGAGCGCTGGCAGCTGCTGGAGCTGTACCGCTACCTGCGGCTCACGCGGACCCTGGAAGAGCGCCTCACGGCGCTGTATCGACAGAGTAAGGTCATCGGGGGGCTCTTTCGTTCCCTCGGGCAGGAGGGGGAGTCGGTCGCCTCGGCGTACGCCCTGGAGCGGGGCCGCCACCAGGACATTCTCTCGCCGTTGATTCGAAATCTGGGCTCGATGCTCGTCATGGGAGCCCAGCCGATCGAGATCCTGCGGCAGTACATGGCCAAGGCCGACTCGCCCACGCACGGGCGCGAGCTGAACGTGCATTTCAACGACCTCGAGAAGGGCTATCTCGGACAGATCTCCCACCTGGGCGACATGGTGCCGGTCATGGCGGGGATCGCCCTCACCTTCAAGATGCGCGGGGAGCGCCGGGTGGGCCTCGTGTACGTCGGCGACGGGGCCACGTCCACCGGGACGTTCCACGAAGGCCTGAACTTCGCCGCCGTTCAGCGGCTCCCGCTGGTCGTGATCGGCGAGTTCAACGGCTACGCCTACTCGACCCCGCCCACCAAGCAGTTTGCGGTCCGGGATTTGGCCGAGAAGGCCAAGGGATATGGCATCCCCGCCGTGACCGTGGACGGCAACGATGTCCTCGCGGTCTACGGCGCCACGAAACACGCCGTGGACCGGGCGCGGCAGGGGAAGGGCGTCCACTTCATCGAGGTCAAGACGTTCCGTCGCAAAGGGCACGCGGAACACGACGACCAGCACTACGTTCCCAAGGAAGAGATCGAGCGCTGGGCGCGGACCAACGACCCGATCGACCGCTTCACGGCCACCCTCTTGGATCACGCCTGGGCGGAACCCGCGGAGCTGACGCGTCTGGACGGGCAGGTGAAGGACGAAGTGGACCAGGCGACCGACGCCTGCGTGGACGAGCCGCTGCCGGCTCCCGATACCGCGTTGCCCGGCGTATTCGTCGAGCCGGCCACCGCGGAGCGGCTCTGGTTCCGGAGTCTCTGATGGCCGAAATCACGTTTCTCGAAGCGTTGAAGCAGGGGCTCTGGGAGGAGATGGAGCGCGACGAGCGCGTCTTCATCCTCGGCGAGGACGTCGGGGCCTACGGCGGCGCGTTCAAGGTCACCGAAGGGTTTCAGCAGCGGTTCGGAGAGGCGCGCGTCATCGACACGCCGATTGCGGAGGCCGCGATCGTCGGGGCCGCCGCCGGGGCGGCGCACATGGGGATGCGGCCGGTGGCCGAGATGCAGTTCATCGACTTCATCTCGTGCGCCTACGACATGCTGACCAATTACGTCGCCACCGCCCGCTACCGGGCCGGCCTCTCCACCCCGATGGTGGTGCGCGGCCCCTGCGGCGGCTACGTCCGCGGCGGTCCCTTCCATTCGCAGAATCCGGAGGCCGCGTTCTTCCATACGCCGGGGCTGAAGATCGTCTACCCGGCCACCGCCCGGGACGCCAAGGGACTGATCAAGAGCGCGATCCGGGACGAAGATCCGGTGCTTTACCTCGAACACAAATGGTTGTATCGGCGCATCAAGGAGTCGCTCCCTGAAGGGGAGGAGATCCTCACCCCCATCGGTCAGGCGCGCCTGGCCCGGGAAGGGCAGGACCTCTCGATCATCACGTACGGCGCCACCGTCTGGAAGTCGCTCGAGGCGGCCGACCAGCTGGCGCGCGAGGACGGGGTGTCGGTCGAGATCCTCGACCTGCGCTCCCTCGTCCCGATGGACGATGCCGCAATCGTGGCCACGGTGCGGAAGACCGGCAAAGTGCTGATCGTGCACGAGGACACGCGCACCGGCGGCCTAGCCGGGGAGATCACCGCCCGGATCAACGAGCAGGCGTTCGCATGGCTGGATGGACCGATCATGCGGGTCACGGCGCACGACGTGCCGATTCCCTATGCGCCGACGCTCGAGGATTTTGTGCTGCCGCAGACGGACGATATCGTCAAGGCGGCGAGATGGCTGGCGAAGTACTAAGGAGTATCCATGGCTCGTGTTGACGTCCTGATGCCCCAGATGGGCGAGTCGATCGCCGAAGGCACCTTGTCGAAGTGGCTCAAGCAGGTGGGCGACGAGGTGAAGCGCGACGAGCCGCTGTTCGAGATCTCGACGGACAAGGTGGATGCCGAGATTCCGGCGCCGACCGCGGGTGTTCTGGCCGAGATCAAGGTGCAGCAGGGGCAGACCGTCCCGGTGCAGACGCTCGTCGCGGTGATCGAAACCGAGAAGGGCGCGACGACGGCCGCCGGGGGCGGCGCCACGCCCACTCCCTCCGCAGCAGCCCAGCGGGCGCCCGCTGCTCCGGGAGCAGGGGCGGCTCCGCTCCCGGCGAAGGCCGCACCCGTTTCCGCGGGGCCAGCCCCGACCGTCTCCGACCGTCCCGGACCGTCCCTGACCGTCCCGGCCGCGGGGAAGGGCGACGGGGCCGAATCCGCTGAGGAGCGGCTGCGCCGCAGGTCCACTCCCCTGGTTCGCAAGATCGCGGCCGAGCACCAGGTCGACATCGCGGCGATTCCGGGGACGGGCTTCGCCGGCCGGGTGACGAAGCAGGACATCCTGGGCTACATCGAGCGCGGCGCGCCCGCCCCCGGGGTCTCCCGTCCCGCGGCCGCGCCGGCGGGGGCGGTCGAGCACCCGGCGGTCGAGCCCTGGCCCGGGGACCGTGTCGAGCCGTGGTCCAAGATCCGCAAAATCACCGCGGATCACATGATCACGTCGCGGCGCGTGTCGGCGCATGTCGCCAGCTTTTTCGAGATCGATTACACCCGCGTGGCGCAGCTGCGGGCCAAGCACAAGGCCGCCTACGCCGAGCGCGGGGTGAATCTCACCTACCTCGCGTTCATCGCGCGGGCCTGCGCGGAGCAGCTGCGGCAACACCCGATCGTGAACGCCGCCGTGTCGGGCGACAGCACGATCTACCGCCGCGACATCAACATCGGCATCGCGGTGGCGCTCGATTGGGGCTTGATCGTGCCGGTGATCAAGCACGCCGACGAGCTGTCGCTGCTCGGCCTGGCCCGTGCGATCAACGATCTGGGAGAGCGGGCGCGCACCAAGAAGCTGACCCCCGACGAGATTCAGCGGGGCACCTTCACCATCACGAACCCCGGCGGCTTCGGGCCCTACGCGGGGATTCCGATCATCAATCAGCCGCAGGTGGCGATCCTGGGCGTGGGCACGATCGAAAAGCGCCCCAAGGTGATCACGGCGGCCGATGGCAGCGACGCGATCGCGATCCGGACCATGGGGATGCTGACCATGGCGTACGATCACCGGGTCGTGGACGGCGCCGACGCCGACAAGTTCCTCGCGGACGTGAAGCGGATGCTCCAGGAATTCCCGGAAGGAGCGGTGTGACAATGCCGAGAGTGCTGACCGCGGCGCGGGTCCGCGTCCCCGCGCCCAACGAGGCCGATTACCTCGCCACGCTGCGCGAGCTCTCGCAGTTCGCCGAGGCCCGGGGCCAGCGCATCTGGGTGTTCCGCAACGCGCGGGATCCCCGGCTCTTCATCGAGTTCTCCGAAAGCCCCACGGAGATGTCGCACCGCGCGCAGGCATCGCGACTCCCGGAGGAGACCAAGCTCGAGAAGAAACTGCAGAGCCTCGTCACCTATGCCCCCGACGCCTGGGAGCTGTGGAGCGAGGTCCCGCTCGCCGCTCCGGCCGAGGCCTGAGCCATGCCGCGACGGATGCTGGTGATCGACGGGCAGTCCTGGGAGATCTACCCCTCCGGGCACCCGACGGTGTACGGCCGCGACGAATTCGGGCTGGTGTTCGAGCTCGGCACCGGGAGCGAGCGCAAGCGTCGCTTCACGCGCTATTCGCCCACGGGCGCCCGCCGCCCCGACGCCGCGCTGGCGGAGCTGTCGGATCGGACGCTGTTCGAGCTGTTCCGCGCTTCTCAGCCCGCCTGGACCGCTCCGGAGTGCGCCTACGGCGCACGTTGACCTCCACTGTCACTCCACCGCCTCGGACGGCGAGCGGCCGGCCGAGGCGGTGGTGCGTTGCGCCCACGACGCCGGGCTCAGCGCCATCGCCCTCACCGATCACGACACGTTGGCCGGCGTGCCGGACGCCCAAGCGGCGGGCGCGGCGCTCGGAGTACGCGTCATCGCCGGGTGTGAATTCAGTGTCCGCGTCGCGTGGGGCGAGCTGCACCTGCTCGGATACTTCCTGCCGGTCGGCGACGCTCGGCTGGAGGCCTTTCTCGCCGAGGCGCGGAGCGCGCGCGAGCGGCGCGGGCGCCAGATGGTGGAGAAGCTGCACCGCCTCGGGATCCCGCTCGATCTGGACCGGGTCACGGCGGCGGCGCGCGGCGGGGCCCTGGGACGGCCCCACGTGGCGCGCGTGCTCCAGGCCGAGGGGCATGTCACGAGCTTCGAGGAAGCGTTCTGGCGCTTCCTCGGTCGCGGCAAGCCGGCGTTCGTGGAAAAACCTCTGCCACCGCTGCGGGACATCACGCGCCTGGTCCACGAGATCGGGGGTCTCGCCGTGGCCGCGCACCTGGGCGACCGCGGCACCGAAGCCGGCGTGCGCGAGCTCGTGGCGGGAGGGATCGACGGCGTGGAGGTGCGCCATCCGAGTCATGATGCCGCCACCGAGTCCCGTCTGCTGCGGGTGGCCCAGCTCCTCTCCATCGGCAAGAGCGGCGGGTCCGATTGGCACGGCGAACGGGAGGCGTCGAGCTCCCACGCGCCGCTCGGCGGGCTGAAGGTGCCGGAGGAGTGGCTGCGGGAGTTGGAGGAGCGAAGGGACAGGCACCAGCAACAGAATGCGCAGCGGGAAGCGCGTAGGACGTAAGGCGTAAGGGATACAACGTAGAAACCTACGCCTCTTCCTTACGCCTGTTTCCTACGCCACTTTCCTACGCAGTTGCAGTTGTATTTGGTCCAGTTTTTCACAAGGAGCCCTGTGGTCATGAGCGAACCCCTGGCTGTGGGCGCGAAGGCGCCGGGATTCACCCTGGCGGCTTCCGACGGCAAGACGTACTCGCTGGCCGATCTGCTGCGCCGGACTCACGTCGCCCTGATCTTCTATCCGGGGAACAACACCCCCGGCTGAAACCGCCAACTCTCCGCCGTGCGCGATGAGATGGCGAAGTTCCAGAAGGCCGGCGTGCAACCGCTCGGTGTGAATCCCGCGGGGATCGACAGTCACGCCCACTACGTGGAGAAGATGAAGTTCAACTTTCCCTTGCTGTCGGACCCCGAGCGCGCGGCGGCCAAGGCCTACCACGCCGTGAAAGAGGACGGGCAGGGCATCCTCCGGACCGTCTACGTGATCGGCAAGGACGGGACCGTGAAGTTCGGCATGCGGGGCACCCCGGAGGTGGACGACATCGTCGGAGCGCTGTCCGCGAAGTGACCGATCTGCACGGGAAGGTCGCCATCGTCACGGGTGTCGGCCGCCCGGGGCAGGTCGGCGAGGCGGTCGCGCGGGCGCTCGGGGCCGCCGGTGCCGCGCTGGTCGTGGCGGACCGGAATCGCGCAGGCGTGGAAGACCGGGCCCGGGCGTTTGCCGCGGAAGGGCTGGCGGTCGCGCCGGTCGCGGCGGACCTCGCGACGCCGGCGGGGGCATCGAGCGTGGTCCAGGCCGCGGAATCCCGCCACGGCGGGCTCGACATCCTCGTCAACGTCGCCGGGGGATTGACCTCGTACGGCGATTTCCTCGCGACCACTCCCGAAGCCCTGGACCGTGAGCTCACGATCAATGTGCGGACGGTCTACTGTCTCTCCCAGGCCGCGGTGCCCGCCCTGCGGCGCCGCGGTGGCGGGGTGATGCTCAATTTCGCCTCGATCGCCGTGTTCCATCCGCAGTCCCAGCTCGCGGCGTACAGCGCCGCCAAGTATGCGGTGGCCGGTCTCACCCGAACCCTGGCGCGGGAGTTCCGCGACGACCGGATCCGCGTCAACGCCGTCGCCCCCGAAGCCCTGCGCACCGCCGACAACGTCGCGCACATGGGCGCCGCGGCGAAGCTCGTGCCCATCGAGGACCTGATTCACGTGGTGCGCTTTCTGGTCTCGGACGAGGCAGGGGCGATCTCGGGTCAGGTCATTGCGGTGACCGGAAGGAACGTCTAGGCGGATGGCGTCGACCGGCCGCGTGGCGCTGGTCACCGGAGCAGGCCGGCGCCTGGGGCAGGCGATCGCCCTCGGGCTCGCGGAGTCGGGTTTCGATCTCGCGATCCACCACCACACGGCCGGCGCGGGCGCGGTGGAGACCGCGGACGGCGTTCGCGCGCTCGGCCCGCGGGTCGAGCTGTTCCCCGCCGATCTGGCGGACGCCCACGCCGCCCGCCGCCTTCCCGACGACGTGGCGAAACGGTTCGGCCGCCTCGACGTGCTCGTCAATTCCGCCGCGGTCTTCCCGCGAGAGCCGCTCGAGGCGGTCACCCCCGAGAGCTGGGACGCGACCCTCGCCGTCAACCTGCGGGCGTGCTTTTTCACCGTCCAGGGCGCGGCGCCGCACCTGCGGCGCGCGGGCGGGAAGGGCCGCATCGTCAACATCGCCGATGTGGCGGCGTTCCAGCCCTGGCCCTCCTACATCCCGTACGGCATCAGCAAAGCGGGCGTGGTGCTCCTGACGAAAAGTCTCGCCCGGGCTCTCGCGCCCCTCGTCACGGTCAACGCGGTCGCTCCCGGCGGCGTCCTTCCCCCCGAAGACTGGACGCCGGAGCAGCGCGAACGTTTTGCCGCCACGACTCCCCTCGAGCGGCTCGGATCGGCCGCCGACGTGGTCGGCGCGGTCCGCTATTTCGTGGAACTCGGGGACTGGGTCACCGGCACGGTGCTCACGGTCGACGGCGGACGAGTGATGCGGTGAGCGACGTCGTCTGGATGCGCGACGTCGTCATCGTGGGAGGTGGCTGCTACGGGACGTTCTATGCCCGGCAGCTCGCCAAGGCCAAAGCCGCGGGGAAGGCCGACTTCCGGACCGTCATCGTGGTGGACCGGGATCCCCGCTGCCGGGCGCGCACGGAGCTCGAGGCATCGCCCGACCGACGTTACGTCGCGGATGAGTGGGACGCCTTTTTCGACCAGTACCTCGGGGCCGCCCGCCCGGCCGGGGACGCCACCCAGGCTGACTACATCGTGCCCTCGCCGCACATGCCGCACCTCATGTTCGACTGGGTAGTGCGGCGCGCGCGGGCGCGGTTCCCCGGGCGTCCCGTGAACGTGGTGCCGGTGCCCGAAGGGGTGGGCAGCCCCTACGACCGGGTCGCGACCACGGGAGGGACCCGGTTCGTGTCCTTCGCCGACTGGATCTGCCCCACGCACTGCGTGGAGCCTGCCCGCTGCCCCGCGATCGGGGCCCCGCGGACCTGGGAGATGCCCGACGCGGTCCGGGCGCTGGCCGCCCGGCTGCGTCCGCCGGCTCTCGGGCCGGCGCTCTTCGTGTGCCGGCATCACGTCTTCGGCGTGGGAACGTTCGCCGTCGACGCCGTGCTCGATGGCGACCGGATCGTGGCGCAGGCCGGGGAATCGGGAGCCGCGACGCAGGTATTGGTCGGGACCGTTTCGAGCTGCCATGGGGCGCTGAACCTGCTCCACATCGGCGCGGTGGCGTGACGCCCGAGGAGCGGCGTCGGTCGCTCGAAAACGCCCTGGCGCTCTTCAATGCCGGCGACTACTGGCTGGCGCACGAAGCGCTGGAAACCGTCTGGCGTTCTATAATTGATGAGGCGGAGCGGCGCGCCTGGCAGGGGCTGATCCAGGCGGCGGCCGCATTGCTTCAGCGGCGCCGGGGGAACCGCCACGGCGCGGTTGTGACCGGTGGAAAGGCGCTGGCAGCACTGGCCGGTCCGCAGCTCGCCGCCGTAGAGTTCGATACCGTGACGTTCCGCGCCGGGCTCGCGCGGGCCCTCGCGGGGCAGGGGGATGCCCCGACACTGGAATTCCGTACCGATGCCTGACCAGAAACAGCAGCCGCTGGATGTGATCATCGTCGGGGCCGGCCCCGCCGGCTTGTGCGCCGCGATGTACGCGGGGCGCGGGATGTTGCGAGCCCTGACGATCGAGCGTGGCGCACCCGGCGGCGAACTCTTGAACACCGACTTGATCGAGGATTACATCGGATTCGAGAGCATCAAGGGATGGGAGCTGGCGCAGCGGTTCGCCGACCACGCCGCGAAGTTCGGTGCCGAAATCGTGACCGACACCGTCGAGAGCGTGACCAAGTCCGCCGACGGCTGGTTCGACGTCGTCACCGCCATGGGACAGACCTATCGCGCCCCGACCGTGATCCTCACCGCCGGGGGCACGCCGGTGAAGCTCGGCGTGGCCGGGGAAAAGGAATACGCGGGGAAGGGGGTCTCCTACTGCGCGGTGTGCGACGGCGCGTTCTTCAAGGGCGAAGTACTGGCCGTCGTCGGCGGGGGCGACGCCGCCGTCGAAGAAGCCGACTATCTCACGCGCTACGCCAGCAAGGTGTACGTCGTGCACCGGCGGGACCAGCTCCGCGCCTCGAAGATCGTACAGGAGCGGGCCTTCGCCAACCCGAAGATCGAGTTTGTGTGGAACAAGCAGGTGACCGAGATCGTGGGCGACGGAGTGGCCGTGAAGCATCTGGCCCTGCGGGACACGCTCACCGGGGCCGCGAGTACGCTGCCGGTCGGCGGCGCCTTCGTATTCATTGGATTCAAACCGAACACCGGCGTGGTGCGCGGGCATGTCGAGCACGACGCGGGAGGCTATTTCAAGACCGATGACCACATGATGACGTCGATCCCGGGTCTCTTCGCGGCCGGAGACGTGCGCAGTCAGCTCACCCGCCAGGTGACGACGGCCGTGGGGGACGCGACGACCGCCGCCATCGCGGTCGAAAAATACCTTGCCGCCCTCCGCGAAACTCGGCGGGCGGCCGGTGCCGCCGTTCCGGTGTCGTGAACGTCGTCCGTATTCCGAACGGAGCCTTCGCCGAAAACTGTTATCTGGTCGTCGCTCCCGAGGCGGGCGAGTGCGCGATCGTCGATCCGGGTGAAGAAGCGGATCGCATCCTCCGGATTGTGGAGCAGTCGGGCACGAAACCGGTCGGGATCTGGTGCACCCACGCCCATCTCGATCACGTGCTCGGCGCGGCGGCGGTGCGCGCGGCGACTGGCGCGCCCCTGTACCTGCATGCGGCCGACCGGCCTCTCTACGACCATGTCCCCGAGCAGGCGGTGGCGTTCGGCCTCCCGGCGCCTCCGGAGCGGCTCCCGGCCCCCGACCGGAGCTGGGTCCACGGCGATGTGGTGCGGGTGGGAGCGACCGAGTTCCAGGTGCGGCACGCGCCGGGGCACTCCCCCGGGCACGTGGCCCTCGTGGGGCCTGGGGTGGTCTTCTGCGGCGACCTGCTGTTTCAGGGCTCCATCGGCCGCTCCGACCTTCCCGGGGGCGACACCGCCACCCTTATGCGCAGCATCGAGCGGGAGTTGCTCTCCCTCCCGGATGCCACCATCGTCTACAGCGGTCATGGACCCGAAACCACGATCGGCGCCGAGCGTCGCGGCAACCCCTTCCTCACCGGAGCGGCCCGCCTCCTCTAAACGGCGGTCGCCTCCCACCTGCCTGCGCTGCGGGGCGGAGGTCCGCCCCAAGCCGTGGGGGTGCAAGAATCCCTGTCCCAACTGCGGGTTCATCTACCCGCTCGGCGATTGTTCCGACTGATCCCGCACGCGCTCGCCCTGGGCGCCCTCGTGCTGGACATTCTCGTCCGGGCGTGGCGGATCCAGCTCGCGGCCTGGACGGCCGGCGGGCGCCTCTCGGTCTGGGAGGCGATCCGGCTCAACATGTACGGCGAGGCCGCGTCCACGCTGACCCCGAACCGGCTCGGCGGCGAGCCGGCGCGGTTCGCCGGGATGACCGAGTGCCGGATGCGGCCGGTCACGGCGCTCGTCGCGGTCGGTGTCGAAGTCGCGGCGGAATGGCCGGTGTTCCTCGTGATGGGCGTGACGCTCGCGGTCCATTACGTCCCCGACTGGAAGACCGCCGGCCAGGCCTGGCTGCGCCATCACATGGCCGCGGACTTGATCCCCATTGAGCTGATCGTCCTGGCGGTGCTGGTCGTCATCTGGTTCCTGCAGCGCTCGATCCGCTCCGGTGCGATCCGCCACCGGGTGCGCCGGCAATGGCGCGTGGCCCTGGCGCACGTGCGACGTGCGCCGGTCTGGGTGCAGCTCGCCAATGCGGGGTTGACGGTGGTGAGTCTGGCGGCGCGGGGCCTCGTGCTCCCCGCGCTCGCCTGGGGGATGCCCGACGCGCCGCCGTTCACGGACATGTTCTATGGGTCCCTGGCGATGCTCGCCGCGCCCCTCGCCGTCCCGCTCCCCTCGGGTGGCGGCGGGATCGAGGTCGTGTTCCTGTCCGGATTCGCCGGCGACTTCGGCGACCGCCAGGTCGCGATGCTCGTGTTCTGGCGGTTCTACACGATGCTGCTCCTCACCGGCATCGGGATCTTCCTGATGATCCGGTACCTGGGACTGCGCGCCGCGAAGGAGCTGTTCAGCGTCGGGTGGCGCCGCAAGCGGCGGTCGGCGGAGCTGCCCCCGGCCGAGGCGGCGTGATTAGGTTCGAACTGGTATGGGCGATTCCTGGCTGCAGACCAACGGCAGTTTCACCGAACGGATGGACCGCATGACGACCCGCACCGAGCGGGACCCCCTGGGCGAGCTCGACGTCCCCGTGACGGCGCTCTACGGCGTCCAGACCGAACGGGCCCGCCGCAACTTCCCGATCTCGGGCCTGCGACCCCTCCCCGCGTTCGTCGACGCCGTGATCTGGATCAAGCAGGCCGCGGCGATGACGCACCGCGAAACAGGCCGGCTCGATCGCCGGCTCGCCGATGCGATCATCCACGCCGCGGACGAAGTCCTGGCCGGCCAGCATCGCGACGATTTCGTGGTGGACCCCTACCAGGCCGGCGCCGGGACCTCGCACAACATGAATTGCAATGAGGTCCTCGCCAACCGGGCCAACGAGCTGCTGGGCGGCCAGCGCGGGGCCTATGCCCCCGTGCACCCGAACGACCACGTCAACATGGCGCAGTCGACGAACGACGTGATCCCGACCGCCATCCGGCTCGGCGCCCTGGGCCTCTTGCCGGCGTTGCTCGCCGCGCTCGATCGCCTGGCCGCCGCGTTCGTCGCCAAGGGGCAGGCGTTCGACGCGGTGCTCAAGTCGGGACGCACGCACCTGCAGGACGCCACGCCGATCCGGCTGGGCCAGGAGTTCGCCGCGTACGGCCACACCATCGCCAGGAACCGCGCCCGCATCGCCCGGGGGGCGGATGATCTGCGCGACCTGGGGATCGGGGGAACCGCGGTGGGGACCGGTCTGAACGCGGAGCCCGCCTATCCCGCGCTGATGGTCAAGCATCTGCAGACTATCACCGGCCTCGAGCTGCGCGAGGGACAGGATCGGGTCCAGCTGATGCAGTCGCTGGGCGACGCGGCCGCGTTTTCGGCGGCGCTCCGGACTTACGCGGTGGACCTGGGGAAGATCGCCAGCGATCTGCGGCTGCTCGCGTCGGGCCCGCGGACGGGGCTGGCCGAGATCCGGCTGCCGGCCGTCCAGCCAGGCTCGAGCATCATGCCGGGGAAGGTGAACCCGTCCATCGCGGAGATGGTGAATCAGGTCTGCTTCCAGGTGTTCGGCAACGACCTGACGATCGCCACCGCCGCGGAAGCCGGACAGCTCGAGCTCAACGTGATGATGCCGGTCGTGGCGCACAACCTGTTGTTGACGATGACGATCCTCACGAACGCGAGCGCGGTGCTGGCCGAGCGCTGCGTGGAGGGAATCGAGGCGGACGAGGCGATGTGCGGGCACTGGCTGGAGCGCAGCCCTGCGCTCGTCACGGCGCTCGCCCCGAAGATCGGGTACGCCGAGGCGGCGAAGCTCGCCAAGGAGGCGGTCGCGAAGAACGTGACCGTGCGGGAGCTGCTGAAACAGAAGGGGATCCTCAAGGGTCCGGAGCTGGACCAGATCCTCGATCTGCGGGCGATGACGGAGCTCGGGGTCCGCGGCGTCGGCGGCGGCTGAGGCGTCGGCCGCCGGTCAGTCGAGCAGCCGCTCGCACTCCTCGGGGGGCAGCGGGCGGTGCAGCAGAAAGCCCTGCAGCTGGTCGCAGGCGTGCGAATCGAGCACGCGCCGCTGATCCTCGCTTTCCACCCCTTCCGCGACGACCGACAGCTTCATCCGGTGGGCAAGGTCGATGACCGCCGCCGCGATCGCCCGCGCGTTCTCGTCGGCGGGCAGGTCGCGGACGAACGACTGGTCGATCTTCAGCGTGTCGAGGGGGAATTTCCGCAGGTAGCTGAGCGAGGAGTGCCCCGTCCCGAAATCGTCGATGCTGATCCGCACGCCGCGCGCCTTCAGGGCGCGGATCACCGTCAGACTCGCCTCGGCGTTCGCCATCGCGACGGTTTCCGTGATTTCGAGGTCCAGCGCCGCGGGAGGGAGGTCGACCTCGGCCAGCACGCGGAGCACGCGCTCGGCGAAGTCCGGGCGCTGGAACGGGCGCGCCGACACGTTGACGGCGACGCGCAGCTCCGGATGCCCGGCCGCTCGCCAGGCGCGCACCTGGCGGCAGGCCTCCCGCAGCACCCATTCGTCCAGAGCATCGGTCACGCCGACGCTGTCCGCCAGGTGCAGGAACGCGCCGGGGAGGAGCAACCCGCGCGCCGGATGCTGCCAGCGCACCAGCGCCTCCACACCCTCCACCTTTCCGGAGACACGGTTCGTGATCGCCTGGTAATGCAGCCGCAGCTCGCCGTTGGCGATGGCGCGGCGCAGGTCGTTTTCGAGCTGGAGCCGGTCCTGCGCCCGCACGTTCATGGACCCGGTGTACTGGGCGTAAGTGTTCCGGCCGTGCTCCTTGGCGTAGTACATCGCCGTGTCGGCGTTCTTGAGCAGCGCTTCGGGATCGGCGCCGTCGTCGGGAAAGAGGCACATCCCGATGCTGGTGCTGACGTGCAGCTCGTGATTGCCGACCTGGTAGGGCGCGGCGATGGCTTCGAGAATCTTGCCCGCCACGAGCCCCAGGTCTTCGGGGGCGATATCGCGGACGAGCAAGGTGAACTCGTCGCCCCCCAGACGCGCTACCGTGTCGCCCTGACGGCTGATCCGGGAGAGCCGCTGGGCGGCGCCCTTGAGCAATTCGTCGCCGGTCGAATGCCCCAGGGAATCGTTCACGTCCTTGAACCGGTCGAGGTCGAGAAAGTAAAGGGCGACCTTGCGCTTGCTGCGGCGGGACTGCGCCAGCGCGACCTGCAGCCGGTCGATGAAGAGCAGCCGGTTGGGGAGTCCGGTCAAGACGTCGTGATAGGCGAGGTGCTGGATCTGTTCCGCGGCGACGCCCACCTGCCAGCGCTCCTCCTCGAGCAACCAGGCGACCATGCCGATGCCCAGCACCCATTGCAGGATGGCGTCGACCGGTCCCAGGTAGGCGGTGTAGGCGAACAGCGATTCGGGGCCGTCCGTGACCTGCACGAGAGAAGCGGCGAAGTACTGCAGCTCCTCCAGTCCGTAGCCGAGGAACGCCGCGATGACGAGGCCGCGTCCCCATCCCGCGCCCTGCGACCAGCCTCGCCACATCGCGGCCCCGGCGATGAGGAACGCGACGCCGGCCGCGAGCGAGCGGACGCCGCGACGGGCGAAGTCCTGTTCCGGGGAGAAGGGTGGGGCCGTCGTGAACAGCAGGGTCGCGATGATCGCGCCGGCGAGCAAGGCCAGGAGAATCCACCGGATGCGGCGCGCCGGGACCAGCTGCTGGGTCGTGACCTCCGCCGTGCCGACCAAGAGCCACGCGATCTGCCAGTACCCCGCCACGAGGGTGACGGCGGCCAGGGCGACCCCGGCCCAGTACCGGTGGGGCATACCACGGGCGACGGTCTGGGCCACGGCGCTGGCGATGAGAAACGTGGCGAGGGCCCACCAGCTGCGGGACCACTGGAGCAGGTAATCCCGGCGGTAGTGGCGGTTGTACCCGTGGAGCAGGGTCGCGAGCAGCACCGCCCCCGCGCTCTGAACCAGTAACATCGCGATCGCGTTAGGGTTGGGGTGAGGCATGGGCGTGGGCTAGATTTAATCCGCTCGAAGGGGGGGAAGAAGATAACGTGAAGACGTCTTCAAATTGGATTGCAACAATCCCCAAGATGGGGCTCCCATTTTCGGCCCATGCGAGTCACTACCTGGGCGGAATACGGTCTCATCGTCTCGCTCCACCTCGCCAAGCGCGCCGGCCGGGGGCCGACCCCCGCGCGGCAGCTGGCGGAGCGGGAGAACCTTCCACACGACTACGTCGAGCAGATCCTGCTGCGGTTGCGGCGCGCCGGCGTGGTGGAATCGATGCGGGGGGCCAAGGGGGGATACTTCCTGGCCCGCCAGCCGTCGGCGGTCACCGTGCGCGACGTCATCGAAGCCTCCGAGGGAGTCACCTTCGAGGTGCCGTGCGACGCGCATCCGGTGAACGCCGAGCGCTGCAGGCCCGAGGGGGCCTGCGGCATCCGGCCGGTGTGGCGCCTGCTCGAGCAGCGGATCAACGAGACGCTCGCGAGCGTCTCGCTGGCCGACCTGCTGCAGAACGAAGCCGCCGCGGCTCCTGCAACGCCGGCCGCGGTTCCGGCCCTCGTCGGCTGATCCCGCTGCCGGAGGGTGGGGCGGGATGACCACACCGCCCCTTCCCGCCGGGTTGTCGTCGGCCGAATTGCTGCGGTACGCCCGCCATCTCGCCCTACCGGGAGTCGGTGAGGCGGGGCAGCAGCGCTTGAAGCACGCCCGCGTGCTTCTGGTCGGGGTGGGCGGCCTCGGTTCGCCCGCGGCGCTGTACCTCGCGGCGGCGGGGGTCGGCACGATCGGTCTCCTGGACGACGACCGGGTCGACGTTTCCAATCTTCAGCGGCAGGTGCTGTACGGCACCGCGGCGGTCGGCACGCCCAAGGTCGACGCCGCGGTGGCGCGATTGCGCGACCTGAACCCCGAGACGACCCTCGAACGCTACCCGGTGCGGCTCACGTCCGAGAACGCGCTCGATCTGCTGCGCTCCTACGACGTCATCATCGACGGCAGCGACAACTTCCCGACCCGCTACCTCGTCAACGACGCCTGCGTGCTGCTCGGCAAGCCGGACGTCTATGGCGCCATTCTCCGGTTCGAAGGGCAGGTGTCGGTGTTCGGTCGCGAAGGACCGTGTTACCGCTGCCTGTATCGCGAGCCGCCGCCGCCGCACCTGGTGCCGTCGTGCGAGGAGGCGGGTGTGCTCGGCGTCCTGCCGGGAATCATCGGGTCGATCCAGGCGCTCGAAGCGATGAAGCTGATTCTGGGCGTGGGAGAGCCGCTCGCCGGTCGCTTGCTGCTGTTCGACGGATTGACGCTCGTGACCCGCGAGCTGCGGCTCACTCGGGATCCCGAGTGCCCCGTGTGTGGCGAGCATCCGACGGTCACGCGGTTGATCGACTACGAGGCGTTCTGCAGCGGTAAGGCGGCGGGCCGGGAGGGGAGAGTGGCGGAATCGGCCGCGGAGCTGACGGTGCGCGATCTGGCGAGCCTCCGGGGGACGCCTGCGGCGCCCCAGATCGTCGACGTGCGGGAGCCGTGGGAATGGGGGCTCGCCCATCTCGAAGGCGCGCGACGCATCCCGCTGCGCGAGCTCACCCGCCGTCTCGACGAGCTCGACCCCACGACGGAAATCGTGACGCTGTGTCACCACGGTCAGCGATCGGCCCGGGCCGCCGCGATGCTGCGCGAAGCCGGGTTCAAGCGGGTGCGGAACCTGCAGGGCGGGATCGATGCCTGGTCGCGGGAAGTGGATCCGACCCTGCCGCGCTACTGACGTGTTGGGGGGGGAATGCCGAAGGGGGGACTCGAACCCCCACGGGCTTGCGCCCACTGGCTCCTGAAGCCAGCGCGTCTACCAATTCCACCACTTCGGCTTGGCGTCGGAACGGCGAATATAGACGGCGGTATAACCTCAAGTCAACCTTTGGCTTGACCCCTCTGTGCGAGATTTCTATTTTGCGTCTGAGCCCCCTTGGACAAAGTCTCTATCGCCCGGAATCCGCGGGCGCGGCACGACTATCACCTCCTGGAAACCTGGGAGGCCGGTCTCGTGCTCACCGGCCCCGAGGTGAAATCGTTGCGTGAACGGAAGGCGAGCATCGGCGAAGCCTACGCGCATCTGCGGCATGGCGAAGTGTGGCTGGAGGGCATGACGATCTCGCCCTACGCGCACGGGAGCTACAACAACCCGCCCCCCGCGCGCTCGCGCAAGCTGCTGCTCCACAAGCGCGAGATTCGCAAGCTGATCGGCGCCACGACCCAGAAAGGCCTCACCCTGGTGCCGCTCGAAGTTTACTTCAAAGACGGACTCGCCAAGGTCGCCATCGCTCTCGCGCGCGCCAAGAAGCTCCACGACAAACGGGAAGACCTGAAGCGCCGCGAGGCGGACCGGGAGCTCGCCCGTGCGGTCCGGGGGCGGCGCGAGTGATCTGGCCCCTCGTCCTGACCCTCGCCGACCCGGGGCTGCTCCGGATCGTGACACCGACCGGCGAAACCAGCGTCCCGATCCGCGCCGAGCACGGGTTCGCCGTGGCCGCACCTCAGCTCGCCGGCCCGCTCGATCTGGCCGTCGCGATGGACGGCTCACGCGCGACCGTCGTCCTGCGAGGGATCGGCTTCATATTCGCGATCGGGACCCCGTATGTCCGCACCGGCGACCGCGTGTGTCAGATGGCGAGCGACTCCTATGTGACGCGCGACACGCTCTTCCTGCCGCTCACCTGGGTCGCCGACTGCGTCCCGCGGGTTTTCGGGGTCCGGTTCCGCTGGGACGCGACCGCCAACCGGTTGACGGAAACGACGGGAACGGTGGCGTCGACCGCCGCGCCTGCCCCTCCCGCTCGGACCCCCGCGGCGGCGCCCCCCCATCCCGCTCCCGCCGCGCCGGCGAAGCCCAATCCACTCACGGGACTGCGGCTGCACCACATCGTCGTCATCGACGCGGGGCACGGCGGCCGCGATCCGGGCAACCCCGGACGGTATTTCCCCAAAGGGATCACGGAAAAGGACGTCAACCTGATGATCGCGCGCCTGGTGCGCGCGGAGCTGCAGCGCCGCGGGATCGGAGCTTCGGTCACGCGAGCCTCGGATACGCTGATCGACCTCCACGACCGGGCGGGGTACTGTAAGGAAGACTGCGACCTGTTCGTGAGCATCCACGTGAACTCGATGCCGGCCGGCCGGCACAGCGGCGCCGTCAGTGGCGTGGAGACCTACTTCCTGTCCGATGCGAAGACGGAGGACCAGAAGCGGGTGGCGGAAATGGAAAACGACGCGATCCGGTTCGAGACCGCCGGCGCCCAGCAGGCCGGCGGCGACCTGGGCCACATCCTGAAGGACCTGCAGCAGAACGAGTACCTCCGCGAGTCTGCCCGGCTGGCGCAGCTGGTGCAGCAGCGCGTCGCCGCCATCCACCCCGGCGGCGACCGGGGCGTCCAGCAGGCGGGGTTCTTCGTGCTGAACAGCGCGCGACGTCCCGCCGTGCTCGTCGAGACCGGCTTTTCGTCGAACCGGGAGGACGGCCAGTTCCTGACCTCGGCCCTCGGGCAGCGCCGCATCGCCAACGCCATCGCCGACGGCGTCGTGGCCTACCTGCTGGAGTTCGAGCGCAAGACCGCGCCCGCGGGGGCCGGCCGGTGAGCCGCGCGCGCCTGCTCCCGCTTGGACTGGTGCCGCTCGCCATGGGGTGCGTCTACTACAACTCCATGTGGAGCGCCAACCGGCTGGCGAGCGACGCACGCAAGCAGGAGGCGCAGGGTCAGGTGGCGCTGGCCAAACTGACCTGGGCCCGCGCCGCGGTGAAGGCGGAGTCGATCGTCATCAAGCATCCGAACAGCCGCTGGGCCGACGACGCCCTGGTGCTGCAGGTCGAGGGACTCGCGAACAGCGGCAGCTGTGCGGCGCTCGAAGGGCCGCGGGCCCATGCCGAAGCCGCCGTCTCCAAGGACGCCTTACGCGAGCGCGTGGCCATCGCCGGCGCCCGTTGCGCCCTCACGCAGGGCCGGGCCGGGGTGGTTCCGTCGATGCTCCGGGACGTCCTGAACTCCGGAGATGCGAAGCGCCGTTCGGTCGCCTACTACCTCCTTGGGCAGAGCGCCGCCGCACGCGCCGACTGGGAGCAGGCGATCGAGGCTTTCAGCCAGTCCCGGGAGCCGAACGCCGAGGTCGGCCGCGCCCGCGCGCTGCTCGCGGTGGGACGGCTTCCCGAGGCCCGGACGTTTCTTGACACGCTGTCGCGGCGGCACTACGACGACTCGCTGTGGGCGCCGACCCTGGATGACCTGGCCCGAGCCGCGGGCGACTCCCTCGCGTCGGTCGCACTCGACTCCTTGCTTCTCCGCGCGCGGTTCACGGCTGGGGGGCGCGCGCGGTTGCTGCTCGCAGACGGCGACCGTCTGCGCGCCGCGGGGCGGCACACGGCCGCGGGCGCGCGCTACGCGTCCGTCGTCCGACTCGTGCCCGACTCGGTGGAAGCGGCGCATGCCGAGGTGCGTGGGCTCCTCGCGGCCGCGGGCGCCGCGCAGGGGGTTCCCGACCTCACCCCCATCGGGGCACAGCTCGAGCAATTGCTGTCTCGCGGGGCCGGCCCCGCGCAAGAGGAGGCGGTGCAGTTTCAGCGGGTGCTCGCCGCGGTGCAGAATCCGGACAGCACCGACGTAGCCTGGTTCCGGGCCGGTGAGATCGCCCGCGACACACTCGTGGCGCCCGCCCTCGCCGCCGCCTGGTTCGCGCGGATCCCGCAGCGCTTTCCACAATCGCTCTTTGCACCCAAGGCGCTGATCGCGCTCGCCGCGCTGCGCCCCGCCGCGAGCGACTCGGTGATGGCCGTGCTCAACTCGAGCTTCGCGACCTCTCCCTACACGCTCGCGCTGCGGGGCGATGTGGGCCCCGCCTACGAGGCGCTGGAGGACTCGCTGGGCGAAGCGCTGGGACTCGGCACGGTTCGCGCCCGCGTGTTCCTGGTGCAGTGGGTCGGCGGCCCCGTACCCGGGCAGAAGGGACCGCCCCTGGACCCGGTGGATGTGGCCGTCGGCCCGGCTGGGTCTCCTCCCGTGACGCCCGGGGCGCGCGCCGCGACGGGGGCGGCGGCGGTGCGCCACCCGGCTGCCGGCCAACCGGTCCGGCCCGCACCCGGACAACCGATCCCACGCCCCACGGTGGGCGCGGACGATCGGCCGTGACCGCGGTCCGGCTTTTCGGCACCGAGTTCCAGAATCCCGTTTTGCTCGCGTCCGGCACCGCCGGATTCGGGCGCGAGCTCGATCGCGTGGTGGATCTCGAGGCGCTGGGGGGCCTCGTCACGAAGGCGGTCACCCCCGAGCCGCGGCAGGGGAACCCCGCGCCGCGGGTCGCCGAATTCGCCGGCGGGATGCTGAATTCCGTGGGGCTCGCGAACCCGGGCGTGGCCCATGTCGCTCGCGAGGAGCTGCCCTGGCTCGCCGCGCGGCTGCGACGTGCCCGGGTGATCGTCAACGTCGCGGGCGCCACGATCGCCGACTACGCGCAGGTCCTCGAGCGCTTGTCGGACGACGCCGTCATCACCGCCTTCGAGATCAACGCGTCCTGTCCCAACACCGAAGCGGGGGGCCTCGAGTTCGGCGCCGACCCGGCCGGATTGCGCGCGCTCGTGGAGCAGTGTCGTCGCAGCACCAGGCGGCCGCTCGTGGTGAAGCTGTCCCCGGTGCTCCCCGACATCGCCGCCATGGCGCGGGTCGCCCGGGACGCGGGCGCGGACGCCGTGAGTCTCGTCAACACCATGCCGGGGATGCTGGACGGCCGCCTCGGCAACGGCTCTGGCGGCGTGAGCGGGCCGGCACTGTTGCCGGTCGGGGTGCTCGCCACTCGCCGCGTGGCCGAGCGGGTGGGGATGCCGGTGATCGGGGTGGGGGGAATCCGCAGCGCCGCCGACGTGCGCGAGTATCTGCGGGCGGGCGCGGTGCTCGTCGCGATCGGGACGGCGGGCCTCGCCGATCCCAGGCTGCCCGCCCGCGTGGCGCGGGAGCTGGCGCGTGGCTGAGCTGATCGTCGCGTTCGACCTCGATTCGGGGCGGGAGGCGCTGGCCCTCGCCGATCGCCTTACCGGATTGCGCTGGGCGAAGATCGGCCCGGTGCTCTACGTGCGGGAAGGGCCCGCGCTGGTGCGCGAGCTGTCACGGCGCGGCGTCCGCGTGTTCCTCGACTTGAAGTGGCATGACATTCCCTCGACGGTGGCCGGCGCGGTGACGGCGGCGCGGGACCTGGGCGTCGCCATGGCGACGGTGCACACGCTCGGGGGCCCGGCGATGCTGACCGCCGCGGCGGCCGCCGCCCGCGATCTACCCCTCGTCGGTGTAACGGTGCTGACCTCGCACGCGAGCGCGGATTTCGAGCAAGTGATGGGGCGCGGCGTGCCCGATCTCGGTGCCGAGGCCGAGCGGCTGGCGCGCCTCGCGATCGGCGCGGGGCTGCGCGGGGTCGTGGCTTCGGGACACGAGCTGTCGCTGTTGCGCGAGGCGCTCGGGCCGGAGCCGCTGATCGTGGTTCCGGGCATCCGCTTTCCCGAGGCTGCCCGGCCGGCGGCGGACGATCAGGCTCGCAGCATGGCCCCCGCCGAGGCCGTGCGGCTCGGCGCCACGCACCTGGTCGTCGGCCGGCCGATCACGCAGGCCGGCGACCCGGCGGCGGCGTACCGGCGGTTGCTCGAGGTGCTGGGATGAGGCGCCGGCTGGCTCTGCTCGGGGTCCTCGTCCTTTCACCGGGACCGTTTGGCGGAGCACTGTGGGGACAGGACCCTCTCGCCGCCGCCGGTGAGCGGATCCGCCGCGCCGTTCTCGCCCACGACGCCTCGGGCATCGTGGCCGGGAGTCCGGGGGTCACCTTGCGGTTGCCGGGGGCCAATCCCTCGGCGGCGGTCGCCCCCAGTCAGGCGGCGGAGGTGCTGCGGCGGCATTTCCAGGACGCCGTCGAGCGCTCGGCCGAGCTCGTGGCGGTGCGGGAGGTGGAGGCGGGGCAGGGGTTTGTGGACCTGGTGCGCCGGTACGTGGTCCGCGGCACGAGCGAGGTGCGGTCGGAGCGCATGTACGTCGGGCTGCGGGCCGTCGGAGGGGGCCGCTGGGTGGTGGTGGAGGTGCGGTCCGGAGGGTGACCCTGGTTGAGCGTAATCCCGCCCCTTGCGATAACTTACGGCCCCGGCTAGCGTTCAAGACTCAACCGGAATTTTTTTCAGGGGGCTAGGGCGTTGAAGGTCCGGACCAGCGTCAGACCGATCTGCGAGCATTGCAAGGTGGTGAAGCGGCGGGGCGTCATCCGCGTCATCTGCAAGCGCACACCCAAGCACAAGCAGCGGCAGGGCTAAGGGCATGGCACGCATTGCCGGAGTCGACCTCCCGCGGGACAAGAAGGTCGAGTTCGCTCTCCCGTACATCTATGGTGTCGGCCGCAACAACGCGAAGCGCATTCTCGCGGAGACCGGGGTGAGTCCGGACACGCGGGTGCGCGATCTGCGCGATGCGGAAGTCGCGCGGCTGCGCCAGGTCATCGAGCGGGACTACAAGGTCGAAGGCGCGCTGCGCACCGAGACCGCGATGAACATCAAGCGGTTGATGGACATCGGCACGTATCGTGGCTCCCGGCACCGGAAGAACCTGCCGGTGCGCGGGCAGCGCACGCACACCAACGCGCGCACCAAGAAGGGACCACGGCGCGCCATCGCGGGCAAGAAGAAGCCCATTATGAAGAAGTAGGGGCATGGCACAGAACAAACCGACGGGCGCCAAGCGCGCCAAACGGGTGGTCGAGGCGGAGGGCGTGGCGCACATCACGGCCACGTTCAACAACACCCTCATCACCATCACCGACAATGCCGGCAACGCGATCACCTGGGGCTCGGCCGGCAAGGCGGGCTTCAAGGGCTCCAAGAAATCCACGCCGTTCGCCGCGACGGTGGCGGCGGAGCAGGCGGCGCGCGAGGCGCTGAACCTGGGCGTCAAGCGTGTGCACGTGCGCGTGCAGGGGCCGGGGTCGGGGCGCGAGTCGGCGATTCAAGCGCTGGCGACGGCGGGGCTGCAAATCCGCTCGATCAAGGACGTCACGCCGATCCCGCACAACGGCTGCCGGCCTCCCAAGAAGCGGCGGGTCTGACGCATGGCACGCTACACGGGACCGGTGTGCAAGCTGTGCCGGCGCGAAGGCACCAAGCTGTTCCTCAAGGGGTCGCGCTGCCTCACGGAGAAGTGCGCGATCGAGCGGCGCGAGTACGCGCCGGGGCAGCATGGGCAGAGCACCGGGCGGCGCCGCAAGGCGTCGGAGTACGCGAAGCAGCTGCGCGAAAAGCAGAAGGTGAAGCGCATCTACGGGCTCTCCGAGCGGCAGTTCCGCAACGTGTTCGACCGCGTGCTGCGCGAGCCCGGCATCACCGGCGAAGCGCTGCTCATCGCCCTGGAGAGCCGCCTCGACAACATGACCTATCGCATGGGCTTCGCGTCGTCGCGGCGGCAGGCGCGGCAGCTGGTCCGGCACCGGCATATCCAGGTCAACGGGCGCACCGTGGACATCCCGTCCTACCGCGTCCGGCCGGGTGACGAGGTGAGCGTGACGGAAGCGTCGCGCGAAAGTGTGCAGGTGAAGCTGTCGCTGGAGCAGTTTGGACGCACGCAGCCGGTGTCCTGGGTGCAGGTGGACACCGCCAAGGCCGCGGGCCGGATGACCGAGCGGCCCACCCGCGATACGATCCCGATCGCGGCACAAGAACAGCTTATCGTCGAGCTCTATTCCAAGTGATCACGACTCTCGATTTGACGGGGTTGGTCCGGCCGCACCTGGTGGAAATGACCAAGCGCGAGGACAACCCGAACGCGGCGGAATTCCGCCTGCAGCCCCTCGAGCGCGGCTACGGCTACACGCTCGGCAATTCGTTGCGCCGGATGCTGCTGTCGTCCCTGCGGGGCGCGGCGGTGTGGGCGTTCCGTCTGGACGGCGTCGTGCACGAGCACCAGACCGTGCCCGGCGTGGTCGAGGACGTGCACCAGATCATCCAGCGCCTGAAGCAGCTGACCCTGATCCTCTCTCCCGACGTGGACGAGGCGGTGCTGCACATCCGCCGCGACCAGGCGGGCCCGGTCTACGCGCGGGACATCGAGGCGCAGGGCGCGGTCGTCGTGGTGAGCGGCGACCAGCTGCTCTTCACCCTCCAGGAAGACCGCGAGATCTCTGGCGAGATCTACGTCAACAAGGGCCGCGGCTACGTCGAGGCGGAGCAGCATCCCGTCGACCGCACGCTCCCCGTGGACGTGGTGCGGATCGACTCGATCTACAACCCGGTGCGCCGGGCGAACTTCACCGTCGCGGAAACCCGCGTCGGCCAGCGCACCGACTACGACCGGCTGACGCTCACGGTGGAGACGAACGGCACGATCTCCCCCGAGGACGCCGTGGCGTACGCGGCGGCGCTCGCCCAGGAGCATTTCCGTTTCTTCGTCGACTTCGGCAAGGTCCCGATGATCGTCGCGGCGGAGACGCCGGCGGGAGACGGGGACGGGCGGCGCCTCGCCGATCTGCTCGGCAAGAGCATCGACGACCTGGGCCTCTCGGTCCGTTCGGTCAATTCGCTCAAGAACTCGAACATCCGCACGCTGGGCGACCTCGTGAAGTACCAAGAAGGCGACCTGCTCAAGGTGAAGAACGTGGGGGAGAAGGCGCTCGGCGAGATCGCGGACCTG
>Ga0335085_10002856_pt1 | contig 31255 bp, 27 predicted proteins | sample Lox_Sample_45_FD_206712 | JGI IMG/M metagenome (GOLD analysis project Ga0335085, IMG submission 206712) | Soil microbial communities from Loxahatchee National Wildlife Refuge, Florida, United States - Lox_Sample_4.5 | ecosystem: Environmental > Terrestrial > Soil > Wetlands | place: USA... | reverse complement strand
CAATAACACGAAGAGCGGCAGGGACATCCGGCACCGCAAATCCCAGTTCCATGCTCAAACCATGGCCGGCAAGTTGTGTCGCGGAAAAAGTGCCGCCATGCGTCAAAATTGTACCGATATGTTTCGCCCCATTGTCCGGCGGTAGTTGCGACCCGATGACAGCCTTTTTTAAAATCTCATAGGCAACGTAATCCGATCCGAGCCCAGGTACGGCAGCCAAAAGCTTGGAGAGAAAAGCGATAATACCGAACGCGTCGTTAGACTGCGTCCGATTTCCTTGCTCATTCAGGAGAAACGGGCTTCCGCTCAGGCCTGAATCCCAATTGGCCGAACGTTTGAACATGTATCGGATGTACGTTGAAGTCCTCCCAGTTACCTCGTGCAATTCCCGTGTTCTGCTTTTAAAAGCAAATGGGTTGATTAACAACTCGAAGTGATAAGGCCACTCATCCGGAATTCGCCCGTTGATATCTGTTAGTCGTAAATCCGGAATGCGGTTCAGGTCGCTTAAGACCGGGGCAATCTTGGAGAAGGGAATTGGACAAACATGTCGTTCTAATAAGTAAATCGGGACGGCTTTTAAAAGCACCGCATGGATAATCCCAAAACTGCCAAAAGAAACCCGCACCGCATCGAAAAGATTGTCATCTTCAACCAATTCAATGTCAGGTTCGATGATATCACAGAAGGACTTGTTGATCGCTGGATGGGTTTGCGATTGAATCCATCGACTTTGCCCGTCAGTTCCCAACAAATGCACTCCTACCACATAGTCCTGAACCCCTCCGCCGTTTGTTAAGAGGATGCCTGCGCCGTGAGTACTCGTGCTCATGGCGCCGCAAATTGTCTGGCCGTTGCTCGCACCGGAGGTCGGCAGAGAAAGTCCAACGTTTTCCAATGCCCGGTTCAATTCCGAAATTGAGGCGCCGCACTGCGCAAATACCAGCCGTTCTTCTGGCCGTCCTCCATCATCATCCAGATTCTTTAGAAAATCATCATGGCAATGCCGGTCCTGGACACCGATTTCAATAATGTTCAGTGGCTTGGTATTTGCCATGAATCCCTTCGTTTCGGCCGCGTAGGACAGCGACCATCCTCCGCCCAAAGCGCGTGCGTTCCGAATACTTTTTTGGGCTTTTTGCGCGTCCTGAATTAACATTTTCAATGCCGCCAGCCCCGGTTTCCAACGATGTGATTTCGCGTAACTGTTATCATCCCAGAAATTCCAGATGTCGCAGTATTTTGCCGGCGTGAAGCGGACGTTCTGATGTAGGTTCTGCCAAGGACGGTCATCCTCGTAAAGTAAATGGGGTGTAGGACTAGACATTATTTTAGAGGATTTAAAAATCTTTCTCTACTGGTTCTAGGGGCTTCGCGCAACGCCATTCAATGGTCATCCTCTGACACGCTCCTAATGTGAATACTTCTAACAATACATCACCAAAAGAGCGATGTATCACAACTTCCGCCATCCCGTCCGTTGCGCAATTACCTGGATCAATGTTCAGTTGGTTCCATCCGGTAAAAACACATATGTTTGTCTTCTGGGTCGTAGTTGCAGCCGAAGACACGGTATAGGCGTTGTTGGCGGCTTGGTAATTATATTTTGTCCCATTGATTTGCGGATTCCAATGATCCGGTCGCGCCACCCTCACGTTTACGCAACCTTCGGTGAGTAGTAATCCTAGTAATGCGATAATGGTTCTCAATTCGATGAAACTGGGTTGAATGGAATTTGCATAACAGAAATCCCCAAGAATGCAAGTACAGGTATGACGACGATTCGAGCCATTCTGAACGAATGCGTGGGCGATTTTCCGTATCAGGCGCGACAGGCAATACTCCTTTTTTGCCATCCATTGATTGAAAGCAGAGAATCTGTTTGGCGTGCCGGCGATTTTGTGGCTTTGAGCTTTGCCGATGTGTTGCACGTTGGGCCGCCGCAAACTTCTTTCTACCTGCCGAAGTCATCCTGCGTTCCTTCCGCTTCTGCGGAGCTGTGCTCGTCGAGCTGAGAAGTATTTCGTGTTCGTATCCAAGCGATTAAGCTTGCTGATCGGTACATAGCCTCGCGCAATTGCGCCGCTGAGAGATTGATCGTTTGATTCAAAAAATGTGGTTAGGAAACCGTTTATCCAATTGTCAATGTTTGGTGTCAGCACGGATGGTCTTGTAATGATATTGGAACCTGTCGCTAGATTGACGTGCATAAGCTATAAAAATTAAAATAGAATTTTGTTTCTCGTTTCTTCGAGTGCGTGCGTTTGGCAAATACCTAAGCAATGCTGTCGAGGCAGTTTCGAGTATCAGTCAAGAGATAACGAGGCAGCCGCGCGATTCGTCCACTTTAAGCAAGCCACTGGACGTTCGGTGGATCAGGAGATTTTCGGCAATTGCATCGCCCGTGAGTTTTTCAACAGCATCACGCATGGGGCGCGCGCCGAGTTTTGGATGGAAACCTTTTCTCACAAGAAATGGCAGCACTGCTGGATCCAACTCAAGCTTGTGTTCCAGCTTGGCGAGAAATTCGATTTCCCGTGAAAGAAATTTTTCCGCGATCTCCAATTGATGCTCGTAACTCAGGCGATTGAAGACGATTTTCTCATTGATCCGGGCGAAGATTTCAGGACGAAGGGCCTGTTGCGCCCGCGTCAGCACGTGGCGTTCGAGTGTCGCGTCATTGGAATGTTGCAAACTCATAAGTTCAGCAGAGCCGATATTGGAAGTGAGCCAGATGTAAAAGCCGCTAAAATCTAATGTCTGGCCTGTGGCAATCGTGATGCGGGCGGCATCGAGCAATTGCAAGAGGATGTCCAGCACGCGCGGATGCGCTTTCTCCGCCTCGTCAAAAAGCAGTGACCCCTCCACAGCGCGGTCGCGCACATTCCCCAGGTATCCCGTTTCACCAAGACGTGCTCCCAACAAAAGTCCGAGCGATTCCTGGGTTTGAAATTCGGACATATCGAATCGGAATAATTGTCCCGGGCTGAAAATTTGATTCGTTAATACTACCACGGTTTCGGTCTTCCCGACGCCTGTTGGTCCAAGTAGCAGGAAACTCCCGCGCGGGCGGCCAGGTTTCGTGAGTCCAAGCTCGCCGCGTCGTACGGCGGAAATAATTCGCGGAATGACCTGGGACTGCCCACGGATTTCGCGAGGCAGCAAGGCATCCAGCTCGCGGAGCTTCTCAAGCTTACCGGTAGGGAACGTCGTACTCACGCGGTTTAGTTATCAAAACCCCGCATTCATTTTGTTCAAGGCTTGAACATTCCTTTTTCAGAAGGGTGATAAAAGTTTTCCCGTGAATGGCGACAACTGCCGCCAAACGAAAAAGAAAACAAAAACCATTTACTATAAAATGAAGATTCTCAAAAAGCCTTCCACGCGTGCGCGTGTCCGATCCCTGGGCGGGGCAACGGCGCTGCTTGTATTTAACGCTGCTTCGATTTTTGCCCAAAGCTCGGGAACCGGATTCAGTTCAACGGACTTGAAAACCGGCATCAGCAACAGTCTGGCTGTGATCATGATGTTCGGCTTTGTCCTTGGCATTTCGTCCGTCATCTATGGTGGTTTTGCCATCCGCCGGGGCGACGTCGACCAGGGCAAGATGTCCATCATTGGCGGCGCCATCATCGCCGCTGCGCCGGCTGTGGTTTACGCCTTCTTCAAAATCTTCGGCATCGATTCTAACAGTTCCGTGGGCATCGGGAATTTCTAACCCGCGACATCGAGAACCCCTGCGAACGACTATGAAAAGCGAACTTCGTTTCACCGATACCAATGCCGCGTCGGATTCCAAAGGCCGCACGTGGGGACTGGAAGGAGGGCTGTTCTGGTGGCTGATCGGCGGCCTTGGCGTGGGAATCACTCTCTTTTTCATTCTGTTGGTCGTGCTCAAATCGTCCCTGTCGGCTGCGTTTGGAGTCGCGTCGGTGCCGGTGTTGCTCTGCCTGGCATACATCTTCGGTCTGCGTCAGGGAAAGCCGCCGGGGTATGACCGGGATTGCCTGGAATATGTCATGACCGGGCGGGGATTCAGCCCGGCAGTCATTCGTTCGCGCATTCCCAAACATCCGCTTCATGAAAACTGAAAAATCCCATCCAGAAGACAGCCGTTCTGCCAGTAAACCCCAATTTGGCGGCACGGTGGAAATCATTCCCGTGACACCGAAAATGATTGAATTTATCGGGAGCCGCGGCGTCTGGGGATTTCCCATCGATCAAACGAAGTACTTTTTGTTGGGCAAAAATCCCGAGCATAAGGAGAAAACCGCCACTCCACCGGACCAGATCGCGTTGTTTTATCCCACCGCCATTGTGGTCCTGCGCGGCTGGCGGCTCGAATTGATGGTCGGGCCGCTTCTCAGCGGGCGAGTCTGCCGCGTCCACGCGGAGAAATGGCTAGGCAGCCTCATCATCGAAGAACCGTGGGTTTCAGAAATTCACGTTGTCACCTCCGACATGGAGATGGAAACACTGGCCATCAAAGTCATCGCGGGAGCATGAGCCAATCCAATACAGCCGAAAATCAGCGGCAAGCATTGCTCGGCCGGCTACAGGCCGCAGACACTGCACTGCGAGCGAGCCTTCATCAGCACAAGCTGGACACCATCGCCTGCGCGCATCTGGAACGCGCCCTCGCTCACATTCGGGAGGTTTATGTGGGTGTCAACGAAAACATCCGCATCCGCACCGTGGAGCAACTTGCCGGCGAACTGAGCCGGGTACAGCAGCTTTGCGAAGAAATTCGGCAACAACCGCCGCCGGGTGTCACCGTAAAACCTTTCCGCCCCTGAACATGTTTGAAAATGCCCCCAACGGATTCTTTGTTCGCGATTTGATTGTCTTCAATCATCTGCGTCGGGGTGGTTTTGTTTCCAAAGGTTTTGTCTTCGAGGCTCCCGATCTTACGAACAGCCCGATAGCCGACCTGAATGATTTTCAAGAGCAGCTTTGCCTGTTGTTGGCGTCGCTTCAGGAAAACCAGCGGCTGCAAGTTCAGTACTTTTCCGATTCTGATTACAAAGCCGAATTGCTCCGTTACCGGCACGAGACGGAAGGGTTTGCGAACGTCTGGACCCAACGGGCGCGCAACGAACGGTTCACGCGCTACTGGCAGGCCATGACCGAGCGCCAATTGCGCCGGCAGCGAGTCGTTCTTTATGTGTCACGCGCACTGGAGAATATTCCCCGGCTGGCCGCGAGCGGGGCGATGCAGCGCTATTATTTGACGTTGCTCGACCAGTTGCAGACGGAGTTCGCGCACGTTCACCGGCTTCTAGTGGAAATCTTCGCCAATGCCGGGGCGCGGGTGTTGCCGATGAGCGACATCGATCATTTTCGACATTGCAAAACCTTTCTCAATCCCTCGCTGGCGGACCGGTTTGATTTCGATTGCGCCGCCGATTTTCTGCCGGAGCTTTCGATTCAGGAAAATTGCTGGCACTCGGAGGGCAATGGCCAGAGCGATTTTGGCTTTTTCATGGACGGCCATTATCACTCCGTCGTTGTGCTGACCCGCTGGCCGCGCTCGACGTATCCCGGCATCGTTCAAAGGCTCACCAATCTGCGTCTCCTCGATTTCACCGTCACGGTCAACATCGATCCGCTTCCCATCACCAGGGAGATCAACAAGGAAGAAAAGGAACACGAGCGTGTGGCCGGCGATTACGCCAGTGAAAAGAAAATCTCACTGCTCACGGTAATGGAGAAAAAGCAGAAGAAGATTCATGCCCTGATGCAGGGGCAGACCATTCCGTTCAATGCGCTCTTCATCATTCGGGTTTGGGACAAGAGCAAGGACGGGCTGAACGCAAAGGCCAGCGCCGTCAAAAATGCCATCAATTCGATGAACTCGGCGCAGTATTTTGAGAGCAACCTGCCGACCACGTCCAAAAACCTTTTCTTCCAGACCTGGCCGGGATGGACATGGGGACGGTATGGGCATCGAAAACTGTACGCCGAACACCGTTATCTGGCCGATATGCTGCCTGTGACCAGCACGTTTACGGGACACCTGGCCACAGCCGAGGCAATTTACGACGGGCCGAATCATAATCTGGTCGGTGTGGAAACCTTCTCCGGCTCGACCGACAACAAATCCCCGCAACATGCCGTTTTGCTCGGTATGTCCGGGGCGGGCAAGTCCGTCACGGTTTGCGATTTGCTTTCGCAAACGGAAGGATACTTCGCTTACACGGTTATCATCGAAGAAGGATTGTCCTACGGCATCTACACGCAAACGGTGGAGGAAGGAGCCCGGCCCATCATTATTCATCCCGATGGCGATTTGACGATCAATTATCTCGATACCAAGGGGCTGCCGCTGACTCCTGATCATCTCTCGGCGGCGACCGCTCTCGTCGCGCGAATGATTGGAACGTCGGCGCAGGAAGACAAACAGATGCTTCGGCAGGCGCAAATCGCCAAATATCTGAATCTCATGTATGAGGACGCGTTTCAGGATTGGCAAAAGAAGCGGCACGATCAGTTGCTCGATATTGCGCGTCATGCGTTGGCCTTGCAGAAATTTCGCACCGAGCGAATGCCGCCCGGGGCGACAATGCTGGAAACATTTGCCGATTTCCGCGATCAGGCTCTGGCTGCGCCTGAGGCCGCGGCGTCCACCACCGGGCGGTCAATTGGAGGAACCGCCCGGTGGAATGAATGGGGGAAGAACTTTCTGTCGCAATTTTCGGAAGGTGAAGCCCTTCGTTTTCTGAAGGAACCCAGGACGAGCCGCGAAGTACGCAATCTCGCTTTCGCGTACTTCACGGCGGAGGAATTCCCGACGCATCGCATGTTGCAGGAACTGATGATGCTCGACCCGATAGGAGCGGAGCGCGATCAAATCATGGAAATCGCCACACTGCTGTTGCCGTGGTGCCGGGACGGCAATTACGGCTGCCTGTTCGATGGCACGAGCAACCTGTCGCTCACCGGAAAAATCGCCCACTTCGAATTGGGCTACATTCCCGAATCCGCCAAGGAATTGAAGGCCGCCGCTGGTTTTCTGATTACGAATCACGCGCGCAAGCACATCATCACGCTGCCGCGGTCATTGCGGAAACGGAACGTGTACGAGGAAGTCGCCCGATTCCTCGACATCCCGGGCGGACAGGAAATTGTCCAGGAGTCGTATGCGCAACTGCGAAAATTCAACTGCTGGAATATTTCCATCGTCCAGCAGTACGCCCGGTTCAAACAGTCGCGCATTCGTTCCGCTGTTTTCGGCAATTCGCGCCAGTTCTTCATCCTGCGCCAGAACGACCGCGCGGACCTCGAAGACATGGCCCAGGACATCGCGCTGCCCGAAGTCACCAAGCACGCCATCATGAATTACCCGCTGCCCGACCATCAATCGGGACAGAAGTACTCACCGTTCACTTATTTTCATACGGACTCCGGCAGAAACCTTTGCGGCACGGTTCACAATATCTCATCGCCCGAAATGCTCTATTGCAGTTCATCGAGCGGTGAGCATTTCGACAAACGCGCCCGCGAGCTGCGCGCCAGCAAAAATATCGTCGAGGGAATCGTCGAACACTCCCGGCCGAAGGAAGGAGTCGCGGCATGAGACAACTTCACGTCCTCAACCTTGGCGCCGGGGTGTCATCCACGACCCTCTATCTGATGTTCATGCAGGGCGAACTGCGTCCCGAACTGGATTGCGCCATTTTCGCCGACACGGGCGAGGAATCGGCGCCGGTGTATCGGCACTTGGATTGGCTGTGTTCTCTGCGGGGCCCTCGCATTTTGGTCCGTACGATTGGACGCCTGGGCGATCACCTGCTGCTGGGCCGGAATTCGTCTGGCCAGCGATTCCCGAGCATTCCCGCTTACACCGCCGAGATCCCGGGCGTGCCGAAGGGCATGATGCCCTGCCAATGCACCCGGGAATACAAATTGGAAGTCATTGAACGGGCGATCCAGCGTGAATTGGTCCGCCTGCGGCCGCGCCAGGGGTTTCCGACTGCCGAAATGTTCGTGAATCAGTACTTCGGGTTGTGCGCTGATGAACCGGACCGCGCCACCCGGGTCCGTGACCGTTTTGCCGAAGTGCCATGGAGCACTCCTTCGTTTCCGCTCATCCGTTTGGGAATGACGCGAGCAGATTGCGTGGCGTGGCTCAAGCGATACGGCGTTCCTCACGAAGTTCCGCCCTCCGCTTGTGTCATCTGTCCGTTCCGAAAAAATTCCGATTGGAAATGGTTGCGTGACCACGATCCGGCGGGATTCAAACGAGCGGTTGAAATGGATGCTGCGCTGCGCCTGCCGGGAATCATCCCCAATCAGAATCTGAACCAAAATCTGTACCTGCACCGTTCGTGCCTGCCATTGGGTGAAGTCTCTCTCGATAACCCGGAGTCAACGGAGTCCCCAGCCGGTCTCCAGCCCGAGTGCGGCGGCATCTGCAAAATGTGAATTTATGAAAACGATCCAATTCTTCATCACCGCTACCGCATCCCTCCTCCTAACCGGCTGCGCCGCCACCCGAACCATCAGCGATGTTGGGCTCGGTGCTGGCGGTGCGGCTCTTGCCGGCCAGTTCTCGCACGGCGATCCGATCGCCATCGCCGGCGGCGCGGCCGGCGGGGTTCTGGCGAGCGAGGGACTGCACTATGCGGCCAGCACGGAGGAAAAAAAAGCTTATCAAACCGGTTACGACAAAGGCCGCAGTGACGCCGTAAAACAGCAGTACTGGCTTTACGTGCAAATGCAGCAGCGAGGAGCGGGCGATGACGGCCATGTGCGGCTGTATGAAGTCCATTTACCGGAGCAGACCATTGACGGAGTGATTTTTAAACCCACCACCAAATATCTCCGCATTGAGGAATGACGGTGCTGTCCGTCGCTCAAGCGTGAATTAGAAAGAAGAAATGATATGAAAAAGCTCATTGCAATCGCCTTCGGTGCCGCACTGACGGCATTCAGCGCCCGCGCGCAATGGATTGTTTACGATCCGACCATGAACGTGCAGCAAATTCTGGATACGGCCCAGGAAATCGCGAAGTACGTCCAGATGATCGACAACCAGGTGCAGCAAATCCAAACGCTGACCGACCAGCTCAACGAATTCAAACATTACGAAGATCTCTTTGGCAATCCGTCCGCCATTGGCGTGACTACCATGCCGCAAGCCAGCGCCGAGTTGGTCGCGCCGGAATTGGGAGTCAACTTCGACAAGTTGATTTCCGGGACAGTGGCCGCCAACGCATTCAGTTACGACGAGAACGGCATTTACAATAAAATCGGGGCGACCTTCACGACGCCAATGGGAAATACGATTGACCGGAGCACGAATGCCTTCGCTCCGTACGCCGCCGTTAACAGCACGACGCGAAATTTTCTGAATGTCTCCACCAACGCGGCCGCCAATCGCGAGGCGATAAAGAGCCAGATTGCCAGCACGGTCGCCGCCCTTAACCAGGCGACCACCGATGCCGAAGTTCAAAAACTCAGTGCCGTGCTCGTTGCTCTTTCAGCGACGCTGAATGGAGTGGATCACGAAGTGAACCAGGCGCTCGGCTCCGCGTTGGTGCAGGACATTGAAAACCGCAACGACGAGCACAAACAGATGCAGGCGCAAAAGGAGCAGCAGCAGGCCGAATTTCACGAGGCCATGACCAATTACACGGCCAAGTTCCAGTTGCTCAGTGATCCGGTTCCGTTTCCCACCGGGAATTAAACGATAACCATCAGTCCCACTATGGCAACGTTCGAGAGCATCTTTCCGACATTCCTGAACAAGTGCGGCGAACTCCACACGATGTTGCAGGCGGTTGCCTTTGCTTTGTTCATCGTAGGATTGATTGCCTTCATCGGCCATGGATTCACGCGGCGGCAACTGGTCCGTTACCTTGTCCGGCTGACGATCCTGACATCCTTGCTCGTCTTTTTGCCGCAATGGGGCAATGCGCTGCAAGCGCTGTTGCAGACTTCCATTATCAACGGCCTCGGCGTGGACCCCGCCAATGTTCACCAGCAATACATGCAGATGTTGGATGCGAAACAAGCGGCTGCGGGAAGCGGTTCGTCCTGGTGGGACATCATCTCGAACGCCAGCAGCGCCATGGTTCAGGCGCTGATTACATTTGCCCTCTGGCTAATTGGGAACATTGCCTCGTTTCTGATCTGGTGGGCGTATGTCTTTCAAAAGGTCATTCTATACCTCGGCTACGCCCTTTCACCCGTTTTGATCGGTTTCATGGCCATCCAATCGTTGAAACAAACCGGGGCACGTTACTTGATGAATCTCCTGGGAGTGCTTCTCTGGCCATTGGGATGGGCCGTGGCCGCGCTGGTGACGCAGGGCATTTTGGACTTCATGACCGACCCGTCGTTCCAGGTTCTCGACCCCACATCAACGCTCTATTCTCTTCAGAACGAAATCGGGGTAGCAGTGCTTGGCTTCTGGATCATCTTCAGCACTTTTGCTGCTCCCATTATCATCCAGAAGGTTTTCATCTATGGCGCGATGGCAGGCGGTGAGTTGCTGGCCGGTGCTACCCGAACCGCCATTCAAACCGCGACGGCGTCAGTCGGCGGCGCGGTGGCTGCCGCGCCTCATGGCGTTCCTATGGTCACCGCCGCGGCTGCCGTTGCGGCGGGAGGCTTGACGATGCTCTCAGCCGCCAGTGAAACCGGGTATGCCGGTTCCATTATTGTGGCCGCCACTGGACTACGTCCCTCCCGCAACTCCAAAGGGGACAATGACGGAGGCCGCAATGGCGATCTCACCGGCGAGCGGGCTGTGCGCCGGATGCTCGCCCAATCTCGCGACCAGTACGCGGAACCTCCGCCCACTATTCCGAAACATGCGTACCCCGGCCCTCAAAATGGGCGCTGATTTATGTCAGACAGAAATTCCAACGAACTTCCCATGACACCCACCGGTACCGGCGAGCACGCAAAAGCCGGGCACCGCTCGTTCGACCCCACACGGCTTTTCATTCAGCGGGACCGTTTGCCGTGGATTTGGTTTGGAATCGCCGTGGCGGTGATCCTTTTGTCCGCCGCCGAACGTTCGCAGCTGGTCAGTCAGCTTGGACAGCGCGAGCGCGTAGTCATCATCGATGGGGCTCACACATACTATGTGTCGCCGTTGCTGGAATTTCAGGAGGCCAAGGAACTGCATGTCGAACAGGCGACCATGGCGACGATGGCGTTTCTGGAACGCAACCCCCGCGATTTTGATCATCCCGACCTTTTGAAGCGGTTTTTCTTGAAACCTGCTTTCGACAAGGCGCAGGACCAGCGGGCGAGAGAGGCCGTCGAATTTCGCTCCAAGCAACTCCATCAAAAAGCGGAGATTGGCAGGATCGATATTCTCGCCACACGCGAGAACGAGGTGCTGGTCAATGTCACCGGCCAGATCATCCGTGTCGGAATTTTTCAGGAGAAAGCGTTTACGGAAGCGTTCGGCTTCAAGTTAAGCCTCCGGCTCATTCGCAATCCCAACATGGCTGTCAACAATCGCTTTCCCACGGCGGTCGGCGATTTCAAGTATGAAGTCACTAACTAAACTGGACTGGACCCTGGCGGGTTTCATGGCCACGCATTACGCGCTGGAGCTTCTGGAACTGGATCTCGGGAGCCCGAAAATCTCGTCCTGTTTCAAATACTTCTCCTTTCCGGCTTTGGTAAAAGCACGGGGGCAGTTGCAGGACATGATTGCGATTCACGGAGTGGGTGAGTATTCGCAGGAAACCCGCGCCGTCGACATTCAACTGGTGTCCGCCAGCGGCGGCATTGGCATTGTCGAAATTCGCGGGTGCCTGCTGGTCAACCGCGTCCGTGAACCCGGCCGGTCACATCCGGTTTTGACTTCCGTTTTTCGACTTCGGCTGACCTGCCATTGCCGTCCGAATCCCGAATCAAACGGGCACAATCAAATCCACCTGGAACTTGCGGATAAACCGCTCCCTCTTACCGAAGGTCTGCCCGCCTTAAAACGGCTGCTTCAAGGGTGCTCCGCGCCATTTCAACTCCAAATCACCGATTTTGATTATGAAGCAATTTACTGAGTGTTTGCTTTTCTGGCTTTTCTTTGGCGTGGCGAATCTGCTCGCGGAAAACGGTCCCATTCAAAGCGCAGTCCTTGATGACCAAATGCTATATACAGTCCCAGTAGCAACCAACCGCGTGACCACCATCAATTTCCCCGGACCGATAGCCGCCATTGACGCGGCCAATGTCACCCTTGACGGAAAAACTCCCGGGCAATTCCAATTGGCGCACACGAAAGGTTCGACGTTTCTGTCGGTTCGCGCACTGGCGCACAAGGCGACTACCAACCTGAACATTCGCTGGAACCGGCACACGTACGTTTTTGAACTGGTCGAAAGTGATACCCCAATTCTCGCGCTGAACATGGACGAAGATTCCACCGAATCGGTGGTTCAGCCGGCGCCGCTGCTGACGCCATCGCGGCTGCTTGCGCTTCTGGACAAGGCCAAGGCCTTTCCGATCCTGAAAAAGCAGCATCATGAGTCGGTTGCCGGTGTTGAAGCCCGGACATTTTTCGACAAGCCCCAGGTGACGGATTTTTCCGATTTTGAAATCCAAATCGACGAGGTGTTTCGTTTCGATACGGAAGACACGCTGGTTTTTCACGTGACCTTGCGGAATAAGTCGTCCAGGGAAATCCGCTATTTGCCGGGGAGTTTCTGTGTCCGTGTCGGTAGCCGGCTTTATTACCAATCCATCAGTGACGCCCCCGGTGTGCTCCCGTCGAAATCCGCCGGCACGGTTTACTTTGCCATCACCGGCACGCCGGACGGCGGGCGGAATGAGTTGTCCTTAAAAAATGATTTCGTAGTGCTGGTGACGCGGCTTTCGCCGCCGCTGCTTCCGGTGGCCAACACAAACGCCGTGGACGAGGTGAAGCCATGAATCCGCGCAATTTCCTGAATTTCTTCAAAACCGGAAGCGGCAAGCTGCTCGCCTTTGCCGTTGTGTTCGGTCTCGGCTTGATTCTGTTTGGCGCGTTGCGGGACCGGCATCGCGGAACCCGGGACATTGCCGTTTCCCTGGTGCAAACCAACCAAATGGATAATCCGCAGAAGGTGCAAACAGTGGAAAATCCGATGCAGCCATTCCATCCACCGCAACCGAAAGCGGAACCGCCCGTGCCAAACCCGCTACCGGCGCGGACGAACGAGAGCGCGAAGGTTGTGGTGGAACGTAAAGCAGAAGCACCCATGGTTGCGCCCATCAGTCTATTTGCGGAAAACATTACTGGAGCGGACGAAACGAAATCGCCGAGTTCCGTTTATGCGCCGTTTGGGCGGCTGATTCCGTGCGAGACCGTTATCACTGTGGATTCCTCCTCGATGCAGACACCCATCATTGGCCTGATCACAGAGAACATCTACCACGCGGGCAAACTGATCATTCCAGCTGGCACGGAGGTTCACGGAATCGGGCAGGCGGATCATCAGCGCGACCGCATCGCCAGTGGCAGCAGTTGGACTTTGGTATGGCAAACGGGCGAGGAAATGCGAATCAAAGCCATCGCTCTCGACCGGGAGTTCGAAAACAGCACCAATCAAAGCGGTTGGGGCATCACGGACGGGAGCGCGGGATTGCGCGGCGAAGTCATCCGCTCGGATAACCTGGCCGAAATCAAATTGTTCGCCGCCACGTTTCTTTCGGGCGCGGCCGGGGCCTTGACGGAAAAGCAACAGACCATATTCGGACCCATCGACAGTCCGTCGCTCAACAACGCGCCGCTGGCGGGAGCGCAGGACGTGTTGAAGACGTATGCGCAGCAAATCATGGATACCATCCAGCGTGATGGATTTTACGTTCGGGTGCCGAGCGGGAAGCAATTTTATTTGTATGTCCTGCAAACCATTGACCGGACAACCGCCGCACTTGGGGATCCGCCTGAGCCTTCGGTGAAAGAAGACGGACTCGCCCCGCCGAAAGCTTTGCCGGTGGTTTCCTACCCGGAAATGCCAGGTCGCATTTCAAAAGGCCCTCAACCCATAGTCAGGTAGGCATAAAATGGATCGCGCCGGTTCTTGGGGAACATCTGTTTCACGACCGTCCATCCCACACCATCGGGTTTGCCGTCGAGAAGTTGGGCGGCACGTCGCGAAACACACCACGAGTATTCACTCGTGGCATAGGTGGACGAACCACCCTGGCCAAACAGACCAATGAGGTAAGGTTTATCGCCCTTGTCGCTGCTACCGAGCGACAACAGCGTTTCATGCATCCGAATCGGCGTTTGGCCGATACCCTCGTCTTCGATGAAAACGGCGAATTCCTTGTTCTCTTTATCGTAGGCGACTTTGACGCGCAGAAGCCGGGCAAGGTCGCGCGCAAACTTTTGCGGCTTCTGGCCTTTGATGTTGGCGAGCGGATTCTTTTGCATCCTGGGAATTTGGTCCAACGGCGGCAGAGAAAAATAGCGAGCCACTGCCTCACGTGGATTTTGAGGCGCGGGCGCGGTTGAGTCTTGAAGCAATTCGAGGCGGCGCATCAACTCAATCAACGCTTCCATGCCATTGATGGTGCGTTCCGCAATCGGCCCTTCGGGGCGGGACGCAAGTTTGATGCGGCCTGCATTGCCTCGATCTTTGCCCAACGGAATCCAGTGAAGCTTTCCTTCAATCCAATTCTTGCAGGGATTGCTGGGATCGTAGGCGTAGTCATTTTCATCCACGATGGGAAGCTGCGACAGCAGCGACATGATGGATTTGACCGTGGTGGCTTGCACTGCCTGTTTCAAAAAAGCCACGGGCTTGATATAGTCAGCGATGGACGTGGGTTTCATGGTTCAAGTAATCTGGCTGCGAAAACCTTTACCGGTGTGTGAAACTGTGTACGTAACGCGAAGCCCGGCTTTTTCGCGACCAACCAAGCCGAGATCGGCGAGGCGGGAGATCGCTCCTGTGCGCTGCGTGGAAAGGAATGTGGCGGTCATCGCGGCTTCATCCTTCAAGCCGAATCGCGCACGAAGGAATGCATCGATTTTATCCGGCGTGTCTGCGCCGTCGTTAATAGCGTCAATGATCGCAACAAATGCCGAAACTTCTTCTGGAACACACGACTGGATGTGCTGGAGCAGAAAGCGAATTTCATCTTCGGTGAATTTGTCGCCGGACAAACCATGATCGAGTAGTGGATTTGGCATGGCGGCGAATTGCGCGCCCGCGTTGGTGAGTCGCAAGTTAGGAGTCTTGGCCGAATCGTGGGCAACCAGGCGTAGCGCTGCTGGCAACCCAGTAAGTTTACCCTGCTTAATTGAACCGACGAACTGATTTCCGTAGCGCAAACGGCTCTCGGCACCGCGACTGGTGGTGGAGGGGAACGCAGCCGAAACAGATTCTCCGCGACCGCGAGAATGACGAGCATCCAACATTTGAAGGTAATCGCCCAAGTCACAAGCGGCGTGCGAGATTTTGCCGGACGCATCATTTACTGGGATTCCGGAATGGTGTTCGCCCATTATGCTAAGCAGAGCCCGAGACGTTGCTTTTACCGGCAAGAAACGATTCCATTGGCCGAACAGCCAGTTCTTTGGCGAGAGAAGTTTGTAGTCGGCTGATGCTTTATGTACTGGTAATAAGTCCTCGTTGCTGGGACGTGCCTCGCGCAATTGGAAAAGGATCGGAATCTGCCTCGATGTGGGAGAACTGGGATGTACAGAAGCGGTGGGAGCCGGAGATTGAGCGGTCGACGATTGGGCGGGGATTGCCGAAATATCGTCGCGAAACACTTCCCGGTTTTCTTTAACTGCCTGCTGAATCACCTCGTAATTCACGAGCGCCATCGAGATCGTCTCTGAAATGTCCCTGAACTGCCCCGTTTGAACCAGAGAATCCAAGGCTCTTTTAGCCTCTTGAGTAGCATTGAAGCAAATAACCATGTGTAAAACATATATACTATACTATTAATGTCAACGTGATAGTAATAACGCCAATGCTGTACTTGTGCGGAGTATATGGGGAGGTTTTTGAGTTGTGCCGCGTTGTTCCGATTTCCTCTTGACACGTGTTGGAAGGCGAGTTAAAAGGTTCGGCACAACGCGGAACAACTAAAATTATGAGCGAAACGAAATACAAAGCGACATTGAGCGGTGAACAAGGCCGAAGCGGTCTGTGTGTAATTTTCCGGCACCCCGTGAGGAAGAATGCCGACGGAACTGCGGTCCGGATTCGCCGCGGTCTGGGAACGAGAGATCGATCTGAAGGCGAAAGGCTCGTTAGCCAACTTAACGAGATATTGAGCGATCGGGATTATTGGACGCCCGCCGCAAAAGCGAAGGCCGACACGTTGTTCGATGAAAAAGTCGTGAATGCATTTTATGACAATCTTCTTCCCGCCGCACAGGACTCATGGGGATTGCGTGACCAGGTTATCCCGCTGCCGGGAAAGGAAGAAGGTTACGCTCGCGCGAGATTCCTCGGTACTACCGGTGCCGGCAAAACGACGCTGGTCCGGCAGTTGATTGGAACGGACCCCGAAAAGGAACGATTCCCTTCCACTTCCACGGCTAAAACGACAGTGTGCGATATCGAGATTGTGCTGGCTGGTGGACCGTTCAAAGCGGTGGTGACATTTTTTCCTCGTGAGTACGTGCGCCTTCACATCGAGGAGTGTGTGCTTGCGGCCGCTGCGGCAATTGTCTTCGAGAAGGGCGGGACAGCGACGGCGGTATCGCGGCTTTTGGAACACAATGAGCAACGCTTCCGCTTAAGCTACTTACTTGGTAATATTCGCGGTAAGGAGGACGAACTTTCGGATGACGGCGATATTGATAATGAATCCTCGGGCGATGAAGGAAGCGAAATCAGCGACGCGGAGAGGGAAGCTATGTCCTCTCGACTTGAGAATTATGTGGAGCGCATAGAGGGTATGGCTGTTGATAGCGCTCGACGGCTGGAGAAGGACTTGGGGGTGAGGCTCAATCGCACGGAGGGTGAGGATGAAAACGCCTTCCAGGAACTATTCGAGGACGAGTTAAAACAAAATGACGGTTTTCATCTGCTCGTTGATGAAATCATGGACGCGGTGGAGGAACGTTTTGAATTGCTCGATACGGCCGGATTCCAGCGCGATCGAAACGAGTGGCCGTTGCTGTGGCAGTTCGAAACAGCCGACAGGGAATACTTCGTTAAGACTGTGAATCGTTTCTCCAGTAATTATGCCGCGAACTTCGGTCGCTTGCTTACCCCGCTAGTACAAGGGATTCGCGCGCGCGGCAATTTCGTTCCGAAGTGGCATGAGAATGGCGAGGTTAAGCTTGTGTTATTGGACGGCGAAGGCTTGGGGCATACACCGGATTCTGCCTCAAGCATCTCGACGAGCATCACTCAACGGCTCAAAGACATTGATGCCGTCGTTCTTGTCGACAATGCGGAGCAACCGATGCAAGCCGCGCCGCAAGCGTTAGTGCGAACTCTTGCCGCGAGTGGCAACGAACGAAAACTGATGGTGTGTTTCACGCATTTCGACCAGGTGAAGGGACCGAACCTGCCAAATATAACGGCGCGTAAGGAGCACGTTTTTCGCTCTTTGGAAAATGCTATTGGCAGCATTCGCGACGTATTGGGCCGCAGTGCGGAGAATGCCTTACGGCGCGAAACCGTAAACAAAACGTTTTTTCTCTCGAATATCCAGAATCCTATCAAGGAAACGAACCGCTTAACCCTCACGGAACTGCAGCGGCTTGTGGAGACAATTCACGCGAGCATCAAGCCGCGGCCCCCGATTACTGTGACGCCGGTCTACGATATGTCGAACCTAATTCTTGCTATCCCACAAGCTATGAGCGCATTCCGTGATCCGTGGCGCGGCCGTTTGCGCCTGCCCTCCCGCTCAACGGTTTCGCCGGAACATTGGACACGCATTAAGGCGTTGTCGCGGCGATTTGCTGAACTGGGCAGCACTGAATATGACACGTTGCGGCCAGTTGCCGACTTCATTGCCCGGTTGATTGAGCATGTAACGGTGGTTCTTTCCAATCCGCTGCGGTGGGATCCAGAGAGCGCGCCCGAGGAAATGAAGCGCCAGGTGATTGCGGACATTGCCAGCGCGGTGCATAGCAAGCTGCACGAATTAGGTGAGACGCGACTGTTTCATGAACGTGTCAAAGAGTGGGGCGTGGCGTACTCGCATCGTGGTACAGGTTCATCGCGAGAACGTGCGATGGACATTGAAGGTATCTACGGGGTCGCTGCTCCGATTCCCGGTGAGGCGGCTGATCCTCAGAGCACTGCTCTAGTCGCGAGTATAAAGGCATTCGTACAAGACGCTGTGGAAAGTGTCGGGGGAGAGTTTGAATAAACGGAAGCCTCTCAATCTCATAGATAGGATGATTCGATTTGGCTCGGGTGAAGCCTCGCTTGAACTTGCAAAAGCGGATCGTTGGTAAATTCGAAACACGCGAATGCCGGTTGAACAATGCAATAAGCTCTGCGATTTTTTCGGGGTTTCCGCATTTCGTTAAAAATTGCTAGTCAAAATGACATATTTCTATGACTAATGTCGCAAAAAATGTGATCATGCGAGTGCATATTTGAAATGGCAGGACTCAATAAAGTTCTTTACGCGATCGATAATGATACTGCTCCGCAGGAATTCGAGCGGCTCTGTGTGGACATGCTTTTCAGAGAAGGGTATCGGCACATAGTACCCGGTGGGAGGACAAACGATTTAGGGCGTGACGCGGAGCTTCGGTTCTGGTCCGGAGCATCTGCGAATTTCAATAGCATTATTTTTCAATTCAGTCTCGAAGAGAGATGGGAAAGAAAGCTTCAATCAGATGCAGCCAAGGTCGCAGCGCAATCCTCAGGTGTGGTGTCAATGGTTTTCGTCACATCCAGGCATGTAACTGTGGCAAAAAGGGATCAGTTAAAAAAGGAATTCCGTGAGTCAAAAGGATGGCACCTCGAAATCCTCGACCGAGAATGGTTGCGATCGCGATTAGAGCAAAGAGATCAGGATCTCGCCAAAAAGTATTTTGGATTAGATCTTCCAGCATCGCTCAACAATTTCGGATTGCTCGTAGAGCTATCCGACTTTAATTGCAAGGCCGTTGAGCAACTATTTGAGCACACGAGCCCAGAATCAATCCGAGCAAGTTTAATCGAAAGTACAAGGAGAGAACCCGCGTCATCCGACAACTGGAAGCAGTTGGCAGACCTCGAATATTACCTTCGCAATTACGACAGCGCCTTGAATGCCGTGAACCGAAGTCTGCAATTGGAGAAAAGCGATCCGGTCGCTCAATTGAATCTTCGGCTTTTTAAGGGCGCGATTCTGGCGGAATATGGGGTGGCCAAAAACTCTCGGCCGCTTTTGATTGAGGCGCGAGATATACTTTCATGGGCTGTCGAACGGGTGAAGCGGCCGATTGATCATTACAATTACGCAAACGTGCTAAGTGCGCTTGGTGAGTTCGCCGAGTCGGAGAAACAGTATAAAATTTGCTTGGACCGCGAACCATGCTCCGCACAGGGGTGGACGAACTTCGCGAATTTACTCCTTCAACTGGGTCGCGCTGAGGAGGCAATGCATTGTTTTGAAAAAGCATTAATAGTTCAGCCCAATTTGATTGAAGCTCACCTATCAAAAGCACGAGCCTATTTGGTTCACCTTAACGACCCAAAGCAGTCAGTGGCGTGCTTTGAGACGGCTATGAGCCTAATGCATGGGCCGGATCGAGCAGGCCGATACATCCGGTACTGGTATGCTCAGAGTTTGGCGGCGGCGGGTCGACCGGCTGATGCACTCCTTGAGGTGGATCGTGAGTTAATCGAAAAGCCTGGAGACAAATACCTTCTTAAACTTAAGACTGACGTTCTCGCTCGACTGTGGCGGCAGGATGCACAATATGAACTAATTGCTCTCGAATTCTTGCGTTTCCGAACTCGTGCATTTCGTAATGATTACTTTGGACTTTGTGACCTAATTCACCTCTGCGCAAAACGTGAGCTTGAAGATGAGGCTTGGGACGCTATGCAGGCTAATGTGAGCTACGGGGGGTTCAATATTAAGACGGTTGCTTCGACAACGGGAATTAGTTTGATGGATTTTGCCACCGGATTCGCGAATATACGATTGTATGCTCAGTTCCGTAAAACTCATGCGCTAGAACATCGTTTTATCGAACACTCGGAGCAGGGGTTGTCGGAGAATCTCGCGGCCGTGTCGTGTCTTGATCAAGCGCTTGTCGCTCCATTTGGAATCTTAGCTCAGCGTGTTCGAGTGTTCGCGAAAGGGGACAAATCCGTCGATCTTAAATCAGCATTCGCGGAAGCAACAAAAATAGAATCGCGATTGATTGCGTATTTCGGCCCGAATTGGCTCGCAAGGAAACAACCGCCAGAACGAAAGGAGCAAATCGACAAACTTTCCGTGGGAATGCTGTTGGGGTTTGAAATTCTTGTTGCAGAAATGTCTCGCCAGTTTGGTTATCTCGGCGGGCGTTTTGGGCTCAGCAAGGAACAAATCGAAGCGTCCGAAAAATGCGAATGGCGAGAGGTCCAAACGGATTTTGCTGTCCATTTGATGGAACGAGTAATGACCGAATGGAAAATGATGAAGGTGCCCTCTCAGCAATTGCACAGTTGAAGAGGTGTAAGGATCAACCTTCAAACATTTACCCGCTTCACTGGTTCACGGCAGCGGCCAAATCTATAATCCTTTTTTCATATTCCTCAAGGCTCGGGATTTTCACCTTAGCCTTCTTGGCGTAGGCTCGATGCACTGCGAGGGAATTGTGCCCCAAGGCTTCCTGGGCGAATCGTTCGGGCACGCCGGCAGTTCTCGCCCGCTCGGCCCAGGCGTAGCGGTAGGAATGAAGCGTCACGCCCGAAACTCCACGCAAGGCGCAGCGCCGCTTGAAATAGGTGGCTCGGTCGGCCTCGCGGGATGCTCGGATGTTCGGGAAAAGCGGTCCTTGTTGGGGCAGGGTTTTCAGGATTTCTTCGAGGGCTTCTCCAAAATGGATGATGACATTGCTGCCGGTCTTTTTCCGGGAATAGGCAATGGTGCCGTCCTGCCAGTCAATGTCCTCCGCGCACAGATTCGCCACGTCACTTTGCGCGCCACCCAGATGCCAGAGCAGTTCATAGTAGGCGAGATATTCGGGATTCAGTTCCCGGGCGATGATTTTCTGATGTTCGGCAAACGTGATCGCCCGCTTGTCATGGAACTGGATTTTGGGCCACTGCCGCTTGGGGATGATAGAGTTGGGAATCCAGTTCATGTCCAAGGCGAAATTGTGCAACCGCCGAAGGAACACATTGGTTGAAACCGTGCCCTTGTGCAGCACTTCAAGAAAATGCTCCGCCTGGGTTTTGATGAGAACCAGTTTTTTGATGGAATCAAAAGCCTTGTCCTTCATGGCCACATCCCAGCGCTTTTTGGTATTGCCAGTTTTTCCTTTGCCCATTTCGTCCATGACATCCTGCCAGATCCGTTTCGCGAAATCAGGATTGCTGTGGTGCAAATAAACCTGGGCGATTTGCAGATTCATCGCCGGTTGTTTGCAGGCTTCATTGAGGGCGTTTACGAGGCGTTGGGCTTCCTCGCGGTCGGAAGTGTCCAGGCTTTGGCGTTTCTTGGTGAGGTGATCGAGGGAATAGAAAACCCCGTTCTCCCGTGGGTAATAACTGTATCGCTGTTTCATGGCTCGTTTTGTTATCGAGCCTCTCACCGACACCCTCCGACGGGTTAATTGCTTCTGAAATCCTGCTGAGCGCCTTGTGCTGTCCTTGTGCCGCCCTCACGGGTCTTATGCACAGTTTCATACACAATTTTTCAGCCGGACTTCGCAACCTCTCCTCGACCAGCCACTTCGAATTGGAGGCGAGGGTCGGAATCGAACCGACGCATAAGGCTTTTGCAGAGCCCTGCCTTACCACTTGGCTACCCCGCCATCTCAGGTGCGGGAAAATAAATCACTTTTGCGCTCACGCAAGGTTATTCGCTATTTTACCACGTTCTGGCCGGGATTTCCCCGCGTTAAGCAGTCGTCTCGTTTCTTTTGTAGAATAAACTTCGGCTATGTCATCGGAACCAAAGAACCGGCTGCAGTGGAGCGCAGTGGAATAGTTAGCCGGAACGCTCCTTTTTGGGAAAACCCAACTCACGCCGCCGCGCCCACAATTCCTGGGGTTTGAAAATCCCGACGGGTGTGATGATGCCCGTAATCAATTCCGCCGGCGTCACATCAAATCCCGGATTCCGCGCCCCGCTCGCCGGGTTCGCCACGCGCACGTAAATGTTCCTGGCGGACTTCGGATTTCGGACTTCGGACTTCGGATTTCCAGGAACGCCCCACGCCCCCAACACTTCATGTTCGTGCCGTTCCTCAATTGGAATATCAAACCCCGACTTCAGGTTCCAATCAATGGTCGACAATGGAATTGCAACGTAAAATGGAATTTTGTGCCGCGCAGCCAAAACTGCCTTCGTGTAAGTGCCGATTTTATTGGCGACTTCGCCGGTGCGGCCAAGTGTGCGGTCGCTGCCGACAATCACGAGATCGATCTCTCCGCGTTGCATCAAATGTCCCGCGGCGTTGTCCGCGATAATTTGGTGCGAAATTTTTTGCTGCGCCAGTTCCCACGCCGTGAGTGTTGCGCCCTGTGAACGCGGGCGGGTTTCATCGCAGAACACGTGAAATTTTTTGCCCTGCGCCTGCGCGGCATACATCGGCGCGGTGGCGGTGCCGACATCGACAAACGCCAGCCATCCCGCGTTGCAATGCGTCAGGATTTTCATCCCGTTGCGGATCAGCTCCGCGCCGTGCCCGCCGATCTGCTCGCAGTGCCGTGCGTCTTCGTTTGCGAATTCCTCCGCCGCCGCCAGCGCCAGCGCCTGTTGTTCCTCGGCGCTTTCGCCCTGGCGCATCGTTTTGCGCAGACCCAGCATTGCGTTCACCGGATCCACCGCCGTTGGCCGTGCGGCTTTGAGCGTTTGAAAAACATGTTCGACGTGTGCCGCGAATTTCTTCAGATCCTTTCCGCGAAACGCCCGCGCGCCCTGCGCCAGTCCGTAAGCCGCCGTGGCGCCGATCGCCCCCGCTCCGCGCACGACCATGTCTTTGATGGCGAGCGCTGTCTCGCGAAAATCGCGCGTGGGAACAATTTTGAATTCGTGCGGAAGCAGCCGTTGTTCGATCAGCAAAACAGCGTTCTGTTTCGCATCGAACGTCACTGTGCGATAATGACGCGTCTGGCCGCGGATGCTTACGTTCATTTTAAAATGTCGAGGGCCGCGAGTCGAAGGGCAGGGGACTTAACGCGCTGTTAGGCGATCTTCACACTCATCTTCCGGATTTTCGCTTCAATATCGCGGAAGAGTGGATGTTTGCGCAAGGTGCGCAAGTCCGGATCCTTGGCGAGCCATTTGAAATCGCGATAACCGAGCGCGAGCGCCTTGTTCAGCGCCACCGCCGCCTGGTCCACCTGGCCGATCAGCGAATAGCTGCAGGCGAGATTGTAGAACACCAGCGGGTTGCGGGGTTCGAGCCGCGACAATTGCTGATCCACCTTCAGGCCCTGCTCGTACTGGCCGCGCTGGGTGTAGTGGTCGCCGAGGAGTTGGAGGGCCTCGATGAATTCGGGATCGCGCCGCACGATTCCCTCCATGAATTGAATCTTAACATCCAGGTCCCGGGAATCCCGGCGTTTCATTTTCTTTCTGGCGCTGCTCTTTTCCGGCATACGACGGTTGAATTGTTTACAAGGACAATTCCCAAGTCAAGAACGCGCCGGACACTTCGCGCAAATTTAGTTTTGCTAAAACGGCGAAAAGGCGTTGCGTCCGCAAAACTGTTTTCGGATAATGACAGCCCTTTCCCGTGGGAGCCGGCGTGAGCAGGCTCAAATTTCAACCCTCTGTCGCAATCATTTGCAAAAACCGTTGACTCCCGGGTGCCAACTCTCAACCTTGCACTCCGAACATGAACTGTTTTGTCACTGGCGCTTCGGGTTTCATTGGCGCGAATCTCGTGCACGAATTGGTCGCGCGCGGCCATCGCGTGAAGGCGTTGCTGCGCCCGGAAAGCGATGTGCGCGGGCTGGCTGGCGCGGATTTTGAGCGTGTGCCGGGCGATATCAGCGACCGCGACAAACTCCAGCAAGCCATGGCCGGTTGCGATTGGTGCTTTCATGTCGCGGCCAGCTACCATCTGTGGATGCGCGATTACCGGCCCATGTACGCCGCGAACGTCGACGGCACGCGCAACGTCCTCCAGGCCGCCGGCGCGGCCGGTTGCTCACGGATTGTTTATACCAGCACGGTCGGCTGCGTCGGCGTGCCGGCAACCTGGCGCGGACAAACCACCGCGCCGACAGACGAGACGGCGACCGTCACGGAGACGAAGCTCAAGGGGAACCATTACAAAATCTCCAAATGGCGCGCGGAAAAAGTCGCCCGCCAGCTCGCCGCCGAGGGCCTGCCCGTCGTCATCGTGAATCCGAGCGCGCCCATCGGTCCGCGCGACGTGAAACCCACACCGACGGGCCGGATCATCGTCGATTTTTTGAATCGCAACATGCCCGCCTATCTCGACACCGGCTTGAATTGGGTCCACGTCCGCGATGTGGCCATCGGCCACATCCTCGCCGCGGAAAAAGGCAGCATCGGTGAGCGCTACATCCTCGGCAGCGCGGACGGCAACTGGACCATGAAGGAAGCCTTTGCCGTCCTCGAGGAAATCACCGGCGTGCCGGGTCCAAAATATCAAATTCCCTACGGTGTCGCCTGGCTCGCGGCGGTGGGGGATGAATTCAAATCCAAATTCACCGGCCGTCCGCCGCGGGCGCCGCTGGCCGGCGTGCGCATGGCGCTGAACAAAATGTTTTTCAATCCCGCCAAAGCCATCCGCGAATTGGGCCTCCCGCAAACCCCGCCGAAAGAAGCACTGGCTGACGCCGTCGATTGGTTCCGCGCGAACGGATACATTAAAAAATAAAATGCAACCCAGCCGTTCGCAGTGAGGCGAGCGTCCTCGCGAGCCGGCCTCCCTCGACGCCCATCCCTCATCCCTTACTGCCCTCATCATAGTTTAGTTAATCTTATTTTAACATCGCAAAGGGCCATTATCCGACCGGGCAGAAATAGAATCAGATGTTTATCTGATTTGACTATCTTTATCGCTAATGCTAGACTTGGTAAGTCTATGGTTGTTCAGGCGGTTTCAGAAGGTCGCCTAAATTGCTTCACACGGTTTCCAGTGCTTCAACGTGTGTTGGGGTTTTGTTTTTTCGAGGTCGCATTTTACTTCGCCTTTTTCTACGGCATGTCCTTCAGCCAGCCGTGCGCCTCGCCGTTTTGGTTTCCGAGCACCGTCCTGCTTTGCGCGCTCCTGTTGAGCCGGCCACGGAACTGGTGGGTGTATATCATCGGCACACTTCCCATTCGCCTTTTCAGTCCGGTGGCTCACGGCAATCCCGCGTGGTTCCTCCTGGCCATGTGGGCGATTGGTTCGGCAAATGATCTTTTTATCGCGGCAGCCCTGCGTGTGTTTGTGAAGAACGCCATCCGGCTCGACTCCTTGAAAGAATTCGGATGGTTCTTCTTCTTCGCGGTGCTGCTGGGCCCGTTCCTGTCTGCTTTTGCCGGCGCCGCGGTGCATGCAGCGAGAGGAGAAGGAGATTATTGGACCACGTGGAGCCAATGGTTCAGGAGCGATGCGTTGACCCATATGGTCGTGACCCCGGCGGTTCTCTACTGGCTGCTGGGCCGGCGGCGGAAAATCCAAATGCCTTCCGGCATGCGCCTCCTGGAAGGTTCCGCGCTGGCAGCGGGATTGATTGTGACCAGTTGGATGGCTTTCAGCACCCGTTTGAACGGGACAAGTTTTGCCGAAACGTGCATGTACGCGCCCGTTCCGTTCCTCTTCTGGGCCGCCATCCGGTTCGGGATGCTCGGCGCATCCGGAGCCGTTGCCATCATCACTTTCTTTTCCGCAAATGCCGCCATCCATGGCCGGGGGCCTTTTCTTGGAAACTCGCCCCAGGACACCGCCCTCGCGCTGCAGGAATTTTTGCTGTTGCGGGCGGCGCCGCTTTACCTCGTCGCCATTCTCATCCAGCAACGCAGCAACGTCGAACAATCCCTCCGCGAAAGCGAGCAGCGCTTCCGCATCATGGCCGACACTTCTCCGGCGCTCCTCTGGATGACGGGCGTGGACAAGCGTTGCTGTTTCGTGAATCGCAGCTGGCTTGATTTTACCGGGCGCACCATGGAAGAAGAACTCGGGGACGGCTGGGAGGCAGGCCTGCACCCGGCGGACCTGCGGCAGTGTCTCGAGACCTATCATTCCTGTTTCGATGCCCGGCAACCGCTCGAAATGGAGTACCGCATTCGCCGTCACGACGGTGAATACCGGTGGATGCTGGACCGGGGCATCCCGCGCTATGGCGCCAATGGAGAATTCCTCGGCTACATCGGCTCCGCCGTGGACCTGACCGATCGCAAGCGGGCGGAGGAAGCGCGGCAAAATCTGGTTCATGCCTCGCGCCTGGCTGTGCTCGGCGAACTCACCGCCATGATTGCCCACGAATTGAGCCAGCCTCTCACCGCGATTCTCAGCAACATCGCAGCGTTGGAGCAGATGCTCTCGGACGTGCCGGAGGGCAGACGGGATGAAGTCCGGCAGATCCTGGCCGACATCCGCGAGGATGACCTGCGCGGAGCTGACGCCATCCGCCGCATCCGGGCGCTGGTGAGCAGGCGCGAAATGGAAATGAAATCGCTCGACATCAATGCGACCATCGCCGAGGTCGTGGCTCTTGCCCGGGGCGACGCCGAGCGGCGTCGTGTCCAGATCCACGAAGAATATTCTTCGCCGCTTCCGGCGGTGCGGGGAGACGTGGTGCATTTGCAGCACGTGGTGCTGAACCTGATTCTCAACGGCATGGATGCCATGAAAGACAATCTGGAATCGGACCGCCATTTGATTGTGACCACCGTCAGCAACGAAGCCGGTTTTGTTGAAGTTGCCGTCAAGGACATCGGCCAGGGCGTTCCGCCGGAAAATCTGCCGCGGGTTTTCGATTCGTTCTTCACCACCAAACCGGAAGGCATGGGCATCGGGCTTTCCCTGGCGCGGCATATCGTGCAGTCCCATTCCGGACGCATGTGGGTGGAGAACAACCGGGATGGCAAAGGAACCACGTTCCGCTTCATTGTGCCCACGGTTCTGGAGTCGTCCTCCGGGCGCACAACGGCCATCGAAAAGCCGGTCACTGAGTATATGACTGTGAAGGCGTGAGTAGGACTGGAGGGTCGAGAGTCGAGGGGTGACTGAGCGCCAAAAAAATTGGCTCCAAAAGGCTCCAAAACCCTCCAAAACCCTCCAAAAGGCTCCAAAAAGGGAGGGGAATTTCGAGGACGAGGACGAGAAGGAGAACGAGGAGGAAGGGATCGCACGGCCGTTATCCGGTTTGATTTGGGTTGATTTACCGAACGGGACGAGGGTCGAGGGTCGAGGGAGGGAACGATTGGGACACCGGATTGGAAAGTCCGGTGAATCCCACCCCGGCGGGACTGGAAAACCTGCGCCACCTTCAAAGGACGCTGCTCCTTTTTCATCGGAGGCGACTTTATTGGATCCAATTTGCGAAGAAAAACTTACGGTAAGTATTTCGGTGGAAGCTGCTGATGGGTAATGGAATCGGGTTGAAAAAATTCGAAAAAAGGGGCGAAAATGCACTCTTTTTTGGCCACAGAGACACGGATGCAGGGAGTAAAAAAGCCGGGAAAATGCTGGTAAATAAAGGGGATTTTTGAGGGATGAGACGAATGGCGCGGAGGAGACAAATAACGATGAAAAACGGGGTCCGCATTATTCGGGACAAAAGCGAAATGGTTTCGTTTTGTTGAAGCCTTGTGCCGAACCGTGAGAATCAGGGGAAGAATTAGTGGAATGAAGTGTCAAAAAAGCGCCTGTTTCGAAGAACGTTTCGATCACCGCTGCCACGCTCGCGGGGCGCTCAGAATATGGCTGAGCTTTCGGCGATCTGACAATCGATGTTCAGTCTTCCGCAAATCCCGTTCTTGCCTTTGGCGCGCGCGTGAGGAAAAATTGACTCTTTATGGCACACGTCAAATTGCACATTCCGGGCCCGGTCGAAGTCAGCGAGAAAACGTTTCGCGCGTTTTGTTCGCCGATGATCGGCCATCGCGGGCAGGGGTTCAAAGATCTTTACGCGAAAATCCAGCCGCAGCTGCAGCAGATGCTTTCCACGAAGCAGCTGGTTTATATTTCCACATCCTCAGCCTGGGGCGTGATGGAAGGCGCGATTCGCAATCTCGTGGGCAAGAAAGTTTTGAACTGCATGTGCGGGGCGTTTTCGGACAAATGGTTCGATGTTTCCAAGCGCTGCGGCAAGGAAGCCGAGGCGTTGCAGGTTCCCTGGGGATCGGCCATTCGCGCGGCCGAGGTGGACAAGAAACTCGCGACGGGCCAGTTCGATGCGCTGACGCTGATTCATAACGAGACTTCGACGGGTGTGATGAGCCCGTTGAATGAAATCGCGGCGCTCAAGAAAAAATATCCGGACGTCATGTTCATCGTGGACGCGGTGAGCTCGATGACGGCGGTACCGCTCAAGTTTGACGAGCTGGGCATCGATGTGTTGCTGGCGGGGACGCAAAAGGCTTTCGCGATGCCGCCGGGTTGCGCGGTGTTTGTTTGTTCGCCGGGGGCGCTGGCGAAGGCGGCGACGGCGAAGGATCGCGGGTATTATTTTGACTTCGTCGAGTTCCAGAAAAACGCCGAGCAAAGCATGACGCCGAGCACGCCGAGCATCGGGCACGTGTACGCGCTGGCATCGAAGCTGGAGGATTTCTTCAAGGAAGGTTTGGAGGCGCGTTATGCGCGTCACGCCAAACTGGCGCAGAACACGCGCGATTGGGCGGCGAAGCATGGGTTTACGTTGTTTCCCGAAAAAGGTTTTGAATCCGTGACGCTGACTTGCGTGAACAACGGGGCGAGGCCGGGCGGCGGCCGGACGGTGGACGTGGCCAAGCTGCAAAAGCTGGTGAAGGACCAGGGCTTCCTGATCGATGGCGGCTACGGAAAAATCAAAGGGACGACGTTCCGCATTTCCAACATGGGAGATGAAACGGAAGCGACGATGAACCAACTGTATGCGGCGCTGGATGGCGCGATGAAGCAGTTGTAAGTGGTTTGGTGGAGATGCCGCGCTGCGGCGTCGCCGTCCCTACCAAAGGGTTGGGAGGGTGTGCCACGACACGCACACGGGGTTAGAACGTTTTGTCGATTGACCGGGAAATAGGGGTCAGGCAGAGTCCGAAAAGCGTTATTTTATGCGAGCGACACCCCTCAGCGCCCGCTCGGTTCGCCGGGCGTTTACCCTGATTGAACTGCTGGTTGTTATTGCCATCATCGCCATTCTGGCGGCGATGCTGTTGCCGGCGCTGGCGAAAGCGAAGGCGCGCGCGAACCAGGTCCGTTGCCTGAACAACGTGAAGCAATTAGGCCTGGGCTTCATGCTTTATGTGGGAGATTTCAAGGACGTGATGCCGGCGATGGCTTCCTCCGCTTCCGGTTGGGAACCGGAGGACTGGGTGTATTGGCGATTGCCTGCGCAGGTGGGCCAGGAACCGTGGAGAAGCCCGGTGGTTATCATGCTGGGCATGCGCGATCCGACGAATTTGTTTCGTTGCCCGATGGATATGGACCCGGGCCGGGAAACGATTTATCCCTACAGCTACACGTTGAACAAGCAGAAGAGCATTCGCGGCATCGCGTCCGAGTACTCGGGCGGACAATTTTTGCCGTTCAAAATCACGAACGTGCGCATGGCGGCGACCAAAATCCTGCTGGCGGAGGAGCCGACGCATGCCGCTGGTTACAATGACATGCCGCCTGATCCGAATTACGCGTATACTGCCGATGACGGCCATTGGCAACCGCCGGATCTTCCCAACGCGGATGGCGGAAATAATTCCATCACGATCCGGCACAAGGGCAAGGGCGATGTGAATTTCTGCGACGGCCATGCCGAGATGAAAGACTACAAGTTCGCCAATCAGGCCATCTATAACAACCCTACGTACTGAGGCGGCTTGATTCGGTGCAGGGCAGGGTTGCGCTCTGCCAACGGTGCAACCCGCGTTCAGCGGGCTGTCTTTTCCGAAGAATCCGCGCCCGAACGGCGCGGGGATGCCGCAGCGCGGCGTCCTTACCATCGCTTGTTAGAACGTTCGTTCAAGTATTAGAACATTCATACAATTGAAGACTGGCAGAAAGTGAGGCATGGTAAATTTAGAAAATAGTTATGCATCGAAAAACCCCCTCTGTTGGACGAAGCGGTTTCACTCTTATCGAATTATTGGTGGTGATCGCCATTATCGCGATTCTGGCTGCGATGCTGTTGCCGGCGCTGGCGTCAGCCAAGGAAAAAGGCAGGCGCGCTCAGTGCGTCAATAACCTTCACCAGATTGGTGTGGCCGTTCAGATGTATGTGGGCGACAATCGAGATTTGCTGCCGACGGCACCGCTGGGACAATCGGGGAGCGCCAACGCGTTGTGGGATTTGCCGCGGCCGATGGCGGATGCCTTGTCGGGTGGGCAATCGAATGTTTATCGGGGGATTCTTTACTGTCCGGACAGTGTTCTGCTCACGTCGCAAAACCAGGATTACTGGTGGTTTTATACGGGCTCGGGAGGCAGTGACCATCGTGTGACGGGTTATCAATGCATGATCAGTCGCGATGGCACCTTTGGCAAATACAGTTCCACGAAATCCGGCACGGTGCTGACGCCGCCGAAGGGTTATTTCACCAAGATCACCCAGGTGTTTACGAACCTGTATCCGGTGTCGTCGGCGGAAATGTTCAGCGATGTGGTGGTTTCGTCCGGACCACAGAGCGGGCCGACAACGAATCCGAACACGCAGCAGTTTTTGAATGTGGTTTCCACTAATCCGCAGGAATTGCCCCAGGGCTACAATTCCAGCCACATGAAGAAGAATATCCCTGCCGGTGGAAATATTTTGTTCATGGATTGCCACGCGGAATGGCGGCGGTTCCAGGACATGCAGATGTGGGGCGCGTGGAGCAGCAGCAGAAATAATTGGTTCTAAGCGAGCATGACCGGGGGGTTGGTTCCCTGAGCCAGGAGAGTGCGCAGGAACAATACGTTGTCGCACTGGGCGTAGATCATTTTGCCGCCCATGCGCGAAAAGCTTTTGCAGAAGCGCAGGTAGTAAGCTGGATTGTCCCTGGGCGGTTCGCCGCGCGACCAATCCCA